>Ga0315298_1009736_pt1 | contig 11774 bp, 10 predicted proteins | sample WHS_1_MG_FD_203077 | JGI IMG/M metagenome (GOLD analysis project Ga0315298, IMG submission 203077) | Extremophilic microbial mat communities from Washburn Hot Springs, YNP, Wyoming, USA - WHS_1_MG | ecosystem: Environmental > Aquatic > Thermal springs > Hot (42-90C) | place: USA: Wyoming... | reverse complement strand
AAACCATTTTTGCGTTCCACTCAGTCCGGCGACGAATACCCTTTCGCCCGGCTCGAGGAGTTTTCCGAAAAGGGTGAGTCGCTCGAGGTCGTGATTCCCGGTATCGAGAGAGCCCGCCCACGGCAGGCTGAGAGCTGGGTTGCGGCGCGCTGGGCGGAATTTCTTCCTTTTGAAATAGTGCGGCAGGAGCTGTCGCTCGGTGAAGGCATGACGCCTCTGGTCGATGCAGGGCCGCTTCTGAAGTCCTGGACTGGATTGGACAATCTTCTTCTGAAAAATGAAACGGTCAATCCCACTTGGAGCTTCAAGGATCGCGGATCTCTTGCCTGCGCCATGATGGCGCTGTCTCAGCACGAGAGTCTTACCGCAACGATTTCCACCGGAAACATGGGGCAGTCGATGGCTGCGTATGGAGCGCGGGCCGGCCTGCGGGTGCTGGTATTTCTTCCCGATTTTGCGCCGAAGGAAAAGGTGCTGGCGATGGCGGTACACGGAGCGGTGGTTATCCGGGTTCATGGCTCAGACTATGCCGACATGAAATCGCGTGTACTCAATCTTGCAGGCAGGCTGAGGCTCCGCATTGTATCTGGAAACGGGCCGATCCGGGTAGAGGGCTACAAGATCGAAGCCTTCGAACTGTACGAACAACTTGCAGGCGAAGTGCCTGACTATATTGCGGTGCCAACTTCCGCATGCGGGCACATTCGCGGCATTTTCAAGGGCTTTCGGGAACTGAAGGAAGCCGGACTTATTTCCACACTGCCGCGGATGATCGTGGTTCAGGCTGCTGTCAACAGCCCGCTGGTGAGCGCGATCCGGACCGGGAAGCGTACCATGGTGCCCTTCAGCAATTTTAGCACCGTGGCAGAAGCGCTTTCTTCGGGTCGGCCGCCTGGCGGCGATGAGATCATCGCGAAGGCCTATGAGTTCGGCTGGTTCGCTGCCGATGCCGCCGAGGAGGAGATTCTGGAGGCTCAACGCCTTTTTGCGCGCGCTGGCTTTTTCCTCGAGCCGGCAAGCGCGACCGTACTTCCTGCGCTGGGCCACCTTCGAAAGGCAGGCGCGCTCAAAAAATCCGATCGCGTCGTCGCCATCCTTACCGGTTCAGGTATGAAGGACAGCGATGTGCTTGCGCGCCACTCTCTTGAGGTCTTTGAATGCGAGGCAGAAAGAATGGAGCTAATGATTGAAGTGCTCGCAGGGCATAAATAAAAGCGTGAAATTCCCTCAGCCAACAGCGGCAAGGGCGAGGTACAATCTCTTACGCGTCATATGCAAGCTTCGATACACTGCGGTCCGGAGGTCGTCTGGGGCGACTATTTTTGTTTCCGAGCCATCGATAGCCCGCGCATACGCCTCCATGAATGAGCCATAAAACCCTACTTGCACCACTGCACTAATCCATGCGCCGAGCGCCGTAGATTCGTAGTCGTGGCTTTTTTCTACCGGCTTTGCAAAACAGTCTGCACAGATCTGTACAAATTCATCGAGCGCAGCTAGTCCGCCAGAAACTAATAGGTGTCGAGCTGGCCCCTCTATTTCCTCGAGCAGAGCCACATTTTCCGCAAGATCCAGAGCGATTCCTTCCAAAATCGCACGCGCCATGTCGGCTCGAGTTGTGGCGAGGTCGAGATTGAGGAAATGGCCTTTTGCCTTCGGATTCCAGTAGGGGGCTGCTGCTCCTTTGAAGTGGGGCAGAAGGATGACTCCATGTGCACCGGGAGGTGAGGAAGCAATCTCCTGGTTAATCTGCGTGAAAGACTCTTCATGAGGCCAGGTAGGCGGGTAGAACTGATCGCGAAACCATCGGTACACTACTCCGGCTGTGAGCATTGGGGCCTCTGTGATATAAAGTGAAGGAATTGCAGAGACGTTGCAGTAGATGCGCATACCGGCATCGTGGACAGGTTTTTTGCTCAGACCGATGGCATAAGCGCCTGTACCAGTGTTCACGACGATTGTATCGGTTTCGAGTAGGCCAAGGCCGAGAGCTGCGCACTGTTGATCACCCCCTGCCGAAATAATCGGCAAGCCGGTAGGCAGTCCACATGCTTCGGCCGCATCTCGCGACAAATGGCCGGCAACGGAACCCGGCTCGATGAGGTCGCACAGCAGGGACGAATCGAGACCATATAGTGCAATAAGTTCCTTGCTCCATTCTCTGCGGCCCAGATCGAAGAGCGTGGTGCGGCTCGCAAGCGAACGATCCGTGACCAGCCTGCCGGTGAGAAGATAGATGAGATAATCTTGGATGCCAGCCATTTTCCAGGTTTTTCGATAGATATCGGGTCGTTCGTTTTTGAACCATAGCATCTTGATGGCGGAAAAGACCGAAGTGATCCGCAAACCAGACCTTCGATAGACTTCTGACTCTACCTGCTTCATGCTAGCACAGAGTGGGTCGGTTCGGATGTCCTGCCACATGATGGCGTTATGCAGGGGTCTTCCTTCTCTGTCGAGTGGAATGACCGAAGATCGCTGTGATGTAAGGGATAGTGCCACAATGCGCATTTTTTGTGCATCGGCCCATGCGCGGACTTCTGTGAGTAGCTCGAACAGGCAGCGCTTCCAACTTTCGGGGTTTTGCTCAACCCGTCCGTCTGGATAGTATTGGGGCGGATTGTGTCTCCGGGCGATATGACGAACCTGCCCAAGCTCATTGAACACAACAGCCCTCATGCTCGTAGTTCCAGTGTCGAGTGCAATGATTGCCGCCTTCTGTGTTTGCATTATTTTATTATATGATTGAAATGATCTTCTTGTACAGAATAAATAATTAAAATAATCAAAATATTATCATTTACACGCTCACAAAATGAATGTATGATTGAATAGAGTGTGGACTAACTTTGCGGGGAGAGTGGTTCTAAAGAAGGTACCTATGGCATCGAATGCGGCAGTATTCAAACGAAGACTCAGAATAGTCGAAATGGTCAACCGTGCAGGCATCATGAGCGTCGAAGATCTCAGCAGGGCTCTTGACGTATCACCTATTACGGTGCGCCGTGATCTTGACCATCTCGCGGCCGAGGGCTCTATCATGCGCAGGCATGGCAGTGCTGTCTCGGTCACCTTTGACTCCGATGGTGCGACGGAAAAGAGCCTTAGTGAAAAAGATGTATTAAATATTGAAGAAAAAATGCGCATTGCAGCAAAGGCCGCCAGCATGGTTGCTGACGGTGAAATTCTGTTCATGAATTCAGGTTCCACGACCCTCTGTTTTCTAAAGGCGTTGAAGGGCAGGCGTGTCAAAGTCATTACCAACAATGCTGCTGCGATTGGAATTGAACACAGCCCAGAAGTCGAGCTCATGATTCTAGGCGGGGAATATCGCGAACAATCGCAATCACTGGTGGGAGAATTTGCACTCAATGCTATCCGTACCATCTATTCTGACCATACCTTTTTGGGCACAAATGGCCTGAGCCTTGAAAAAGGCCTCACAACCAGTGTGTACCAGGAATGTAGCATCAATCAGGCAATGATCGAGCACACACACGGAAAAGTCATTGTGCTGGCAGACTCTTCCAAGATGGGCAAGGTGGCGAACTTTGTCTCAGCATCGCTTGACAAAGTGGATATGGTGATCACCGATTCCAACTGTACCAATGAGTACCGCCAAAGGCTCGAAGCAATAGGAATTACGGTCGTTATCGCATGAAAATGATCATTTGAATAGTCAAATTTCAATTTATTATATTTAATTTATTGAATCTGCACATTAATAGAACAAAATTTGATAAAATTGTGAAAATTTCCTCTTGCGCAATTCTAAAAATTGGCTTAAAATTCTAAAAATAGTGATCATTATTAGATCATTATTTGAACATTTTTTGTCCAGGAGGCATGTTCATGAAACGAACATCATTGATTGCTCTCGTTCTTTGCCTTGTGCTCATCAGCTTCGCTGGAGCCCAGGCTGTGGAAACTTTCAAAATCGCCTACATTCCGACCAGCATCGGCCAGCCCAACACTAACGCCTGGCTTGAAGGCATGATGCGCGTATTCAGAAAATATCCGAACGTGAAGGTCCAGTCCTTCGATCCTCAGCTGAGGGCAGATCTCCAGGTATCATACATCGATGATGTCATCAACCAGAAATACGATGCCATCGTACTGCAAGCCGTGGACGCCGCAGCTCTCTCTGCGTCGGTCAAGGCAGCAGAAAGCAAGGGCATCATAGTCATCACCGTCAATCTTGCGGTTCTTGCGAAGCATACAGCCAGCGTACAAATGGCAGATATAAGCGCCGGCTACCTGGTAGGCAAAGAAATGGGCAAGCAGCTCGGAGGCAAGGGTAATGTGGCCATTATTCAATCGCCCCCGGGAGCTCTGCTTGGCGTAAATCGTGAAAAGGGCTTCAGACAGGCAATTGCAGAGCTCTATCCGAACATCAAGATTGTTGCTGCCCAGAGCGCCGAAGGATGGAAGAAAGAAATCGCAATAACTATCATGAACAGCTTCCTGCAGTCATTCAAACAGCTCGATGGCGTTTTTGCAGTGAATGACAATATGGCAGAAGGTGCCATGATTGCAGCAGAAGCAGCCGGCAGGCTCAAAGACATCAAAATCTGGGGAGCGAATGGCCAGAAGAGCACCCTTGAGCTGATCGAGCAGGGCAAGATTGCCGGTACGGCATACAACAACTGCTATGCCCAGGGTACTCTGATCGCCGAAATGCTCATGGAACGGCTTACCAAACATCTGGGCCCCTCCAAAGATCCCGAGACTAAAGTCATTCAGATTCCGCCATTTGCAGCAACCAAGGAAACAGTCGGTCAGATTCCACCCGAAGATCGATGGTAATTTAAAGAGTGTCATAAGTGCGGCAGGGTAGAAGCCCCTGCCGCACTTATCTTTACGTCTGCTCGAATAATCGGAGGTCCGATGTGTCATCTCATGTTGTCCGGTGGCTTGTCCTGCTGGCGATCATGATAGTGCTTTCACTGCTCATTGCGCTGGTGAATCCCCTGTTTTTGAGCACAGGGAACTTGATGAAAATGCTCCAAGAGGCTTCCCAAACAGGCATTGTCGCAGTTGGCTTTACCCTTGTCATGATAACGGCCGGTATCGACATGTCGATTGGAGCCATAATCGCTGTCACATCCATGGTCAGCATCAACTTCATATCATATACGAAATTGCCAGTGGCGGTCTTTGTGCCTATTACTCTTTTGGTAGGTATGATTGCAGGTGCATTCAATGGATTCTTCATCACGCGGTTCAAGTTGCCCGAATTTATCGTCACGCTCGGAACCAAGAGCATTCTGAGCGGTCTCGCGCTTGTTATTGCGGTCAAGGATTCGATGGGATTTGTCCAGAATGTCTATATTCAGAACGAATCGTATCTCTGGTTCGGCAGTCAGACCTTTGGAGGGATCTATCGGACGACGATCGCCTTTGTCATTCTTGGTGTCGCTACTCAGCTATTTCTGAAGAATACACGAACAGGATCGTATATCTATGCTTCCGGCGCCAATCCAAATGCTGCAAAGCTTTCGGGAATCAATACTGAAAGAATTGTATTCGGGGTATATATTTTTTCGGGCTTGTGTTCTTCCATTGCTGCGATATTCATCTCTTCGCGAATGATGACGGCCATGCCGGAACTTGGTCTCGGCCAGGAAATGGATGTGATTGCATCGGTAGTCCTTGGTGGAACGGCGTTCAGCGGAGGTTCTGGTGATATCTGGGGGACTATGATCGGTGCCGTGTTCCTGGCGCTCATCAAGAACGGAATTTTGAAGCTCGGTATCTCTCCTTGGATCCAGCCGATAGTTATTGGCGGCATCATTGTCGTTACGGTCATTATCGACGTGTGGCAGAAAAAGATTTCCGATAGGCTCGCTGCCAAAGCGAAACTCAAAAAGCTCGCGAAAGCATCTGCGCAGTCGGCAGCATGAAGGAAGGAAAGGTAATGGAAACCGAAGGCAAAAGCGATATCCTCCTTGAGTGCCGAAAAATTGTAAAGTCGTACAACGGCCCTATCGTGCTCGAGGATGTCAATTTCTCCGTAAAGCGAGGAGAGATCCATTCGCTTGTGGGCGAGAATGGTGCAGGAAAATCGACGCTCGTCAAGATCATTACCGGTGCGATAGAACGCAATTCGGGCGATATTTTATTCAAAGGGCAGGCTCTGCCCTTGCAGTATTCGAGAAAATATGCGGAGAATCTTGGTATTGCTGTCATCTACCAGGAACTGAGCCTTATCCCCGGCATGACGGTGGCGCAGAACATATTTCTTTCGCGCGAACCGCTCTATCCACACACACGCATCATCAATAAGAGAAAGATGAATGCAATGGCTCAGGAGTTGATAGACCGCTACCAATTTCCACTGAAACCCTCCGACATTATCGACAACATCAGTATTGCTCAGCGGCAACTCGTGGAAATTCTCAAGGCTCTTTCCGGAAACGCTTCTCTCATGATCATGGACGAGCCGACGAGTTCACTTACGCGAACTGAAGTCGAAATGTTGTTCAAGATCATCCATACGCTAAAAAGCGAGGGGATAAGCGTGCTCTACATTTCCCACCGCATGGAGGAGGTGTACGCGCTTTCCGACAGGGTAACGGTACTGCGAGACGGCAAACTGGTTTCCGTTCTCGAAAAAGAGCAAATAAATCCAGCTGAAATCATCAGGCTTATGATCGGGCACAAGCTCGAGGAAAATGCGGTATACCACAATCTTCCCAAAATCGAAGGAAGAAAGCCCGTTCTGGAAGTCGAAGGGCTGACTTCTGTGGGAAAGTTCACCGATATCAGTTTTACGCTCCATGAGGGAGAAGTGCTTGGCATAGGCGGCCTCGTAGGATCTGGCCGGACCGAGCTGGTGCGTGCGCTATATGGGATCGATCCATACAACAAGGGCATCATCCGCTACCTAGGCAAGCCATGGGTTCCTTCGGTACATGCGTCTATCCGGTCTGGTATTGGATTCATTCCCGAAGAACGGCGTATTCAGGGGATTTTGGCACCTCTGACAATTAAACGTAATATTAGTATCACAAATTTTGACAGAATTGCGCCGCGCGGTGTCATAAAAAATAAACAGGAAAAACAGCTTGCAATTGACGGCATTCGCCTGGTAAATGTCAAGCCTCCTGATCCGGAAGTCGTGGTGGGTAATCTATCTGGCGGTAATCAGCAGAAAGTTGGTCTTGCCAAGTGGCTGGTTCGAAGCCTTAAACTCATCTTCATTGATGAGCCGACGGTTGGCATCGATGTTGGAACAAAAGAAGAAATCTATGGTCACATTAGAACCCTCGCTGAGCAGGGAGTATCAGTCATTCTGGTATCATCGGATCTTCCAGAGCTGACGCGTCTTTCGGACCGAGTGCTCATTCTAAGAAAGGGGCGCATCATCAAGGAATTCAAGGAATGTGTCCTCACCAGCGAAAAAATCTTGCGCGCTGCATCAGGCATTTTGGAGGAATACGATGAAGCGTAATTTACTTATCTATGAAGTGCGTCTCGGTTTAGTTTTACTGGTTCTCATGGCAGTCCTTACAATTATTTCTCCTTCCTTCTTGTCACTGACTAATTTGTCGAACGTTATTTGGTCGGTATGTTTCATCGGGATTCTTTCTTCGGGGGCAATCTATCCAATAATTACTGGTGGTATAGATTTGTCGTTGGGCTCTCTTGCGGCGCTTTCTGGCATTCTGGTTGATATGTTCATGAATCGTTTCGGTATTAACTGGGTGGTTGCTATTGTGCTTACTGTGCTGATAGGGGCGCTCATCGGACTTTTCAACGGCTTCATTGTCGCAAAAATCAGAGTGCCGGCCTTTGTAGTGACTATGGCTGCCAAAACCTATCTCTATGGGGTGGCTTTGGTTGTATCCAATGGAGCGATGTTGGCGATTCTAAAGCCGAAAGCCTTCATCGCAATAGGCACCGGACGTTTATTCAATCTACCAAATCCTATTTATATCATGCTCGTCATGGTGGTGCTTAGTCAGTTTTTGCTAAAGCAAACCGCATTTGGTCGCAAAGTAATAGCGGTCGGCGCAAATGAGGTGGCGGCGAAGCTATCTGGCATCGATCCAGATTCGATCCGGCTTCTGAGCTATACGCTTTCAGGTGCTACGACGGCAATTGGTGGAGTTGTGCTCGCCTCGCTCACGCAACAAGTATTTGCGGCCGCTGCATCGGATATCGAACTTAATGTCTTAACAGCGCTTGTAATTGGAGGAGCCAGCCTTCTTGGAGGTAAAGGCTCCGTCGTTGGAGGACTTTTAGGCGCGATGATAGTTGCATTTATCACAAATGGGCTCAATCTCATGAATGTTCCGGCACCATATCATCCGATCGTGACCGGATCGGTCATCATTTTGGCATTGCTGATGAATGAAGGATACCTGGTGCCAAAGAAGCGCAAAAAAGTGCTTGGGCATCATCAAGCTGCAGCATAATGGTGGGCTTTGCAAAAACTATAAAGAAAGAAGGAGGACCATCGTGTCCAAAATTGATAGCATAACGAGAGAATCATGGATTTTGGCGACTTTTCCAGAATGGGGAACCTGGCTGAATGAGGAAATTGAGAGGGAAACGGTACGGCAGGGTACTTTTGCGATGTGGTGGCTCGGTTGTACCGGCATCTGGCTCAAAAGCCAGGGCGGCGCGAATATTGCGGTGGATTTCTGGGTGGGCAGCGGCAAAAAATCGATGAAGAATCCCAACATGACGCCGGGACACCAGATGCAGCGCATGGCCGGAGTGCGAAAACTTCAGCCAAATCTGCGCAACAGCGTGTTCGTGCTCGATCCTTTTTCCATCCGTGAGATCGACGCTGTGTTGGCAACCCACGACCACAACGATCACATCGATGCAAATGTCGCGGCGGCAGTCATGAAGAACTGCGCGCCGACCGTGCCTTTCATCGGTCCTGAATCTTGCGTGCGGCTGTGGACTTCCTGGGGCGTTCCAGCGGAGCGGTGCATTACCGTAAAGCCGGGCGACCGGGTGAATATCAAGGATGTGGAAGTGGTGGTGCTCGAATCCTTTGACCGTACTGCTCAGATTACGGCGCCGGCAGGAGAAACGCTGAAGGGCAAAATGCCGGCCGATATGAATCGCATGGCGGTGAACTACTTGTTCAAGACACCGGGCGGCAGTCTCTATCACTCGGGTGATTCGCACTATTCCAACTACTATGCAAAACACGGCAATGACCACGAGATCGATGTCGCGCTGGGCTCCTTCGGTGAGAATCCGCGCGGGATTACCGACAAGATGACCTCGGTGGACATTCTAAGAATGGCCGAATGTCTGCGCTGCAAGGTGGTCATTCCCTTCCACCACGACATTTGGACCAACTTCCAGGCCGATCCCCACGAAATACTTGCGCTTTGGGAAATGAGGCGGCACCGCCTGCAGTATTCGTTCAAGCCCTTTATCTGGCAGGTCGGCGGGAAATTCGTCTACCCGGATGACAAAGACAGACTGGAATACCACTATCCACGAGGATTCGACGATGCCTTCATCGACGAGCCCGATTTGCCGTATCCCTCGTTCTTGTAAGCTGGGGATAGGCATGGAAGGTATTGGACAAGATTAAAGGAGAAAGGATTATGGCACTACCAATGCTCCAGCTGGCGCTGGACAACAAGACTCTGAAGGATGCGCTTGCGGCAACACGCGTGCTTGCGGCGGAAGTAGATGTCATCGAAGCAGGGACCATTCTCTGCTGTTCAGAGGGCATGCAGGCGGTTCGATGTCTCAAGAGCCTCTATCCCGACAAAATCGTTCTGGCAGATATCAAGGCTGCCGATGCGGGTCAGATTCTCGCGTCGATGGTGTACGACAATGGGGCTGATTGGATGACTGTCATCTGCTGTGCGCCTATCGCGACTGTGGAGACTGCCTTGAAGGAAGCCCACCGCAGGTCGGAGGTCGACGGGATTGCGCGAGATGTCCAAGTTGAGCTTACTGGATCCTGGACATGGGAAGAGGCTGAAGCCTGGAAAAAGGCCGGGGTGAGGCAGGTGGTCTATCATCGCGGCCGCGATGCGCAGGCGGCAGGCCAGGGATGGGGCAAGGAAGACCTTGACAAGATAGCCCGGCTTGCCGATATGGGGTTTGAACTCTCGATCACCGGTGGCCTGGTAGTGGAAGACCTTCCCCTTTTTAAGGATTTCGATATCAAAGTGTTCATCGCTGGTCGTTCGATCCGTGATACCATGGATCCCGTAGGAGCAGCCCGGGAGTTCAAGGCTGCCTTCCGCAAATACTGGAGCTGAGTTTGAACGCGCCATGATAGCAAAAGGCTCTGGAAGCAAGGTTCGCATCGGCATCTACGAAAAGGCTCTGCCTCCTTCTTCGGACTGGCATTTTCTGCTCGATACTGCAAGAAGAGCAGGGTATACTTTCGTCGAGATGTCCATCGACGAAAGCGATGGGCGTCTGGCGCGTCTCGAATGGACTGCACGCGAACGGGCACAATTCCACCGGACGGTTCTTGAAGAAGGCGTTCCGGTACTATCGATCTGTCTTTCGGGGCACCGGCGCTTTCCCATGGGGAGCGCTGATCCGGCAGTGCGTCAGCGCGGGCGTGATATAATGGCAAGGGCGATCGATTTTGCGCTCGACTGCGGTATTCGCACCATTCAGCTAGCGGGCTATGATGTGTACTATGAACCATCGACGCCCGACAGCCGCGCGCGCTTTCGGGATGCGATGCTTTGGACTGCGGAGCTCGCTTCAAGTGCACAGGTCATGGTGGCTATGGAAATTATGGACTATCCGCTCATGAATTCCATATCCCGCTGGTTGCCCTACGCCGAGATGGCCGCAACGCCATGGTTTTGTGTCTATCCCGATGTCGGCAACCTTTCGGCATGGTGGAACGATGTCCCGGCCGAGTTGAAGTCGAACATTCAGCAGATTGTGGCCGTTCATCTTAAAGAAACGCTGCCGGTCGGACCGGATTTCCCCGGAAAATTCCGGGAAGTGCCCTTCGGTACGGGGTGTGTAGATTTTGTTGGTATATTCCGGGCGCTTGCTGAAGCGCGGTACAAGGGTGCCTTCCTGATCGAGATGTGGAATGGCGTATCTGCAGATCCAATTGAGGAAATCGTAAAGGCGCGGAGCTGGATGCTTGCTCGGATGAAGGAAGGGGGATTCACCGGTGATGAATGAATCGAAGAATCTGGCAATACTGAAGAAATGAGTAGTCGAAGCTAATCTTTAGCTCTTCAGGCTCTGGCTGGGGCTTGCGCTTTTTGCCTAGAGCAATGCCAGTGCGCTCAACCTCGAGAGGGGACTTGTTGGTGTCGTGCGCATTTATCCAAACCATGCTACTGCATGGGAGCGGGCTTGGCTCGATCTTGCCACCGAAGGGACTAGCCATATTGGCCAGTTCTTTGATTCCGTTTCTTTAGCGCGCCTTATGATCGACGAGGAGATTGCCGGTGACATCGATATGAGATATCAGCGACTCCGATATGCGCGGCCAGATTCTACAACCAGGCGCCGATTTTTTGCCGACTTTTTCCGAAGAGCTGCGAAGCTGGATTACTTCTCAGACATTTCTCTAAAAGCGGGTTGATAGGATTTCTTGCTGAGACAACAAAATCGTCAGGGCGAGGCTTTGTTCCATCTCTCAGAACAAAGCAATGCTTAGAACAAAGCTATCGCAAGGTTTTTCTTTCTTTGAATTTTCTTACGCAGGCTACCACGAGCGCGTGATCTTCCTCTTGGGGAAGGCCGGACACGGTGGCACATGCGACAAGTCCGCAGCCGCGTACACGGATGGGAAATGCGCCTCC
>Ga0315298_1009735_pt1 | contig 11775 bp, 9 predicted proteins | sample WHS_1_MG_FD_203077 | JGI IMG/M metagenome (GOLD analysis project Ga0315298, IMG submission 203077) | Extremophilic microbial mat communities from Washburn Hot Springs, YNP, Wyoming, USA - WHS_1_MG | ecosystem: Environmental > Aquatic > Thermal springs > Hot (42-90C) | place: USA: Wyoming... | reverse complement strand
TGGCGGCGGCATGCGCTGCGGTGGCCAGCACACAGGTCGCGAGCGCAGCACAGGTCGCGCGGCTACGGAACGTCCCCCTCATCTGATGACTCCTCATTGTTGGGGTCGCACGCCGCGGACGGTCGAACGGACCGCGCGGCGGGCACAAGCGTGTAAGTCTACACCAGCGCCCGCAGGCGCCCTGGCGCGCCTCGCCAGAGGCTGCGCCGGTCCGGCACGTCATCGCGGGGCCCTTCACGCCCCAGCCGTCCGCGCAGGCGAGGCTCGCGCGTCTCGCTGCCGCGCGTCCCCGCGACAGTGGTTCTGCGGGCCCATGCGCCGCGACTCCGACGGCAGCGTGGCGCAGCGTACGGACGGCCCCGGGGTCGCGCGGTACGCTCGGCGAATGTTGCAGCCGTACCGCCACCCGCACCGTCCGGGAGAGTTCATGAATTCCACGTATCGCCTCACCGTATTCTTGCTGATCGGAAGTCTCGTCGCTCTCTCCGGCTGCGCCTATCCGATGGATGGCTATCGCGATAACGGCCAGTACGAACAGAACCGCGGCGGCGAAAACCACGGGCATGGCGACGAGCATCGCCGAAATTGCGACCCTGACCGCCAGGGCGATTGCCACCCCCACGAGCATCACTAACCGGCTACAGCAGCTCCGTTGCGAAGCGATGCTCACCTCTGGCGACGGTGCCGTCCTCCTTGCGCCCGCACAGGCGTGCTCCTCAGCCGCGTGAGTTGCACTGCCTTCGATAAACGCGAACTGAGCGATGCCCTCGAGAGACTTCAGCATCGTTACGAACATGCATTGCACGGCGTTCATACGGGGCCGAACCCGTGCGTGCGCCAGCGCACGGTGAGGCGAAGCCGGGCAGGTATATTGAAACGCTGGCGACCTCTGGGCAACACCGTACGATCGGGAGTCACTGATGAACATGAATTTGCACTTGAGCCTCGGGCCCCTGGTGTCACTGATCGCCGGCGTGCTGATCCTGTTCGTGCCCCGCCTGCTGAACTACATCGTGGCAATTTATTTGATCCTCATGGGGCTGCTCGGTTTGTTCGGCGGCGCGGGTGGCTTGCATTTGCGATGAGCGGACGGCGTGTGTGCTGATCGAGCAGCGCGTCACGCAATGCCCTGGACGGCGACGGCCCGCTCGTGTCTCGACGCCTTGACGCTCGGTGACTACCAACGCAGCAGGTTGCTGCGCGAGGCCTACCTGCGCGCGAAACAGGCTCCACAGCTAACTGGCGAGATCCTCTCGGTGCTCGATCACGAGGTCCGGCGCGAACAGATCGGTGCCGAGGAATACCGGCAGCTGAAATCCGCACTTGACGTCTTGCTGGTGAACGGCACGTGCGACGTGCAGGATACCGCTCGAGCAGCGGGCGAGCGTGAGGGCGCCGCACCGCTCGAGTGCACCGAGCCGGTCGCAGCGGCTCGGCAAGCCCCCGGGGCCAGCGGTGCAGAGGCGTGCCCGCGCTCGGACTCCCCGGCGACTCAGCCAGTGGCGCGCGCTGCGCCGATAAGTCAACACCGGCTGTCGGTCGGCGAGACGCTGCGCGGCCGCTACCGTATCACCGGGATTGTCGGTCACGGCGGCATGGGAACGGTCTACGAGGTCATCGACCAGTACCTCACCGGCCTCGTCGCCCGAGACCGTCGATTGGCCGTCAAGTTGCTGCACGCCGAGACGATGCAGCCTCAGGACGGGACGAGCCAACTGCTCGGCGAATTCCTGAACCTGCGCGTCCTGTCGCACCCGAACATCGTGCGGGTGCACGAGTTTGATCGTGAGGGCGATCGGGAGTTCTTCACGATGGAATTGCTCGAAGGCGCCTCGCTCGACCGCGTGATCGCGGCGCGCGGCGGCACGCCGTTGGCGATGCGCCACGCACAGGCGATCGTACAGGCGGTCGGGATGGCCTTGGCGCATGCGCACTCGCGCGGCATCGTGCACGGTGACGTGAACCCGAAGAACATCTTTCTCACCCTTGACGGACAGGTGCGTGTCCTCGACTTCGGCGCATCCCACAGGCACGCGCTCGCCCCATCGAGTGCGACAGCCTCCACGACCCAACCGCAGGTGGCAGCGACCCTGCGCTATGCCAGTTGCGAGGTGCTCGAGGGCCATAGGGCCGATGCCGCCGATGACCTGTTCGCACTCGCCTGCGTCGCCTATGTCGTGTTCTCGAACCGGCATCCGTTTGGAAATCGTACGGCCCTCGAGGCGCGCGCGGCCGGGCTGCGCCCCGCCCGGCCGCGCGGGGTGAGCGCACGCCAATGGCGGGCATTGCGGCACGGACTGGAGTGGCGACCCCACCGCCGGTCCTCGGACATCGCCCGGTGGGTGCTGCGGTTGAATGCCGGCGCGACGCTGCGGCCGCTGCCGGTGCTCCCCGAGCTGATGACGGTGCAACCGAAGCGAAGGAGGACTGCTCGGATCGCAGGCCTCGCCGCGGCGCTCACGCTCCTGGCGGCAGGGAGCGTATGGGTCGCGCCTGCGCACGAGGGGTCGCGCGAGCCGACCCTGACTGCACTGACCGACATGGCTGCGGCGCTCATGATCGCCCGCGGGTCGTTCGTGCAGCTGTGGAATGAAGCGTTGCGGTCTGCCCTTATCGGCGATGACGCGCCGGCGGCCCGTCGCTCAGCGCCGCGCTCCCAGGCGCGCCCGCATCATCGTCGCTCGGGCGAATCCTCGGTACCACATCCATCGTCCTGAGCCGCCTCAGTAGCCCCCTCGTGAATATTCTGGCCCGCAGGTTCGGTGGCGATCAGGACGTTTTCTCGACATCAACCTGCCTCCTGGGCCGCCACGGCGACCACGGGAGGTCACTCCATGCCAGAGTGATCCCTCGCTGGATTGATGGAGTGAGGTCCCGAGTCGAGCGCAAAACACTCCCCCGCGCGAAGCGCAGGTGCGCCTGAGGCCACAGGCGCGGAACCCGCTACACCAGGGCCGCCCCGCGCGTCATCGCCCAGTCGAACAGCCTGCTCGGCCAGCCGCCCCCGAGACTCGCGCCGGTCACCGCCTCCAGACGGTACGGCGCACCGGTCAGGATCGAATCGGCCGCCGCGAGCCCGCTGCGCACCGCCGGGCCGATGCCCTCAGCCATGTCGCGCGTGGCCAGTCCCGCGGCGTCCCCGGCGATGAACGCATTGCCGCGGCGCACCACGTCCACCCGCCCGCGCAGGTAGTAGCTGTAGCCGCTCGGCTCGAAGTGCGCACCGTGCGCGAGGTTGCGCTCGAGCTTGTGGGCCAGGCGTTCCCAGTGGGTGTGGATGGTCTGCCCGGAGCGCTTGATGCGCTCGGCCATGCCGCCGACGCCGATGTTGAGCCAGCCGTCCTCCTTCGGGACGTACCAGGAGTAGCCCGGCAGGCCGTGCTCGAAGAACCACAGGTGGCAGTCCGGATCGCGCCAGTCGTACTCGATCTCGTGCTCGAGGGTGACGGTCTGCAGCTCCACGGCGCGGGGATTGAGCGCACGAAAGAGCGAGCGGTACACCGGGCAGCGCGTGCCGCCGGCGCCGATCAGATAGCGGGCGCGGAAGGCATCGTCGATGACGAATCCATCGGCCTCCTCGCGGATCTCGCGCACGCTGTGCTCGATGAGCGGAGCGCCGGAGCGCTCGAGCAGCCAGGCGTCAAACTCCACTCTGCGGATCGAGTGCTGCACGCAGCGCACCGGCAGATGCAGCCCCTTGACGTGCAGGTGCATCCGCTCGAAGGTGAGGAACCGGTGCGGATAGGCCTCGATGTCGATCTCGAGATCGCGCACCACCTCCGGGGTGATCCACCCGGCGCACAGCTTCAGCCGCGGGAAGCGCGCCTGGTCGAGCACCACGACGTCGCGCCCGTCCCGGGCCAGGCGCCACGCGGCGCTCGCCCCGGCCGGGCCGCCCCCGACGATCAGCACCTCGCAGTTGCGCATCGGCACCTCAGGTGTACAGGTGCGCGCGCGTCATCGGCACCTCGTTGTTGTGCCGCGTGGCGAACAGCACCTGGAACAGCTGCAGCGTTCCGGTCGTGAACCCGGCGATGGAGCCGGCGAGGTACATCCGCCACATGCGCACGAATCGCGCATCGAACATCTGCTCGACGCGCGGTACGGCCGCCTCGAACAGTGCCAGCCAATGCCGCAGGGTCTGCGCGTAGTGCAGGCGCAGGTTCTCCACGTCGAGGATCGACAGGTCCCACGGCTCGAAGATGCGCATCATCTGGCCGAGGGACGCCGGATAGGCGCCCGGGAAGATGCGCTTCTCGATCCACGGTTGCAGGGGCGCAGGATAGTTCCGTCCGATGGAATGAATGAGGCCGCGGCCGTTGTCCCCGAGCGAGCGGGACACCACCGCGCCTAAGCCCTCGTAGTTCTCCACCCCGACGTGCTCGAGCATGCCGATCGACACGAACGCATCGTAGCGGCCGGTGATGTTGCGGTAATCGTCCTGCACGTACTCGACCTGCCCGGCGAGCCCTTCACGCGCGGCGCGCTCGCGCGCATAGGCGACCTGCTCGCGCGAGATATTGAAGGCGCGCACCTTCACGCCGTAATGGCGCGCCATGTGCAGCGCAAAGGTGCCCCAACCGCAGCCGGCCTCGACCACCGTTTCCCCGGGACGCAGGCGCATCTTGCGGCACACGTGGTCCATCTTGGCGTGCTGCGCCGCATCGAGCGTGGCGTCGGCGCTCGGGTAGTAGGCGCAGGTGTACGCCATCGTCTCCCCGAGCCACAGTGAGTAGAACTCGTTGCCGATGTCGTAGTGGTGATGGATGTTCTGGCGCGAGCCGGCGAGCGAATTGACGTGCGGGCGGCGCAGATTGCCGAGCAGCCGTCCGAGTCCCGAGGACGCCGGGGCGCGCGCACCGGCCACGTACAGCGTCTCGAGCAGCTGCACCAGATCGCCCTCGATCTCGATGCGCCCATCGCTGTAGGCATCCGGGAAGCGCACCTGGTGATCGGCCAGGATCGCCAGCAGCGCCCCGCGGCTCGGGATGCGCACGCGGCAGACCGGCTCGCAGCCGACCGGAGCGATGCGCTCGCCGGTCCAGAGCTGGAATTCGATTTCGGGGGCGCCGAGGCGCTCGAGCAGCCGCTCGAGCATGCGGCCTTCAAAGGAGTGCCCGCCCGTGACCTCGCGCGCGGGCAGCGGCCCGGAAGCGTCCCGCCCCGGGGCGGTCGTGGAGTTCATCACGGACTCGTTACTGGCATTCACGGCGCCTCCTCGCTGATCGGCGGCATCTCGCCACCGGATCTAATCTAGCACGGCGGGCGCGCGCCTCGCACCGGCCCCCCCGCGCCACGGCGAGCGTGCCGTCCGGTGAGGCGAATTGTCTCGGCCGCAGCGATCCTCTACTCTGTCCGCGGGTCCGTCGAAACCTATAACAAAAGCGCTGCGGGGCATCACGCGCCGCGGCCGGGGAGGAATCGAACCATGCCCAGTCTCAAGCGCATCGCACCTGCCGGCGCCCTGCCCCTCATGCTGCTCGGCGCCCTCACCGCCGCCCCGCTGGCGGCCGCGGCGAGCGCGCCAGCCACCCCGGCGAGCGCGCCCTACGCGGCGCTTGCCTGGCGCAACGTCGGTCCGTGGATCGGCGGACGCGTCGTCGCGGTGGCCGGTGTGCCGAGCAAGCCCGACCTCTTCTACATGGGCGCGGTCGACGGCGGGGTCTGGCGCAGCACCGATTACGGCAACCGCTGGGTGAACATCACTGACCGGACGCTGCCGGGCTCGAGCGAGAGCATCGGGGCGATCGCCGTGGCGCCCTCGAACCCGAAGATCCTCTACGTCGGCACCGGCGAGAGCGACATCCGCGGCGATGTGATCACCGGCGACGGGGTGTTCCGCTCCAGCGACGCGGGCAAGACCTGGCAGCGCGCCGGGCTCACCGACACCCACACCATCAGCGCCCTGGTGGTCGATCCGCACGACCCGCAGGTGGTGTACGCGGCCGCCATGGGCCACGTGTTCAAGCCGAACCGCGAGCGCGGGGTGTTCAAGTCCACCGACGGCGGCAAGACCTGGCACAAGATCCTCTACGTCAACGCCCGCACCGGGGCGATCGACCTGGTGATGGACCCGAGCAATCCCGAGGTGCTGTACGCGGCCATGTGGCAGGCGTACCGCACCCCCTGGACGCTCAAGGACGGCGGCCCGGGCAGCGGCCTGTACAAGAGCACCGACGGCGGAGCGCACTGGCAGGAGATCTCGCACAACAGCGGCTTCCCGCGCGGGGTCCTCGGCCGCATCGGCATCACCGTCGCGGCCAGCCAACCGAATGTCCTCTACAGCATCGTGCAGGCCAAGCACGGCGGGGTGTTCCGCTCCGATGACGGCGGCGCGCATTGGCAGCGCGTGAACCGCAGCTGGAGCCTGCGCCAGCGCGCGTTCTACTACATGACGATTTTCGCCGACCCGACCGACCCCAACACCGTGTACGCCCCGGAGGTCGATGCGCTGTGGGTCTCGCACGACGGCGGCAAGCACTTCGCCATGCTGCACACGCCGCACGGCGACAACCACGTGCTGTGGATCAATCCGCAGCAGCCGAACATCCTGCTCGAGGGCAATGACGGCGGCGCCACGGTCTCGACCGACGGCGGCAAGACCTGGAGCACCGAGCACAACCAGCCCACGGGCCAGTACTACCACGTCGCCCTCGACAACCAGTTCCCCTACGACATTTACGGCCCGCAGCAGGACGAAGGCTCGTTCGAAGGCCCGAGCGCGACGCCCGACGGGATGATCTCGCTCGGCGACTGGCACGGTGTGGCGTACAACGAGGCGACGTTCGTCGCCCCGTACCCGCTCGATCCGAAGATCACCTGCGGCAGCGGCTATTTCAGCATCATGGTGTGCTACAACCGCGCGGTCGGGGAGTTCAACGACGTCAGTCCCTGGCCGGACTATCAGGAAGGTGCGCCGTCGGCGCAGATGAAGTACCGCTTCGGCTGGACGCACCCGATCTTCTTCGCCCCGAACCACCCGCACACGCTGCTGCTCGCCTCGCAGTACGTGCTTGAGAGCGATGACCTCGGGCGCACCTGGCGGCGCATCAGCCCGGACCTGACCCGCAACGTGAAGGCAACGGAAGGGCCGACCGGCGGGCCGATCAACCTCGATGCCTCCGGCGCGGAAATCTTCCCCGACATCGCCGCGCTCGCCGTCTCCCCGCTCAGCGCCAAGGTCCTGTGGGCAGGCTCCGCGGACGGTCTGGTGCACGTGACGCGCGACGGCGGTGCGCATTGGACGCTGGTCACGCCGCCCGGCCTGCCGCAGTGGGCCGAGATCGATGCGATCGTGCCCTCGGCCGCGGCCGCCGGGACCGCATACCTCAGCGCCTCGCGGTACATGTGGGATGACTTCCATCCCTATGTCTACGAGACCACCGACTATGGCGCGCACTGGCGGCAGATCACGACCGGCCTGCCCGCCCGTCAGTACGTGCTGTCGCTGGCGCAGGATCCGCGCGATCCGGCGCTGCTCCTCGCCGGCACGAAGAACACGGTGTACGTGAGCTTCAATGGCGGCGGACGCTGGGCGCCGTTGACGCTGAACCTGCCTCGCGTGCAGGTGCGCGGGATCGCCATTGCGCCCCTGCAGGGCCAGGTGGTGATCGCCACCCACGGCCGCTCGTTCTGGGCGCTCGATGATCTGACGCTGCTCGAGCAGCTGACGCACCGTGCGGCGCCGGCAGCGAACGCACCGGCACTGTACGCGCCGGCCACCGCCTGGCTCACCCATGCCTACGGCCGCAGCGCCTATGCCAAGCGCATCGGCACGGCGGGCACCAACCCGCGCTTCGGCGCCACGGTGTTCTTCCACATCCCGGCCGACTACCACGGTCAGGTGCCGGTGCACCTCACCTTCCTCAATGGTGAGGGCCAGGTGATCCGCACCTTCGCGCTGCACCTGAAGCACAAGAGACCGAAGCTCAGTGCCGTGCAACGGGCCGAGCGCACCCCGCATCAGGCCCGGCGGGCCGCAGAGCGCAAAGCGACCGGCATCGCCCCGGGCAACAACCGCTTCCAGTGGAACCTGCGCTACCCGGACGCCACCGACGTGACCGGCTTCTGGGTCCCGGCGGCCGCCGGCGGATTGCCCGACTCGGTGCAGGGCCCGGCGGTGCTCCCCGGCCGCTACACGGTGGTGCTCGACTACCACGGCACCTCGCTGCGCGAGCCGTTCTCGGTGCAGCTCGATCCGCGCCTGCACCCCACGGGAGCGGACCTGAAGGCCCGCCTGGCGCTCGAGATGCGCATCCACGATGCGCTCAATACCCTCGACACCACGCTCAATCGCGCCATTGCGCTGCGCAAGAAGATCGATGCGGCGCTGAAGACGCATCCGGCCCACGCCGCGGCGCTGAAGCACTCGCGTGCGGCACTCAGTGCGGCCATCGCCCGCATGGTGCAGCTGAAGACGCGCTCGAGCGAAGGCACGCTGCTCTTTGAGACGAAGGTGCGCAGCCACCTCGCCTACCTCGCCGCCGAGGTCGACCAGGCCTATGTGCGCCCGACGCGCGCCGAGGAGCAGGTGTTCCACTACCTCGAGGGCAAGGCGCACGCCGGTGAGCAGCAACTGAATGCGGCGATCGAAACCGGTCAGCGCGCGCTCTGAGGTCGGGCGGCCGCAAGCGCACCGCACGGCGAGTCCCGCCGTGCGGTGCGCGACGTGCCGCACCCGCCTTGCTAAAGTGCCGCCATGTCGAACTCCAAGCTGCCTTCGCTGCTCGACCGGCACTGGGCCGAGAGCGCACTCGCCATCGGCGCCATCGTCATCGCCGCCGCCTCGCTGTGGGTTGGCTACGACACGATGCGCACCAATCACAGACTGGTGGTCGCCGCCTCGTGGCCGTTCCTGGAGCAGAACTTCAGCGACGCCACGTACACGCAGCAGCAGCTGCTCACCGTGGACGTCACCAACGCCGGCATAGGGCCGGCCAAGGTCGAGAGCGTCGAACTCCTCTGGCACGGCAAGGCCTACCGCTCGGCCGACGAACTGCTGCACGTCTGCTGCGGCTATGTTCCCAATGCCGATCGGCAGAACGATATGATCACGAGCACTCTGCAGGGGTGGGTGATGCGCCCCGGCGACACCGTGCACCTGATCTGGTACCGCCGTCCAACCACCGATCCGGCGCCCTGGGAGGCATTCAAGGCTGTGGTCGAATCAGGCGACGCTGCACCGAAATTCCGGATCTGCTACTGCTCGGCGTTCAATCAGTGCTGGCTCACCAATGGCCATGAACTCGATCCGCCCCGTGTGAAGGTCTGCCCCGTCGCGAAGATTCCATTGATCGGCTGAGGCCGCGGTCCCCGCCCCCTCCGGGCGCGTCATCGCCCGGAACCGTCGGCTCGCCGCAGCGGCGGCAACTTCGCCGCCCGGCGCGTGTTATCACCCGCGCCGAACCATCAGGGGGGTTTCTTGAACCGCACGCTCATTCGGGCCTGCGCCGCGCTGCTGGCGCTGCTGGCCGTCATCACCGTACCCGCACGGGCCGCGCCGGGCCCAGGCCCGGGCGCGCACGCGCCGGTCATTCCGGATCTGACCCCCTGGCTCGGCCGCAACGGCCGGCCCGGACCGGCCGCCTGGGCCCACGCGGCGCACTTCTCGATCGGCTATGAGATCAGCCCCGCGCACGACGCGCCGGCGCCGGTCACCACCGGCGTCTCGGTCGGCTACACCTCGCACGCGCTGTGGCTGCGCTTCCGGGCGCACGATCCGCATCCTCGGCAGATCCGGGTGCGCTACCGGGAACACGACGACATCTCGAGCGATGCGGAGGACTTCGTCGGAGTGTTCCTCAGCCCGTTCAATGACACCCAGTGGGCCTACGAGCTGTTCTGCACCGCCGGCGGCGTCGAATGGGACGCCTTTCGGCTGCAGAACAACGAGTACTCCTCCTGGAACGCCGTCTGGCAGTGCCACGCACAGCGCACGCCGCACGGCTACCGCGTGGTGATGCGCATCCCGTTCGCGGCCATCAAGTTCCCGCACAGCCCGCGCCCGCAGCACTGGGGCCTGATGTTCTTCCGCAACTGGCCGCGGAGCCTGCGCCACCAGCTGCTCAGCCGGCCGGTCGATTACAACAGCAACTGCACGCTGTGCTCGCTGCAGGTCGTTCGAACCGCCACGCCCATCCGGGCCCGCTCGGCCAATGTGCAGCTGATCCCGGCGCTCACCCTGATCCGCACCGACCGGCCGCGCACCCCGGCCGGGCCGCTCGCCGCCGGCACCCCGAAGCTCAAGGCCAATCTCGATGCGCGCTGGGTGATTCGCCCCGACCTCGAGTGATCCGCCACCCTCGACCCGAATTTCTCCCAGGTCGCCCCGGACGTGCTGCAGCTATCCGTGAATCGCCAGTTCGCCCTGAACTACGCCGAGAACCGCCCGTTCTTCGAGCAGGGCACGCAGGTGTTCAACACCCCGAACTTCCGCCTGAGCTCCGATTCGTTTTCCCCGTCGGGAGCGCTGGTCGACACGCTGCAGATCGTCGATCCGCGCTGGGCGAGCAAGCTCGTCGGGCAGGTCGGACCGAACGCCGTCGGTGCCCTGGTCGCGAACGACTCGGCCACCAACATCCTGATGCCCGGCCCCGAGTCCTCCGCGGTGAATAGTTTCGGGTTCGCCACACATGACGCGCTGGTGCGCTACCGGCGCGACGTGGGCGCCTCAGCGTTTGGCCTGATCGCCACCGATCGCTCCGGCAGCGGCTACCAGAGCGCCATGTATGCCTCCGATGCCCTCTGGCAGGTCGACCCGAGCGACACCGTCACCGCACTCCTCGGCGCCTCGCAAACGACCTACCCCTCACCCGTGGCGCGCGCCTTCGGGATCCGGCCGGGGCGCATCGGTGGCGGGGCCTGGCTGCTCGATTTTGCGCGCAGCCGCCACAACTACAACTTCGACATCAATGCCGTGCATCTGGCCTCGAACTTCCGGGCTGACCTCGGCTACCTGCCGCAGGTCGGCTACAACCAGCTCGCCGTCACCGGCGAGTACGACTTCTACGCGCCGGACCGCGACTGGTGGCAGAACAGCGGCTTCGGCATCGTGTCGAACTGGACCAATGCGCTCGCCGGGCCGAGCTCCCTCGACCGCAAGATCAAGCTGTACGCGTTCGTGCACGCCCAGGCCCAGATGCACATCATTCTCTACGCGACGCGCGAGGATCAGACCTACGCCGGGCGAACGTTCGCGCTGAACCAGTTCGAAGTCGACGCCACGGCCCAGCCGACGGACTGGCTCAACGCCGAGGTCGACGTAGTGGACGGCGACGGCGTCGATTACGTCGGGGTCCGCAAAGGCGCGCTGCTCTCGGTGGATACGACGCTCGCGGTGACCCCGGGACGGCACCTGAAGATCAATCTGGTCGATGACTATCAGCGCCTCGACGTCGCCGGCGCGCCGCTCTACACGGCCAACCTGTACGACGTGCGCGTGGCCTGGTATTTCACGACCCACCTGTTCATCGACACCATCGCCCAGTCGCAGGACATGCACAATCACGTCGCGCTCTATCCGGTGGGCACCCCGATCCGCACCCGCAATCTCGCCACGCAGTGGCTCATCGGCTATCAGGTGAACCCGTGGACGGTGTTCTACGCCGGCAGCTCCGAGGGGTATCAGGAAAGCGGCGAAGCGCCGCTCTTGCCGCAGCAGCGGACGTACTACATCAAGGCGAGTTACTACCTGCGACCGTAAGCTTCCGGGACGAGATCGCACGAATCGCTCGAGGATGGAATTGAAGAGACTCGCCCGCTGGAATGCGTCCTAAG
>Ga0315298_1009734_pt1 | contig 11775 bp, 10 predicted proteins | sample WHS_1_MG_FD_203077 | JGI IMG/M metagenome (GOLD analysis project Ga0315298, IMG submission 203077) | Extremophilic microbial mat communities from Washburn Hot Springs, YNP, Wyoming, USA - WHS_1_MG | ecosystem: Environmental > Aquatic > Thermal springs > Hot (42-90C) | place: USA: Wyoming... | reverse complement strand
TTTCGCATCGAAAGAAGGTGACGTATGCGTGACGAATCGTATCCTGCCCCTACGAACGTGCGTGGCGCCGAGTATCCACGGGTGCACCCCGACGGGCGCGTAACCTTCCGCCTCTACGCTCCGGAGGCGCAGAGGGTCCAAGTGCAACCCGGCGGGGCCGATAACGGCCTCGGCCCTAGCCCGTATGAGATGACTCGTGATGCGGAAGGCTTCTGGAGCGTGACCATTCCCCCAGCCGTGCCGGGGTTTCATTACTATTGGCTGGTGGTAGATGGCGTGCGCGTGAACGACCCCGGCAGCGAAACCTTTTTCGGCTATGGCCAGCAGACGAGTGGCATCGAGGTGCCCGAGCCGCCGGAGGTGGCCGCCTATTATCAGCCGCAGGATGTGCCCCATGGCGAGGTGCGGGCGCGGTGGTATTGGGCCAAGACGACGGGTGCCTGGCGGCGGGCGCACGTTTACACCCCGCCCGATTACGACGCGAACCCCTCGGCGCGCTATCCGGTGCTCTATCTCCAGCACGGCGCGGGTGAAGATGAACGCGGCTGGGTGACCCAAGGGCGGATGAATTGGATCCTGGATAACCTCATCGCCGCCGGCAAAGCCGTGCCGATGATCGTCGTCATGGATTGCGGCTACACCATCCCCATTGCCACGGCCCCCGGTGGGCGCCCCGATATGGAGACCTATTTGCGCATGCAGCAGGCCTTTGCCGACCTCCTCTTGCAGGATGTCATCCCGATGGTAGATCGCACCTATCGGACGATCGCCGATCGGGAGCATCGCGCCATCGCGGGCCTTTCGATGGGGGCAGGGCAGGCGCTCTACACGGGGTTGACCCACCTCGAGACGTTCGCCCATATCGGTTCGTTCAGCGGGGGGATGCGCCAAGAGTTTGACCCGAATACGTCGTACAACGGCGTCTTTCGCGACCCGGCCGCCTTCAATGCCCGCGTGCGGCTTTTCTGGATCGGCACGGGGACGGCCGAGCCAAGGGCCTATGAGGCGGCTCGCACCATCCGCCAAGCGATGGATGCCATCGGCGTGCGGTATGTGTATTTCGAATCTCCGGGCACGGCACACGAATGGCTCACCTGGCGAAGGTGTCTGCACGACTTTGCCCAGCGAGTTTTCGCATAAAAAGGTCGCCGCCGTGGGCTAGCCCACGGCGGCACCGTATTATTCATACCAATCGGCGCGCTGCAAGGGAAGGCCGCTTGCCCCTCGCTCGCCCGGTTTGACGAGGAGCGCCTGATAGACGTTCAGGCGCCCCACCGTAAAGCCGTGTGCCGAACCGGACATAAATAACCGCCACACCCGATAGGTCGGCTCATCCACGTATTGGAGAGCCTCCGCATGATGGGCTTCTAGGCGGCGCACCCATTGGCGGAGCGTCAGCGCGTAATGCTCGCGGAGGCTCTCGACATCGCGCACCTCAAACCCGCAGGATTCCGCAATGCGCAGCGTCGTGCTGATGGGCACGAGTTCCCCATCGGGGAAGACGTACGTGTTAGAGAAGGTCTTGCCGCGCGCCTTGGGCGTGAGGGCATTGCAGGCGATGCCGTGGTTCAAAAAGACGCCTTGCGGCTTGAGGAGCGCCCAGGCCTTGCGGAAGTAGGCGGGCAATTTTGCTTCACCCACGTGCTCGAACATCCCCACGCTCACCAGGGCGTCATAGGGGGCATCCTCGGGCACTTGGCGGTAATCTTGCACAAGGACGCGACAGCGATCGGCAAGGCCAGCCTGAGCGATGCGTTCCGAGGCTAGTTCCGCTTGGGGCTTGCTCAAGGTGATGCCCGTGGCCTCCACGCCATAATACTGAGCCGCGTGCATCACGAGCGCCCCCCAACCGCAGCCGATATCGAGCAACCGCTGGCCCGCCTTGAGGCGCAGTTTGCGGCAAATGTAATCCAACTTGCGCATTTGGGCGGCGTCCAGCGATTCCTCGGGATAGGCGAAATAGGCGCAGGAGTAAACCATGCGCTCGTCCAAAAAGAGGCGGTAGAAATCGTTCGATACGTCATAGTGATAGGAGATGGCCTGCCGATCGCGCTCGATGGAATGGCGCCTGCCGCGCAGGCGGGCTGGGCCGCGAGCGGTCTCGACCCCTTTGCGCCCTTCGGGGAGTTTCACCAGCCGTCTCATCAGATCCCAGCCGGTGCGCCAGCCCGAAACGCGCCGTTGGAGGGCCTCTGCGAGGTCAAACGCTGCCTCGACGTTCCCCTCGATATCGAAATCGTCATACAGGTAGGCCTCGCCGAGGGCGAGTTCCGTGCCCCTCAAGAACATGGCGCGCAGGGCGCCGGGATGCTTGAGGACGAGCGTCGCTGGGCGAGGCGTCTCATCGGGCCAAAGGGTGCCATCCCACAGGCGCACCGAGACGGGGTCTTGCTGAGGGATAAGGAGTTTGGAAAGGATCTCCCGGGTAAGATGTGCAGCGTGGTTCTCGTCCATTTTTGGCTCCTTTCGCGCTTCAGGTGGGCATGATGATGATGGGCTTGATCGGCCCCCGTTCCGCATCTAGCCAGGTGGGAAAGCGCGCCGGCACCTCTTCCAGCGGTACCTTTTCGCTCGCCCACAGGGCCGCATCGAAGGCTTTCGCCTCCAGCGCGGCCATGACCTGGCGAAAATCCTCCGCGAGCGCGTTGCGGCTGGCGAGGAGGGTCATCTCGCGGGCGTGAAAGAGCGGGTCTGAGAAGGTGATCTCTTGCGGGTTGTGCCCTACGAAGACGAGCCTCCCGCCATGGGCTACATATTCAAACGCTTTCATCATCGAGCGCGTGTTGCCCGTGGCGTCGAACACGACCGTGGGCAGGTCGCCCGAGGTGAGTTCTCGCAAGGGGCCGAGGATATCCGCCTTGGCATCGAGGTAGGCTTCTGCCGGCAGGTGCTCTCGGCAAAAAGCCAGGCGGCGCTCGCTGATCTCTGCGATGATGAGGCGCGCGCCCACCATCCGCGCGAAGGTCGCCACGGCCTGGCCGATAGGCCCGGCGCCGATGACGAGCGCCCATTCGCCCGCCTGGATTTGGGCGCGCCGCACGGCATGAGCGCCGATGGAGAGCGGCTCCACAAGGGTGAGTTCGTCGAGCGAGAGGGTGGAGGAGGGATGGATTTTGCCCAAAGGCACGGCGATGAACTCTTGCAAGCCCCCATCGCGATGTACGCCCAAGACGTGCAGGTGCACACAACAGTTTGGCCGCCCGCGGCGGCAGGCGATGCACGCGCCGCAGTGAAAATAAGGCTCCACCGTGCAGAGATCGCCCACGCGCACGGGGGAAGGGGCGCTCGTCTCTCCCAGGGCGATCACTTGAGCGGCCAACTCGTGCCCCACGATGCGCGGGTAGGTGAAAAAGGTCTGGCTGCCCCGGTAGGCGTGCAGGTCGCTCCCGCAAACGCCCACTTGCACGATGCGCACGAGGGCGTGCCCCGGCGGGGGCGGAGCGGGCGGCGGCACCTCATGGAGTTCCAGAACGCCGGGGCTTTGCAAGATGAGCGCCTTCATGAGGGCAACTCCGCGAGCGCCTCTAGCGGGAGCGTCTCAAAGGTGGTGCGCAGGGTCTGCGTTTGCCCCGTCTCGGCGGCGCGATAACCGGCCTCGATGATCTCGATGACGTGCCGAGCATGCTCGGCGGTGGGGATGGTTACCGGCTTATCCTCACGGATCCAATCCACGAGTTGCATCATATCCTCATAGACGTGACGCTCGCCCATTTGGCCGTGCGGCCCCCACCAGTGAGGCATGGCGTCATGAGGTTGGGTGAGATCCATCTCGCCAAACTGAGTGCCGATGACCGCCCCCGCCGTGCCATAGATATTCGGGTTCTGGCCGGGGACGATGCGCCCCGCCACCGTGGCGCCGATGAAGGCAAAAAAGGCCTCGTCGAACTCCAAGAGGAGGAAGGTCGTATCATCCATATCGCAAGGGAACTTTTCGCCGCGAAATTCGCGCTCCTTGAGGAGGAGGCCCGAAAACCCCGTCACGCGTTTGGCCGGCCCTACGATGCCCGTCAGGATGTGCAAGGGGTAAACGGTTACGTCGTATTGGGGGCCTCCGCCGGGGCGGCGAAAGTACCAGCGCGGGTCAATGTTCGAGAGCACGTCATCGCCCTGGCGGATTGGCTCGTTGAGGTGGTAATTTCGTTCGATGCCGCCCCCGCCCGCCTGGCCGATGGCCCAGTTGAGGAGGCCCAACCTTCCTTCGAGGATGAGCCGGCGGATGCGCTGATTGTGCGGGTAAAGCATCATCCCCGGCGAGGCGACGAGTTTGACGCCTTTGGCCTTGGCGCGCGCGATGAGGTCATCTGCCTCCCACACTTCGGTGGTCATCGTTTTGTTAAAGTGGACGTGCTTGCCCGCCTCGATGGCCATCTTCCCCTGCTCATAGTGCAGGCCGATGGGCGTGCAGAGGGTTACGGCATCCACATGGGGGTCGGCCAAGAGTTCCTCATAGGTGAGGTACCAGGCCTTGACGCCGTATTTTTTCGCGGCCGCCTCCGCCCGGCCGGGCACCGGGTCGCACACGGCGGCGAGGTACACGCGATCTTGTACATCGGGCAGGCTGAGGTGCTCCAATGCGGCGCGGATGCCGATGGATCCTGCGCCCACTACGCCCATCCCCACGCGGTCTTTCATGGGAACCTCCTTCACGGCAGGATGTCAAATCGGCCCCATTTTAGAAAGGCCCGCGCGAGAAGGCAAGCGTTTCTACGAACCCTCTTGCAGGTTCCAAACCTGCGGGAGGGTTTCGCGGGCCGGGAGGCCCGCGCTCCATGAGGGAAGCCCTTACCCCTCAACCTCACAGGGAAAGAGGGTAGGGCCGGAAATGCTAGACCCTCCCGCGGGTTCCAAACCCGCGGGAGGGTGAGGTGCTAGACCCTCCCGCAGGTTCTAAACCCGCGGGAGGGTTCGGGAGGGGTATTTCATCGGCGCGCCCAGGCGCGCTCGAGGAGGGCGAGCCAATTCCCGTGAAAGATGCGGGCGATCTCCTCCTGGCTATAGCCCCGCCGCGCTAACATAGGGGCGACCTTTTGGAGGTCAGCGATGGTATCCAGGTCATGCGGGGTCTGCTCCGTGCCATAGCCCCCGTCGAGGTCGCTCCCGATGGCGGCATGGTTCGCGTCGCCCGCCAATTGGCAGATGTGGTCTATATGATCCGCCACGGCCTCCAGGCTCACCACGCTGGGAGAGGTCTCGCCGCGCACCCAGCCGGGGTAGAGCATCCAAGCGTCGAGCGCCACGCCGATGACCCCCTGCCGCGCGATGAGGGCACGGATTTGCTCATCGGTGAACTGGCGGTTCCCCGGCACTAGGGCGCGGCAGTTGTTATGGCTGGCAAGCACCGGCCCTTGAAAGCGCTCCAAGGCTTCCCAAAAGGCCCTCTCCGCGAGGTGGCTCACATCGAGGATCATGCCGATCGCTTCCATCTCCTTCAGGAGCGCCCGCCCCGCCTCGGTGAGGCCGCCCTCCATATCATGGCCGTAGGCGTAGGCGCTCCGCCCATAATGCGAAAGGCTCACCACGCGCAGGCCATCCTCCCACCACTTGGCTACCTGTCCCGGCCAGACGATGGGGTCCGCGCCCTCCATACTCAGGATGATCCCCACAGGGGCCTGCGGCCAGGCAGCGAGGTGGGCCTGAAGGCTGGGCCAATCCGTGAGGAGGCGCACCTTGCCCTCGGCCTCTAAGATGCGATAATAGGCCAACTGCCCCTGGGCTTTGGCGTAAGAAATCTCTTGGCAGGCCGACCCCGTGGAGGTGCTCCCGGGGTGGCGGGTGCGGTCGATCACCGTGGCAAAGCAGAGGGCCACTTCTGCCTTGCGGAGTTCCGGGAGCGAGACGGTGCCGCGCGCGCGGCCCTTTTCCGTCATTCCCGCCTCGGCCTGGCGGATGGCGTACACGTCCAGGGCGAGGTTACGATCCCAATTCAAGGCGTTCATCGCCAAATCGAGGTGCCCATCTATGAGGAGCATCGTCTCCCTCCTATTCGAGGATGCACCCCCGCGTCGCGGGGGATACGCTGCGGCGGTAGCGATCGAGGAGCGACCCCGGTTCTAGCCGCGTGCTCTCGGGCACGCGCCACGCGGCGCGCCGGCGGGCCAGTTCCTCCGCGCTCACCTCCAGGTCTATGCGGCCAGCGGCGATGTCTATAGCGATCCAATCCCCTTCTTGCACCAGGGCGATGGGGCCGCCCACATAAGCCTCCGGCGTGACGTGCCCCACGCAGGCCCCTTGCGTCGCGCCGGAAAAACGCCCATCCGTCACGAGGGCCACGCTCTTCCCCAAGCCCATCCCGATGAGCGCCGAGGTGGGCATCAACATCTCGCGCATGCCAGGGCCACCCTTGGGTCCCTCGTAGCGGATGACGACGACATCCCCCGGGCGGATGGCGCCGCCCAAAATGGCCTCGAGCGCCGTCTCCTCTCGCTCGAACACGCGGGCCGGCCCACGGTGTACCATCATCTCCTCGGCCACGGCGCTGCTTTTGACGATGGCCCCCTCCGGTGCGAGGCTCCCGTAAAGGATGGCCAAGCCGCCGCTCGGGCGCACCGGCGATTCGACGGGGCGAATGACATCCTCCCGGCGAATGGCTCGGCCGGCGATGTTCTCGCCGATGGTGCGGCCCGTCACCGTGAGGCATGCCGTGTGGAGGAGGTTATGGCGGGCGAGTTCGTTCATCAGGGCGGGTACGCCACCCGCATCGTACACGTCTCGGGGGAAGTACGGGCCAGAGGGCTTCATATGCACCAGGTGAGGCGTGCGCGCGGAGGCCTTTTGAAAGGCATCGAGGCCCAGATGTAAGCCGGCGGCGTGGGCGATGGCGGGCAGGTGAAGGGCCGTGTTCGTGGAGCCGCCGATGGCCATATCCACCGCCAGGGCATTTTCAAAGGCCTCTTGAGTCAGGATATGGCGGGGCAGGATGCCCCTTTCCAGAAGGTGCATCACCAGGCGCCCCGCCTGGCGGGCCAGGGCCAAGCGTGCCCCAAACGTGGCGGGGATGAGGCCGTTATCCGTAGGGGCCATGCCGAGCGCCTCGGCGAGGATGTTCATCGTGTTCGCCGTGCCGAGCATATTGCAGGAGCCGGGGCCGGGCGTGGCCGTGTGCTCAAAGGCCTCGAGTTCTTCCGGCGTCATCTCGCCGCGAGCGACGAGCGCCTCGGATTGGATGAGGTCCACATAGCAGGCGGGCTGATTCCCCCGGCAGCCCGTATCCATCGGGCCGCCCGAGACGAGGATGGCGGGGATATTGAGCCGCGCGGCGGCCATGAGCATGGCCGGGGTTACCTTGTCGCAGTTCGTGAGGAGCACGAGGGCATCCAAGGCGTGCGCCTTGACCATGACCTCGATGGAATCCGCGATGAGTTCGCGGCTGATCATGGGCATCTTCATCCCCTCCAGGCCGGTGCACAGGCCATCGCAGATGGCAATGGCCGGGAATTCGAGAGGCGTGCCCCCCGCCTCGGCCACGCCCAATTTCGCGGCCTGGCACAGGGGTTGGAGGTGCACATGGCCCGGCACCAACTCGTTGAACGAATTGACGATGCCCACGAGGGGCTTGCGCAGATTATCCCGATGCAGCCCCATGGCGTAGAGAAGGGCGCGGTGCGTCGCGCGCGTCAGGCCTTCCGTCATGGCGGCGCTCTGCGGGCGGGGCAAAGGGCGAGATGAGGACATAAAACCTGCCTCCTGGAACTTGGATGGTGTACTCCGATTGTAGAGGGAATGGCGGGGCGTGGCAAGGCTCAGGGCGTCTGGGCTTGAGTATTGGCCTTCCCTTCCGGCATCCGCAGGATGAGAATAAGCCCGACGAGGGCGCTTGCCGCCGCTAGGAGGAAGACGAGCGAATACCCCGCCTTGGGGAAAAAGTGATTCACGCCGTCAATGGCCGGCCCCAAGAGGCGCGCCACGGCCGCCGAGCCGGCCGTAGCCAGGTTAGAAAGGCCGAGGTATTTGCCCGCCTCTGCGGCGGGCACGAGATCGGTGGCCCAGGCCCAGTTCACGCAAGAAAAGATGCCGATGCCCACCCCGATGCACCCCGCTAGGGCGGGGAGGAGGCGCGGGTCTCGGTTGAGGACGAGGAAGGTCAGCCCCAAGGCGCTCAAGGCGCAGGCTACGGCGCTCAAGGCTTTGCGGCCCCACCGCTCCGAGAGGACCCCCGCCGGGTACACCACCGCAATGACGCTCAAGCCCACGACGGTCATCATATCACTCATGGCGCGGGCCGGGGCGGGGAGTTCGAGCACGTCTCGAAAGTAATAGAGGGCGAACGATTGGACGGAATAACTCCCCAAAAGGATGAAGAACCGCACGAGGAGCAGCCGCCCGTAGGAGGGGTAGAGCCGAAACTCCACGCGGAACACCTGCCCCGCCCTTTGGCGTAGGGCCTGAAGGCCGAGGCGCTCGCCCTCGGCGGTGGATGGCTCGCGGCTGAAGCCGCAGGTGATGGCCATCATCCCCCACAAGATGGCGAGGATCACCATCACGGCGGTGAGGGGCTGGTGAGAAAGGCGCCCCATCGCCAAGGCCGAGGCGACGATGGCGAACATCTCCAACAGGTTCTTGAACCCCGCGGCGATGCCGCGCCGCCCTGGGGGCACGAGGTCAGGGATCAACCCCTGCGCCGGGCCGTGCGCCACGTTCGAGGTGAACTGCAAAAGGAGGTAGGCTATGGCCACCAGCCACCAACGCTGGCCGAGGGCGATGAGCACGAGCCAGAGGGCATCGAGCAAGGTGCCCAGCAGGATCCACGGCCGCCGCCGGCCCAGGCGCGAGCGCGTGTAATCGCTGAGCGCACCGCTGAGGGGCTGAGTAACCAGGGCGACGATCAGCCCGGCAAAGGTCAAGAGGCCGTATAGGGTGTTCTTGGTCTCTTCGCCAAAGGCGAGGAGGACGAGCGGCAACAGGATGGGGTGCAGGGCATTCCACATGAACGAAAGGCCGAAAAAGTAGGCGTTCAAGGCGAGGTCATCGTACCAGCGCCTCGTAGGGGGCCTCTTCTCACGGCCCTCGCCTTGCGAACGCCCAGCATGGCCCATCGGAGCGGTACCCCGCATCATAGGAGGGGCTAATCTATCCCCGCTTCAAAGTGGGTATCGAGTTCGCTCATCTCGCCCGTGACGGTGAACACCACCCGCTCGCAGATGTTCGTAACGCGGTCTGCCGCGCGCTCCAAGTTATGGGCTGCCCACAGGAGATAGTTCGCCTGCTCGAGGTTCTTGATATCGGCGATGACGAGGCGAAGCAGTTCCTCGTTCACGCGGTTATACAGGGCATCTACCTCATCATCCTCGCGGGGGATGGCGCGCGCCGCTTCGACATCGCGCTCGGCAAAGGCCTTTAGGGCACGGTGAAGCATATCGGTGGCCTTTTGGGCCATAAGGGGGATGTCAATCAGCGGCTTGATGAGGGGCGCATCTCCCAGGTAAAGGTTCACCCGCGAAATGCCCTTGGCGTAATCGCCGGTGCGCTCTAGTTCCGTGATGATCTCCAGCATGGCAGCCAGGAGCCGCAAATCGCGCGCGATGGGCTGCTGCGTGGCGATGAGCACGAGGATATCCGCTTCGATGGCGAAACGGCGCTCGTTGATGAGGCGATCGTTTTCGATGATGCGCTCGGCGGCCTCGCGGTCGCGGCGCACCAGGGCATCCACCGAGGCTTTGATGGCCTCCTCCACCATAGCGCCGAGCGCCAAAACGTCCCTTTCGACTCGGGCCAATTCCTCTTGAAGGCGTACTCGCAACATAACACACTCTTCCTTTGGGCGTTAGCCAAAGCGCCCTGTGATGTAATCCACCGTGCGTTGGTCGCGCGGGTTGGTAAAGATGCGGCCCGTCTCCCCGTATTCGACGAGTTTGCCGATTTGTCCATCGTCGGTGAGGAAAAAGGCCGTCCAATCGGAAACGCGGGCCGCTTGCTGCATATTGTGGGTGACGATGACGATGGTGTATTCTTGCACAAGGGCGCGCATCAGGTCTTCGATGCGGAGCGTCTCGATGGGGTCCAAGGCGGAGGCCGGTTCATCCATCAAGATCACCTCGGGCCGCGTGGCGATGGTGCGGGCGATGCACAACCTCTGTTGCTGGCCCAACGAGAGGGAGAGGGCGTTTTGCTTGCGGAACGTCTCTTTGACCTCATCCCAAAGGTTCACCTCGCGCAGGCTCTGTTCGACGATCTCATCAAGCCGCGAACGGCGGCGGATGCCCAAAATGCGCGGCCCGAAGGCCACGTTATCATAGATGGTTTGCGGGAAGGGGTTGGGCCGCTGAAAGACCATCCCGACGCGCTGGCGCAGTTGCACCACGTCAAAGCGCGGGTTGTAGATGTTTTCGCCATCGAGGAACACTTCCCCCTCGATGCGCGCGCCGGGCACGGCATCATTCATGCGGTTGAGGCAGCGCAAAAAGGTGCTCTTGCCACAGCCGGAAGGGCCGATGAGCGCCGTGATCTGCCGCTCCTTGATCTCGATGGAGATATCGGCGAGCACCTGTTTTTTGCCGTAATGCACGTTCAAGTGCTGGACGGTGATTTTGATGGGTTGGGCGGATTCGCGCCTCTCCATAAATGCTTACCCCTCAGCCAAAGCGGCCGGTGACGTAATCTTCGGTGCGGCGGTCGCGTGCATTTTGAAAGACCTGTACCCCCGTGCCATGCTCGACAAGTTCGCCCATCAGGAAAAAGGCGGCATAGTCGGCAATGCGCGCCCCTTGCTGAACGCTATGCGGCACGATGATGATCGTATAGTGCTCCTTGAGCGCGAGGAGCGATTGTTCCACCTTGGCGGTGGAGATGGGGTCCAGCCCGGAGGTCGGCTCATCCAAGAGAAGGACCTCCGGCTCGAGCGCCAGGCTGCGCGCAATGCACAACCTTTGCTGCTGGCCGCCCGAAAGGGCGCTCGCGCGGTCATCCAGGCGATCTTTGACCTCATCCCACAGAGCGGCCTGGGAGAGGCTCTTGTAAAGGATCTCCTCTAACCGGGCGCGAGAATGGATCCCTGCCAGTTTGGGGCCATAGAGGACGTTCTCGCGCACGGTGCCCGGCAGGGGCAAGGGGAGGGCAAAGACCATCCCTACCCGTCGGCGTAGGCTGGGCACATCCACGCCGGGGGCGTAGATATCTTGATCTCCCACATAGATATGGCCGCTCAAAGAGGCGTTCGGGATGTCGTCATTCAGGCGGTTGATCAGGCGTAAAAGGGTCGTCTTGCCCGAAGAGGCCGGGCCGAAAAAGACGGTAATCTGGTTGGCGGGAATATCCAGCGTGATGTTGCGCAACGCCACGCGCGAGCCGTATCGGTAGGTTACATCCTGAATGCGAACTTGGGCCTTTACCATTCTCGCCTTCGCCGGAAATAACTGCGGATGATGCTGGCGACGAGGTTCATCGTGAGCACCAACGCCAAGAGCACCAAGGCGGTGGCATTTTGCACGCTCTCGGGCATGCCGGGTACCTGGGTGCTGATCACATACAGATGGTAGGGCAGGGCCATGGTCTCGTCAAAGGGGGAGCGCGGCAGGCGCGGCAGATAAAAGGCGGCCACGGTAAAGAGGATGGGGGCCGTCTCCCCGGCGGCACGCAGGAGGCCCAAGATGACCCCGGTGAGGATGCCCGGCAGGGCCTGCGGGAGGACGATATGGCGAATGCCTTGCCACTTGGTGCCCCCTAGGCTGGCGCTCACCGTGCGGAATTCCGTGGGCACGGCGCGCAAGGCCTCCTCCGCCGTGCTGATGATCACAGGGAGCGTCATAATGGCCAGGGTCAATGCGCCGGCCAAGATGGAAG
>Ga0315298_1009732_pt1 | contig 11777 bp, 7 predicted proteins | sample WHS_1_MG_FD_203077 | JGI IMG/M metagenome (GOLD analysis project Ga0315298, IMG submission 203077) | Extremophilic microbial mat communities from Washburn Hot Springs, YNP, Wyoming, USA - WHS_1_MG | ecosystem: Environmental > Aquatic > Thermal springs > Hot (42-90C) | place: USA: Wyoming... | reverse complement strand
CCGGGCAAGCTGCCAGAACAATTCGACCTCGGCAGGGTCCAGTGCCTGGCGGCTTTCGACGGCCAGGCGGCGGACCCGGCAGATATCCTCGGCCAGCCGGTATATCCGCTCGCGGACCTCCACCAGCCGCTCCCCCTCCGTCTCGACCAGCAAGGCCGCCTCGATATCGCGGGGAATGAGCAACTCGAAGCGGGCGTCGTTCTCCCGGGCAAGGCTCAGATGGCGGCGGTCCATCAGGTCGCAGGCGCTGGGGCGGTGAGAAAGCACCTCCAGGACTGCGCGGGTGGCACTGTCCAAGCTATCGAACAGCAACAAGGTCACGCCACGGTAGCGGGGCCACGGCACGGTACGAAGGACGGCTTCGGTCACCAGGGCCAGCGTCCCTTCCGAGCCGGTCAACAGCCGAGCGAAGTCGAAGTAGCCATCGCCCAGAACCTCGGCAAGCCCGTAACCGCCGCGATGCACAGGCGTGCGGGGCTGGGCCGCTCGAATGGCCGAAGCGTTCTCCTGCACCACGCGCACCAAGGCGTTGATGAGGTCCCGTTTGCGCGGGTTGGCATCCTGGCTGGCGCCGCCCACCAGGGGCTCACGTTCTGCGCGCAGCACGGTGCCATCGGCCAGGACCACTTCAAGGGAAAGCACGTGCCGCCGGGCCGAGCCATACTTCAGCCAATGGCTGCCGGCCCCATCGACGGCCACGACGCTGCCCACCGTGGTGACGGCGCTATTGGCCGGATCGGGCCCGAACCACCGCCCTCGTTTGCGCAGGTGGTGATTGAGGCGTTCCAGCACCAGTCCCGGCTGCACCCGCACCCACTCCTCGCCAGTTTGGAGGATCCGGCGGAGGTGCGCGGAGAAGTCCAGGACGAGGCCGGGGCCGAGGGCCCCCCCCGCCACGCCCGTCCCGGCCCCGCGGGCATGCAGCGGAATCTGTTTTTCGGCCGCATATTGGGCGCAAGCCGATACGTCGGCCGTCGAACGCGGGCGCACTACTGCCAGCGGCGTGATTTCGTAAATGCTGCCGTCGGCAGCAAAAAGCTGGAGAAATACTTCATCGCAGCGGACCTCGCCCGACACCAGCCCCCGCAGGTCGTCGAGGATGCGGTCGCGCTCGTGCTCCCAACCGGCCATAGGGGCCCTACGCTCCCGGGCATGGAGATCGGCGATGGCCGCTCAGCGGCGTTCGCCATGGATGAGCGTCATTACTTCGGCACGCGTCGAGGGATTACTGCGAAACGCCCCTTTCATCGCCGAGGTCACGCATACCGACCCCGGCTTGCGCACCCCGCGGACCGTCATACACGTATGCACCGCCTCCAGCACCACCGCCACCCCTTTGGGCTGCAATTCCTCCATCAAGAGATCGGCAATCGTTTCGGTCATGCGTTCCTGCACCTGAGGCCGGCGAGCCACTCCCTCGACTACCCGCGCCAGCTTGCTCAAACCAATCACCCGCCCATTCGGCAAATAACCGATATGGGCCTTGCCCACGAACGGCATCAAATGGTGTTCGCAGATGCTCTCGAAACTGATGTCGCGGACCAGGACGATCTCGTCGTACTTCTCGGTAAAAAACTTTTGGAGGTGTGCCCGCGGGTCCTCGTGCAGCCCACTGAACAACTCGGCATACATCCGCGCCACGCGCCGCGGGGTGTCCCGCAAACCTTCGCGATCCGGATTCTCGCCCACGGCGGCCAGAATCTCGCGAACAGCACGCTCGATGCGGGCCAAATCCACCCCCGGCCGAGCCGGCAGCTCCAAATCATCTGCCTCGTCGGCCAGGCTGCCGGAAATGACCTCAGGCTGGTTATTGACTAGAGCCATTCGCGCTAATCTCGCAAGAATGCTGATGACCAAAACGAATCCTATCCCCCCTCTTGGCGCCGGTCAAGACGAGCCGAAACGCCCTCGCAGAGTTCGGCTCCGCGAAGCCGTCAAAAGGCGTGTTCATTCCGCAAGTCTTGTTCCAAGTGTTTCAGCCCGCGGCTCGAAGGACAGCCGCGACACGAGGCCGCTTCGGATCGGGCCGCGCGCGAAAAGCGGGACTTGCGTTTCGGCTCCGACCGAGGTCACAATGGCCGCACGGACGCGGCATGTGCCGGCAAAGCAGCCAGCCTGCTGCTGCCGCTGGTGCGCCAGGATCCCGCGGCCTGGCGGCCCTCGCGGGCGAAGGGTTAACGCACGCGTGTAGGATAGCCACCTATTGGAGCAAAGGTCACAGGCATGAAACGCTCTATCTTCACGTGCTTGCCGGTCTTTCTGGCCACGATGGTGCTTTTGTCCGAGCGCCCATCGGTCTTCGGTGCGGAGAGCTCGCGACGCGCGGCGAAACCGCCCGCTCTGGACGAGCGGCCTGCGGAAGAAGGTACGTGGGGTTATCGGCCCGAGGAGGGCAGCACCGTCGAGGTTACGCCGCCGGCCTTCTCCTGGCGCCCGATGCGCGAAATCGCTTCCTGGCAGCTCGAATGCGCGCGGGGCGACCGGTTCGAGGAGGCTCAGGTGGTGTACCGGCGCAAGTGCATTGAGTGGAACGTGCACTGCCCGCCGCAAACCTTTCCGCCGGGGCGCTACGTGTGGCGCTACCGAGGGGTGGACCGCTCGGGCCGCACCACGGCCTGGAGCCGGCCGCGGCGATTTCTCATCGCCCAAGGTGCTGCCGAACTGCCTCTGCCGCCGCGGGAGGAGTTGCTGGCCCGGGTGCCCAAGACGCACCCCCGGCTGTTTCTTAGGCCGGAAGACTTGCCGCGTCTGAGGGAACTGGCCCGCGGGCCTTTCCTGGAATCGTTCCGCCAACTCCAATCCCGCTGCGATCGCTTGCTCAAAAACCCGCCGCCCACGGCCGAACCCCCCAAGTACCCGCCGGGCACCGAACGGCTGAGCGAGGCGTGGCGCGAAATCTGGTGGGGCAACCGCATGTACACCATCGCTGCCTTGGACTCGGCCGCCACGCTGGCCTTCACATGGCGCCTGGGGGGCAACGAGCAATACGGGCAACTAGCCCGGCGGATCCTCATGGAGTGCGCCCGCTGGGACCCCAAGGGGGCCACGGGGTTCCGGTACAACGACGAGGCGGGCATGCCCTACAACTATTACTTTTCGCGGACGTATACCTTCGTGTACGACTTGCTGTCGGACGAAGAACGGCGGCAGTGCCGACAAGTGATGAAAGTGCGCGGCGACGAGATGTACTCGGTGCTGTGTCCCCGGCACTTCTGGCAGCCCTACAACAGTCACGCCAACCGGGCGTGGCATTTCCTAGGGGAGGTGGGCATCGCATTCCTGGGGGAAGTGGAGGGGGCCGACGACTGGCTCTGGTTCGCTATGAACGTGTTTGCCGCCGTCTATCCTGTGTGGAGCGATGACGATGGGGGCTGGCACGAAGGCGCCAGCTATTGGGCCAGCTACCTGGAGCGTTTCACTTGGTGGGCCGACGTGATGAAGGCCGCTGTAGGCATCGATGCTTACCGCAAACCTTTCTTTTCGCGAACTGGCTACTACGCCATGTACCTCATGCCTCCCGGCAAGAGGGACGGCGGCTTCGGCGATTTGGCGTCTTCGCGGACCGCGGAGGCCAACCTTGGCCTGATGCGGGTGTTCGCCGCCCAAGCGCGCAACCCCCATTGGCAGTGGTATGTGAACCAGTTGGCTGGCGGGAGGGAAAAGAAGCCGGGACTGCCCACTCCCGGCCCCTATATCGCTTTCCTGCGCGGCACATTGCCGGCGGTCGAGCCGAAAGCCCCGGACGATCTGCCCACCTCGCGAGTATTCCGTGGCACAGGCCAGGCTTATCTCAACAGTACGCTTGTCGACGCCCGCAGCGGGGTGCAGGTCGCCTTCAAGTCGAGCCCCATGGGGAGCCAGTCGCACGGCTACGATGCCCAGAATGCCTTTCTCCTCTCGGCCTACGGGCAGCGCGTGCTGATCTCGAGCGGCTACCGGGATATCCATGGCAGCGAGCACCATCGGCGGTGGATGTGGAGCACGCGGTCGGTCAATAGTATCACCGTGGACGGGCGCGGGCAGTTGCCGCACTCTGCCGGCGCCACGGGCCGAATCACGGCCTTTGCCACGTCCAAGGGTTTGGACATCGTGGCGGGCGAAGCCGGCCCCTGCTACCGCACGGGCAGCCGCCCCGGCGAAGGCCAGTTCCTCGATCGCTTTACCCGCACGCTGATCTTCATCAAGCCCGAGTTGGTCGTGGTGTACGATCGCCTGGTTGCGCCGAAGGAGTCTTCCTTTGAATTCTGGCTGCACGCTCCGGCACAGTTCCGCGTTGCGGGTGCCCAGGACATCGAGGTGCGCTCGGGCGAGGTTTCCTGCCCGATCGCGTTCCTTGCCCCCAAGGAGCTGAAGATCGTCCAGACCGACCAGTTCGATCCCCCGCCCCGGCCACGAGTCAAACTTCACGAGTGGCATCTTACAGCCTCTACGGCCAAAGCCCGCCAGGCGGAGTTCGTTGTGCTGTTGCGGCCTCACCGCGCGGAGCAGCCCGTCCCCCACCGGGCAGAGCTGAACCGCGTGGAAGGGGGCTACGTGCTTTCCGCCGGGATCCGCGACGGTCGGATCCTGGCCCTCTTGCCTGTGGAGGAAAGCGCCGTGCTGTCGGCCGAGGGGTTGTCAACCCGCGGCCGAGTGGCGATCCGGCGATACACAGGCGATGGGGCGATCGCCGATACGCTTGCGGCGGGGCCTTGAGTGATACCCGGTGGGCATCGCAAGCTTCCTTTCCGGCCAAAAGCCGGTAGGCCAGCAAAAGCCGCATCTTTTGCGCACTTATCGTAACCGTCGCCTGCGGCGCCACCGTTAGAAAGAGTTAAAGTCCCACCGCGAAGCGAATCGAAAGAAGTGTTGGGAAGGCTTGTTGGACGCAGTCTGCCGGCGCAAGGCCCCATACGGCGCAGGCAGCCAGCGGTTCGACAGGCCACGTTCCGAAGGGGGGACGCTGCTGAAACGGATGGCAGCCGAGCCGGGCCTAGGGCTCAGCGGCCTGCCCGCGGCGCTGAGATCGCGGGCTTTCTGCACGTTTCTCCCCGGATTGGACACGCGGCGCTTGGACCCTGGAGTGGGCGGTGCCCCGGGGAGGACTGACCATCACGTGCCTTCCCTATTTTACGGATTTTCGCTGACTTCCGGATACCCCGGTTGCCGATGTATGTAATAGTGGCGCGGGTCGGAGGGATACGATCCGGCGCCTGCGTACCATCGTAACGCCCAGCCCCGACCCAGATGTCCGCCTTTGGCCGCCCGGCGACTAGCCGGCCCGATGGAACGACGCGCGGCTGGAGAGCGGACAGGGGGCGGACCGCTTCGGGCGGCCGTGCATCGCGGTCCGGCCGAAGCGCCCAGCAAACCAAGCGAGTGAGATATCGGAGAGCCTGCAATGAAGGTTTTTACCACAGGTCAGGTGGCCAAGATCTGTAAGGTGGCCCCGCGTACGGTCAGCAAATGGTTCGACTCGGGCCGGCTCAAAGGATATCGCATTCCAGGGTCGCAAGACCGCCGCATCCCGCGCGAGTATCTGATCCGCTTCCTCAAAGAGCATGGTATGCCCTTGGGCGACCTGGAGGACGAGGCGATGGCCAAGGTGCTCATCGTCGCGCAGGATCAGATCCTCATCGAAAACATCAAGCGCGAGCTGCCCCTGGAGCGCTCCTTCAAAGTAGCCGTCGCCTCCAGCGGCTTCGATGCCGGCATCCAGGCCGAAAGCTTCAAGCCCGACTGCATGATCGTCGATTTTTCCATCGGCCGCACCGAGGCCCTTCAGATCTGCCAGAACCTGCGACGCAACGCCGATTTCGCAGATGTGATCCTCATCGCCCTGTTGCCCGACGATGGAAGCTCCATCAGCTTCGATCGCTCCACCATCAACGAGACGTTCAAGAAGCCGTTCGACGCCGCCCTCCTGGCCGAGCGGCTCCGCACCCTTATCGGTGCCAAAAAAGAACTGGTGTAAAGCCGACCACTTCGCCCGTGCCTTGGCTGCCGGGCACCTCCGCCTCCCACTCGCCGGTCCAGACCAACCCGTCGCGGCAGAACCCCCGCGACGGTTTTTTTATTAGCCCCACCAGGCAGCCCGACCGAACCTCAGGCGCCGGGGGCACTCCGCGACGTGCCGCCTCGACCTTTCTTGAACGAGTGCGCCGAACCCCGCGGCCCGGCAATTCCGAGCCCGACCCCCTCGGCCGGCAGCGGCCCGCCGGGCCGTTCTAGTTGCGCACTAACTGCCCGCTGGCATCGAACTTCCGGAGGCCCGGCAGGGGCTCGAAGATGAGCTTGCCGTCCGGGCCTCGCCGGGGCGGCGTCAGATACTGCGCCAGGTACTTTTCCTTGGCAGGAAACTGCTCGTGATGCCAGTGCGAGAAGTCTCCCTTGAACAGCCGGCCGCTCTGCATGTCGGCCACCATTTCCTTCTGTGAGGGCACTTCCGGCACATCCAGCGTGGAATGCACGCGGCGGGCGGTCTTGCCGGACATCTGAATCTGAGACGGCGTCTTGCTCACCCCGCGGCTGAATCCCGGGTTGGGAAAACGGCGGTCGATCCGCACGCAGTCGTATACCTCCTGGCCGTTGACCTCAATCTTGCGAATGAAGATATCGCTGTTTTCCGGGAGCCCCTGGAGCCCGTGCTCCCCCTTCTTAACGTGGTAAAAGCCCTTGCTTTTCAATTCGTTGATCAGTTCCGCCAAAGGTACCGGGCCCGGGTGTTTTTTGAGCAGGCGTGGGCTGCGAATCAGCGGCAGTTCTTTGTGGAGCCTGATGGCTGCCTTCTCCATTGCCGTAAGGGCATGTCGGAGGAGCTTCTGAGCCCGGGTGACGTTTTTGGCTTTTTGGATGGCGGCCTCGGCCACTTTGAGGGCGCGAAGGGCCGACTCCAGCCGCGACTTCAGCTTGGCCACCCGCGAGGCGATCAGCGCCCCTTTGGCCGTCTTGCCAATAGCGTCGCCCAGATAGGGCACCACGCCCAGCAGAGTCAGCCCCGCCCCGATGTAGTCTTTGCGGCGAATGCTGTTGGCGGCGCTCAGCAAGTCCGAGGTGGGGGTGGGATCAATCACCCCGGCGACGTCCAGCGCGGCTTGCAAGCCCAGTTCCTTCAGCTCCCGCTGGCAATTCTCAATCTCCCGATGGGCCTCTTCGGCTTGGCGAATGGCCTCTTGTTCGGCTGCCTTCGGATCGACGCTCGCCATAGGAAGGTCTCCATTGGATGCTACGGCCGCGGTTGGCTGCCACCATGGGGCCAGTGGGAGCACGAGGCTCCGCAGGACGCGGGGATTTGGCAAAGACATGCCACCACGCGACGCGGCAAGCCCCGCCCCAGCCAGCCACCGTCCCTCGTGCCCGGTGGGCACTGGGGCTGTGGCAGGTGCGGCCCAGACCACCCCTGGCGCGCCCTCCTCCACCCGGAGATTCGGCGGGTTTGCCGAGTCAGACGCACTCTGGGGTATGCTTTATTATGGGTTTTGGCGGGGCCAAAGTTTCCGAGTTTTCACGTATTTTGAAGGGGCCCAATGCCCGCCCCCCTTACAGCGTTATCCCGCAGTGCCCAAAAAATCGTTATAGGGCGTATCCCCAGGTCGAACTTCCGTCGACGGGCTGCTACCGCCGAGGGGGGAACCACGCGGCTGGCCGTTGTTCGATGGTCGCAGCAATCCGGAGTTCCTGGCCGCCGCGGATCACAGTAATCACGATTTGAGTTCCAATCTTGGCCCGGGCCACCGCCAGACGGACATCTTCGGCGTCGCGGATAGTCTGATCGCCCACCGCCACGACCACGTCGCCGGGCTGAATGCCCGCCTTGGCCGCTGGCGAATCGGCCGCCACAGCCGTCACCACCACCCCGCGGGCTTCGGCAAGGCCGAAGTGCTTTGCGAGTTCCGGCGTTACTTCCTGCATCTGGATGCCCAGCCAGCCTCGCGTTATGCCGGTGGTCTTAAGGCGCTCGAACACCCGCTGGGCCAGTTGGCTGGGGATGGCGAAACTGATGCCGCGATAACTTTGCCCCACAATAGCGGTATTGATGCCCACCACCTCGCCCTGCATGTTCACCAAAGGACCTCCGCTGTTGCCGGGGTTCACCGCCGCATCGGTCTGGAGAAAGTCGCGGTAGCCCGTGTTATCGACATCGACACGGCGTTCCTTGGCGCTAATGATGCCCGCCGTAACCGAGCGGGCCAGCCCATAGGGGTTCCCCACAGCCAGTACTTCGTCGCCGACTTCCAGGCTAGCGCTGTCCCCCCACTTGGCCGCAATCAGTCCATTGGCACTGATTTTCAGCACCGCCAAGTCGCTGACCGGGTCGGCCCCGATGATCTGCACATCGTCGATCACTCGGCCGTCGCTCAACTTGACCCTCACGGACGAGGCCTGATCCACCACATGCGAGTTGGTCAGAATATACCCTTGGGGATCGATGATGACGCCGGAGCCTTGTCCGACGGCCTCGTACTGGGGCGGCGGGAAGAAGGCCCATTCGTCGAGCAGGCGCGGTCCGGCCATGACCCGCACCGTGTCGATGCCCACCACACTGGGCTCGATGATTTTCGCCGCCAAACGGTATCGACTGGTTTGCTCGCCCAGTTGGCCGAGCTGCTCGCGGGCCGCGTCGTACTTCGCCCGCTCCTCCCCCCGCGTGATGGAATAGCTGATCTCTTGGGCCAGGTAGGGAAGCGCCAAAAGGACCAACAACCCGGCCAAGAACAGCAACAGGGCCGGCAGCACCGTATGCCGCGAGCCGCGAACCGAGCTTGGCACCGGCAGCTCCACGGTTGGCTCCTCCGCACGACGGTCCACATCCTCCGGCATGGACATCCTAATGCCTCCAAATCGCCCTAAAAGGTTTGGTCCCGCTGGCGTCCCGGTCCGTTCTGTCCGGCCTGCACAGTTGCTCCAATGCGTGTAGCGGCCGATCGGATCGCTCCACAGCATCGGTTGATGGTCCGAAGCCAGCCCACTGTCCACCTGCGATGTACGCCTGCGAGCACGGGCCGAGCCGTCTCCGTGATTATAGGGCGCGCCGCCGAACTGCCCAGGTGCTCCGGGGGGCGGCTGCCTCGCCGGCCAGGTGGTCGGGCCGCGACTGGTGGGCCAGGGCACCTGCCCGATTCCCCCTGCCGGCGGTCGCACGGATGCGGTGCGCTTGGCTAGAGGATCAACATGGCATCGCCGTAACTATAGAACCGGTATTCCTCGCGGATGGCCTCCTGATAGGCCCGCGCTATCAAGTCGCGGCCGCCAAAGGTGTAGGCCAACACCAAAAGCGTGGTTCGGGGCAAGTGAAAATTGGTCATCAGGGCATCGACCGCCCGGAACTGATACGGCGGCCGGATAAACAAGTCGGTCAGGCCGGTGAACGGCTTCAATGCGCCCTCGAGGGCAGCCGTCTCCAACACGCGGACGCAGGTGGTCCCTACAGCCACCACACGGCCGCCACGCTGTCGGGCCGCTTCGATCGTTCGCACGGTGGCCTCGGTTAAGTCGGCCCACTCGGCGTGCATGCGATGCTCGGCCAGTCGTTGAGCGACAATGGGTTTGAACGTACCCGGTCCCACATGCAACGTAACCCATGCCAGCACGACCCCCATGCGCTGGAGCTTGCGGAGCAACGACTCCGTAAAATGCAGTCCAGCCGTTGGTGCCGCCACAGCCCCTGGATGGCGAGCAAAAACCGTTTGATACGCCTCGCGGTCAGCCTCGACCATCTCCCCTTTGCGGATGTACGGGGGCAAGGGGACACGCCCCACCCGCTGGAGGATGGCCATGGGGTCCTCCGGCGATTCCGGGCGGACTATCCAGTGGCCCTCGGCTTGGTGGGCGCCTATCCGCAATCGGATGTCGTCGCGCCCCTGAGTGTCGAGCAAAGTGACGGTTTCGCCCGGATGCATCTTCCCCCGAGTCTTCGCCAACACCCGCCACAAACCTTCCTTGGTAGCTTCCAGGAAAAGGCCCTCCCAATGGCCCCCTGTGTCGGTTCGATACCCTACCAGCCTGGCTGGAATGACCCGCGTATCGTTAAGCACCAGGCAATCGCCCGGCAGCAATATCTCGGGAAGATCGCGGACATGCCGGTGGGTTATCGTCCCGGTGGCTCGCTCGACCACCATCAGGCGGGCATCGGCCCGGTGGGCAAGCGGGGCCTGCGCAATCAGATGCCGGGGCAACTCGTAGTCGTACTGGTCCAGTTCCGACATGGCTTCTGGCTGGGCCTCTTGAGGCACCCCGCTTCGAGACGCGGCAAGCCCCGTATGCTCAACGGCAGGCACGCCGGCGGTCGGCTGCCGGGGATTCGGGCCCCTAGTGGTGAATATAGAGAACCGGCCGCCTCCGGTGCAGCCCCCGGCAAGGAGACGCAAGGGCTCACCCTTCAGAGTGTAACGGCGCGGCTGGAGAAATCATGCGGAAATTCCTTATCCTTCTGCGTGCGATAGGCGCGATTGCACTCATAATTGCACTTTCTGACAAGACACGCGGAGGACGCAATGACCCGAAAAGGCGCGCAGGCGTACGGACGGAATCTTCTATCGGCAATGGAACGATACACGGTACTCCAGCATCACCGGCAAGAAACTCCCCTTGTACGACGACCAGGGCCAGCGCATCAAGGGCAGGCACAACGAGGCCGCGGCCAAAAAGGCATATGCTAGGCTTCTCCTCGCCATCGAAGACGGCGCGGGCCGCTCGACGGACGCGGAGCCAGCCGCAGGCGACATCGTAGCCGACTACGTGGAGTACGTGCAGCGTCGCATGGAAACCCCGGGCGGGAGTCGCACGCGCGTAGCCAGCGCACGGGGGTAGGCAGAGCATTTCTCGAATTCGTAGGGCCAGAAACGAAGGCCAAGAACCTCACGCCGAAGCACCTGGAGGATTTCCTGCACGCGCAGCGAGAAAAGTGGTCGCCTGGAACGTGCCGGCTTGCGGGAACCATGCTCATCACTGCGTTCTACCACGCCGTCAAAAAGACCCGCCGCTTGGATCGCAACCCCTTAGCCGGAGCGAGCCTTCCCCCGGCGAGATACCGAACGGCAGTCATGGCTCCAGAGGAAGTGGAACTCGTACGTGCCAAAGCGACGCCGGCCCTGTGGAGAGTCTGCTGGTTCCTCCTGCGGACGGGATGCCGACCGGGAGAGGCGCTCAAGCTACGCGTCAAGCACGTCCACGAAGTCAACGGGCGTTTGAAGTGCGTCCTGGGCGCGGGGGAGCACAAGGTGGGAGGGAAGACGGGCAAGGCACGGCACATCTTTCTTGCCGAGGACGTGGAGAAGTACGTACGGGAGCGACTGGAGGAGACCAAGGGCAACCCGGAAGCGCCGCTATTGCCGTCGGCAACCGGGAAGGCGTGGAACTATAAAGTATGCAAGAACGCCTTCTACGTGTTACGCAAAAAGCTGGGTCTGCGCAAGGAGCTGACGCTCTACGCCTTCCGGCACACGTTCGCCACGAGGCACCTCGGGAAGGGCATCTCCCCGACGAAAGTGGCGGCATGGATGGGCAACACCCTCCCCATTATGGAGAGAGCCTACTGGCACCCGCTGGATAGCGACCAGGAGAAGCTGCTGGAAGGACTCGGCGAGGCGACTTACACCCAACCGAGTTCCGGCAGGACTCAAACGACGAAGTGAACCTTGCCGGCTTCGTCCCGACGCCAATTCTTGGCTGCGGACAGGGATTTTCCGGGCAGGCATTGTCGGCGCACAAGAGAGGCCGAGAGGCGCTCTCCTTGCAGGTAGACTTCGTCGAGCCACTCCTTGAAGCAGGCCAGGCTTCAGGCGGACCCGGCCCAAGGG
>Ga0315298_1009730_pt1 | contig 11777 bp, 11 predicted proteins | sample WHS_1_MG_FD_203077 | JGI IMG/M metagenome (GOLD analysis project Ga0315298, IMG submission 203077) | Extremophilic microbial mat communities from Washburn Hot Springs, YNP, Wyoming, USA - WHS_1_MG | ecosystem: Environmental > Aquatic > Thermal springs > Hot (42-90C) | place: USA: Wyoming... | reverse complement strand
GAAGAATCGAAAGAGAATTCGTAACTCCTGGAACAAGACTTGTTTTTAACAGTTTATCTATTATGGAGCATAACTGGGGAAGAGACGCCGTTAAAGCCTTCTTTGGACATGTGTGCCCAGCATTGTATGCTTATCAAACCCTCGCCTATTGGACAATGGCAAAGAATGCCCACCCGAAAGAGTTTTGCGCCATAATTGAGCATATGACACAGGTGGTCATAGACCTTTCAAAACAAGACGAAAAGAACTTTTTAAGAGTTAAAAAGGCTGGTGGAAGGTATACCCCTCAAACGTACCAAAGGCGTGAGTATACGGTTAATGGGTTGCAGATAGATATTCCCTAAATGCCTAGTTATGGGCAAGGGCTAAAGAAATCCGTGTACATAAATGTTCATTTTACCGCTCTTTTAAAGTAACGTTTAAATGTATATGCAAATTACCCCTCATATCTGAAAGTTTGCAAATGTAAAGGTGAATAAAATGACTGAACGTGTTCAAAGAAATAGTGCGTATTTGAATGGGAAATCAACAACAGGAACAATGACCCGCGTCAAAGATACAAGCCCAACAAGTGGAATGTGTCCCATTTGCATCCGCGACTGTCCAATACTGTGCGAAATAGGCTTATCAGCCTTCAGAGGAAGAGAAGCTCTCTATCCAGAACCAGTCCAATTCGGATACAGCACAGCTGGAGCCCTCAAAGATTTCGGGTTAGACTGGTCCCACTTCAACATTCAAGCCGGCTTATTCGAAGCATTGGGGATTGAGGAGAACTCTGACGTTGCCCTCTTCCCAAATGTTAAAATAGAAACAAAAGTTGCAGGCATACCCCTCAAAGTCCCAATATTAAACGGCGCCTTCGGCTCAACAGATGTTGCAAGACTAAACTGGGAAGGCTTAGCAATAGGCTCAGCCCTCTCAGGGGCAATAATAGTTGTTGGAGAAAACGTTTGCGGCATGGACCCAGAAGCACAATTCACAAAAGGCAAAGTAACATACTCGAAAGAATTAAAACGCAGAGTGGACCTGTTCAGAAAGTTCTGGGATGGAAAATACGGAGACATAGCCGTACAAACAAATGTTGAAGACCAAAGACTAGGCGTAGACGTATACGCCATATCAAAACTGGAAGTAAACATCATTGAAAGAAAATGGGGACAAGGAGCAAAAGCCATAGGAGGCGAAGTGCGCGTAAGAGACTTAGAAAAAGCCATAATGCTAAAGAAAAGAGGCTACATAGTAATTCCAGACCCAGAAGACCCAACAGTGCAGCAAGCCTTTAAAGATGGCGTATTCAAATCCTTCGAAAGACACAGCAGAGTTGGCATACCAAAAGAAAAGAACATGATAGAAGACATAGAATGGCTACGTCAACAAGGAGCAAAACACGTCACATTAAAAACAGGCGCATACAGACCTTCAGCTGTCGCATACACAATGAAAATAGCCTCAGAAGCCAAAATCGACGCAGTATACTTCGATGGAGCAGGAGGCGGAACAGGCATGAGTCCAGTTCCAATGATGGATGAAATGAGCATCCCAACAATTTACCTAGAAACTATAGTCCTCAAATGCGCCCAAATATTGAAGAAGAAAGGACGTTATGTGCCAGACCTAATAATGGCTGGAGGCTTCATAAACGAAACACAAATCTTCAAAGCCATAGCTATGAGCAACTTCGGAGACGGACCCTTCGTAAAGGCAGTCCTAATGGGACGCTCACCATTAACAGCCGTGATGAAAGCAAGCTATTTCAAACAATTAGCCCAAGAGGGTAAATTGCCAAAAACCTTCGCAGATAGATACGGCAACACTCCAGAAAAGTTCTTCATTGCAGTTCCAGAATTGGAAGCAAAATATGGCGAACGCTTCAAAGAGATACCATGGGAAGCCGTCGCGCTATACACGTATCTCACAGACCGCATAGGCGTCGGACTAAAACAGCTTCTCGCCGGCAACAGAAAATGGAAACTCGAGCTTATTAACAGAAATGACTTGATGAGTTTAAGCGAAACAGCCGCAAAAGTTACAGGCATACCAATGCCTCACGAAGCAGAAAAAGACGCAATCGAAAAAATCCTAGAATAACATCCCATCCTCTTTTTCTAAATTTTACACGCCGAAGCCAAACTACTTATGCTTAAAATATTAAATAACAATTCAAACAAAACATGTTAAAGAAGAAGGAGATTTTATGAAAGAACAGTCAGCCTTAGACACAGCATTAGAACAGTTAAGAATAGCTGCTGAAAAATTAAAGCTTGACCCAGGAATACACGAAATGCTGAAACACCCAAAACGTTCGCTTATAGTCTCCGTCACAATAAAAATGGATAACGGCAAAATTGGAACTTTCCTTGGTTGCCGCGTACAACATAATGATGCAAGAGGACCATTTAAGGGCGGAATAAGATATCACCCAAACGTTTCACTCGACGAAGTCACTGCGTTGGCAATGTGGATGACTTGGAAATGCGCTGTTGTAGATATACCATATGGTGGTGCAAAAGGTGGCGTGTGCTGCAATCCAAAAGAAATGTCCCAAGGCGAATTGGAACGCCTTACAAGGCGATACACAAGCTTAATTTTAGACGTTATCGGACCATACCGCGATGTGCCAGCGCCCGATGTATACACAGACGCCCAAACAATGGCGTGGATAATGGACACCTACAGCCAATTCAAAGGCTACAGTGTTCCAGAATGCGTAACAGGAAAACCCATAAGCATAGGTGGTTCAGAAGGAAGAGCTGAAGCCACATCGTTGGGCGTTGTTGTCTGTGCAAGAGAAGCCGCAAAAGTTGCAGGCTTAAAGTTTAAAGGAGCAACAGTTGCCGTTCAAGGTTATGGGAATGTGGGGTGGAATGCCGCAAAAATAGCCTACGACATGGGTTGCAAAGTTGTGGCAGTAAGCGATTCTGTAGGAGGAATCTACTCCCCGGAAGGCTTAAACCCGTACGCTGTTTACGAACATAAATCCAAGACGGGTTCTGTGGTTAACTATAAAGGATGTAAGAACATAACGAACGAGGAGCTTCTTGAAACAAAATGTGACATACTTATACCCGCAGCCTTGGAGAATCAGATTACGAAGGCTAATGCGGACAAGATAAAAGCAAAAATAGTGGCTGAAGGAGCAAACGGACCAACAACCCCAGAAGCTGACAAAATGCTTAATGAAAAAGGAATAATGCTCGTTCCAGACATATTGGCTAACTCGGGCGGTGTAACAGCAAGTTACTATGAATGGGTTCAAAATCTAACACGTGAACACTGGACGGTAGAAGAGGTAAATCAGAAATTGGAAAACAAAATAGTTAAGGCTTTTAACGATGTTTACAACATAACTAAGAAAGAAGAAAGCGACATGCGAACAGCAGCCTTAATGCTTGGCGTTGGAAGAGTAGCCGAAGCAATAAAAACGCTGGGATTGTGGCCATAACAACACTTTAGCGCCAATATTTCGCATTTTCTTAAACTCTTTAATCTAAGTTTTTAAACTGTTGCTCTTATATTTACTCGTGCTAGAAAGTTTAGAGTCTCGAGAAGAAAGGGGCGAAAGGATGCAAAAAACAATAGTGCTACACATCAAGAATTTAGATTTCATTTTCGAACACACACCTACAAAAATTATTGCAAACAGAAATTGCCCCGAAATTAAACTTGCCGGATTAAATGTGGGTCCTTTTGAAGAAGGAAACGAGTATGAAGTTCAATTTTGGATAGCTCAAGAGCTTGTTAAGGCTGGAATAGCCCGTTTTAGAGAAGATGAACGTCTAGACGCCACAAAACTTTACAAGATTCAATGGACAGAACGTGTGCAAACGGCTGGGCAAATACCGAAGCTGCCGGAGAATTTCTATCCAAAACTTCGCAGATACCTTATTGAGCTTAAGGAGGAAGCTTCCAAAGTTCCTGAGAAAATGCGAGAATACGAGAAAATTAAACATTTAACGCAAGACGTGTTAAACGCAAGATTGAAGAAGATAGTTTCCCTCGCCTCAGCTCCAGCCCAAGTTGAACAAACATTAAAAAATTTAACAGACGAAGAGAGAATTCTTTACAATCAAATTTATAATATTATTCAAAAATGGAAAACGCAAATAATAAGCTCTGAGAGGGTGGAACAATGACGGAGAAATTGGAAACTTTAGACCCGCAAGAACGTTTTCAAGAGTTTTTTAAAGCAGAAAAATATCGACAAAGAATTTCACAAATGGCTGTAGCTGGAAAAACATCGTTAATAGTTGATTTTGAAGACATTTGGGCTTTTGAACAAAAGCTTGCGGAAGGACTTTTGGAAAAGCCTGATGAATTCCTTAACCACGCCAACAATGCAGCTTACGCACAGCTTCAAAGCGAAGACCCAGAATATGCTGAAAAAGTAGACACAGTAAACGTCAGAATCGTGGGGCTTTGGGAAGCCACACAACTGCGAAAACTCGGCTCACTCCACATAGGAAAACTCGTAATGATAGAAGGCATAGTTGTCCGCTCAACACCAGTCCGCCCCATGGTCATGCAAGCAGCATTCAAATGTAAAAGATGCGGCGAAATAACCCCAGTAAACCAAACAGGCCAATTTCTCAAGGCGCCATTCGCTTGCACTAACCCCTCTTGCAGGGCAAAGGGACCCTTTGATTTCGTCCAAGAAGAATCCACCTTCATAGACTCTCAAGACCTACGCTTACAAGAAAAACCCGAAGACTTGCCACCTGGACAGTTACCAAGAACATTACACGTTAAACTTGTTGGAGGAGAAATAGTTGACGTGGCAAGACCAGGCGACCACGTTTCCGTAGTTGGAATAGTTCGCGCCGTTTCACCAACGCTTCCAAGAGTGGGAAAACTCCGCACCTTCATTTTGCACTTAGACGCCAACTCAATTGAAGTTTTGGGAAAAGAACCAGAAATAGCCCTCCCATCACCAGAAGAAGAAGAAAAAATCCTAGAACTGGCAAAAGACCCATGGATACACCGCAAAATAATCAACTCAATAGCACCATCAATCTATGGATACGACCACATAAAAGAAGCCATAATGTACCTCCTCTTCGGAGGCGTGCCCAAAACCCTCCCAGACATAACAATTAGGGGAGAAATGAACGCTCTTTTGATAGGAGACCCTGGAACAGCAAAATCTCAGCTCCTACAATATGTAGCCAGAATTGCACCCCGTGGGCTTTACACTTCTGGACGCGGCACAACAGCAGCTGGCTTAACAGCAGCCGTCATCCGCGAAAGAGGCGGCGGAATGAGTCTTGAAGCTGGCGCACTAGTATTAGCCGATAAAGGAGTCGCTTGCATCGACGAAATTGATAAGATGCGCCCAGAAGATAGGGTTGCAATTCACGAAGCCATGGAACAGCATACAGTTTCCGTTGCAAAAGGAGGAATCGTTGCAACCCTTAATGCGAGAACAGCCATACTAGCGGCTGCCAACCCAGCCTTGGGAAGATATGAACCACACCGCACAGTTGCCGAAAACATTTCTTTACCTGTCACAATACTTTCAAGATTTGACTTAATATTCGTTCTGAGAGATGTGCCAGACAAAGAAACGGATAGCAAAATGTCAGAGCACATTCTTGAAATTCACAGAAAAGGCTTAACTCCTGTAGAACCGCCAATACCCATAGAGTTGTTGCGAAAATATGTGAGTTATGCCAAGGGGATTAAGCCAATTTTAACCCAAGAGGCACTAAAACGTCTCAATGATTTCTACTTAGCCATGCGCTCAGTAAGCGAAACAGAGGGCTCCCCAGTAGCGATAACAGCACGCCAACTTGAATCCCTTGTACGCATAGCGGAAGCAAGAGCCAGAGCAGCCCTAAGAAAAGAAGTTTTAGCCGAAGACGCAGAGGCAGCCATCAACATTATGAAAAGGTCTCTTGAAGAAGTTGGCATAGATTTGTCCTCTTACAAGTATGACATCGACCTTATAATGACGGGAAAACCCAAAAGCGTAAGAGACAAGCTTCAAACCATTCTATCCACGATGATTGAAATGGAAAAGGAGACTGGAATAGTTGAAAAGGCAGCGCTTTTGAACGAGTTAGAAACTAAATATAAAATTTCAAGGAATGAGGCAGAACGCCTCTTAGGGCAATTACTACGTGAAGGAACAATCTACGAACCCAGAGAAGGTTACCTAAAGAAGACCTAAAATTGTAGATTTGATAGAAAAAGGAATGTTGCCTACTGCGCTGCTGCGATGTTAGTCTCCACGTAATACTGAGCATTTGAAGTAAACACTGTAATACCCACTGGAAGCCCCACATCATTCAAAGCAATGCTATCAGGGTTCATTATATATATGACGATAGACCAACCGGACTTCAATGTTAAATCTGTTGTAGCTTGCTGAAAAGATTCTCCAGAAGGAAGGTACGTGAAAATTGTTCTCCACCTTGCTTCATCCATGTTAGTAATTTTGTCTTGAGTTACATTCAAATCAGCTGAAATTGTCAGAGTATTTGTTCTCCAATAATAAACGTTCGACCATGGACATTCTTGTCCTCTAACTGAAATTTTGTCAAGAACCACGTCTCTTCCGCCAGTGTTCAGAATAACCAACGCAGCTTCAGCCCACCCTTCAGTCGTGTTATACCATATGTGCTGTTTAGTTAGGTGCAGTGATTCTTCCTGAACCCTTGTGGTTGTAACGTTTATGGCGTAAAATGTCACAACCGTTGCCAATAGAACAGAGACAACTAGTATTATCAGTGTGGTAACCACTACGCTTAATCCTTTTTTGTTCTTTAACAGTCGCATATATTTTATCACCAAATCCAATTTTGTTACAACAATAATTGGGGAAGAAAAGTAAGACGCTTTGTATGTCGCAAAAACTAACGCAATCTAACGATTATTATTCAAAGCGCTGATTGAAACTTAGAACTTTCTGAAAATATTAAAATTAAGTTTCAATGGTCAGTTTTGGTTTTTGAATAAACGTTAAAACTCGTTTATGACATTAACAAGCAACTGTGAAGCTAATGAAAACAGTGACGGTTGTTGTGGGCACACGCCCAGAAATCATAAAGATGGCGCCCGTGGTCAGAGCCCTTCAAAAAAACGGGATTCCGCTAACCTTTGTTCATTGCGGACAACACTACAGTTACAACATGTCCCAACAATTTATGGAAGAACTTGAACTCCCACAGCCAGACTATAAATACAAGGTTAAAGCTTACTCCCAAGGATTACAAACTGCTGCTATAATAACCCGTATGGAACGCCTATTGAAGAAAATTTCGCCTTCTCTTGTTTTGGTGGAAGGAGATACGAATGGAGTTTTAGCGACGGCTTTGGCAGCGGTTAAACTTGGAATATGTGTGGGGCATGTTGAAGCTGGATTAAGGAGTTTTGATTTGCGTATGCCAGAGGAACATAACAGACGTCTAACAGACCATATATCAACTTATTTATTTGCACCCACCACGACGGCGGAAAACAACTTGAAAAAGGAAAATGTTTGGGGAAAAATCTACGTCACAGGAAACACGGTCATAGACGCCGTAATCCAACACCTACCAATAGCAGAGAAAAAATCAAAAATCTTGGATTCTGTTCATTTCGAAAAGTTCATTTTAGCCACAGCCCATAGGGCAGAAAATGTAGACGACATCGCAGTCCTTAAAAATTTCATGGAAGCCTTCGCAGAAGCTCCATTACCAATCGTTTATCCAATGCATCCGCGCACAAAAAAGCGTACTCGACAAAACAAATTTTATGCAAAAATCAAAAATTCGGGAAACGTGCAGATTTTGCCGCCCATCGGCTATTTAGATTTTCTAGTTTTAATGAAAAAATGCGAGTTTATAGTGACTGATTCAGGCGGCATACAAGAAGAGGCAACAGCACCATGCATCAGAAAGCCCGTTTTGGTTACTCGCCTATCCACCGAGAGACCTGAAGCCGTGGAAGCTGGTTTTGCAGAAGTTGTTGGTGTTGAAAAGCATGATATAATAAATGCTATCAATCGAATGTTGAACAATCGAAAGGAATTACCAGGTAAATCGCCTTATGGAGATGGAAAAACAGCTGAAAGAATTGCTGGAATGATTAAGGAAGAGTTCGCCTTTTAATGCTTTTACGAGATATAAGTAATTTTTTTATCTTCCTCTTTCCTCAATTCTTCAGTTTGTAAAGCTCTCTTTTCCTCAATCTTCTGCAACCGTGCAACCATATTTTCCGCCTTAGAAATCTCTTCATCTAAACCAGCTAAATCCACATCCATACCCAACAATGCCCTTAACACTTCCAGAACGCTTTTAGCGGCTTTTGGATCTGGAAGGTACCCACGTGTTTCGCCTAAAAGACAAAGGGCATCTATCTTTTTGAAGCGAGCTAATCCCAAGATTAAGCCAGCCGTGCCAACAATGGGGCTTCCCATGGGACTCACAATGGCTCCAGCTTTTAAAGCAGTGTTTAATAGCTCAACGTTTGTGGCTGCTGCTACAACTTTTGGCTTTTCCTTTGCCTCCATTCTGTAGCCACCTATGGTGATAATCAATTTTACGTTGCATTTCTTGGCGAAATCCAATATGCGGTCAGAAATTTCATATTGCCCCTCAATCGTTTGTGCTTGGCTGTCGCCCGTAAAGAAGATAACATCATTTTTGCCGTTTTTGTTTTTCCAAAAATAGAAAGCCCCCCGCAAAAGCCTGACACTTCCCTTCTTACTGACAAGCACAAAATATGGAAAATGCGGAGAATAGAGATAGGCAAACTTTTCAGCCTTTAACTTTTTAACTAGATAACGCGTGGCAATTTTGCCAACAAGTCCCAAGCCTGGAAGCCCCTCAATAAGAATCGGATTGTTTAAATCAACTTTCACAAGTTCCTTAATGAATGTCTCCTTCAACTGGTTTTTCCCTCCTCTTTAAAGCCATTCTATACATGAGATATTTATCGTCAGGCGAAAATTTCGGCGGATGAGGCACCAGAACTTTCCCACCACAGTAAGGGCATGCCTCTTTGTTTAATGTATATTTTCCACATTTTTCACATTTCCTCAAAAGCCAAACCATCACTTTTCCCTTCTAAAAACTCCTTGTCCGCCAGCCTTGACAACATTTGCCACAACACTTTCGGCAACTTTCTGCAAAACCGCTTCTGCACGCTTATAATTTTCAGCCATAACCTCAATGCAGTATTTTGGCGCAGCAACCACGTAAAAGCGAACTTTTGCATCACGTGACTTTTCAGCCTTTTTTGCATTCAAGAAGGCTTCTTTGATGATGTTAACTCCATTCGGCTTCATACAACGCAACTCAACCGAACCTTTCACCTTAACCATGGGCACACGCATTCTTTCTTTCGCAATTTCAGCAATAACTGTTGCAAGTTCTTCCGGCACACCTATTTTTGTCAGAGCCCCAACACCTTCTTTAACAACCTTTTCAAAGCCTTCATACAACCCATACTCCTTTTCCATGAGAGCCCCGGCTTTTTCATAAACCTCCTCTAATGATACGCCAGCCTTTTCGGCAACATTACGAAGTAAGGTTTCAGCTTTCCTCTCCCTTTTCCAAGACATAATTTTCTCGATTTTCTCTCGCTTTGTAACCCTCCTAAGAGACAAATCTATGTGTCCCTTTTCCACATCCACCCGCAAAACTTTCAAAACCACTTTTTGCCCTTCACGAACAAAATCACGGATGTTCCGAATCCAAGAAGAGGACACTTCGGAAACGTGAAGCAAGCCCTTCTTATTAAATTCATCTAGATTTACGTAAGCGCCATAATCAGCAACAGACTGCACAGTGGCTATCACTAAATCGCCAACTTCAGGCCACTCAGGTTTTTTAAACGCCATTCCATATCCCTACTCGAAAACAGCGACAACTTCACCCTTAATTTTTGCTTTCCCACCAGAAGGTTCAGCCAACTCTGCGCTACACACATTACAATTAACTCTGTTCACGGCATGACTGTAAACTAGCTGTTCGTTGCCACATTTTTGACATTTTACTCTCAGAAAACTGCTTCTCGGTTTTGGAATAAGCTTTTCCCATTCAGCCATAATATCCGCTCCATCTTATTCAATAGCCAATTTTCTTAAGCGTATTCCATCTTTATGCCTCGTGTAACCACAAACCTTACACTTCAGCTTTAAAGTTTGCTTTTTAGTAGTTTTTGAAAACTCTCTCTGAAGAGGATACTTTTGCCCACCATAACCCTTCTTTTCCCGCTCATGATGACGCTCACCCTTAGCCAAAGCCCTACGCTTTCCAGCCTTGTAAAGAGTAACCGCATGAAGCTGATGGGCTTTACATTTAGGACAGTAAGTTCTAATCTCCTTCGGCACATTCACTTCAGACACGACCAACTTTGCATACAAACAACATACACGCACTTATACTTTTTCGCATCTCTCAAAACACTTAGGCGACGTCATAGTTTAAATCATCGTTAGACAATTATAATCGCAAATTAGAGGCATGGAAAGGATTAAATGCAAAACATAATACAAACGCTAAAAGGCAAAATCCTAAATGTCGCACAAACAGTCAAGAAAAACCCAACTATCTTAATAAAAATCGCACCAATCCTCTCATTCGTCATACCCTTGCTCATTTTATATTACCTTTATCCAGAATCTTACGAGGCAACATGGAAAGGCAGAACCTACTACATTTTCTTTATATGGCTAATCTTTTTAGAACTCATACTAAGCTGGGAAAAAATCCAAGTAAAAATTTACAAAATAAAGTCTACACGATTCATGGCATTCACCATTTTATCATTGCTCCCAACAGTATATGTCATTATTGCAAACTTTTACGGATTAAACACAGCCATTGTAGATGCATCCCCAAAAGGTTCTTGGGCAAGTTTCATGCCCCTTTCCGTAGAATACCTCGTTTTCGCAATTCTTTTTGCACTGATAATTTTAATTGCCCATGGAATTAAGGGATTAGAGGATTTTTCACTCCCACCATGCTTGGTAGGAATCATCGGCTTGATATATCTTATAGATAATCTATACCCATATGCACACTTTACTCCTTTTCAGATTATTGTTCCAACCACAGCAAATCTCGCGGCAAGCATCCTAAATATGATGGGATATAACACGCAAATGACCATTGAAAACCATCATATATATGGAACGGTGCCTCTTTTAACAGTCTGGGATCCTAATAACCCTCTGAGGTCTGCTGCATCTTATATAGCCTGGCCATGTTCTGGTGTTGACAGCCTCCTACTATATTCTGTTACAATCCTTTTATTTCTAAAGAACACTGGTATTCCGTGGACGCAGAGAACGAGTTACTTTATAATCGGCGCAGTAATAACTTATTTTATTAACATTATGAGAATCGTTACAATTTTCATAATTGGAATAGACTACGGTGTTGGATCTCCTCAATGGTGGCAGTTTCACAATTACTACGGCTCCTTATATTCCATCATTTGGATTATAGCATATCCATTAATAATAATCGGAATTCAGACTCTATGGAGGAAGATAAAAAATAGAAATATCACAGAAAAAACCATGAGCCTGGCGGTTTCTTGCACTTTTAATCAAGGCGACACTTCAACTTTTTCAGCTAAACCTTGTTTAACCAATATCTTAGCATTCTCTGCAGGTAAAGATGCAATGTCTTCGGCTTCGAATGGTCCATAAGTTTTCATGTCTGAACCGATAATCGCCGGCACATCCTTCCTAAAGCGTAAAACAACAATTTTATGTTCCTTTTCAACATTGATCTTCAAAAATTGTCCTCGGATAAGGTTTTTAGCAAAGTTTTGATATGCTTCTG
>Ga0315298_1009729_pt1 | contig 11779 bp, 12 predicted proteins | sample WHS_1_MG_FD_203077 | JGI IMG/M metagenome (GOLD analysis project Ga0315298, IMG submission 203077) | Extremophilic microbial mat communities from Washburn Hot Springs, YNP, Wyoming, USA - WHS_1_MG | ecosystem: Environmental > Aquatic > Thermal springs > Hot (42-90C) | place: USA: Wyoming... | reverse complement strand
CCTCGGGAACGCCCGCCGCGCGGGCGTACGCCGCGGTCGTTGAGAGGCTGATCGCGCGCCTCGCCGAAATGACTGCGGAACAGCACACGGATGATGAGGAGGAGTGACATGTATCGAGCCGAAAAGCTGGATAATTCCGACGCGGAGCGGTTTTACAACCAGCTCAACGAACTGCTGCGACACCTGATCGAGTACGAGCCGGATTGGTTGGCCAACCTTGCCAATGCCGCCGGACTCCTCGGGCATCAGCTCGACGAGATCAACTGGGCCGGTTTCTATCTGTTCAAAGGCGAGGATCTCGTCCTCGGGCCCTTCTGGGGCAAGCCCGCCTGCACTCACATCGCGCTCGGCGAGGGCGTCTGCGGCACGGCGGGGGCCCAGCGAGCGACCGTGATCGTGCCGGACGTGCACGCGTTCCCGGGGCACATCGCTTGCGACGAAGCGTCTCGCTCTGAGATCGTGGTGCCGATCATCGCGGGCGGGGATCTGCGCGGCGTCCTCGACATCGATTCGCCCGTCCCCAACCGCTTCGACGAGCGCGACCGGCGCGGGCTCGAAGCGTTCGCCGCGCTGCTGGCCGAGCACGTCGACTGGACGCGAGTCAGATAGGGCGGGATCTCACCCGAAATCCAGGGGCGCCGGATCCTCTGCGCGACCGCCGCGGGCCGCACTCACTCACGACATAACACACGCGTATAATGACACCAAAGTCGCGAGAGGAGGTCGTTAACGGGCATGGCGCAGCAAGTTCCGATCCCTCCGTGTCCGCTGGCGCGCGCCTGTGTTCCGTTTCAGTGCTATGTCAACCGCCTGCCGCCGCTCGACGGGCTCAAGGCTGGTACGATCTTTCCCGAGTTGATCAGCCGCTATGGCCCGGCAGAGCGCGTGAGGGGGGACCAAGATGGACCGCGCCCAATTCAATAGCCTGCTAAATCTTCAGGCGCTGTCATTCACGCTGGTCGATCTGAACCTGTATCTCGACACTCACCCCTGGGATCAGCGCGCTCTGGCCGAATACAACACCACCGCCCTGCAGTATCAGGCGTGCCGCCAGCAGTATGAGCGCGCCTACGGTCCGCTCGTCAACTACGGTTACAGCCTGAGCCAAGCGCCATGGCGCTGGGCCGTCGATCCGTGGCCGTGGGAAATCTGCTGGGGGGAGGGTTGAACATGTGGATCTACGAGCGCAAGCTGGAGTACCCGGTGCGCGTGTCGCGTCCGGATCCGCGCATGGCAAAGAACATCATCACCCAGTATGGCGGGCCGGACGGCGAACTGGGTGCCTCCATGCGCTATCTGACGCAGCGCTACTCGATGCCGACATCGCAGGCCAAGGCGGTGCTGACCGATATCGGGACCGAGGAGCAAGCGCACATGGAGATCGTCGCCGCCCTCGTCTTTAACCTGATCAAGGATGCCACGCCGGAAGAGATCAAGCGGGCTGGGCTGGACGGCTACTACTCCGATCACGACAAGGCGATTTACTTCGTCAACGCGGCCGGAGTGCCGTGGACCGCGGCGTACATCCAATCGAAGGGCGATCCGGTAGCTGATCTGCACGAGGACATGGCAGCCGAGGAGAAAGCGCGCGCGACCTACGAGTATCTGATCAACCTGAGCGATGACCCGGACGTCATCGACGTCCTCCGCTTCCTGCGCGAGCGCGAGGTCGTGCACTTCCAGCGGTTCGGTGAGACGCTCGATTTGATGCACGAATACCTCAGCCATCGCCGTCAGTTCTAAAGAGGCCGCTGCAGAAGGTCTCATCCTTTCTGCAGCGGCCTCTCATTAGTGAGTGCAAGCGCGCCTTGACGCCCATCAGTTGGTTGGTGTCTGCGCCGTGCCGTTCAGGCGATCCTCAAGGCGCTGGCAGATCTGGGAGACCAACGCCGGTTGCGGCAACTGGACGCGGAAGAGAGCGATCATGCGGGCGAGCGGCCCCGGACGGCGAAACTGACGCCGTCCGGGGCGCGGGACCCCGCCGGCGAATCGCAGGCCGCCGGCAGCAAAGCTGCGCGCCTGAGAGATGGCTGCCAATTGATCGGCGGTCAGCGCGGCACGGATCTCCGCCAGGGCTTGACGAGCATCGTCCGGCTGAATGCTGTCCTGAATCTCCAGACGGTGGAGGGGGACGAGCACTCTTTTCACCTGGTCATCGGTCAAGGCCAGCTTGTCGCCCTTGCTGGCGGCCAGCCGCGTCAAGCCGAGCAGCGTAGCGTCGAATTCGCGGGCCAGCGCCGTCCGCTGATAGAGGAAGAAGCCGGTCCCGCCAACCACCACGAGCGTGCCGAGGATTGTCACGATGGCGATTCGCCAGCCGCGGGGAACCCGCAGCCAGCGAGTGCGCAACGCGCTCAACACAGAGAGCTCACCTCACTACTCACTCATGCCGCAGGGCCTCGATCGGGTCGAGGTTGGCCGCGCGCGAGGCCGGGTAGACGCCGAAGACCAGGCCGACGGCGGCCGCGAACAGGAAGGCGAGTACCATCGCCGACAGCGAGTAGGCGACCGTGAGGCCGAAGGCCGTCGCAATGCGCCCGAGCCCGAAACCGAGCAGAATCCCGATCGCGCCGCCGGCCAGGCTGAGAATGATCGACTCAACCAGGAATTGCAGCAGGATGTCGCGCCGCTTGGCGCCGATGGCCTTGCGGATGCCGATTTCCCGCGTTCGCTCGGTTACCGAGACGAGCATGATGTTCATGATGCCGATGCCGCCGACGAGCAGGGACACGCCGGCGATCCCGCCCAGCATGAGCGTGAGGATCCGCGTCACGTTGCTCACCGTGGACAGCATCTGGTCCTGGCTAATGACCGATACGGCATCGTCGCGACCCGGGTTGTTCGTCGGATACTTGTGCTGATAGATGGCGGAGATCTGAGCCGCGGTCGCCGCAGCGTCGGCGCCCGCCTTCACTTGGGCGGTGATGGAACTGATGCGGTTGGTGCGCAGAAGCCGCTGCGCGCTCGTGACCGGCACGATGATCCGGTCATCGTTGTCGCCCATCATGCCCTGGCCCTTTTTCTCCATGACGCCGACAACGGTGAACGACGTTCCATCGATCAGCACCTGCTCGCCGAGCGGATTTTGCTCCGCGAAGAGATCGGTGTACAGCTTGTAGCCGATTACCGCCACTTTGCGCCGGTAGGTCAGGTCGTCGTCCGTGATGAAGCGGCCGTAAGCGACGTGGAAGTTGCGGACGGCCTCGTACGGAGGTTCGGTGCCCTCGAGCGTGGTGGTATATGATTGGTTGCCCCATTTCACAGTGACGTTATTGCTGGAGACGCCGGCGATGGCCGCCGAGAGATTGGGCACCCGGCGCAGCAGTTCGGTGGTGTCATCTACGGTGAGCCTGGCCACCGGGCTGCGCGGCGTGACCAGGATGAGGTTTGAACCGAGGCTCTCGATCTGGGCGGTGACTTGTTTCGTCGCGCCCTGACCGATTGCCACCAGACCGACGACGGCAGCGACGCCGATGATGACGCCGAGCATCGTCAAACCGGCCCGGAGCCGGTTGCCGGTCAGACTGCGCCAGGCCATGCGCATGCTCTCTTGGAGATTCATTCCGTCGCCTCCTCGCCGCCGGCCGGCGCCGCATCGTCGGCGTCCGCACCGGCTGCAGCCGACTCCGCTGCGGCGAAAACGCCGCCGGCGCCGGGCTGCGGCCGGGCGAAAATCGGCGCAGCGACCGGCTCGTCGCTGACGATTTCGCCGTCCCGCAGGCGGACGATGCGGCGCGCGTGGCGGGCGATGGTCTCATCGTGCGTGACGAGGACGATCGTCCGGCCCTGGGCGTGCAGATCCTGCAAGATGGCCATGATTTCGCGGCCGGAACGGCTGTCGAGATTGCCGGTCGGCTCATCGCCGAGGATGATCGGCGGGTCGGCCGCGATGGTGCGCGCAATGGCGACGCGCTGCACCTCGCCGCCGGAAAGTTGGTTCGGACGGTGATGCAGGCGGTGGCTCAGTCCGACGGCCGCCAACGCCCGCTCGGCCGCGGCTCGCCGCTCCGCGGCCGGGACACCGCGGTAGACGAGCGGCAGTTCGACGTTCTCGAGGGCGGTCAAACGGGGCAGCACGTTGAAGCTCTGAAAGATGAACCCGATGCGGCGATTGCGGATCTCGGCGAGCGCATTGTCGCCCTTCTGACTGACATCCTCGCCGGCGAGGGTGTACGTCCCGGCCGTCGGGCGGTGTAAACAACCGATGATGTGCATGAGAGTCGATTTGCCGGAGCCCGACTGCCCCATGATGGCGACGAATTCCCCTTCGTTGACTGTGAGATCCACGCCGCGCAGGGCCTCGACGACCGTCTCGCCTGCCCGGTAGTGCTTGCTTACGCCGTGCAACTCGATGAGCGCGGGCATCTCATCACCGCCCGCCGCTCGAGCCTTGCTGGGCGTTGCGGATGCGTCCGTTGCCCAGGTTGGGTTGGCGGAAGCCGCCGATTCCCGGGAACATGCCGCTGTTGCCGCTGCTGACGGTGCCGGTGATCACCGTTTGGCCCTCGCTGAGGCCGGAGACGATCTCGATGTACATGTCATTGGCCAAGCCTGTCTTGACCTCGACGCTCTGAACCTTCTTGTCGCTGCCGAGGATGCGCACCACCGAGTGGTTGCGCACGGTCTGGACGGCCTCCACCGGGACGTAGAGGATATCATCCCGGCGATCGCAGACGATGGTGACGTTGGCCGTCATGCCGGCGAGCAGGTCTTTCGGATCAGCGATCTCAAGAGTGACCGGGTAGGTGGCGACGCCTTGGCTGACCGTGCCCTGCGGGGAGATCGAGGTCACAGTCGCCTGATAATGCTGTCCGGGCGCCGCCTGCACGTCGACCGTGGCCGACATGCCAACTTTGAGCTTGGCAACATCGAGCTCGTCGACGTTGATCTGGACTGACATCTTGCTGAAGTCCGCGATGACGAAAAGCGCTTGGGAGGCGTTCGCCGCGACCCGCGCCCCGGGGGTGGCGTTGCACGCCGTGACGATGCCGTCGAACGGCGCCACGATAGTCAACGCGGCCACATCGCGCTGGGCGCTCTCGTAGTTCGCTTGCATCTGGGCTACTTTGGCGCGCTCGGCAGCGATCTCAGTCTGCGTCGCCGTCACCGGCGGAGTCAAGAGGTTCTGGAGGGACACGCGGGCGTTGTCAAGGTCGTTCTGGGCCTGCTGGAGCGCCGGGAGAACGGTATCGCTGGTCAACGTCATCAGCGTCTGGCCGGACGTCACCTGATCACCGACGTTGACCGCGACCTTGTCCACCGTTGCCGCCGTGCGCGACCGCAGTGTATAGGTACGGGCGGTTACGGTGCCGGATCCTGACGGTCCGTTCGACAGAGTGAAGCTGCCGGTCATGCCGGGGCGCAGACCGGTCCCGGAGGGCACCGGATCAAAAGCGATCGTCACCGGAAAGGTCGGACTCGTGCCCGAGCCAACGGGTCCGACGGCCACCACCTTGCCGTTGTAAGAGTTGCCGTTCACGTAAACAGTGGCTCCGTCTCCGACGATGACCGCGTTGGCGCTGTATTGAGAGACCGAAGCCGAAAACGAGAGCGTACTGAGATCGACCACCGACACCAAAGCGCTTTGCGCTGCAACCTGATCGCCGGCATAGACAGATATTGACGACACGACGCCGTTCACCGGCGCCTTAACGGTGAGTGCATCGAGATCGGCCTGGCGCTGCGCCAGCGTTGCCTCGGCTTGGGCGACGCGGAAGCGCGCGTTCGCGATGTCGTTCTCCGTCGCTTTGGACTGCGGATTCACCATGTCCGCCAGGCGAGCCTGTTCGGCCTCGAGGTTCGCCCGCGCCTGGTCAAGCGCCGTGATGAGATCCGGGTTGCTCAGGCGGGCCAGCACCTGTCCTTTCTTGACGCGATCGCCGACTTTGGCCAGGACCTCGTCGATCGTGGCGGCCACCGACGGCCGGAGCTCCTCTTGGGCGCCGCTGACTAGAGTCCCGGTATTGGTTACCGTGACTTCAAGCGGACCGCGTTGGACGGTCGCCGTCGCATACTGCGCGAACGCCCCGGTGGAGCGGCGGCTCGTGGCCCGCCAGCCGACCAGGACCAATGCCAGCACGACCACCGCTACGACAGGAATGAGCCAGCGCTTCTTCAACGGCATCTCTCCTTCCTCACAGTTGCTGTGGGCAGTCTACCAACCTTTTGTTAAGAAACTGTATCCGCCATCGGCAAGGTGATCGTGAAGGTCGTCCCGCGGCCGACCTCGCTGGCCGCCGTCACCGTGCCGCCGTGCAACTCGACGATGCGCCGCACGATGGCCAAGCCAAGCCCGCTGCCTTGATCGGCGCGGCTGCGGTCGCCCTTGTAGAAGCGTTCCCAAATGTGCGGCAGTTGCTCCGGCGGGATGCCGGCGCCGGTGTCGCTGACCGTGATCCGCGCGCCCGCGTCGCCGCGCGAGACCGAGAGGAAGACGTGGCCGCCCGCCGGTGTGAAGCGGAGCGCGTTTTCGATCAGATTGGCGAGCACCTGCTCAATTCGCCCGGGGTCGGCATTGACGAATACGCCCGGCTCGCCGGCGAAGGTGAGCGAGATGCCCTCCTTGGCAGCGCCCGGCGCCAAGTCCGCGCAGACCCGGCTGACCAGACCGCTCAGGTCGACGCGTTCGCGAGCCAGCGTGAAGGTCCCGGAATCGAGGCGCGAGAGCTGCAACATGTCATCCACGAGGCGCGCCGTGCGAGCCACCTCGGCGCGCGTGTCGCTGAGATGCTGCCTCAGCTCGGCCGGGTCGGTGATGATGCCGTCGGCTACCGCCTCGACGGCCGCCAGGAGGCGCGTCAGCGGGCGTCGCAGTTCGTGCGAGACGTCGGCGATGAACTCGCGACGGGTCTGTTCGAGCTTCTGCAGCTCAGCCGCCGCGAGGTTAAACGTGGCCGCCAGTTCGCCGAGTTCGTCGTCGGCCGGCAGGTCGACGCGACGCGTGTAATCGCCGGCTGCGATGCCGCGGGCAGCCTCGGTCAGCTTGCGGAGCGGCCCGGACAGCGAGCGCGAGATGAGGTAGGCCAACAACAGGGAGAGGGCGATCGAGGCCAAAGCGGCCCAAATGAACCGTTGCTGCAGACTGGCGGTGATCAGCGACAGCGTGCTGACGGGGGCGTTCAGGATGACGGCGCCCGTGACTTGACCGGATTCGACGATTGGGACGACGACCGACAGCGCGGTGACGTCGAACCACTGGCCGGTAAAGGTGACGGTGTGGCCGGCGAGGACTTGGTTCATGGCCTCGCGATCGATGCGCAGCCCCTTCGCCGGCGGCCCCTGTGAGGCGATGAGGATCAGCCCGCCGCGGTCGGCGATGAGAACGCGCGCCTGAAGGACGCTGTCCAAGGCGCGCAGGGTATCGTAAGCACTGTTCGGATCGCGCCGACCGGCGGCGACATCGCTCATCAGGCGGGCGATCTCGCTGCCGCTCGCCGTGAGGAGAGCCAGCTTGCTGCGGTAGACGTAATTGTTGAGCAACGCCGCGAGAACGCTGCCGGCCACGATCAGCGTGATCAATGCCAGGGCGACGTGCGAGATGACGAGGCGGGTGAGGAGACTGCCGCGCCGCTTACGCACGGTCGCCCACCTCGAATTTGTAGCCGACGCCCCAGACGGTTTGGATGTACGTGTACGGTGCGCCGGCCTCCTCGAGCTTGCCGCGCAGCCGTTTAATGTGGACGTCGACCGTACGCGGTTCTCCGAAGTAGTCATAGCCCCAGACGCGCTCGAGAAGCTGTTCGCGCGTCATGACCCGACCGGGGTTGGACGCCAGACAGACGAGCAGTTCGAACTCCTTGGGCGTCAACGTGACGGGCCGGTCGGCCACCGCTGCCTCGTATTTCTCCGGGCGAATGGTCAGCCCGGGGAAGGCGAGGACGCGCTCGCGGTCGGCCTGGTCGCTGCCGGCCCGCCGGAACAGCGCCCGCACGCGCGACAGCAGCTCTTTCATGGCGAACGGCTTAACCAGGTAGTCGTCGGCGCCGAGATCGAGTCCCTGCACCCGGTCTTCAACCTCGCCCCGCGCCGTGACAATGATGATCGGCGTGCGACGGGTGAGGCGGATCCGGCGGCAAACCTCGAGCCCGTCGAGCTTGGGTAACATCAGATCGAGGATGATCAGATCCGGTTCCCAGGACTCGACAGCCGCGAGACCGGCAGCGCCGTCGCCGGCGATGCGCGCCTCGTAACCCTCCGCCGTCAGGTACTTTGAGATGATCCTCGCCAAATACTGGTCGTCTTCGATGATCAGCACGCGGGCGCTCATCAGGCGCACCTCCAGCCCGGAATTACAGCGAGGCCTGCGCGCGACAGGCCCCGCGAGGCGAATGAGACCGGCACGAGATCTTTGCACAGATTCAGGATCGCATACAGGTGTTACGGCTTTATGTCTGCCGTCCGCGCGCGGCGGCCGGGCGGCGCCAGGTGTGTTCAGATTATCGTCAAGCCAGCTTCGACCGCCGCGCTCAGGGCTTCAGCGGAGGCCGCTTCGAAACGTTCCGCGGCCGCGGCGAGGTCCGCGCGGAGCGCGCGCAGCGCGTCCTCATCTTTGAGCGACTCCAGGTTGATCTCGACGTTCAGGCGGGCGCCGTGGAACGCCGTGCGGAGCATCATCACCCCGACGCCGACATCGGTCTTGCAGTTGGGGTTGCCGTGGCGGAAGAGCGCGGCGGCGTCGGCCAGGCACGCGGCCGCCAGTTGGGCCGTGCGCAGGGGCGCTTTCGCCGCCGCGACGAGGCCGGCTTGGATAGCGGCGCTGCGGGCGGCCTTCTCTGCCGGCGTCTCTTTGGGCATTTTGTAGGCCGCGGCGACGGTCTCGTAGGCGGCCGTATCGGCCTTGATTTGCTGTTCCAGCGCGACGCGGGCCGCCTGCGCGCGTTCCGCTACGGGCGCCAGGTGCGGCGCTCGGTCAGCGTACTTCGGGGCGCTCAGGGTGAGGTTGGCCACCATGGCGAAGAGGGCTGCGCCGTTGGCACCGGCCAAGGCAGCCACCGCGCCGCCTCCGGGGGCCGGGGAGGGGGCTGAGACGGCAGCGAGGAAAGCCGCCAGGCCGCCGTCTTCGCCGGCGGCGCCGGCGAGGTTGCGCTCGATGATCTGCCGCTCGTCAAAGCCCCGCAACCGAAGGTACCAGCGCGCCGAGTCGAGCAAGGCCCGCTCGGGAAGGAGACCGACGATCTCCGTGTCGGTGACCGCCGCGCCGCGGCGTTCGGCCTCGACCTTGACCAGCTCGAGGACGCGATGGAGGGGCGTCTTGGCGTGATCCAGCAAGTTCATCGTCACTTGTGCGACGTTGCGCTCGGCGAGCAGGACCCCTTTGGCCTGGACGTTCATCAGGCCGCCCCCGGATTCCCGCACCGCCTTGGCGATTGCGCGCGCCACGCCGACATTGTCGGTGTTGAGATTGGCGTTGAACGCCACCAGGGGCGGCCGCGCGCCGACCACCGTCGCCCCGGCGGTCGGATGGAGCCGCGCCGGGCCGAAGTCAGGGTGGCGGTCCGGTTCGGCGATGGCGGTCTTCAGTCCCTCGTATTCACCCTTGCGAATGTCCGGCAGGCGCCGCCGGTCCGGGCGCGTGGCGGCTTCGGCGTACAGGTAGGTCGGGATGCCCAGCTCGTCGGCGATGCGCTGGGCGAGACGGCGCGCCATGGCGACGCAGTCGGCCATCGTGACGTCATGGAGGGGTATGAACGGAATGACATCGGTCGCGCCGATGCGCGGATGCTCGCCGGAGTGCTCTTCCATGTTGATCAGCTCCGCCGCTTTCGCGCAAGCGCGGAAAGCGGCTTCCGCGACGGCCTCCGGCTCGCCAATGTACGTGACGACCACGCGGTTGTGGCTGGCGTCGGGCGCGCTGTCGAGCAGGGTCACTCCGCCGACGCCGCGGATAGTGTCGAGAATTTGCTCAATGATTTCGGGGCGTCGCCCCTCGCTGAAGTTGGGGACACATTCAACTAGTCTCATGGGCGATCTCCTTTCGCGGCGGGCGCGCGATGCGGACAGTCGCGCCCTGCACGGACAATTGCTAAGTGACTAATTCGGGGCGCCCCGCGCGCGCTCCTGTCGCGCGCCTCCGCCGACAAGGCGGCTTGCGCGCGCCGTTTCCTCTCGTTACATAGCACCTGCGGCGCGCGCGCGGGCAAGACTATGGCGCGAAGGGAGGTCATGCTGAGCATGAGCAGACGCGGAGCACGCATACTCCTGACTGTGGCCGTCATGATGGCGGTGGCGGCCGGCTTCGCCGCCCTCGCTGCCCCGGGCGGTCGCACGGACTGCCCGCGCGCCGGTGGTCTGCCCATGGGCGGCGGCTTCTGGCTCGTCCGGGCGGCCGCTGACCACTTGGGCGTCACGCCGGGGACCATCAAGGACGAACTGCGTCAGGGCAAGACGCTGGCCCAAGTCGCCGCGGCTCACGGCAAGACGCGCGAGAGCCTGAGAGCCGCGCTCATCGCCGAATGGGACCGACGCTTCGAACGTCAGGCCCAGGGTGAGCTCAAGCTGACTGCCGATGAAGTCCGCGTCCTGCGCGGGATTGCCGCCCGCGCCGTGGATCTGGCGCTCGATCGCAAATGGCAGATCGTGCGCTAGCGGCGGACCGAGGAGGCAGGCGGTGCCTGCCTCCCTTCATTAATGGATGACCGTCGGAAATCATCGCGGACGATAATAATCTGGCCCCGGCGGGGCGCCGGGGCCGGGAGGCGCTTGCTCGGACCGATGCTGCGGGTTTGTTGCTTCCTATGCGGCAGGGGAGCTCGCGACGGGCATTGAACATTGGCTAACAAGTGCTGCCAGACTGTCCGGCTGGATGGCGCGTCTGCAACCTCCTGCTTTTCCCGGGTTCCGCCCCGGGCAGAATTAGCGTATCCGCGGGGACTCAGTCTATGCGCGCCGCCCGCTCATGGAGGTAGTGCTATGACCGATAAGTCGAGACAGCTCTTCGGTCGCCGGCGATGGGATCGCTGCTCGCACGCCAAGACATTGCTTGCGCTCCCGGTGGCTGCGATCATCGTCGCGCTGGCGTTGGCGCGCGGCTGGGCACCGGTTAGCGCGCGCCGCAGCGTGGCGCGCGCCTACGCCGAACACCGGGCGGCCTTGGATGCCATCAACGGAGAGGATATCATGGCGGAGATCGGCGAGCTGTCGTCGCCGGCATACGAGGGCCGATTGGCCGGCTCCACGGGCGGGCGAAGAGCGGCTGCATACATCGCAAGTCAGTTCGCGGCGATGGGCCTGAAGCCCCTGTTCGGCGATTCGTACTATCAAGAGTTCACAATCCCTTACTCGCATCCGCTCGATGAGCCGACGGCCGTCCTCTACGACCGGCTCGGCCGGGTCGTCGGCCGCTTGAAATACGGGCAGGACATCGCCTATTCACTTTGGAGCGACAGCGCGGCCGCGGAGCGGGCGCCGGTTGTCTTTGTCGGCAGTTGGGACAGAATCGCCGCCGCCGGCGACCTCAGCGGCGTGGTTGCGCTCGCCCTGCGGCCGCCGGATGAGGCGGGGATGGCCTTTAGCTGGCTCTATGAGGCTCTCGAGCGAGCGCGGGCGGCCGGCGCCCAAGCGTTGCTCGCGGCGGACTTTGACCGGGCGACGCTGACAGCGCTCTGGGACGTTGATGCGTATGTGCCCGGAATTGCCCTCATCGGCCTCGGCAGTGCGGCGACGGACCTCTTGCTCCAGGGCACCGGTCATGACAGCGCCGCCTGGAAAGCGGAGCTTCAGGCGGCGGCGAAGGACGGGCGGGCCTTCGCTCCTATAGACACCGGGCTTAAGCTTAGTCTAC
>Ga0315298_1009728_pt1 | contig 11780 bp, 5 predicted proteins | sample WHS_1_MG_FD_203077 | JGI IMG/M metagenome (GOLD analysis project Ga0315298, IMG submission 203077) | Extremophilic microbial mat communities from Washburn Hot Springs, YNP, Wyoming, USA - WHS_1_MG | ecosystem: Environmental > Aquatic > Thermal springs > Hot (42-90C) | place: USA: Wyoming... | reverse complement strand
AAAGCAGTAAGAAAAGGTACAAGTGTAATTCAAAAGTCTGTTCTATATATCGGCACAGCCGACACTTTGTATAAAAAGCTATTAAATCTCAAAAAGAAATAGCCATATGTGTCCCACACTCCATTTTTAAGTAAGGTTTAAATATTCTAAGAGGGTTATAAAAAGATGTATCGCACTAAAAGAGGTTTTCTTTTAGGCAGAACAAGTATGATATGTTTTTTTGCTCTTTTTTTAATTTTAAGTTTTACAAGCGCACAGGAGATAGAGGCTGCAAGAATGAAGGTTGAAGTAAATATTTTTGCACCAGTAATAAAAATTTCTGTTCCAGAAAGTGTTTTTTTGGGAAATATAACTAAGGGATATAGTACTGATAGGGTGAGAATTGATGTAAATAATAGCGGAACCACGGAGGTAATTTTAATTCCGAGATTAGCAGAAGGAAGTAATAGCATTTTTAGAAATTTACTGCTTGCTAGGAGGACAACTGAGAAATTTGTACAAATTGGAGATTTTAACATGAGCATTTCAAAACCATCTTCACCTGGAAAAACAGAGTCAGATTATTTTTACATTAAACTTGATTTAAGCGATTATGAGGAGGAGATTAAAAACGATAAAATCGGAGAAAAAGCCGACGTTATCTTTTGGGCAATTCCTACTTAAAATAATTTTTGTTTTTTTAGTTGCAATTTTTTGCTTTTTTAATGTAAAATCTGTTGATTTAGGGTTAAGTCCAATAAATCTTTATTTTGAAGGAGAGGCAGGCGATTTGTTGTGCCAAAACATTAGCATTTTTAGTGAAGGTTACAATGGAACTTTATTTTTAAAGGATAAGTGGAGAAGTAGCAAAAGAAGCGAGTGTGTTGGCTTAGAAGCATACAATTTAAGCGGAGAAGACGCAGGTATAGAAGGTTATTATTCTTCTAAAATTTTGGCAAAAAACCAAAAATTAAATATTTGTTTCAAAGGCAGAAAAAAAGGTTTTTATGAGGGGTTATTGTTATTAAGTTCTGATAGGGGTATTTTTGGAGTAGCAAGCAAAATTAAATTAAATATTACTACTTCTAGTTCAAATTTAGTGCAAAAGAAGAGCAATTTTTTAACAGGATTAGTCTCTTTTGAAAACGAGAATAGCAATAAAAGTGTTTTAATGATTCTTTCTTTACAAAGTTTTGTTTTGTTAGTAGGGCTTTTTTTGCTAATAAGGAAGATTTATTAGTAACTAAGTAACTAAGTTAGTTATTTAATAAGAAAGATTTTTATAGTGACTTGACTAAGAAATAAGAATGAAAAAGTACCTACTTTTAATTGAGGACGAAAAACTCTGGGAGAGATTTAAAGAGATTATAAAAAAAGATATTAACTCTGAAATTCTTGATTTAATTAAACAAAAAGTAAGCAGGAGCAAAAATGAGTAATAAAAAAGCGCAGGTAACTCTTTGGGTAATAATTGCTTTATTTATTATAGCGGCAGTAGTTCTATACACTCTATTTTCTGGCAAAATCGGAGGGGAAAGAATACCCAGAGAGTTTAGCCCAGTTTATAGTTATTATGAGAGGTGCATTTTACAAGCAGGAAAAAATGCTTTAGATATTGCCGAAAGCCAAGGAGGATATATTTATAACATTGAAAATGTACCTGGCAGCGATTATGCACCATTTTCTTCTAACTTAAATTTCTTAGGAGTAAATATTCCATATTGGTTTTATTTAACTGGAAACGGGGTTGCAAAGGAAAAAGTTCCTAGCAAAGATGAAATTGCTTCTGAGATTTCTAGGTATATTAAAGAAAAAATAACAGAATGTGATTTTCAGGAATTTGAAAGACAAGGATTTTTGATAAATTTAACAGAACCAGTAGTACAAACTAATATAGAATTAGATAAGGTAGTTGTTAATGTGGACTCAAATCTGATGGTTTCCAAAGAAGGAGCAAATACAGAAAGAAGAAAGCATAAAGTTGAGATTGACAGTAAATTTGGAAATCTTTATGAGGAAGCAAAGAGAATTTACAATAAAGAGCAAAAAGAGTCTTTCTTGGAAAATTACTCTGTTGATGTTTTAAGACTTTATGCACCAGTTGATGGAGTAATAGTTGATTGTGCACCAAAAGTTTGGAAAACAAGAGAGGTAGTCAGTGAGCTTAAAGAAGCATTGGAAAATAATATTATGGCTCTTAGAGTTGGAGAGCTAAAAGATACTAAAAATGCAAAGGAAAAATACTTTACAATTCCATTTAATAAAAAAGTTGATAGCATAAACTTCTTCTACAACAAGAATTGGCCTGGAAGAGTTGAAATTTACGGAGCTGACCAAGAATTAATGGTTGCAGAACCAATTGGAAATCAAGAAGGTTTAGGAATTTTAGGATTTTGTTATGCGCCTTATCATTTTGTTTATGATGTGAGTTTTCCAGTTTTAATTCAGCTTATGAGCGGAGATGAAATATTCCAATTTCCAGTAGTTGTAATAATTGATAAGAATTTGCCTAAACAAAGAATTTATAGCGATATTTCCGAAGTAATTGGAAATGAGAATTTACCTAACTTTTGTGAGTTTCCAAATAAAGATGTTACAGTTAGATTGTTTAATAAAAATTTGGAAAAAGTAGATGGAGAGGTTAACTTTTTGTGCTTTGATCAACGTTGTTCTGTTGGAAGAACAACTGAGGGTAGTATTGAAGGAAAAATTCCTGCTTGCTTAAATGGACAATTAGAAGTTAATGCAGAAGGTTATGCACCAAAGAAAATGTTGTTTTCAAGCAATACCGAGAGATTTGCAGACATAATTTTAGATAAAGAATATCAGGTAAATATTAGTTTGAAAGTTGGAGGCAAGCCATTTGATGGCATTGCTTTTGTTTTAATTAAGGGACCTGATTTTATAAGAAGCGTTAATTTGCCAGATATGAAAGAGATAAAAATTTCAGAAGGAATGTACAATATAACGGTTTATGTTTATTCAAACGACAGTTTAACAATTCCTGAGAGTAAAAAAACACAATGTGTTGATGTTGCGCGTTCTGGTTTATTAGGATTATTCGGAAGCACAAGGCAAGAGTGTGTTGAAATTACTTTGCCTGAAACAAAAATAGAGTATACTCTTATAGGAGGAGGCAAAGGAGAAAATTATTTGCTAGAAAGTGATTTAGAAAAGGGTAATTTAGTTTTAGAGGTTGAGGATTTACCAATACCAAAAACATTGGAAGAACTGCAACAAAATTATTATAATTTTGACGGTCTTAAAGTTAGTGTAGGAACATGAAAAATAAAAAAATTTTAATATTTGGAATGTTTGTTTTAGTTGTAACTCTTTTGTTTTTAGTAAATGCAAAAGCTGCAGGAAGCTTTATGCCTTCTGCAAGTTATATAACTTCTTCAAAGGGATATTATACTAATTTTAATACTTATTACTCTTCTGAGGGAAGATTAAGGAGTTATTGGCCGATTTTAGATGATCCAAATACATGTACAGCAAGACAGGACTTGCTATTAATGATTCCTCCTGGAGGATGTCAGCCTGCAGTAGTAAGAAGCGATTTGCTTGCTGAGCAAGATGTACCTGTTTTTTGTCAGGTTGAGGCACTTAAATTAAATCCTTTGATTGATATTAAACAAATTAGCAATATTGGGTTTATTCAAAAATATCCTAAAGAAGTTATTAGTGCAGGTTATCATCCTGCTAGAGCAGCATTATTTACACATGATATCTTGATGGGAGATCCTTTTTTGGGGAATATAGGCTATGTTGTGGTAATACTTAGAAAACAACCACAAGAAGAAAAAATTCCTGATTTTGTAAATTTAAACTTAACTGCACGTGTTGAGTATTCTACGGGGAATGCGTTAGGAATAGGAAGAGCTGAATTTTATTTAAGTGAAGTAAGTGATGAAGAATGGGAGCAAGTAGACAGATATAAACAAAGCTTTTGGAATGGAAAGTATAGTGTAAGAGCTGAAAGAATAGACACTGAAGAAATGGTTTTGTCTATTTATAGCGGCTTGCAAAAAATAGGAACAGTTACTCTTCAACGTGGGAAAGAATCTTCTCCAATTTATGTTCCAGGCAGTTTTTGCCTTGCTAGTGTAACTGCTAATTATGTTGATTTAGAGACAGCAAAGCCAAAAGCAAGAATAGAAGTAAGCAGTAATGCTGGAACTGATGCTTTTGATGTTTATCAAGGTAGCAAATTTCTTGATGATAGATGCAGTGTAAAATCATTAGTTGTGGATAATGCAGGGGCTAATACAGGATATGTTGAACTAAGATGTCCTGGAAAGGATATTAAATTGTCTATTTTGCCTAGAGAAGCAGTAAGTTTAGAGGGAGATATAATTCCAAAGGATGTAAAAATTAAGAAAAATCAAGTTGCAAAGGGAAGTTCAATTTTAAGTATTTTTGAAGGAACAAGGGAAGTTTGTGAGGTGGAATTAACTCAAAGTATTTTGGGAAATAAAGCTATCTCTCCTGGAAAGTATTCAATTAGAAGAGAAAAAAAGGATGATTCTTGGGATTTTTATTATAACACAACAACAAACGAATATAAATTAGAGGACAAAAATCTTAACTCTGATTTAATTGCACTTAAAGAAGAGTTAATTAGAAAATGTGAGGGAAGGGTTTTGTCTGAAAAAGCTTATGATGCTGAAACGGAAGAGGTGTTTAAAAAAGCAATTGAAAGTTATCAAAAAGTAGCAGAAGAGTATCCTTATGAAAAAGAAAGTGATTCAAATGCTTCTTCTTTTTATGGAGCACAAGCTTTAGAGAAAGCAATTGATTTAACAGGAAAGTATGGAAAAACTGAGACAAAGGTAAGACTAATGAATTTATACATTAAATTATATCCTGATAGTGCTCTGTCTGCAAAATATCAAAATGATATTGCAAATGAGTATACTTTTGATTATAATTCTGCTTATGATAGTGTTTTTGTAAATAATAGATATTATACTATAAGATTAATTGGTTTTGAAACTCCAAATCCTGAGAAGGTTTATGCAAGTTTTTTTGTACGAGGAAGAAATGTTAATTTAGGTATTGGGGAGGCAGAATCTTTTGAAAGTAGTGGGGGTGTTGGAATGATAAAGTTAAAAGAGGTAAATGATCCAGAGCATGCTGAAATCGAAGTTGCATGTCTTGATAGTAATGATCCTACTAAAAAAGATCTTGAAAATTTGAAAAAAGTGTCAGATGACAGAGAACGTAAGAAAGGCCTTGCAAGTTTGTTCTTAAAGTTCGTTGAACGAAAATATCAAAAATTAATTTCTGTTAAGACAGTTAAAGTTGGTGAAGTAGTTAGTGTTTGTGATGAAAAAATAACTCTTCAAAATGTAAATTTGGATAAAGTCGCGCGTGTAAGATTAAGTCCTAACGCAGGCGTGCAGGGTTCTCTTGGAGGCGGAATAGAAACGATGACTAATTTAAGTGTGCATATTGGAATTGAAAAAAGAGCAATTAAACTTAGTCCTGATAAAACTTTGGAGGTTATAGAAAACTTAAACAAAACAATAAAGAAATGGGAGGGAATTAATGATAAGTTAGGCAAGATTGTTTCTGGATTAAAAGGAGCGTGCTTTGCAACGGCTGGAGTATTGACGGTTAAGAACTTTTTAGAAGGATTAGATGGAACAGCTTTAGCCAGACAGCATGCAATGAAAGGAACGCAATATAGCCCTGGTTGGACTAAAATATGTGAAGATGCTGTAAATTTAGGGGTTATTAAAAGGCCTGATGGAACAAGCGAGAGTGTTAGTTACAAAAATATTAATGAGTGCTTTAGCAAAGAAGCTTCAAGGATAAATGAGGATGTGAAGAAGAGAGCACAGCTTTTAACAGAGGTTAATAATCAAATAAAAAATGTTGAGAAAGATGCAGTTATAGAAGGTTCTTCTTTTGCTGGAGGAAAGAGCATTGACACAACAAAGGCAACAGCTGCTTATTTGGGAGAGTTACAGAGCAAATGCCGAAATGGGGAACTATCTGAAAGAGCTTGTAATATTATTAAGGACTTAAAGAAGCCGGATGAAAAAGGAAATGCACCTTACACTTATGCTGACTTGAGAGAGTTGCATTACCAAGGATTACTTGAAAAAAATGGATATGTAAGTGCAAGTAATGATTTGGGAGAGATAAGCAAAAAAATAAAGGCTAATCAAGACTACATAACTTCTTTTTCAGGCGGGGACAAAGCTGCTGAAAATTATGGTTTAGTTCCAGCAACCGTGTCCCGTGAAGTAAAAAATGGCAATCCTGTAAGTGGAAGCATAGGGAGGCTAAAGTCCTCTGGGGAAGGTATAATTACACTTAATGGCAAAGAGATTGCAAACAGAGCAAGGATTAGTTTACCTCCAGAAAGCAATGCAGCAATGCTTGTAAATGCAGGGGCGAGCAAATATTTAGTTGTTGGAACAGAGGTAAATAATAAATTAGAACCAATGGCAGTTTACAAGGTTGAAGAAGATAAAGGAAATCTTTCAATTTCTGAAGAAATTCCAGGTGAAGGAGATTCTTTTGCACGAGTTAGTAAATTTATGAAGGATAATAAAATCAGCAGTTTTGTTGGAAAGAATAGAGCTTATTTAAACAAAATAAGGATAGAGGATCAAAAGGTAAGGTATTTTGAAACTGGGCCTGATAAAGGTTTTGCAGCAATTGTTCCGTTTGATGTTAGCAGTGGATGGTATGCAAAGGTAAGGTCAAATATAAGAGCTGGAAATAATATTCCGGTTTATGACTCTTCAGGTTTGCCAAGAAGTTGGTATATTTGTAATGTTGGAGAGAATGGAGTAATAGATGAAAATGATGATTGTCAGTCTGTTTTTGATGGAATTTCTTCTAATGAACCAATTTTAGGTTTAGATCCTTCTCAGTCAAGAAAATTAGTTCAGCAGTCAAGAGAGGCATTGCTCGAAGCAAATAGAAAGTATGGGCAAAGGAAAATTGTAATTAACGGTGCTCTTTTGGATGTTGGAGCACCAGTTTCTTCTTATAGCGGCGTGCAGTGCCAAGACTTTATGAGCCCAGAAGATTGTAAAATACTATTTAATGTTTGTGACCCTGTTATTTGTCCTGCAACAAGATGTGATTTAGGAGGCAAATACCCAGTAAGTGACGTTGTTCAAACTGGAATTGTAGGAAGTACTTTGTTATGTTTGCCTAATTTTCCAGAGGTTTATGTTCCTGTTTGTTTAACAGGAATCCATGCTGGACTTGAAGCATATACTTCAATATTAAAGAGTTATAGAGATTGCTTAAAAGAAAACTTAGATAATGGGCAGTTAGTTGGTATTTGTGACCAAATCACTTCTATTTATTTATGTGAGTTCTTCTGGAGGCAGGTTGCACCAGTAGCAAGAATATTGTTGCCAAAATTAGTTGAGCTTGCTTACGGGAAAGGTATAAGAGGTGGTGGAGAGTATTTGAGCGTCATGAGCGCGTGGGATAATATGGAAAAATCTTTGAACTATTTCACACAAACTTATGCTGTTAATTCATTAAATGTTTATAAAATTAAATCACTTGAAGAAGCTGGAACTCCATTTTGTAAAGCTTTTGTTTCTGCGCAATATCCTACAAATATCAGAACATTATTAGAACCAGAAAGCCCACCTCAGTTTTATGCCTGGTTTAGTTCAATTAAGTATAGTGATGCAACACTTCCTGCAACTGCGCAATATAAGGTATTTTATCACATTTTTGCAGGAAACAATGTTGGGATTTATTATAGGGTCTATTTGAAGAATCCTCCAAGTTCAAGTTATTATATTTCAACACCTTATATTTTAGTTGATAATGGATTTATTAGTAAGGGAGAGTATAAAACAGAAACAAAAGATTTCACTGCTCCTGAAGGATATAAAGAGCTTTGTATTTCTATAAATGGAGATGAGCAGTGTGGATTTGGGCAGGTTTCGACAGATTTTGCTGTAAATTATCTAAGAGACCAGTATGTAAATCAGCAAGCAAATACGCAAGGAATAACTTCTGAAAAAGATTGTGTTAGTGGAACTCCTAGTATAATGCCTGTTTTAGCAAATACAAATCCAGCAGCAGCAGTTGAAGAAGCAACTATGCCTGAAATTTATAAAAGAGGAATAATTCGCATTTGTGCTTCCCAAAATCCAGGAGGTTCAATTGATCCAAAGAGATATGTTGATGTAGGATATTGTGATAATCAAAAAATAAGGTGCTGGCTTGATCAAAAGAGTGTTGATAATGCAATTACTGATAATGATTTGTTAGTGAAAAATCAGACTTTAAGTGAAATAGAAAAGAAACAAATGGATAGCTTGGAAAATGCTGGAATTGTCTTGCCTAGCGAAGAAGTAGTAGCTAAAATTAGATTTTACAGAGAGGAAATAAACGCGTTAGCTTCGAGATATGTTTCGCCAAAGCAAGATGAATTAAGTAAAGTAAAAGAAGAGATTTCAGCAGAACTTCTTAAGATGAATGCTGATTTTGGCAGTGATTTAAACAGAGTTTTCTTAAATCATCATAAAGCACAAATTCTTTTATTAAGGGCAAATTTGAATGAAATTCTTGCTAATGTTGCTTATAAAATTATACAAAGTAAACAATTTCCAGCTATTGGTAGTTTTATAAAGAGTACTACTTCTGGAAGCTCTGGAAGCGGAGGAACTGGGGGTGGGGAAATTAGCGGGAGTGGTAGCGGAGAGGGGACTACTATAAAAAATAGTAATTCCGGAGCTAATCAAAGAGAAATTTATTCTGTAAATTTAGATGATGCCCAAGAGGATTCATCTAATAGCAGAATCTACTTTGCTTATAATGATGTTTCACAAAATTGGGAATGGTCATTTTCTTATGATGGGAAGACGCCTTGGTATAATGTTAAGGAGATTGATAAATATTCTGGAAATCTTAAACCTACTCAAAAAGGAATGAGTATTATAAAAGCATTACAATCTGCTAGCAAAGATCTAGGAAAAGATTATCTTAAAAAAGAGGCAGATGCTACTATTGTTACGCCTACACCAGGTGCTACTTCTGGAAGCTCTGGAAGCGGAGGAACTGGCGGTTCTGGAACTAATGAATTAAAAAATCCTAAACCTGTTTTTATTTTAATACCTAAAAATAAACCAGATAATAAAGAGCTTTTCTATTTGTATTATGTTTCAGGTAACGAATTAACAAATATTATCTATTATCCCGCCAAGAAAGAATTTTATTATCAGAGAACCTTTTTATCACTAGATTTGTTAGCAGAAGATTATAGATTAGCTAGATATGATTCTGAAAAAAACAAGATTATACTAATTCCTTCTCCTAATATAGATATTTCGCAAAACATTCTTAATGATTTAGGAAATAATAAATTAGTAGACAATTTTATTTTTGGGCAGTCAGTTGAGAATGCTGCTGTAGAAGGACCAAGTAAGAATTATAATTACTCTTTGGTTGCTTCTTCAGGATATACTTATTTATTTGATGAAAAATCAAAAAAATTAACTAACATTTATATTAATGGACCTGACATATTTTATGATCAAATAGGTCCTGATAGTCTGATTGGTTCTGTTAGAGGGAATCTTTTTGATGGAACGATTATATTAAACCCATCTGCTCTTAAGCTAATTACTTTGGAGTTGCTTAATAAACTAAATAACTCAAAAATAGACCGGGCAAAGGTATTTTGTAGAACACAAAATCCAAGTAAGCCGCCAGCAGGAGTGAGCAACGCAAAAAAACCTAATTTTATTTTTGTAGAGAATGAACTTTATGATTATGGGTTAGATGGAAATGGAAATCCTGTCCTTTTGAATATTCACCTAAAGGACAATAAGGTGTTGGAATACTCTAAAGTTGTGCTTGTTGGTTCTTCTCAATATACTCCTCCAGTTACACTAAAAGAAGAGATAGGAAAAATAGAGGGGGAAAATTTAACTCTTTATCCAAGAGCACAATTTACTTTGCCGCAAGCATTATATCTTCGTTTAAGAAATGCAAAAGTTGATGGAAATAAGATTTATTCTAGAGGGATATATAATAAAATTCCAATAGGTAGTCCATTTTTTGAAATAAGAACTTTTGAAAATAGAATGCATTTGTATTCTTTAAGGACAAACGAGTACACTCCTTTCTTTATAGATGGAGGTTATATTTACGATACTACTATACTTGTAAAAGGGGCGTATAAAAGCATTGCAAAAGTAGATGATGAGGGTAATATCTCATTTTTGGAAGGGATTACAGCTGGTGATTTGTACGATACAGACTGGTATGATTGTCTGAATGGTGCTACTCTTAAAGATAATAAAATATTTGTGAAGGACCATTGAATACCCTAACAAAACTAAATTAATTGAGTTAAAATTAAGACCTTGGAGAGATCGTTTGGATTTTTTGGAGAGTTTTTCTAATTACTTTTTCACTTGGTTCAGTTATTTCTTTAGTTTGCGATAAAACAGAATATGGTTTGAATATGTAGTCTTTTTTTATTGCATTTTTTTGCATCTTTCAAAGTGAAAATTGCGATGGTGGTAGAAGTTATTTTTTGATTTTTATTTTATGCGGGGACTAGGATTCGAACCTAGGAAGGCACTAAGCCAACGCGGCCTAAACGCGTTCCGTTTGACCACTCCGGCATCCCCGCATAGAAGAATTAGCAAACATAGATTTAAATTTCTTTTTAAAATTAAAAAATTATTTTTTCTCAGCAGATGCCAAAACCTTTGCTTTAATTTTTTCTTCAAGTTTTAGGCGATCAATGAGCTCTTTGTATCGGTTTCTAATTGTAACTTCTGTTATTCCAGCCACATCAGCGACCTCTCTCTGAGTTTTTTTCTCGTCGTTTATTAGGGCAGCTACATAGAGAGCTGCGGCAGCAATGCCTGCTGGGCCTCTTCCAGATGTTAATTCTGAAACATCCGCGCGCTTGAGAATTTTCAAAGCTTCATTTTGGACTTTTGGAGAGAGATGCAAAATAGAAGAAAATCTAGAGATGTAATCTTTTGGAGAGCTTGGAGTTACTTTAATTCTTAATTTTCTTACTATAAATCTGTAAGTTCTTCCTATCTCTTTTCTTTCAACATCTGAGGCAGATGCAATTTCATCCAAGGTTCTTGGAATGTTGTAACTTCTACATGCGGCATAAATGCAAGCAGCAATTACAGATTCCATACTTCTTCCTCTTACAAGTCCTCTTTGAAGAACATAATTATAAACTCTTGAAGCTTCATCTCTTACTACCGAGGGAAGATTTAGAAAGCTTGCAACTCTTCTAAGTTCGGCCATTGCAAGTCTGAGATTTCTTTCAATCGACGTTGAAACACGCTCTTGCCATTTTTTAAGGCGCAAGAACTTTCTTGTTTGACCTGCTTCAAGTTTGTAAATGTCAGATATTTCTCCGACATTTGTTGCAAGTCCTTTGTCAAATTTTTGCATAGAAATCGGTGCTCCACCCCTGCCTTTCTTTTCGGTTTTGTCAAACTGGCTACCAACATCTTGGCCAGTATCAACCATTTTTTCTTCAATAATCAAACCGCATTCATTGCAAATTATCTCGCCTTTTTGTTCGTCATAAGTCAAATCCACACTCTTACATTCAGGACAGCGTTTTACATAACTCATTGTTTGGTTAGGGTAAGATTTAAAAACTTTATGGTAAGGTTAGGTATTTAAACCTTTTGGTTTGCAAGAGTGTGGGACACTCAGAATTAACCTTCTTTTAATTTAGTTAACTTTTCATATAATCTATCGGCTGTACCAACATATAAAACATATTCTTGAATTATCTTATTCTTCTTTTTAGAAGTTTTAGC
>Ga0315298_1009725_pt1 | contig 11784 bp, 9 predicted proteins | sample WHS_1_MG_FD_203077 | JGI IMG/M metagenome (GOLD analysis project Ga0315298, IMG submission 203077) | Extremophilic microbial mat communities from Washburn Hot Springs, YNP, Wyoming, USA - WHS_1_MG | ecosystem: Environmental > Aquatic > Thermal springs > Hot (42-90C) | place: USA: Wyoming... | reverse complement strand
AGCTCGGCCACGCTCGTCACCGTCCGCTGACTCATCCCCGGGCCCGCGAGCCGGGCGAGCCCGATCGACGTGGCTAGCGCGTCCTGGTGCGCGAGTCCGAGAGCCCGATCTCGACCTTGACGGCGGGGCGGCCCCATGGTAAGCTTCTTCGTGGCGAGAAGCCACTTGCCTAACTGAATAGGCGCAGTGTAGCTACGGGAGCTCGGGGAACCGGGCTGAGAGGGCGGCCAGTCTGCCGCCGACCGTCACACCTGACCTGGGTAATGCCAGCGTAGGGAGTTGCCTACGACGTCCGACGAGGCGCTGGACCCGGGTCCGGCGCCTTTCTTTGTCGGCTCCGTGGCCGACCCGTCGAGGCCGACCCGTCGACGTCCCATTGGGGAGGTTCCTGGCGATGACCGCCGGCGTGCCTAAGATCGAACTGCGAGACGTCCAGAAAGCCTTCGGGCTGGACGGCCGCCGAGTAGTCGCCCTCGGGGGCGTGACGCTGGCGGCCGGCGAGGCCGAGTTCGTCAGCCTCATCGGACCGAGCGGCTGCGGCAAGAGCACCATCTTCAACGTCGTCGCCGGGCTGACGGAGCCGACGTCGGGCGAGGTGCTCATCGACGGACGCCGGCCAGCCTCGCGGCTCGGACTCGTCGGCTACATGCCCCAGAAAGACCTGCTCCTGCCCTGGCGGACTATCCTGGACAACGTCATCCTCGGCCTGGAGGTCCGCGGCGTCGACCGGGAGGCGGCCCGGCGCGAGGCCCTGGCCCACTTCCCGGCCTTCGGCCTCGCCGGCTTCGAGGACCGCTACCCGGCCGCCCTCTCCGGCGGCATGCGCCAGCGCGCAGCCTTCCTGCGAACGCTCCTCCTGGGGAAGGACGCACTGCTCCTGGACGAGCCGTTCGGAGCGCTGGACGCTTTGACCCGGGCCGACATGCAGGAATGGCTGCTCCACATCTGGGAGACCTACCGGCCGACGGTCCTCTTCATCACCCACGACGTCGACGAGGCCATCCTGCTCTCCGACCGGGTCTACGTCCTGAGCGAGCGGCCGGCAGTGGTCCGACGCGAGGTCCGGATCGACCTGCCCCGGCCCCGACGCTACGAGGTAGTGACGACGCCGGCCTTCACCACGCTGAAGGCTACGGTCCTGGCGGCCCTTCGGTCGCGCCCGGAGCCAGCTCTGACGCTGGGAGGAGGACGCTGATGGCGCGGCTGGTTACGACCTCACCCCCCGCCCCCTCTCCGCAAGCGGAGAGGGGGTTAGGGGGTGAGGTAAGCCGCCCCCTCGCCGAGTACGCCGCGTCTGCCGCGCTGGCGCTGACCGCCCTCCTCGCCTGGGAGGTCGCCGCAGCCGGGTTCGCCATCCCCAAGTGGCTCCTGCCGGCGCCGTCCGACGTCGTGGCCGCCCTGGTCGCGAGCTGGGAGCTCATCGCCCGGCACACGCTGGCGACGCTCGAGGAGGTGCTGGTCGGCTTCGTCGCCTCCTTCGTCGTCGGCGTCGCGCTGGCCGTCGCCATCGTCCGCTCCCGGGTCGTCGAGCGCGCCCTCTATCCCTTCGTCGTCGCCTCCCAGACCATCCCCATCGTCGCCATCGCGCCGGTGCTGTTGGTCTGGTTCGGCTACGGCCTCTGGCCCAAGGCTATCGTCGTCGTCCTCATCTGCTTCTTCCCCATCGTCGTCAACACGGTCGACGGCTTCCGGTCGGTGGATCCGGATCTCGTGGACCTGCTGCGGACGATGGGCGCGACGCCCCGCCAAATCTTCACCAAGGTCCAGGTGCCGACCGCGCTCCCCTACCTGCTCTCCGGAACGAAGATCGCCATCGCCGTGAGCGTCATCGGAGCAGTCATCGGGGAGTGGGTCGGCGCGCAGGCGGGGCTGGGATACCTCATGGTCCGCTCGGCCGCCCAGTTCCAGACGGCCCGGGTCTTCGCCGCGATCCTCGTCCTGTCGGCCATGGGCGTCGCGCTCTTCGGCCTCGTCGCGCTCATCGAGCGCTTCGCCCTCGCCTATCGACGTGCGAGCTGAGAGGCGAGGGGATGGAGAGCGTGGAACCATAGATGGACACAGATGGACACGAATGGACACGGATGAACACGGATGGATACGGATGGATACGAATGGGCGCGAATGAGGCAACCACGAGTGCTGACGTGACAAACGCGTGTGGGAGTGACGCGGCACTGAAGCGCGCGTCAACGCGCGGCGCGGCCGCGCGCCATTGACGGCGGACTTCAATCCGCCGGCCGGCGATCCACCAGGCAGTGCCTGCTAGACTGGAGATGGTAGATGACATCCACCCGTTTCACCCGCCGCTCAGCGCTCAGAGTCCTCGCACTGGCGCTCGGCACCACCGCTCTCGGCGCCTGTCAGCCCACTCCAGCCGCCGTGCCGACCGAGGTCCCGAGGCCAGCCACGCCGCCGAAGCAGGAGGCGCCGAAGTCGGCGCCGGGCGCTCCGGCGCCCGGCCAGCCCACCGGCTCGCCCTTGACTCCGGCCACTGGGCCAACCCCGGCGAAGCCGGCAGGTCCCCCGGCGACGCCCAATCTGACCGCTCTGGCGGCCCGGCCCTCGAGCGCCACCGCCACGCCCACGGTCCGGCCACTCACGAAGGTCAGCGTCGCGCTCGACTGGTACCCCTGGTCGAACCACACCGGCCTCTACCTCGCCAAAGTCGGCGGCCACTACGCCGCCGAGGGACTCGACGTCAACATCTACGTGCCGGCCAATCCGGACGACGTGCTCAAGCTCGTCGGCTCCGGCAAGGACACCTTCGGCATCAGCTACCAGACCGACGTCCTCCTGGCCCGGGGCGAGAGCGTGCCGGTGAAGTCCGTCGCCGCGCTGGTGCAGCACCCGCTGAACTCGATCATGACCCTGAAGGAGTCGGGCATCGCCCGGCCGAAGCAGCTCGTGGGCAAGAAGGTCGGCACGCCGGGCATCCCCAGCGACGATGCCTTTCTGGCGACGATGCTCGAGACCGACGGCGCCGATCCCAAGCAGGTCGAGACGGTCGACGTCGGCTTCGACCTGGTGCCGGCGCTCATCGGCAAGAAGGTGGACGCCATTATCGGCGCCTACTGGGTCCACGAGTCGATCCTGGCCGAGGAGAAGGGCTACCCGGTCGACGTCATGAAGGTCGAGGACTACGGCGTGCCCGATTACTACGAGCTGGTCCTCGTCGCCAGCGACGACACGGTCAAGAGCAACCCGGACGTCGTCCGGCGCTTCCTCCGAGCCACGGTGAAGGGCTACCAGGACGCGATGAGGGACCACAAGAAGGCGCTCGACGTGCTGGTGGAGGCCAGCCCGGAGACCGACCGGCAGATGGAGACGAAGGGCATCGAGCTCCTGGCACCCCTCTGGGTCGACCAGGCCGGGGCGTTTGGCACCCAGACGCTCGAGAGGTGGCAAGCCTACGCCGACTGGATGAAGAAGCGAGGGCTGCTGAAGGCGGAGGTGAAGCCCGCCGACGCCTTCACGGCCGACTTCGTGCCGAAGCAGTAGGGTGCTCCAGACCCCACCCCCGACCCCTTGCAGGGGGCGGGGAGGGATGGGCGGCGCCAGGCTCGGCGACACGGCCCGGAGCGAGCGGTGGCGCTGCCGATGGCCGGGCGCAGGAGAGTGCTGTGGCTCAAGAGTGGCAGACGCAGATCGACGGCTACGTCGCGGCCCACGAGGGCGACCTGCTGGCGCTGGCCCGGGACCTGATCGCCCACCCGACGGTCAGCCCACCGGGCCGGAACACGGCCGCGGCCCAGCGCTTCGTCGCGGACTACCTGGCCGGGCTGGGCGCGGCGGTAGACCTCTTCGAGGTCTACCCGGGCGATCCCGACGTGGTCGGGACGCTCCGCGGCGCCGGTGGCGGTCGGTCGCTCCTCTTCAACGGGCACGTCGACGTGGCCGAGGTCGGGCTGGAGGCGGACTGGCGGCACCCGCCGTTTGCGCCGGTCGTTGAGAATGGCCGGCTCTACGGCCGGGGCGCCGCCGATATGAAGGGTGGACTGGCGGCGGCGCTCTTCGCCGCTCGCTGCCTGCGCGACCTGGGGCTCCCGCTCGCGGGCGACGTCGTCTTCGAGGTCGTCGTCGGGGAGGAGTCGGGCGAGGCCGGCACCGTCGCCTGCGTCGAGCGTGGCTACCGGGCCGACTTCGCCGTCGTGCCCGAGCCGACCGGCCTGACGGTCTCCGGCCAGGGTGGCGTGGTGACGGCCTGGATCACCATCCAGAGCCCGGAGACGCTCCACGACGGCATCCGGCGCCGGATCATCCACGCCGGCGGTGGGCTGTTCGGCGCAAGCGCCATCGAGAAGATGGTCAAGGTCATCCAGGGCTTGCAGGAGCTGGAGCGCCACTGGGCGGTGACGAAGAGCTACCCGGGCTTTCCACCGGGGGCGACGACCATCAACCCGGCCGTCGTCGAGGGTGGGCGACATCCGGCCTTCCTGGCCGACCGCTGCGCCCTCTGGTGCACCTTCCACTTCTACCCAGACGAGACGGCCGAGGGTGTCGCCGCCGAGGTCGAGGAGCACGTCCGAAGAGTGGCCGAGGCGGACGTCTGGCTTCGCCAGCATCCGCCGACCTTCCGCTGGGGCGGCTCGTCTATGATCGTCGACCGGGGCGAGGTCTTCCCGGCCGTGCCGCTCGATCGGGAGGGCCCGGGTGTTCAATGCCTCGCCGCCGCGCACGAGTCCGTCCTGGGTGACCTGCCCGACTACCAGATGTGGCCCTCGGTCTCCGACGCCGGCTGGCTCGCCCGGGCCGGCATCCCGGCCGTCGTCTACGGGCCGGGCGAGCTGGAGCAGGCCCACACTCTAGACGAATCGGTGGCCGTCGCCGACCTGCTTGCCGCCGCCCGTGTCTACGCCCGACTGATGTACGACTGGTGCAGCTCGCATTGAGGACGAAGACGTGAAACCACAGATGGACACGGATGAACGTGGATGGGCACAGATGGGTGAAGACGCAGGAGTTGGTGCACCCCATCTGCGCCTATCCGTGTCCAGCTGTGTGCATCTGTGGTTCCATGTCCGTCTCGGTGCTGTTGGAGGCAGTGATGGAGTCCTCTGATCTCGCCGCAATCGTCGCCGACAGGCTGGAGAGCCTGAGATCTCGCAAGCCCCTAGTCCACCACATCACCAACCTAGTCGTGATGAACGAGACGGCCAACGCCACGCTCGCCGTCGGCGCGCTGCCGGTGATGGCCCACGCCAGGGAGGAGGTGGCCGAGATGGTCGGCGCGGCCGGCGCCCTCCTCCTGAACATCGGGACGCTCACGCCCGCCACCGTCGAGTCCATGCTCATCGCCGGCCGGCGCGCCAACGAGCTCGGCGTGCCGATCGTCCTCGATCCGGTCGGGGCCGGCGCCACCCGGCTCCGGACCGACGCGGCGCTCCAGCTTCTGCGCGAGCTCAAGGTGACCATCGTCCGGGGCAACGCCGGGGAGGTCGGCGTCGTAGCCGGGACCGGCGGCGAGGTCAAAGGCGTCGAGTCGATGGGCGTCCGAGGCGACGTGGCCGAGATCGGGCGGGCGCTGGCGGCCAGGTTCGGGGCGACGGCCGCCATCACCGGCAAGCGCGACGTCGTCACCGACGGCCGCCGCACGGCCTACGTCGACAACGGCCACCCGATGCTGACGACCATCACCGGCACCGGCTGCACCGCCACGACCATTGTCGCCGCCTTCGCGGCCGTCGAGCCCGACCCGGTACTGGCGGCAACGGCCGGGCTGGTCGCCTTCGGCATCGCGGGCGAGCTGGCCGCGGCGCAGGCGGCCGGCCCGGGCACGTTCCAGGCGGCGCTCTTCGACGCGCTCTACGGGCTGAGCCGGGAGGTCATCCTGGAGAGTTGCCGGGCGTGGATGGAGCCCTCACCCTGACCCTCTCCCTGGGGGTGAGGGCTGGTCGTGGTGCAAGGAGGAACCTGTGGACCTGAAGCTCGACCTCTACGTCATCACCGACAGCCGGTTCGCCGGAGCGCGGGGCAACCTGGCCGTGATGGAGGAGGCCATCGCCGGAGGCGCCGACGTCGTCCAGCTCCGAGAGAAAGAGATGAGCACCGGCCAGCTCGTCGAGCTGGGGCTGGCCCTCCGCGAGCTGACCCGCCGCAAAGGGGTGCTCTTCGTCGTCAACGACCGGGTGGACGTCGCGCTTGCCGTCGACGCCGACGGCGTCCACGTCGGCCAGGACGACATGCCGGCCGCGCTGGCCCGGCGGCTGATGGGTCCGGGCAAGATCGTCGGCGTCTCGGCCGGCAGCCTCGACGAGGCGGTCCGGGCGCTCCGAGACGGCGCCGACTACCTCGGCGTCGGGCCGATTTACGCGACGGGGACGAAGGCCGACGCCGGGGCGGCAACCGGGCCGGAGCTCATCGCCGAGATCAAGCGGACGACGGGCCTGCCGATCGTGGGCATCGGCGGCATCGACGCGACCAACGCCCCGGCGGTCATCGGCGCCGGCGCCGACGGCGTCGCCGTCATCAGCGCAGTCGTCGGGTCGGCGGACCCCCGGCTGGCGGCGCAGGGCATCAAGGAGGCCGTCTTGACGGCGAAGCGGCGGGGAGGTCCGATCTGTTGACGCGGGCGTGGCCCTCACCCCCGCCCTCTCCCTTTGGGAGAGGGGGTGGGCCGCGTGCTTCGCTCTCCCCCGGGAGAGGGTCAGGGTGAGGGCGAGATCTTCCATCAGGAGGGAGCTCTTGGGGCTTCGGATCACTCAGAAGAGGGGCAGATGAAGGCCGCGACTTACTGGGCCGAATACCTGCGCCGCCGGGGCGTCCGCCACGCCTTCGGGCAGGGCGGACTGGAGGCCGTCGAGCTGCTGGAGGCGCTGCGCGAGGTCGGAATCGACTTCGTCTGGTTCCACCACGAGGCCGCCGCCGCCTTCGCCGCCGCGGCGACGGGCGAGCTGACCGGCCTCCCCGGCCTCTGCGTCGCCACCCGCGGCCCGGGCGCCACCAACATGCTGACCGGCGTCGCCCACGCCTGGCTCGACCGGGCGCCGGTCCTCGCCGTCAGCGGCGACACCGACCCGACGCTGAAGGCGGCGCTGCCCCACCAGGAGCTGCCCCTGACGCGCGTTTTCGAGCCCGTGGTCAAGCGGGCGCTGACGCTGACCGCCGACAACCTGACGACCGAGCTGCCCCGAGCCTTCGACCTGGCCGTAGCCGAGCCCTGCGGGCCGGTCTACCTGGCCTTCCCCCAGGCCGAGGGTCGCCGGGCGGTCGAGCCGGGGCAAGCACCGCCACTCAATCCCGGCCGCTCTCCGACGGGCGATGGGGGACGGGGAGGGGACCAGCACCCAGCGCCTATCACCCAACACCCAAAGCAGGGCGCCGAAGGCGGGGCGCGGGACAGCGTGGCGACGGCACAGACTGCCCTGGCCAGGGCGGTCGAGTGGATCAACGTGGCCCGTCGCCCGCTGCTGTACGTCGGGCTGGGCGTCCAGCAGATGGCTTGGGAGCGAGACCTGCTCGCGCTCGCCGGCCGCCTCGGCGGGCCGGTCGTCGTCACGCCCAAGGCCAAGGGACATTTCCCGGAGGATCACCCGCAGTTCGCGGGCGTCTACCAGGCCTACCAGGACGCTCCTGTGAAGGAGCTGCTCCGGCAGGCCGACCTGGTGGTCGGCGTCGGGCTCGACCCGGTCGAGATGGCGAAGCCCTGGACCTTCGCGGCGCCGGTCGTCAACCTGGCGCCCTCCCCGGCGAACGCCTACTTTCCCGTGTTGCTGCCGGTCCCGCTCGACGGCGACGCCGCGCTGGCCCCGCTGGTCGAGCGGCTGAGCGTCCAGTCGGCCTGGCCGCCCGACGTCGTCGCCCGGACTCGGCAGGCTATCGCCGCCCTGCTCACGCCGGACTGGCGGGGCGAAACCCCGAAGGGCCTCACCCCGCAGGCGGTGCTCCGGGAGCTGCGGGCGCTCCTCAGGTCGGAGGCCATCGTCGCCTGCGACGTGGGGTCGCACCGGCAACTGACCGCGCAGCTCTGGCCGGCCTATTGGCCGAAGACGTTCCTCACCTCGAACGGCCTGTCCTCGGTCGGGTACGCGCTGCCGGCCGCGCTGGCGGCGAAGCTGGCTTGCCCGGACCGGCAGGTAGCCTGTCTCATCGGCGACGGCGGGCTGCTGATGTTCCCGGGCGAGCTTCAGACCCTCTCCCGGCTTGGGCTGGGCGTCGTCGTGGTCGTCTGGGCGGACTTCGGATCGAGCAGCACGAAGCTCGAGCACGAGAAGGCCGGCTACCCGACGCAGGGCGGCACCTTCGGCGGGGAGGCCGACTTCGCCGCGCTGGCCCGGAGCTTCGGCCTCTGGGCGACGACCATCGAGAGGCCCGAAGAGATCCGCGCGAAGCTCCGGATGGCGCTGGCGCAGCCCGGACCCGCGCTGGTCCAGGTGCCCGTCGAGTACGACGTGTATCGCGGAATGGAACTGTGAGAGGGAACGGGAGAAACCACAGATGAACTCGAATGAACACGAATGAACCCGGATGACGCTCGCAACCTGCCTGTGTACATCTATGTCCATCTGTGGTTCCATTCGTGTCCCGGTGGAGTACACCTATGAGTAAGGCCATGACCATCGCCGGATCGGATTCCGGAGGCGGGGCCGGCATCCAGGCCGACCTGAAGACCTTCGCCGCGTTTGGCGTCTACGGCACCAGCGCCATCGTCGCCCTCACGGCGCAGAACACGCTCGGCGTCGCCGGCATCCACGAGGTGCCGCCGGAGTTCGTCGCCGCCCAGATCGACGCCATCCTGGACGACATCGGCGCCGACGCCGCCAAGACCGGGATGCTCGCCAACTCGGCGATCATCGCCGTCGTCGCCGACCGGCTCCGAGCCCACCGGCTTGAGAAGCTGGTGGTCGACCCGGTGATGGTGGCGAAGAGCGGCGACGCGCTGCTCCGGCCGGAGGCGGTCGACGCCCTGAAGAGGCTGCTGCTGCCGCTTGCCCACGTCGTCACGCCGAACCTGCCGGAGGCCGAGGTGCTGGTCGGGCGGAAGCTCGAGGACGAGGCCGACGTGCGGAGGGCCGCTCGCGAGATCCACGAGATGGGCGCCGCGCACGTGGTCGTGAAGGGCGGTCACCGGGCCGGCCCGGCCGTCGACCTGCTCTTCGACGGCCGGGAGTTCCGGGAGTACCCGGCCGAGCGGATCGACACGCCGCACACGCACGGGACGGGCTGCACCTTCTCGGCGGCCATCGCCGCCGGCCTGGCCCGCGGCCTGGCCGTGCCCGACGCGGTCACGCTGGCGAAGGAGTACCTCACGGAGGCGATCCGGTATGCCGAGCCAATCGGCCGGGGCCGCTCGCCGGTGCACCACTTCTGGAAGCTGTGGGTCAAGCAGGACGAGGTGGAACCACAAATGAACACGGATGAACACGGATGAACACAGATGAGCTCCCACGCGTGCCCATCTACGTTCATCTGTGTTCATCCGTGGTTCCACCCCGCCGTCCCGATGGTGCCGGGATAGCAGCATCAGGAGGGAGTTGAAGATGCTTCGTGCGAATACAGGGGGCGTTGCTCACCCGATGCTGGCGAGCCTGCGGGTGGCGCTGAACGTCGGCTTCGTCGCCCTTGGGGTGGCCCTCTCGACCTTCAGCATACCCATCGGCCCGGCGAGGGTCTTTCCATTCCAGCACATGATCAACGTCCTGGTCGGCATCCTCGTCGGTCCGCTGGACGCCGTCGTGGTCGCGGCCATCATCGGCATCATCCGCAACGCACTCGGGACCGGCACGGTGCTGGCCTTCTCGGGCATCTTCGGCGGGCTGATAGTCGGCAGCCTCTACCGCTACGTCTGGCGCAATGACCACGTCGCCTGGTTCGAGTCCGTGGGCACCGTCGTCGTCGGCGGCACGCTGGGCTACCTGCTGCTGCTCCCCGTCGCGCAGCCGACGACCTACCTGGGATTCATGGCGGGCAAGCCGCTGGCGAAGGAGTTCCTGGGCTTCACCGGCCTCTTCGCCCTTTGGGTGTCGTTTGGCGTGAGTAGCATCCCTGGCTCGGCCCTCGGGCTCGTCGTGCTGAGGGCCCTTCGGCGGGCCGGCCTGCCCTTGCTGGTGGGCAAGTAGACGTATGGAACCGGCGGAGACGCAGAGAGATGCTTGAAACCACAGATGCACACAGATGAACGCAGATTGGGTCCAGTTAGCGCCCATCTGTGTGCATCTGTGCGCATCTGTATTCATCTGTGGCTCCAATCGTCTCTCCACGGGCTCTGCGTCTCCGCGGTGAGCCGAGTCGGCCTTGGATGGATGCAGCGTATCGTGTGATCGCATGATGGAAGTCGTCCTCGAAGCGCGCGACGTGTCCTACCGCTATCCGGGCGCCGGAGCGCCGGCCCTCGACGGCGCATCCCTGGTGGTCCGGCGCGGCGAGTTCGTGCTTCTCACCGGCCCCTCCGGCTGCGGCAAGTCGACGCTGTTGCGCTGCTTCCTCGGGCTGATCCCGCACCTGCACGGGGGAGACCTCGGCGGGCAAGTTGTCGCCCTCGGCCAGAACGTGGCCGAGACGCTCCCCCACCGGCTGGCCCCCCGAATCGGGATGGTCTTCCAGAACCCGGAGGATCAGCTCGTGGCGACGACCGTCGAGGCCGACGTCGCCTTCGGCCCGGAGAACCTGGGCCTGCCCAGGTCCGAGGTGGCCGCTCGCGTCGAGCGGGCGCTGGCGCGCGTCGGCGTCGCCCACCTCCGGGGCCGGTCGGTCCACGAGATCTCGGCTGGCCAGCAGCAGCGGGTGGCGCTGGCCGCCGTCCTCGCCCTGGAGCCGGAGGTGCTCCTCCTCGACGAGCCGACCTCGCAGCTCGACCCCCGGAGCGCCCGGGGGCTGCTGGCGGAGCTCCGCCGGCTGAACCGGGAGTCTGGACTGACCGTCGTGCTGGCCGAGCACCGGCTGGAGATGGCGCTGCCGCTGGCCGACCGGCTCGTGGTGATGGCAGAGGGCCGGATGGTGCGCGACGGCCCGACCCGCGCCGTCGCCGGACAGGATGGGCTCGCAGGCCTGGGCGTCGGGGTGCCCCGGATCGTCGAGCTGTTTCGATCGGTGCCCCTGGTGGACGAGCCGCCTCTCTCGGTCGACGAGGCGGCGGAACTGGTGGCCGGGCGGGTCTCGCTCCGTGGCCCCTTCTCCACCTGCCGAGAGGGGGTGAGCATCTCACCCCCGGACCCTTCTCCGCAAGCGGAGAGCGGGTTAGGGGGTGAGGTGTCACCTGCCCCCCTCATCAGCGTCCGCTCGCTCCGCCACGTCTACCCGAGCGGCCAGGAGGCCCTCCGCGGGGTCGATCTCGAGGTCGCGCCGGGCGAGGCGCTCGCGCTGCTGGGCGAGAGCGGCGCCGGCAAGACGACGCTGGCTAAACATCTCAATGGACTGCTCAAGCCGACGAGCGGCCAGGTGCTGGTCGACGGACTGGACGCCGCGCGAGCGCCCGTCGCTCGGCTGGCCGCGGCGGTCGGCTACGTCTTCCAGAACCCGCTCCACCAGCTCTTTGCCGAGAGCGTCGAGGACGAGCTGGCGCTAGGACTGCGGGCTCAGGGCTGGCCGCGCGAGGCCATCGTCGGACGGGTGGACGAGCTTCTGGCCGTCTTCGGGCTGGAGCGCTACCGCCGCCGGCACCCGCTGACCCTGAGCGAGGGCGAACGCCGCCGAGTGGCGCTCGCGGCGACCCTCGCCGCCCGACCGCGCGTCCTCGTCCTCGACGAGCCGACGGTCGGCCAGGACCAGGGCGAGAAAGTCCGGCTCGGGCGGACGATCCAGGCACTCCGAGCCGCCGGACACGCCATCGTGGTCATCACCCACGACGTC
>Ga0315298_1009722_pt1 | contig 11787 bp, 5 predicted proteins | sample WHS_1_MG_FD_203077 | JGI IMG/M metagenome (GOLD analysis project Ga0315298, IMG submission 203077) | Extremophilic microbial mat communities from Washburn Hot Springs, YNP, Wyoming, USA - WHS_1_MG | ecosystem: Environmental > Aquatic > Thermal springs > Hot (42-90C) | place: USA: Wyoming... | reverse complement strand
GAGGAGAAAAAGCGTTTCGAGCGGCAGGTCGCCGAGCTGCAGCGCAAGCTCGCCACCGGCGGCGCCGCGTCCGAGATCGAGGAGGTGGCCGGCATCAAGTTTGCCGCCCGCAATCTCGGCGAGGTCTCGCCGCGCGACCTGAAATCGCTGGCGGATTCCATCCTGAAATCGATGGGCTCGGGCATCGCCGCCCTGGTCTCCACCGCCGAGGGCAAGGCGAGCATCGTCGTCGCCGTCTCGCCGGACCTGACCGACCGCTTCAACGCCGTCACCCTGGTCCGCGCCGCTTCGGAAGCGGTCGGCGGCAAGGGCGGCGGCGGAAGGCCGGACATGGCCCAGGCCGGCGGCCCGGATGGCGGCAAGGCCGACGAGGCGCTCGCCGCGATCCGCGCGTCCCTCGGCGGCTGACCGCCGAGGGGGGGAGCAAAAATCAGCCGATCGACATCAGGCTGGCATTGCCTCCCGCCGCCGCGGTGTTGACGCTGATCGACTGCTCCTCGAGGAGGAATTCGAGCGGATAATCCCACTCGGAATGGTCCTCCGCCGGCAGGGCGTGAACCGGCACGATCGGCCCGTCCCGCTCCGCCAGCGCCATCTGCAGCGCGATCAGCGCGTCGCGATGGCCCTCGAACAGCACGGCGCGGAATTCCGCCCGCGCCACCGCATCGGCGGGCGCGATCGCCGGGCGAATCTCCGCCGGCATCCGGGCGATCTCCGCCTCGGCGCCGTCGCAGAGCACCAGCGGCGCATTGCCGGTGGCAAGGCAGGCGGCAACCTGGCGCCACATGCCCGAAAGGCTCGCGGCCCGGCAGAGCACAAGCCCCTTCGGCTTCAGCCGCAGGGTATTCTGCTCGCCCACCGGCCCCGGCAGCTCGGCATCGCGGAACGCCGCCGCCGCCGCATAGCGGAGCGCCGGCGCGGTCTCGATCCCCTGCTCGCGCATCCAGCCGACCAGCTTCGCGAATGCCGGCGCCGACTCGCCCTCGCCATGCGGCATCGGCCGCCGCGCCAGCAGCCGGCGCAGGTAGAACGGCCCGCCCGCCTTCGGCCCGGTGCCCGAAAGCCCATGCCCGCCGAAGGGCTGCACGCCGACCACGGCGCCGACGATGTTGCGGTTGACGTAGATGTTGCCGGCCTCGGCCTTGCCCACCGCCTGCGCGATCGTCTCGTCGATCCGGCTGTGCACGCCGAAAGTGAGCGCATAGCCCAGCGCATTCACCGCGGCGACCATCGCATTCCGCTCCTCGCGCCGGTAACGCACCACGTGCAGCACCGGCCCGAACACCTCGCGCTCCAGCGCCGAGGGATGGTCGATCTCGATCATCGTCGGCGCCACGAACCACCCGCCCTCGGTCTCCGGCGGCAGCGCCACCGAGAACACCTTATGCCCCCGCCCTTCCATCGTCTCGACATGGGCGCGGATATTGTCCCGCGCCTCCCGCGTGATCACCGGGCCGACATCGCTCGACAGCCGGTCGGTCGCCCCCACGGCGAGTTCCTCCATCGCCCCGCGCAGCATGGCGAGCAGCGGATCCGCAATGTCGTCCTGCACCAGCAGGATGCGCAGGGCCGAGCAGCGCTGCCCGGCGGAATCGAAGGCCGAGGTCACGATATCGCCCACCGCCTGTTCCAGCAGCGCCGAGGAATCGACCAGCATCGCGTTCTGCCCGCCGGTCTCGGCGATCAGCGGCACCGGCATCCCATCGGCATCGAGGCGCCGGGCGAGCGTGGCCTGGATCAGCCGGGCGACGGCGGTCGAACCGGTGAACACCACGCCGCCGACCCTGGCATCCTCCACCAGCGCGGCACCCGTCCGCCCGTCGCCCGGCAGCAGCTGCAACGCATCCGCCGGCACGCCGGCCTCGTGCATTATCCGCACGCCCTGGGCCGCGATCAGCGGGGTTTCCTCCGCCGGCTTGGCGAGCACCACATTGCCGGCGGCGAGTGCGGCGACCACCTGGCCGGTGAAGATGGCGAGCGGGAAATTCCACGGGCTGATCGCCGCCACCACGCCGAGCGGGCGATGCGTCTCGTTGTCGAACCCATCCTGCAACTGGCCCGCGTAATAGCGCATGAAATCGACCGCCTCGCGCACCTCGCCGATCGCCGCCGGGAGCGACTTGCCGGCCTCGCGCACGATCAGCCCGACCAGCGCCGTCATCCGGTGTTCGAGCAGGTCGGCGGCGCGAAGCAGGATCGCGGCGCGCTCGGCGGCAGGCGTCGCCTGCCAGATCGGCGCCATGGCGGCGGCGCGGGCGAGCGCGGCGCCGACCGCGCCCGCATCCGGCTCGATGACGGTGCCGACGCGGTCGGCGATATTCGCCGGGTTGACCACGGTCCGCCCCGGCGCGGCCGGATCGGCATCCGGCGGGACGGCGCGCCAGTCCTGTTCGAGGCTTGCCAGCAGGGCCGAGCCGAGCGAGGCGAGGCGCTGCTCGCTGGTCAGATCAAATCCGGCGGAATTGCGCCGCGTGCCCAGAATCGCGCCCGGCAGCGCGATCTTCGGATGCGGCGCGCCGAGCGGCTCGATCTTTCTCGCGGCGGCGACCGGGTCCTCGATCAGGGCTTCGACCGGCACGCGGCGATCGGCGAGGCGGTTGACGAAGGAGGTGTTGGCGCCGTTCTCCAGCAACCGGCGGACGAGATAGGCGAGCAGCGTCTCATGGGTGCCGACCGGCGCGTAGATCCGGCAGGGCCGGTCGAGCTTCTGCGGGCCGACGACTTCCTCGTAGAGCGGCTCGCCCATGCCGTGCAGGCACTGGAACTCGTAGTCCCCCACCTCGAAGGCGGGTCCGGCCAGGGCGTGGATGCTCGCCAGCGTCAGCGCGTTATGCGTCGCGAATTGCGGGAAGATCTCGGTGCGCGCCGCCAGCATCGCCCGCGCGCAGGCGAGATAGGACAGGTCGGTGTGGATCTTGCGGGTGAAGACCGGGAAACCTTCCAGCCCGTCGAGCTGGGCGCGCTTGATCTCGCTGTCCCAATACGCGCCCTTGACCAGCCGGACCATCAGCCGGTGGCGGCTGCGGCGGGCGAGGTCGATCAGGAACTCGATCACCGAGCGCGCGCGCTTCTGGTAGGCCTGCACCACGAAGCCGATGCCGTTCCAACCGGCGAGGCCCGGCTCGAAGCAGAGGCCTTCCAGCAGGTCGAGCGAGAGGTCGAGCCGGTCGGCTTCCTCGGCGTCGATATTGATTCCGATATCGTAGCGGCGGGCGAGCAGGGCCAGCGCCTTGAGCCGCGGCGCCAGCTCCTCCATCACCCGCGCGCGCTGGGCGCGGCAGTAGCGCGGATGCAGCGCCGAGAGCTTCACCGAAATGCCGGGGCCGCGATAGATCCCCTTGCCGCCCGAGGCGGCGCCGATCGCGTGGATCGCCTGTTCGTAGTCGCGGTAGTAGCGCGCGGCATCGGCGGCGGTGAGCGCGGCCTCGCCCAGCATGTCGTAGGAGTAGGCGAAGCCCTTCGCCTCGCGCTTGCGGGCATTGGCCAACGCCTCGCCGATGGTCCGGCCCATGACGAACTGCTCGCCCATCAGCCGCATCGCGATGTTCACGCCGCGGCGGACCACCGGCTCGCCGCCGCGGGCGAGCAGCCGGGTCAGCGCCGAGGACAGGCCGGCCTCGCTCGCGGTGGCGTTCAGCCTGCCGGTGAGCAGCAGCCCCCAGGTGGCGGCGTTGATGAAGACCGACTTGTTGCCGCCGAGATGGCTCTGCCAGTCGCCGGCGCCGATCTTGTCGCGGATCAGCGCGTCGCGCGTGGCGGCGTCGGGGATGCGGAGCAGCGCCTCGGCGAGGCACATCAGCGCGATGCCCTCGTGGCTCGACAGCGCGTATTCCTGCAGCAGCGTCTCGACCAGGCCGGCATTGCGGCGGGCGCGCAGCGCGGTGACGAGATTGGTCGCGGTCGCCCGCGCCTGTTTCGCGGCGGCGGCGGGCAGGGTCGCGCCCTCGATCAGCCCGGCGATCGCGTCGGTTTCCGGGATCCGGTAGGCGGCGGTGATCGCGGCGCGCAGCACGGTCTGCGGCTGCACGTCCTGGACGAATTCGAGGAAGGGCACGGCAGCGGGCGCATCGTCCTCGGCGGTGACGGCGGCGTCGAGCGCCTCGCCGCGTTCGAGCCGCTCCAGCCCGGCGAGAATGAGCTGCTTGGCGAGGTGATGCGTCGTCCGTCCCTCGCGCTCGGCCAGGGCGCGGAGCCGGGCGCGGACCTGATCGTCGAGCTTGACCCCCATCGTGCTGACAGCCATCGCCGTTCCTCCTGTTGCGGTTGCACCTGCGATGCGGAGCGGGTTACACCTTTTGTGAGAAAAGGTGCAACCCAATTCGTTGCTGCGGTGCACCCTATGACGGCGGCGGCCAATTCCGCTACAGACGGAGCACCATGACGTTGCAGCGCAGCCAGATCCGCATCGCGGTCAATTTCGCCCTCGACGGTCTGCTGGCCGCGCTGGCGGTGATCGGCGCCTGCTGGCTCGCCGATCCGGCGCATCCGATGCCCTCGCCGGCGGTCCTGCCGCTGGCCGGGTCGGCGGCGATCTGGCTGGTCGGCGTGCCGTTCGGCCTCGCCCGGCAGCACTGGCGCTTCACCGCCCTGCCCGACGCGATCGCGGTGGGGGCGAGTGCGGTGTTCGCGGCGCTGCTGCTCGTGCTGCTGCTCGTCGGCGTCGGCGCCAGGCTTCCCTCGGCGAGTTTTCCGCCGCTGCTGATGATCACGCTCGGCCTCGCGCTGCTGGCGCCGCGCGTGCTCTACCGGATGGCGCGCAGCCGCCGCGAGGTGCTGTCGGACGATGCCGAGACCGCGCTGCTGCTCGGCGATGGCGAGGGCGCGGAACTGTTCCTCGCCGCCCTGTCGCGCGAGAGCCACCAGCGCTACCGGGTGATCGGCGTGCTGGCGGGCTCGGCGCGGGAGACCGGCCGGCGCATCCATAACGTGCCGATCCTCGGCGAGGTGAGCGGGCTGGCGGCGGCGCTCGACCGGCTGGCCGAGGCCGGGCAGATGCCGGCCGTGCTGGTGGTGGCGAGCCGCGAGCTCGTCGGCCCGGCGCTGCGCGAGATCATGGACGAGGCCGAGCGCCGGGGCATCCGCGCCGCCCGCGCACCGCGGCCGACCACGCTCTCGCCCACCACGCCGGGCGAGCCGGAGACCGCGCTGCGGCCGATCGCCATCGAAGACCTGCTCAACCGCCCGCAGGTCGCGCTCGACCGCGAGGGCATGGCGCGGATGATCCAGGGACGCTGCGTGCTGGTGACCGGCGCCGGCGGGTCGATCGGCTCGGAACTGGCCCGCCAGGTCGCGGGGTTCGGACCGGCGCGGCTGATCCTGCTGGATTCGAGCGAGTTCGCGCTGTGGCGGATCGATCTCGAACTCTCGGAGCAGGTGCCGGGCCTCGCGCGCGCGGCGGTGATCGCCGATGTCCGCGACCGCGCGCGGATCGAGGCGCTCTGCGCCGAATGGCGGCCGGACCTCGTGTTCCACGCGGCGGCGCTGAAGCATGTGCCGATCGTCGAGGCCAATCCGCTGGAGGGCATCGCCACCAACGCGCTCGGCACCCGCAACGTGGCCGATGCCGCCCGCGCCGCCGGCGCCGGGCTGATGGTGCTGATCTCGACCGACAAGGCGGTGAACCCGTCCTCGGTGATGGGCGCGTCGAAGCGGCTGGCGGAGATGTATGCCCAGGGGCTCGACGTCGCGGCGCGGCGGCAGGCGGGGATGCGCATCGTCACCGTGCGGTTCGGCAACGTGCTGGGTTCGACCGGCTCGGTGGTGCCGCTGTTCCGCCGCCAGCTCGCCCGCGGCGGGCCGCTGACGGTGACGCATCCGGACATGCGGCGTTATTTCATGACGGTGCGCGAGGCGGTCTCGCTCGTGCTGCAGGCCGCCGTGGTCGGCCGCTCGGACGCGGCGCTGCCGGTCGCACAAGGCGGGATCTTCGTGCTCGACATGGGCGAGCCGGTGAAGATCGTCGATCTCGCGCGGCAGATGATCCGCCTCGCCGGGCTCAGGCCCGATCTCGACATCCCGATCCGCTTCACCGGGCTCAGGCCGGGAGAAAAGCTGTTCGAGGAGCTGTTCCACGGCGCCGAACGGCCGATCGAGACCGGGTTTCCCGGCCTGCTGATGGCCGCCCCGCGGGTGGCCGACGCCGCCCTGGTCGGCCGGGCCTTCGACGAGCTGGCCGCCCTGATCCAGCGCGGCGAGGCGGCATCCGCGCTCGCGGCGCTGGCAAGGCTGGTGCCGGAGTTCGGCGCGCAACCCCTCGCCGTGGCGGGCCCGACCGGCTAGAGAACGCCGATGGACACCGATCTTCCCCCGATTCCGTTTCTCGATCTCAAGGCGCAGCAGGCGCGGCTCGGCCCCGGCCTGCGGGCGCGGATCGACGCCGTGCTGGCGCATGGCCAGTTCATCCTCGGCCCCGAAGTCACCGAGCTGGAGCAGCGGCTCGCCGCGTTCTGCGGGGCGGCGCATTGCGTCAGCGTGAGTTCGGGCACCGACGCGCTGCAGATCGCGATGATGGCGGAGGGGATCGGGCCGGGCGATGCCGTGTTCCTGCCGGCCTTCACCTATACCGCGACCGCCGAGGTGCCGCTGCTGCTCGGCGCGACGCCGGTTTTCGTCGATATCGATCCGGCGACGTTCCAGATCGACACCGCGCATCTGGAGGCGCGGATCGGCGCGGTGAACGCGGCCGGATTGCTGCGGCCGCGGGCGGTGGTCGGGGTCGATCTGTTCGGGCAGCCCGCGCCCTGGCCGGCGCTGCGCGACATCGCCGCCCGGCACGGGCTGTTCACGCTGGATGACTGCGCGCAGGCCTTCGGCGCCGCGCTCGGCGGGGAGCGGCTCGGCCGCGCCGCGGATGCGACGGCGACGAGTTTCTTCCCCTCGAAGCCGCTCGGCGCCTATGGCGATGGCGGCGCGCTGTTCACCGAGAGCGACGAGCGCGCGGCGCTGTATCGCTCGCTGCGCACCCATGGCGAGGGGACGACGCGCTACGACGTGCAGCGGATCGGCATGAACGGGCGGCTGGACACGCTGCAGGCGGCGGTGCTGCTCGCCAAGCTCGACGTGTTCGAGGCGGAGCTGGCGCGGCGGGAGACGATCGCCCGGCGGTATGACGAGGCGCTGGCATCGGTGTTCGCCACCCCCGTCCGCGTACCGGAGAGTTCGAGCGCCTGGGCGATCTATGCGGTGCTGCTGCGCGATGGCGCGGCGCGCGAGGCGATGCAGGCGCGGCTGCGCGCCCGCGGTGTTCCGAGTGCGGTGTATTATCCGAAGCCGCTGCATCACCAGCCGGCCTATCGCGCCTCGCATGACGGGACGGCGCTGCCCGTTTCGGAGGATGTGGCGACGCGGATCATGGCGCTGCCGCTGCATCCCGATCTCGACGACGCGCAGGTGGCGCGGGTGATCGAGGCCTGCCTCGAAGGGGCGGCCGATGCCGCGGGGTGACCTGTTCCCCGAGGTCGGCCCGTATCAGACGGGGTATCTGCCGGTCGGCGACGGGCATGTGATCTACTGGGAGCAGGTGGGCAACCCGCGCGGGCGGCCGGTGCTGTTCCTGCATGGTGGGCCGGGCGCCGGCGCGGGCGCGGTGCACCGGCGCTTCTTCGACCCGGCATTCTGGCGCGTGGTGATCTTCGACCAGCGCGGCGCCGGGCGCTCGACGCCGCTGGGCAGCCTCGCGCGCAACACGACGCCGGCGCTGATCGAGGATATCGAGGCGCTGCGCGAGCATCTCGGCATCAGGCAGTTCCTGCTGTTCGGCGGTTCCTGGGGATCGACCCTCGCGCTGGCCTATGCCCAGGCGCATCCCGAGCGGGTGATGGGCATGGTGCTGCGCGGCATCTTCCTCGGCCGGCCGAGCGAGGTGGAATGGTTCCTCGAAGGAATCGCCCGCTTCTTCCCCGATGCGCACGCGGCGCTGGTGAACTTCCTGCCCGAGGCGGAGCGGGGCGATCTGCTGGGGAGCTATTTCCGCCGGCTCTGCGACCCCGATCCGGCCATTCACCTGCCGGCGGCGCAGGCCTGGTCGGTCTATGAGGGATCGTGCTCGACGCTGCTGCCGAGCTACGAGACGGTGAGCGCCTTCGCGCAGGACCGCACCTCGCTCGGGCTCGCGCGGATCGAGGCGTATTACTTCCTGAACAACCTGTTCCTGCCGCCGGACGGGCTGCTGGCCGGGATGGGACGGCTGGCCGGCGTGCCGGGCGAGATCGTGCAGGGGCGCTATGACATGATCTGCCCGCCGAATTCCGCCTTCGACCTCGCCGACGCCTGGCCCGCCGCGCGGCTGACGGTGGTGCCGGATGCCGGGCACTCGGCGCTGGAGCCGGGCATTCGCGCGGCCCTGCTGGCCGGGCTGGAGCGGATCCGCAACCTGACCTGAATTTGCCTTGCCGATGGTTTCGTATTTTAAGCGAACGTACCGGTTTCGTGATCACGTCGTGTCCGGTGCGACGGATCGGGCATGGCAGGAGGCTGCGCCCTGAATTCGCCCAAATCGGGCGGAACAACGCGGGACATGACGAGGAGAATGGCAATGGCGCGGGGACGGCGCGCGGTGTTGGGGGCGATGGCCGGGGCGCCTCTGGCGGCGCGGGCGGCGAGCCTGCCGGTGATGCCGGTGGCCATCACGATGGGGACCGGCCAGCCGGGCGGCGGGTTCTCGGTCTACGGCCAGGCCTGGGGACAGCTGGCGCAGAAGGCCGCGCGGATTTCCGTGTCCTACCGCGCATCCGGCGGCAGCGCCGCCAACATCCTGCTGGTGGAGCAGCACGCGGCACAGCTGGGCCTCGCGGTGCTGGCCGTCGCCGAACAGGCCTGGATGGGCCAGGGCGCCTGGACCAGCGGCGTGAAGCTCCAGGGATTCCGCGCCCTGTTTCCGGTCTTTGGCGCGAGCTTGCAGATTTTCGCGCCGGCGCGGAGCGGGTTGCGCCGGCTGCGCGACCTGGACGGCAAGCGGATCGGCGTCGGCCCGGCCGGCGGTGCCGGGGCGGTGCTGGCGGCGGCGGCGCTCACCGCCGCCGGGGTGCGGCCGCAGCTGGCGATCGACGGGCTTTATCACGAGCAGATCGAACTGCTGCAAAAGGGCCGGATCGACGCCTGCGCCTTTTTCGGCGTCACGCCGCTGCCGGCGGTCCGCGCCGCGGCGGCGAGCGGCGGCTACAACCTGATCGGCTTCGAGCGGGGCGAGATCGCGGCGGCGCGGCGGGCGCTGCCCGGCATCGGGCCGACGGTGATCGGCCGCGACGCGCTGCCGCATCTGTCCGCCGCGGTGGCGACGATCGGCTCCGAGGCGATCGCCATCGGTGCGGCGAACCTGCCGGAAGGGCTGGCCCATGCGGTGACGCGGGCGGCGCTGATCCATCGCGCCGCCCTGCTGCGCACCCTGCCCGGCAGCGGGCCGGCGCGGCTGGACGCGGGCTGGATCGACCGCAGTTCGCCGGTGCCCTTCCACCCCGGCGCGGCGGCGGCGCTGCGCGAGGCGGGGCTCGCCGTGCCGGACGCGCTGGTGCGCGGCTGACGCCGCCCGGCGCGGGGCCATTGTCTTGCCGCGCCATGGCGCAGGGCCTAGTGTCCCGACACTGAAGTCCGCCGGGTTTCAGACTCAGGTGGACACACGTAAAATCAACATATTCGTGACCTGATCGGCGCTGAAATTCACTCCGGATCTCAGCGCGGGACACCAGGGCACGGTATGCGACCACGGACCGGAACCGTTCGATGCGAAGACTGATCATGACCGCGGTCGCCCTGAGCCGCCGCCACGCGCGGGCGGTGATCGCGGCCTATCTGGCCGCGATCGTGCTCGGGCTCGCCTATACGTCGTCCCATCTCGGGATCGACACCAATACCGATCACCTCTTCGCCGCCAGTCTGCCCTGGCGGCAGGAGCAGATGAAGTTCGACCGGGCGTTCCCGCAGTTCCAGAACCTCATCGTCGCGGTGGTGCGCGCCGATGTGCCGGAGACGGCGGACGCGACGGCGAAGGCGCTGGCCGCGAAGGTGGCGGAGGACAAGACCCATTTCCACGATGCCTCGCGCCCCGGAACCGGCAGTTTCTACGACCGCGACGGCCTGCTGCTGCTGCCCGAGACGCAGCTCGCCACATTGCTGAACTCGATCGTCACCGCCCAGCCCTTTCTCGGCCAGCTCTCGGCCGATCCCTCCGCCGCCGGGCTGTTCAAGGCGCTCGACCTGATGGCGGTGGGCGTCGGCGCGGGGCAGGCCAACCTCGCCCCCTACCGCGCCCAGCTCGAGACCTTCCGCAAGGCGCTGGCGGCCGCGGCGGCCGGGCATCCCGCGCCGCTCTCGTGGCAGTCGCTGCTGATGCCGGGGGTGGCCGCGGAGCAGGGCAATGTGCGCTTCGTGCTGATCCATCCGGTTCTCGATCACGGCGCGCTGGAGCCGGGCGGGGTGGCGACGGCGGCGCTGCGGCGGATCATCGCCGGGCTGCCGGAGGTGAAGGACGGCTCGGCGAAGGTGAGCTATACCGGGCAGATCCCGCTTTCGGACGAGCAGTTCGCCAGCCTGACCCAGGGGATGGTGGCCGGGCTGCTCATCAGCACCGCGCTGATCACGCTCTGGCTGCTGCTCGCGGTGCGGTCGTGGCGGATGATCGTGCCGATCCTCGCCACGCTGCTCGCGGGGCTTGCGCTGACGATCAGCTTCGCCGCCCTCGCCATCGGCACGCTGAACCTGATCTCGGTGGCCTTCGCGATCCTGTTCGTCGGCCTCGCGGTCGATTTCGCGATCCAGTTCTGCGTGCGGCTGCGCGACGTGCGCCGCCGGGTGGACGACCCCGCGCTGGCGCTGATCGGCGCCGCCGACGAGGCGGGGGTGCAGATCGCGCTCGCCGCCGGGGCGACGGCCTGCGGCTTTCTCGCCTTCGTGCCGACCAGCTTCGTGGGCGTCGCCGAACTGGGGCTGATCGCCGGGATCGGCATGGTGATCGCCTTCATCTGCACGATCACCTTCCTGCCCGCCCTGCTCGCCTATACGCGGCCGCGCGGCGAGGCGGAGCGGATCGGCTTTCCGCTCGGCGACTGGGGCGACAGCGCGCTGCAGCGGCACGGCCGCCCGGTGCTCGGCATTTTCGCCGCGGTGGCGATCGCCGGCATTCTCGCCGCCGCCACGCTGCAGTTCGACGCCAACCCGCTCGACACCCAGAACCCGAATACGGAGGCGATGCGGACGCTGCATTCGCTGCTCGACAAATCGGTCACGAATCCTTTCTACATCAATGTTCTGGCGAAGAATGTCGAGGAGGCGCGGCAGCTTTCGGCGCGGCTTGGCAAGCTCCCCGAGGTCTCGCAGGTGATTTCCGGCGCGACCTTCGTGCCGCAGCACCAGGCGGCCAAGCTCGGCATGATCCGGCAGACGCAGGGCATCCTGGCGCCGAGCCTCGCGGCCGGCACGCCGCCCGCGGTGACGCCGCAGCGCCTGCGCGCGGCGGCGGCGAAGGCGGCGGCGGAGATCGCCGCGGTCGCGGGCAAGCTGCCGAAGGACTCCCCGCTGCTCGGCATCGGCGCCGCGCTGGAGCAGCTGAAATCCGCTCCCGACGCGCGGGTGATGGCGATGAACGCCGCCCTCACCCGTTATCTGCCGGATGCGCTGACGCGGCTGAACCAGGCGCTCTCGGCGCGGGAGATCACGGCGGCGAACCTGCCGCAGTCGGTGAAGCGGGACTGGTTCCTGCCGGGCGGCGAGGTGCGGGTGCAGGTGATTCCGACCGCGGCGGCGCAAAGCTCGGCGGGGTTGTGGCGCTTCGTGCGGGCGGTGGAGACGGTGGTG
>Ga0315298_1009720_pt1 | contig 11788 bp, 9 predicted proteins | sample WHS_1_MG_FD_203077 | JGI IMG/M metagenome (GOLD analysis project Ga0315298, IMG submission 203077) | Extremophilic microbial mat communities from Washburn Hot Springs, YNP, Wyoming, USA - WHS_1_MG | ecosystem: Environmental > Aquatic > Thermal springs > Hot (42-90C) | place: USA: Wyoming... | reverse complement strand
CCGGCTGCGACAAGACCACGCCGGCGATGCTGATGGGGGCGGCAACGGTGGATCTGCCGTCCATCGTGCTGTCTGGCGGGCCGATGCTGGATGGGCATTTCGAGGGCGAACTGGTGGGCTCCGGCACCGTCGTGTGGGAAGCGCGGCGGCGGCTCGCTGCTGGCCAACTCGACTACGACAAGTTCATCGACATGGTGGCCGGCTCGGCGCCAAGCGTTGGCCATTGCAACACGATGGGCACGGCATCCTCGATGAACGCGATGGCCGAGGCCCTTGGCATGTCGCTGCCCGGCTGCGCCGCCATCCCGGGGCCCTACCGCGAACGCGCGCAGATCGCCTACGAGACCGGCAAGCGGATTGTCGCGATGGTCCACGAGGATTTGCGGCCGTCGAAGATCCTGACGCGCAAGGCGTTCGAAAACGCGATCGTCTGCGCCTCGGCGATCGGTGCCTCGACAAACTGCCCGCCGCACGTCATCGCCATCGCACGGCATATCGGCGTCGAACTCGACATCAAGGACTGGGACCGGATCGGCTACGAGATTCCGCTTCTGGTCAACATGATGCCGGCGGGCAAGTATCTTGGCGAGTCCTACTACCGTGCGGGCGGGCTGCCGGCGGTGATCGGCGAGCTGATCCGCCAGGGCAAATTCCACGCCGACGCACTGACCGTGAGCGGTCGCAGCATGGGCGAGGAGAACGCCGGGAAGCGCAGCATTGATGCCGACGTGATCCGCAGCTTCGACGATCCGCTGGCCGAACATGCCGGCTTCGCCGTGCTGAGCGGCAACCTGTTTTCCAGCGCGATCATGAAGACCTCAGTGATTTCAGAGGAATTCCGTGACCGCTACATGCGCCGGCCCGGTGATGAGGACGCTTTCGAGGGACGCGCGATCGTCTTCGAGGGGCCGGAAGATTATCACCACCGGATCAACGATCCCACGCTGAACATCGATGAAAACTGCATCCTGGTGATCCGCAATTGCGGACCCATCGGCTATCCGGGTTCGGCCGAAGTGGTGAACATGCTGCCGCCGGACGCACTGGTGCGTCAGGGCGTGAACCAGTTGCCCTGCATTGGTGATGGCCGGCAGTCCGGCACTTCGGGAAGCCCCTCGATCCTGAATGCCTCGCCGGAATCGGCGGTGGGCGGCGGCCTTGCACTGCTCAAGACCGGCGATGTTATCCGCGTCGATCTCAAGGATCGCAGCGCCAACATCCTGATCGACGAGGCCGACCTTGCGGCGCGGCGGGCGGCGTTGACCTTGCCGGACCTGGTCAACCAGACGCCCTGGCAGGAAATCCATCGCCGTTTCACCGGCCAGCTCGAAACCGGTGCTGTGCTGGAGAATGCTCCGCAATATCAGCGCGTCGCCGAGCGTTTTGGTGTGCCGCGCGACAACCACTGATCTTGACCTTGCCGCCGCCCGGAGCTGGTTCCGGGCGGCGGCAAGCCGATTTGCCTAACGCCAGAGGCGGCGGCCGGTGCCATCCGGCCCGCGGAGTGCGTCGCGCGCCGCCTCGATCGCGCCGGGGTTGCCGACGAGCGAGGGCTTCACCACCTCGAAATAGGGCGAGACATCGAAGTCGCGTGGCACGAAGAGTTGATGATCGCGCACGCGGAGAATTTCGGCGACGCAGATATCGCAATCATGTGCGTGCGAGTCGTTTGGGCCGATCATCGGCAGGATCGGATAAAGTACCGACTGGAAGGCCTGTGCGACGAGTGTCGAGCAGATCGCGCGCGTGGGGTCACCGGCGCCGAAGGCGATGAGGCGGCGGCGCAGATGCACCGGCACCGGCGGGGTCGGGATCATGTAGCGTAGAAGATCGAATACGTTCCGCAGATCGTAGCGGGCGCCGCGGCGGGATAGTGCGAAATCGATCACGCGCTGTCGTTCGCTTTCCGACAGGCCGACCGCGCGGCAGATGCGCAGATGATAATCTCTGAATGCTTCGAGCCCCACCATCCGCACGCCCTCGACCACATCGGCTTCGATAAAGCACGGTTCGGGAGGCGTATCCGGCAGGCGCCGCCGCAGGCCGACATAAAGCGCGACGTGCGACCAGGTGGACTGGGTCAGATACTTGATGGCGATGCTGAACCGGCTGTGACCCTCTACCAGCACCACGTCGGCGGGTTGGAGACAGGCAACAAGCTGGCCGATATCCGTTGCCGGGGCGATGGCGTGGCCGTGCGTGGGAGCGGACAGAAAGCGTGCAAGCCGGGTACCGATCCAGCCGGCAACGCGGTTCATCAGTGGCGCTGACCTTGCGCGCCGTATCGCGCCATGTGCGCTCCTCCCGGTGTCGTATTCCGACGGATTATCCAGAGCAAATCATAAGCCGCAGCGAAGGCTTGAATCAAAGGAAAGAATGACCGGCGGCGTTCAACTTCCGGGGTTTGCCAGTTCTTCGAGAATGGGGCAGTCCGGCCTGTCACTGCCATGGCAGCTTTCAACGAGGCGCCTCAGCTCCGCGCTCATGGAATGTAGCGCCGCTGCTTTCGCCTCGAGTTCGGCGATATGGGCAACGGCGATGGCCTTCACGTCGCGAGAGGGGCGGTTACGGTCGCGCCAGAGCGAAAGCAATGCCCGGATATCGACGATGGCAAAGCCGAGGTCACGGGCGCGGTGAATGAAGCGCAACTCGTGCACCAACCGCTCATCGTAAAAACGGTAATTGTTGGCTTCGCCGCGCAGCGGCGGCGTGATCAGGCCGATCCGTTCGTAATGGCGGATCATCTTGGCCGAAACGCCGCTCCGCGCCGCGGCCTCGCCGATCGTGATCTCCGTCCGGGTCATGCTGCCGCCTCACGCTACATGAGGTCAGCCATGGCTGACCTCATCCTCCGTACGATGCTTCTGACCTACCACCATATAAACCGCGGGCAGCACGAACAACGTGAAAAGTGTGCCTATCGAAAGGCCTGCGGCGATCACCATGCCCATGTTGAACCGGGCGGCCGCGCCGGCGCCGCTGGCGATGATCAGCGGCAGTACGCCCAGCACCATGGCTGCCGTGGTCATCAGGATCGGCCGCAGCCGGATGCCGACCGCGTGCTCGATCGCCTCGCGCTTGGTCATGCCGGCGAGTTGCGCTTCGTTCGCGACCTCGACGATCAGGATGCCGTGCTTGCTGATCAGTCCCATCAGCGTGACCAGACCCACCTCGGTATAGATGTTCAGGCTGAGCCCGAAGCCGAGATAGATAAAGATCAACGCGCCGACGATGGCCATCGGCACCGAAACCAGAATGATGAGCGGATCGCGGAACGAATTGAACAGTGCCGCGAGCGCAAGGAAAATCACGATCACCGCGAAGCCGAATGTCGCGAGGAAGCCGCCCTGTTGCTGGATGAACTGACGCATCGGGCCGCCGTAATCCACCTCGTACCCGCTCGGAAGATCCTTCGCCGCGATCTGCTGCAATACCTTCACCGCCTCGCCGGTGGAGACGCCCGGCGCTGCGACACCCTGGATCGTTGCGGCGTTCAACTGCTGAAAGTGGTTGACGGATTCCGGGATGACCTCATTGCGGATGGTTGCGATCGCGCCAAGCGGGATCGGGACGCCGTTGATGTTGGCGACCGGATAGTCGAGCAACTGTGACACGTTCAGCCGGCTTGCCTGGGTGACCTGCGGGATCACCTTGTAAGAGCGGTTGTCGAGGCTGAAATAATTCACGTAAAGCCCGCCAAGCGCCTGTGCCATCGCGGCGCCAACCTGACTCATGTCGAGCCCGAGAGTGGCCGCCTTGGCACGGTTGATCACGACGGTGGCCTGCGGCTGATCGATCTTCAGGTCGCTTTGCAGGAAGATGAACTTGCCGGTTTTCAGCGCTCCGGCCAGCACTTTCTGCGCCACGCCGTTGAGGGCGCTGAACGGATCGGTCGTCTTGATCACGAACTGCACCGGCAGACCCTGCGAGCCAGGAAGCGGTGGGGGCTGGAATGCGACAATCTGTTGGCCGGCGACACCCTCTGCCGCCTGCTTCTGGATTTCGTTCTGCAATGCAGTTGCCGACTTTGTCCGTTCCGTCCAGGGTTTGAGGACCATGCCGGCGATCGCGAAGGTCGGCGTTTCGAACTGGAAGGTATGGCCGACCGACTTGTGCGACATCATCAGCCGGTTCAACTCCCGGTCCCAGAGCAGCTTCTGCTGGAGGGTGGCGTTCGGCGCCGAGGTCGAGGAGAGGATCACCACGCCCTGGTCTTCCTGCGGCGCGAGTTCGCTCTTCGCCCCGGCGGCGAGGAAATAGATGCTGCCGAGCACGATGGCGCCGAAGACGAGCGTGACCGGCAGGGTGCGCAGACTGCTGCGAAGCATCCGCATGTAGCGCCGATGCACCGTGTTGAAGAGTTTGTCGATGAAGTGAACGAGGCGGGCTTCCCAGTCGGTGCCGTCGCGCGGAATGTGATGCAGCAGGCGGGAGGAGAGCATCGGCGAGAGGGTGAGCGCGATGATCGCCGACACCGTCACCGCCGAGACCAGGGTAAAGGCGAACTCGGTGAACAGGGCGCCGGTCAGGCCGGACTGGAAGCCGATCGGCACATAGACCGCGGCGAGAACGACGGTCATCGCAATGATCGGGTTGGCGAGTTCGGCGGCGGCGTTGATCGCGGCGTGCAGTTTCGTTTCGCCGTTGTCGAGATGGCGGTTGACGTTCTCGACAACGATGATCGCATCGTCCACCACCAGGCCGATTGCCAGCACGAGGGCCAGCAGCGTCAGCAGATTGATCGAGAAGCCGAGCATCAGCATTGCCGCGAATGTGCCGATCAGCGAAAGCGGAATCGCGATCACGGGGATAAACACCGATCGCGGCGTGCCAAGGAAGGCGAAAACCACGAGCACGACAATCAGCAGAGCCTCGATCAGTGCCGCGACCACCTCATGGATCGAGGCGTTCACGAAGGCCGCCGAGTTGTAGACAATCGCGCCGTCGAGCCCTGCCGGCAACTGCTTCTGGATTTCCGGGAAGCGCTTCTCGACGCCGCTGATTACCGAGAGCAGGTTGGCGGCGGGTGCGACCTGGATGCCGATATAGACACCCGGCTTGCCGTCGAAGGCGACTTCGGCATCATAGCTGTCGGAGCCGAGCTTCACCCGCGCCACATCGCCGAGCCGCACGATTGCGCCACCCGACTGCTTGACGATCAGACGGCGGAACGCGGCGGCGCTGTGCAGCGAGGTCGATGCCGTCAGCGTATCCTGGGTCATCGTGCCCTTGGTGTTGCCAAGCGCGCTGATAAAATCGTTGCCGGCAAGCGCGTCGTAGACATTGGTCGCGGTCAGGCCATAGGCCGCGAGCTTCGCGGGCTCCAGCCAGATCCGCATCGCAAAGTTCTGCGCGCCAAGAATCTCCGCCGTCTGCACTCCCGGCACCGACTGCAACTGCGGTTGCACGACTCGGGTGAGATAGTCCGTGATCTGGTTCGGTGACAGGACGTTGCTCTTGAAGCCGATATACATGGCATCGAGCTGCTGGCCGACCTGCAGCTTGAGCTGGGGTTGCTGTGTGCCCGACGGCAACTGGTTCAAAACCGACTGGATCTGAGCCTGGATCTCGGTCAGCGCCTTGTCCGGATTGTAGTTGAGGATGAGGAAGACCTTGATCGTGCTGGTCGAGGTCTGGCTCTGCGAGGTCATGTAGTCGATGCCGTTGACCTGTGCGATCGCATGTTCGATCGGCGTCGTCACGAAGCCGGCAATGGTGTTCGGGTCGGCGCCCGGATAGGTGGTGGTGATCGTGATCGTCGCGTTCTCTGTCTTCGGATATTCGAGGACAGGAAGCCCGGCGAGCGCGCGCAGACCGAGCACGAGGATCGCGGCGCTGACCACGATCGACAGCACAGGCCGCCGGATGAATAGGGTCGTGAGATTTTTCATGGCGTGCGCTTATTCGTTCGGCACGGAGGGATTGGGCAGGTTCTGCGGCAGGATCTTGTTGTTGATCGCGACAGGTGTGCCGTTTTTCAGCTTCATCTGGCCCGCGACCACGACCTCGTCGCCCGATTTGAGGCCCTTGAGCACGGCGACCTGATCGCCGCGCGTCTGTCCCAGGGTCACGAAAACCTGTTCGGCAGACTTGTGCGTCTTGCTCCGCTTGTCGGGCTTCACGAGAAATACAGTATCGCCGTAAGGATTGTAGGCAATTGCCGTCTTCGGCAAGGTGATTTCGTTTTGCGGCGCGCCGACATCAATGCTGACCCGCGCGAACATGCCGGGTCGGAGTTCCTCATGCGGATTGGTCAGCACCGCACGGATTTGGATCATGCGCGTTGCTGTCCCGACGGCGGAATCGAGCGCCGTGATCTTTCCTTTGAACTCGATGCCGGGGAATCCGTCCACGGAAATGTCGGCCTTCATGCCCGGCCGAATCGTCCGCAATGCGGTCTGCGGCAGGTAGAAATCGACGGCGATCGGGTTGAGCTGCTCAAGCGTGGCGATGGTTGTGCCAGCGGCGAGGAACTCACCGATATCGACGGCGCGAATGCCGATTCTGCCGGAGAATGGCGCGTAAATCCTTTTCTCCTGCATCAGCGCCTTCTGGCTGCGCACCTGCGCTTCGGCGCTGGCGAGATTGGCCCGGTCAGTATCGACAGTCTGCGCGCTCACCGCCCGTGCCTGATACTGGGCGAGATCACGCCGATAGGTGATCGCGTCGAGTTTTGCCGTCGCTTCCAGCTGTGCGAGCACGGCATCGTCGTTGTTCGGACGAAGGGTGAGCAGGAGCTGGCCTTTGTTCACGTCCTGGCCCGATCTGAAGTCGATCGTGTTGACGATGCCAGCGACCTGCGCCGAGAGAGCGGCTCCCTGAAGCGCCACGAGGCTGCCGGTGGCCGTCTCGGTATTCTGGAACGGCGTTTCCTTCGCGACCATGGTCGCGACCGTCTGCGGTGGGTTCTTCAGCGTGGCGATAAATTTCGCGATCATCACGTCGCGGAACGCGCCGAAGCCGAAGATCGCGCCGAGCACGAGGGCCGCAAGCACGAGCATCACGATCATGCGTAGCAGGATCGAAGGTTTCTTCGTCTTGTGCTCGGGTGTTTCGCTGGCGGTTCCGGGGGCGGGCGCCGTCATGGCAATACTCCACAGCAGGTTTCGACTTGCTTCTTCACGTCATGCCGGTGCCACCAGCCGCCACCGAGAGCCTGGAACAGCGCCGCCGTATCGGCATAGCGCTGGGCAGTGGCCTTGATGCGGGTGATGACGGCCGATTCGTAGGTTTGCTCGGCGGTCAGCACCGAGGTGTAGGGCACGCCGCCGAGGCGGAACTGACGCTCGATGAGATTGAGGCTGCGCTGCGCGTCGTGCTCGGCCGCAGTGTCCGCCGCAAGCGCGATGGCGTCGTAATGCAGGGCTTCCAGTGCGTCCGCCACGTTCTGGAAGGCGAGTACGACCGTGTTCTCATAGGTCTCGGCAGCTGCCTTCATGGTCGCAACAGCGGCGCGGCGCTTGTAGAACAGCGTGCCACCCTCGAAGAAGGGCTGGGTGATGCCGGCGGCAAGATTCCACAACAGGGTCTGCGGAGCGAACAGGGCCTGGCCGTCCAGCGCTTCATGGCCGATGCCGGCGGAAAGGGTGATTTGCGGCAGCATGTTCGCGGTGGCGACGCCGACCTGCGCCGTGTCCTGGTGCAAGACCGCTGCCGCCTCGCGAATGTCTGGGCGCTGGCGTACCAGCGCGGAGGGGAGGCTCACCGGCAGGCTTTCCGGCAGCGCGAGATCGGCCAGGGTGAAATCGGCTGCGTGGAAGCGGCTCGGAGGAACTCCTTCATAGGCTGCGAGCTGGTCCCGTGTCTGCGCAAGCTGCTTGCGCAGAGGCGGTAGTGTTGCTTCTGTCTGGGCCAGCTGGGTGCGTTGGGTGATCGCGTTGGTTTCGGGAATGCCTCCAAGCGCCACCTGACGGTCGAGAATGTCGAGCAGTCCTTTCTCCGCGCGGATGATCCGCTCCGTCGCCTCGATCTGGGCGGTCAGCGAAGCTTCGGTAACCGAGGCGGTGACGATGTTGGCAGTGAGCGAGAGATAGGTAGCCTCAAGTGCGAATCGCTGCTGTTCGGCCTGAGCATGCAGGCTTTCGACTTGCCTCCGTGTGCCGCCAAACACGTCGGGCGCATAGGATACCGCGACGGAGGCGTTGCGCAGCGAATAGGTGAGGCCGGCGCCGGCAGAGCCGAGGCTCGTCGTTCCCAGTCCGCTGCGCACTCGTTCGGCCTGGAAACTTCCAGAGATTGAAGGGAAAAACCCGCCTTCGGCCGCTCGGGCGGTGTCGCGTGCGGCCAGCAGGGTGTATTGGGCCGATTCCAGGCTCGGATTGTTCCCCAAAGCCTTGCGGATCAGCGCATCGAGTGGTTTCGAATGGTAGAGCGTCCACCACTCGCCAGCGATTTTCTGGCCGATCACGAGATGCTGCGGAGTTCCTCCTGCGCCGGAGGTCGAAGCCGTGCTGTTGGGCAGTCGGCTTGTGGTGTAGCCATGCAGCTTCGGGGCCGCGGGCTGGTGATAGTTCGGGCCGACCGCGCAACCCGCGAGCAGCGTGGTGCCGAGCAGAACCGTTGCCAGCCGGACGCGGCGATGAAGCAGGATATCGGAAAAGTTCATGATATGCAGTACCTGGCGTGCCTGAACTGAACGCGGACAGAACCGCCAGCCTGCACGCGGGAGCCTCCTCAGTGGACAAGTGGAAACTACAGAGTTTTCTGCCGATGCGTCAAGATATCGAAAAGAGGCCGATTTAATATTGAAATTCATGAATGTTCCTGCGATGGGAGAAGAAGGCGAGGAACTGGCTGATGGGTATTGTCACACGAGTTTGCCGCCGGCGCGACGCCGCAGATGCGGCGCGGCAACGGCGCGATGCGCTGATCGAGACGGCGGAACGGGTGTTCCTTCGCAAGGGGTATCATGCCGCGACGATGGACGATATTGCCGCGGAGGCCGGCATGTCGAAGCGAACGCTTTATCAGCTTGTGGACTCCAAGGAAGACCTGTTCACCGCTCTGCTCGAGCGCCGCCGTCGCCCTCTTGATGTTTCCGGCATTGAGACCGAGGGGCGGCCGGTGGACGACGTATTGAACGATATGCTCCGCTTGTGGGCGCACCACGTGTTGAGCCCGTCGATTATCGCACTTGCCCGGCTGATCATGGCGGAATACATGCATGGCCGGACGCTCTCCCGCCTGCTGGATCGGGAGGGGGCAAAGCCGTGCCGTGATGCGCTGCGGGATTATTTTTCCGCCAGTGCCGCCAGCGGATCCCTCGCCATCGACGATCCCGAAGAGGCGGCACACATGCTTTACGGGATGGCGATCGGTAATATCCACATCGAAATGCTTTTGGGCGTCGGAAAGGCCCGTAGCCGTGCCGAAATCGATGCCCGGATTGCCCGTGCTGTCGGCTTGTTCCTCGGTGGGGCCAGGCCAAGCGGGCGGGTGGGATCAGACGTGCCCGCGCAGGTCCGCGAAACGATGGCGCAGAGTTGAATCTGCCGTCGGTAGCGCGCCTGTCTCGGTCGCGCCGTTATGGCTCAGCCAGAGCTCCGATGCATCGAGTAGCGCCTCGTAGAGTTGGGCACAGAGTCGGCGCGCCCCGTCGCCGGCCCACTCTTCCGGTAGGAAAGTAGCCGGCAGACGCGGGTCCCGCAGCACAATCCGCCGGTAGTCATGGATCAGCAGCAGCCGGGCCAGCAGCGCATCGCGCGGATCGAAAGCCGGGGCGTCGGCCGTAAGCCCGCCGAAAATGGCAAGAAATCCCTTGTAGTGATCGCACAAGGCATCCAGTCGCCAGGCTCGCGCCGCCAGTCGGCGCAGTGATTCCGGGCCGCCGGTTGCTCGAAGAACGATGCTCCCAGCTTCGAGCGAGCGTGGCAACGGCCGGTCCGGCGCGAGCAGTATGCCTTGCCATGAGGCAAAGCCGAGTCGGTTGAACCGCTCGCGTGCAGGTTCCCGGCCCGGTCCTGGCTCGGGGAGGGCGATGATCAGGCTCCGAGCTGCTGTGCCACGAGGCCGACCGTAGATATGTCGCGCGGCGCGGATGAACTCACCGCGGCGTGACGGGCCGATCCGGTAGTAACTCGAACGGCCACGGCGGCTCGCCACCAGCCAGCCATCAGCGGCAAGCCTCGAGATAGCGGTACGTATTACACCCGGGCCAATGCCAAGGGACTCGAACAGGTCGAGTATGGTAGCGAGAGCAATGGCGCTGCCGCGTGGTAGCAGAGCATCCCCGAACAGCGTTACGATAAGCGATCCGGTATGGGAGGGTTGCTCATGCAATCGGGCCACAAGAGCGGCGACATGATGGTTCATGGTCGGATAAGACCTTAATCCGCCCAGCTTCGCCAGTGCTGCGTTAACCGAACCGTGACAATGGCCAAGACGACCTGCTCCCCCGATTGTTGCCGACCAAGGGTAGAGTCTTGTTCCTTCATGATGGTTGTTTGAGGTGAATGCAACGCGTCTGGGGGCATGCCTCCAAATACGTTGGCCGATGATCTTGGCGGGGGCCTTTCCGCCCAGTTTCGAGTACGGCCTCCGGTATTGTAGCCGTGTTGCCAGACAACGAGGACGAGCCGTGCATGGGATAGCGAGGTGAACAGCGCCTCGCTGAGACATTGGTCCCGCAGGCGTCGGCACTATCCTGAATTTGGTGTGTGGTTTGGATAATGGGTAGAAAGGAAGGCCGATATGGCACGACGGACGGCACCGGCGATCCCGGGCGATTTGCTGGACCAGCTTCTGGCTGGTGGTGACGCGGCGGCAGCGCTGAATTCTGGGGACCTGGTGAACGCGCTGAAGAAAGCCCTGGCGGAGCGGGTCTTGAGCGCGGAGATGGATTACCATCTGAGTGACGAAGCGGAGGCGGAGAACAGCCGCAACGGCTATGGCCGCAAGTCGGTGTCGACCGGCACGGGGAAGATCGAGATTGCGATCCCGCGAGACCGTGCGGGTAGCTTTGATCCGCAGCTGATCGCCAAATACCAGCGCCGGTTTCCAGGCTTCGATGACAAGATCATCTCGATGTATGCGCGGGGGATGAGCACCCGGGAGATCGCGGAACATCTGCGCGAGATCTACGGCATGGATGCCTCGGCGGAGCTGATCAGCACGATCACGGATGCGGTGCTGGACGAGGTGACATCCTGGCAGCAGCGTCCGCTGGACCCGGTCTATCCGCTGGTATTCTTCGATGCCATCCGGGTGAAGATCCGCGACGAGGGCGTGGTCCGCAACAAGGCGATCCATATCGCGCTGAGCGTCATGGCCGACGGGACGAAGGTCGTGCTCAGATGTGGATCGAGCAGAACGAGGGCGCCAAATTCTGGCTGCGGGTGATGAACGAGCTAACCGGGATTATTCGCGAGCGCATTTCCTCTGATTTTTCTCAGGCGGGCTGTGCAACCTGACATCGTGCGGGCGTAATGGCTTACCGGCCGAACCTGGCTGCTTTTGGTGGGCTCTACGATGTGTTGGCGTTGGATGTGGCAGAGATCGGAGCCGGACGGGGCAAACGCCCCTGGGATCAGCTGACCAGCCTGGGCAGTCTGGCCAGGGCATAGCCGAGGATTGCCTGGTCCGGCATTGAGCGCGGCAGATGCATGCTGATCGAGCGTTTCAGGGTTTCGAGGCGGACGGCGAGTTTGATCAGGCGCAGGCGCAGGGTATCGAACTGGATACCACGCCAGCGTATCGCGCGACAATCAACTTGAGAATCCAGCGTCAATCAGGATGAGAATGCGGCTGGGGAGGCACCGGCGGAGGGCGTAGCCCGGAGCCGGTGCCTCCC
>Ga0315298_1009719_pt1 | contig 11791 bp, 18 predicted proteins | sample WHS_1_MG_FD_203077 | JGI IMG/M metagenome (GOLD analysis project Ga0315298, IMG submission 203077) | Extremophilic microbial mat communities from Washburn Hot Springs, YNP, Wyoming, USA - WHS_1_MG | ecosystem: Environmental > Aquatic > Thermal springs > Hot (42-90C) | place: USA: Wyoming... | reverse complement strand
CCGGCGGTGCTTTAATGTCTGCGCCCATAGTTGATTCTGAAGCTGAAAAACTAAAGCTTAAACCTGAGAAGAAAGCCTACGTCAACATATGGTTTAGGCACATAATTCTTCCAGTTTATCCGCTAAGTCTGTTTCTCATAATCACTGTGGCCTTAACGGGAACCACAATAGCTTCTGTGATTCTGCGCCAAATTCCAATAGTTACAGTTATGGTAATTATAGGATATGCGACGGGCTTCTGGAAAGTATCCAACCCAAAGAGCGAAACAGAAAATAGGGCAAAAAATGAGTCACGCTCCGAGTTAAAAGCTTTCTTAAAGGCTTTTTCGCCAATACTGGCAACCATTGTTGCAGCTATATTTGTAGGCCTATTAAACTATAATTTGTCCAGAAGGGGAGTAGATGTGTTAATAGCAACCTTTTTGGGCCTCATATTTTTAGCGGTAATTTCGAATTTAAGCTTTAAGGCTCTTGCAAACCCCTTAAGAAATTTGGTAGTTTATGATGTTACATGCGCAACTTATGGTGCTTTCTTGCTTAGAAGTGTGATGAATGCTGCTGGAATTTCTGAAATTTTCTCACCTCTCGTGGCAAGCGGAAGCATTGACACCACGGTGTTGTTAGCTGTTGTTCCAACAGTTCTAGGTTTCCTAACGGGTTCGCCTTCTGGCGCAGTAGCCATAAGCATATCCATGTTAGGGGGAATCTTAACTTTATCGCCGAAAACTGCAGTGCTAATTTATATGGGGGCTTATCTGGGATATGTTATTGCGCCCACCCATTTGTGCTTCACGTTTACCGCTGACTATTTTAAGAGTCCCCTTGGAAAGGTCTACAAGTATTTGATTCCGTCTTTTATAGGAACCTTCGCAGCAGTGCTACTCCTTTATTTCCTACCCTTCTAAAAATGATTAAAAAATGTTTAAAAGTTTCAAAAACTTATCCACCTTAATGATGGTGGGCATGACGCTGAATGCAGAAACCTTCTACAGCCTAGGTGTTGCTCTAATCTTTTTAGGCATGTTAATAGTTACGGCGGCTTTTGTTTTACTCGCGTTATCAAGTTTTAGAGGAGGAAAAGTAAAAGGCGGTGGAGCAGTGATAGTGGGGCCGTTCCCAATAATTTTTGGAACCGACAAGGAGTCTGTTAAGACTGTTTTGTGGCTTTCAATCGCGCTTACACTCCTCCTTCTAGCGTTCATGGTTATTTTTCACTTCCTTTACGGCGGGTGAAAATTGGTAATGGCCTCGGAGGAAAGCAGGCAAAGTAGAGAACAACAGGGGGTTAAATGGCTTCTAGCCTTGTTCTTCACGGGGTTTTTCATAATTTTAGCGGGCATGATATTTTTGGTGGTTGCCGCTTTATATTCAGAAGGCTCAGTAAGTTTTGGCGGTTTCGTGCTTATAGGTCCGTTTCCAATAGTTTTCGGAGGCGGACCTGGGGCTCAATGGCTGGTTTTATTCGCCATAATTCTCGGCGTTCTAAGCCTAATAATTTTCTTTGGAATGCGGAAAAAGGCGTAAAGGCGCTTTCTAGGCGCTGACTACTTTACCTTCTGCAGTTAATGCGCCTCCAAAGCCTTGTAAAGCGAGGTGTAACCCTCAACTCTGTCTAAGGCTATCATCCCTTTTTCTCGCATGTTTGCGATGTTTATAAGCACTTCAGAAGGCGAAGGGAACATTTTTAGCTGCATCACTGTTCGACATAATCATGAGTGCCAATGCGTTTCTAGCGGTAACTTCCAAATACCCCCAACACTAAAATGCTGCGTTCAATGCTTATCTTAACAGTCTCCGGGTCGATTTTCGAAATATATATAAGTTTTTGATTTTCTACTTAGGGGGGAACTAACAATTACAGGGAAGACAGGGCTCTTCCATATTGCTGTATTATTATTTTTGTTTTTCTTTTCGGTGATAGAGATTGAGAAGGTTGATGTTGCTAAAGGTGCGAATGCTTGCGAGGTCTACTATCCTGCCTATTTAGACTCGATGCCGGAGATAACCCGTTCCGGCCAAGTTTGCAGTGCAATTTATGATTACTTCAAGTATTATGGCTTTTTCCAGTATTGGCAGTATTGGAAATATGATGATGTGACGCGGGCTCTCATGGGCAGCCAAACCTTGGCTCTTGGCTATTACTACAATTTTGTGGCGCTTTTCTTTAAGGGGCATGACGTGCCATGGGGATGTGGATCCCATTACGCCCTTCTTGGATATAACGGCGAATATATACAGGATGCATACATCTACACTAAAACCATTTACGGCAAACATGATTTCGTGTTCCTTTGGGCATGCGGTACAGCCCACTCTTACCCCTCATGGTACTGCTCCAACTGCCAAGCGTGGACTGGACACTGCTACTGCTGGACCCGCAAAAACAACTTGGCCCTCGATGGCTACACCGAAACAGGGGACAACAGCCCTGAAGTTTTCCTAGGATGGCATTGGGGATCACCTGACTTCCTACACACTTACGGATGCAAAGAAGGCTATGACTACGGCTCCTTCGCAGCCAGCATCTTCAAATACCTACTACAACAAAACGAAAACGTGAAGGATGCCCTTGATCATGCCTCAAGGGATGTCTTTACCAACTGTCCGTCCTTCTTATTCAGTCCTCCACGAAACGGTATATGGCTTTATGGTAATATGAGCTACTTACGAGTTTATGGAAACGGGGATGTGAGGTTGCCATGAGTGGAGGAATTATGATTAAGAGTTTTCGGAGTCTCCTGCTCCTCGCGGCTCTGGCGGTGGTTACAACCGCATTTGCGCCCATGCTTTTTGCCTATTCCGTTGATGTTTCAGTTAATGAGAAGGCCATGTCATTTATTAGGGAAGTTATTCAGCTGGATTTCTCAAAGTACAGCGTGGAGGTTAGGGATTACTTCGAGGAGTATTCCGCGGGGCTAGGCCGCACGGTGAAAAAGGACATCACTTACACGTTTACTGGGGAGGGAAGCAAGCTGCATGTCTCATGCAGGTTTGCCAACGAAACTCTCTATGACTGTTTTGTGCGGGTGGATGAGGGCCTCGCATTTTACGTTCAGCCCTTAGCTGACCCCTCTGCGCTGGCAGTAGGCATCCTGGAGAGGTACAGGAGGTGGACGGGAGACGGAAGCCTAGACGAGATATTAGGCGTATTGAAGACGGTGGACACGTCAAAAAACGTGACTGTCAAGAAGGGCAACTGGACATTTAAAGTCTTGATAACGGCTGAGTCAACGTGGCTTTCTTGGCTCTACACGGTTAATGGTGTTACATTCCCGAACTGTATAGGCATCGCCGTAGAGAAAAATGGTGAAATTTCCTTCTACGACGAACGCAAGCTCTACAGGATAGGCAGCACGGATGTTAAGATATCTAGGGATGAAGCCGTGGCCATCGCCTTGAAGCATGTGGAAAACTATTCCTTTGAGATTTTTATGGGCGACAAGCCTCCGCTGGTGGTTAGGAACTTCACCATAGTTAAGGAGAAAATAGCAGCTGAGCTACTATCTTGGGCCCAGGGAGGACGGCGCCCAATACCCCTACTGGAGGGTGGACTTGCCTCTAGACCGCCTCTACCCGAGGAACATATACATGATATGCGTGAACGTCTGGGCTGACACCGCCGAAGTTTTCCGCTGTGTACCCTTAGGCTTTGGAGGTTCCCTTCCTCCACAAAACAATCAAACAGAGCAAACAACCCCTCCACAGGAAGGACAAGAAAGCACCCAAACCACAAGTACACCTGAAGGAAGCTTAACGCCAGCAATAGCCATCCTCCTGTTAGTTTTTGTCATACTATTCGGCACTTTAATCATGTATAAAAAATGGAAAAGATTTTGATTCTTCATCTTTTATTTTTCCATCTATCCTGTAATGTCGAACTAATTTATGCGCTCTAATTGCTTTGAAAGTTTAGATTGAGGGAAACTAGAAAAGAGGGCCCTAGCCTATTTTTAATCATGCTTACACTAATACTTTTAGCGGTTATGGTCATTTTTCACTTTATCTGCTATGGGTGAAAATTGGCAGTAACCTTAGAGGAAAAAGTTAAAACAGGAAAGAATAAGGAGTTAAATAGTTAGGAAAAAGTTTATATGACTTTTTAGGCGCTGCTTTCTTTTTCCTCTCTGCCGTAGAAAATGTATAGGAATATTAGAACTAGAACAATGAATGTTGCGGTCATAAGAATGTATTTGAGGGTTTCAAAGTATGCGCCTATTTCCACCGCAAACTCTCCTTTTTCACCCTTTTTATTTTGAGTTTAGGTATTTAAGGAGTTGGTTTCCTCCACTCGTTCATCAAGGATTCATAAAGTTCGTCGTGGCTTTCTATGGTTTCATACCATCCTAAAATTTTGGCTATTTTCTGAGCTATGAGATGATAGCATAAGTGGACTTCTCTGTCTAGGACTCTGAAGTAGAAGTCATCGCAAGTGCAAAACTCGGCATTAGGCATTATCAGATAGTCGCGTTCTTTTCCAACAACAATCCATACTACTTTGCCGCTCGGCTTGAAGATGTACTTTTTAACTCTATTCTCTTTTAGGGCTTCGAAAGCTTTCGTGAAGCGTTGCCCAAAGGCCTCATAGAGTTTTGTGAGGTTTTCTCCTGTCAGCTTGCCTTCTGCTTTCGCTTCTTTACAGACAGCGTCTAACAGGTCATCTTCGCTGCTTGTGTCCATGCGGGCACAGGCTTTAATGGATGAGTTGCAGGCGCAGAGGGACTATTTTACTCTATTTTGATGGGTTCGCCTTTAGGCCTTTTCTCTTCCTTTGTTTTTGGCAGTGTGACCTCTAAAACTCCGTTTTTGTATTGCGTTTTTGCCTCTTTGACGTTGACCTTTGCTGGAAGTGCTACTTCCTTATGGTATTTTCGTTGAGGAGTGTCCACTGTTATGGTTAGAGTGTCTTCTGTGCCGTGGAGTTTTATGTCTTCTTTTTCCACGCCTGGAAGTTCAGCTACGACGTGAACTTCTCCGTCTGTTTCAACGATGTCTACTAGGGGTTCGCGTTCCTCCTTAACTCGTGGTCCGAAACGGCTTGGTTTAACGTTTCCAAACTCGCGAATTTCTGGTTTTCCATCAGGGCCTATTTTTATGCTGTAGCCGTATACGAAGGGTCCCCATTCTTTTATTGTTGAGCCGTCTGGAAGTTTACGTTCTCTAACGTAGTCTTTGGGAACTTGCGAGGTGAAGGCTTTGAATTCTTCTTCCATCATTTTTTCCATTTCGCGGAACATTTTGTCAATGTCTTCAAAGAACCAGCCTCCGAAGGATGGGAAGCGTCTCCTTCTAAACCATTCGGGAAAATCTTCTTCAGAAGGCATAATTTTCACCATTCTAGTTTGAAGAAAGCTTTAGTCTATAAACTTTGTGTTAGAGTAGAAGTTTAAGCCTGTCTAGGCTTCCGAGAAAAGTCCCGTCTAGGAGGTATATTTCCGCGTTTTCCATGTCAACTGCTTCTGAGCGGAGAACTGGCCCAACGATTTCTCTACTTTTTTCACTTTCAGCATTTTTTTCGTTTAGGGGTTTTCCGCCTAGAAAATCGTTGAAGGATGGCATTATGAAAATCTGCGAGGTTTTCGGCTTGATCCCATGTTTAGTTAAGGTTTCTTCAGGGGATTTTTCAAATTTTACGCCGTGCTTTTGCAGTAGAATCTTTGCCAGTTGGGTTTTGTTGCAGTTGGCTTTTACCCAGACTTGGCGGGTTATTCTGAACCCCGCTGGGTCGCGGAGGGCTATGACTGGGTGGACATGCCCCATCACAAGGGTTTTACATTTAAGAAGCGTAAGTGATGGCCAGCGGTGTCCATGGAAAAGGCCTACTTCTCCTATTGCTGTGCCAGTGGATGATAAAATCTTTATATTTTCCGGAAGAAGCGGTTCAAGGTTTCCGTCGTGGTTTCCGCGGATTATTTGGATTTCTTTAACATATGTTTTTATGTTGTTGAAGAAGTCAGGTATGTCTTGCCATTCGCTTAGTTCTGCCGTTGCCACTGTGTGTTTTACGTCGCCGAGGATTAGAAGTTTTTCCGGTCTGTATATGTCTATGAGAGTTTTCAGCTTTTGCAGAAGTTTGGGAGCTTGGGTTGGCACATGTATGCCTTTTTCTGATAGGGCTATTTCCCATCCAATATGGAGGTCTGTTATAACTAGGGTTCTTGTTTCCTTTGTCTCTATTAGTGCGGCTGAGTAGGGAATTAGGGGAGTTATCATTTTGTTCAGCTTTTAGGCTTTAATAAGGTTTAGAATTGTTTTGTGGATTTTTTGGTTTGCGGCTGCTATAAAGGTTAGTTTTTCTTTTGGGTCTAGTTTGGCGTTTAACGGTTCTCCGTTTGGTGTTGTTATTTTCGCTCCTGACTCGTTTATTATGAGCCAAGCTGCAGCCGTGTCCGTCGTTCTAAGTTTTCCGCGTATGTCTATGAAGGCGTCTGTGGTTCCGTCAGCCACATAGCAGAGTTCTAGGGCGTTGGCCCCTAAATGACGTACATGCTTCGTCTTTTCTATTAGGCGGGTTAAGCGCGGGGCTACTTCACGGGCTTTATACGTGTTTAAGTCTATGCCTACCACCGCATCTTCGAGTGTTGCTTGTTTTGAAGGGGTTATTTTTCGGTTGTCGCGTTTGGCGCCTTCGCCCTTTTTTGCTGTGTAGGTTACGCCATGGAAAAGGTCTGCCACCAGCGCTGTATGAACAGCGTTAAGCTCTGGTTTTTTGGATACGGCTATTGATGTGGCGTAAAACGGTATCCCCCTCATCAGGTTTGTTGTTCCATCTATGGGGTCTGCCGTCACATAGTTATTTTCAGGGTTTTCGCCGTATTTTTTTATGCCTGACTCCTCGCTTATGAGGGTGAACGATAAACCGTATTCTTTCAGCGTTTCTATTATGGCGTTTTCAGCTGTTAGGTCTACCTGTTTTATCGGGTCTCCGCCTGCTCCTATGCCTAGGCTTGGCTGAGGCTGGTTTAAGGTTTTAAGAAGGGGAGATATTTGCCTTTGCAGGTTCTTTTTGCATTGCATTAATACTGTGAGCCAGTCAATTTGCTTTTCCATGAATATTTTCTCCGTTTTCATTACTGTTATGTTCCATAAAGACTTTGCTGAAAAAGGGTTTAAGGTGTTAGATGCGTTTGCATAAGAAACTATTTTGATTAAGTGAAGCCGTTTTTAGTTTTACCAATTCGTTCCTTTATTTGTCTAAAAAGTCTAAAAAAGCAATCCAGAAGTCCTGTAAAACTAGCGCCTATTATTTTGCAATCCGCATTATCCAAATCCAAATTTAGAACTTGTTCAAATTCCGAACAAAATTCGTTTAAAAATAGACCAATAGTATAGCCTAAAAATTCTTAACATTTTAAAAGCAACTAAACCGAACTATTCCTAAGACAGTTATCTGCTAAACAGAAGGAGCCACATCTTGTCAACAAAACTGGAAAAACTCTTAACGTTTATAAGTGACAATGCATGGCACACCATCGAAGAGGTTGCCAACACCCTGCAAATTTCACAGGAAAAAGCTCAAAAAATAACTAAGTTTCTGGCAGAAGCGGATCTGATAACATACAATTTGGAAACAAAGCAGATAAAGCTGAAACAAAACTGGAAAACCCTCATAATAAACCAGAAAGAAAAAGCTTCCGCTGAGCGGGTGTAATTGGAAACTACAGCTGTAGGCACAATAATAATCCCGCCGCAAAAAACCATAATAATCCAAAACACCCAGATAGCAAACCTAACAGATGTGCCTCTTGAACTAGAAGTTAGAGTAGATAAAAAGATAAGTGAAATAGCCATAAACAAAATCGCATAAGAAATGGCTATTTCTCATAGGTTTTTGGAGGGATGCTTGAATATGCGCATGGAAAGAAATAGCACTTAACTTCTATTCTCTCAGAGAGATAATAATTTATTAGCCTTTCGTAAAACCTCTAGTAGCTCTCGTCCTTTTTCCGTAGTTTTATAGATGACTACTCCGCCTGGATTAGAATCTTCAAGTTTCTCGATTAAGCCGGCATTCAGTAGTTCTTTAAAATAAGTATTGAATCGTCCAAAATTTAAATTGCAGCTGTACATGAGCCTAGTTTTATTCACCCCTTCTAAGGCCTCGTCAAGAATGTCTAGAATAACCTCGGTGCGGCTTCGTCTACTTTTCCTTCTTCGAGGCTCTCTCATCAGCATCCAACTCTGAAGCATAACTAGGGGCTAAAATACATATGTGTAGAAGCTTTAATAAAGCTAACTCAAAAAAGGGCTTCTAGAAAAAACCTCTAAAAGATAGCTTCAGAAGGCATCTAAGTAAGTGTGAAGAGATAAATCCGCGTGGGGACAGGTTGATGAAGGCAAAAGTTTCGGAAGTGTTGAAGGCGTTTAACGACTGGAAGTGGCATACGCAAAAAGAGGTGCAGCAAAACTGGATTGGAGTGGAAAAATCAGAGAAATCATAAAATTCTTTAGGGATTACGGCTTTATGTCAATAGATGAAAAAGAAAGGATAAAATTAGATGATGGGTTTAGGAGTTTCTAATAAAAACCAGTTTATGATGGAGCAGATTTAGTGTTCTAGAAAATGTGGAACAAAGAGGGATGTTTAGGTTTAGCCCCTAAAAAAGTTAAGTTTCTCTAAAACTTTCTTCAGGTCAGCATTTTTCTCTAGGAAAACGCTTATTTTGTTCTCACCAGAAGTCAATGAAAGCGCCCTAATATTTTTTCCATCGATTACTATATGCTTAACGGCGCCAAGATGGAAAAGCTTTGAAAGTTCTTCTCCAGCGTCAATGGATGATGATGAAAGGATTGCGTATTCAATAAGTTTAGATGGGTCTTTAAGGTCTATGGCTGCAGATGTGGAATTTCTTAGTATGTAGCCTATTACGCCGTCATATCCCTTAATCTCTTGAAGGCTTGCCTTTAAATCTTCCATGGGTATGGTTTCAACAGCCACTGATTCGGCAACGGCTGTAACGCCTTCAGCTTGTTTTTTCTTAGTCATGTGTATGCCTCCATTATTCAAAGACAGGTTTGACTCTTACAAGTTCGCCCTTCTTAATTTCTAGGGTGAGCTGCACTTTTTCAGGCATCTGTACGACGCCTTTGCCGTTGTATTTTGAATCTTTTATGGGTTTAACTTTGCATCTCAGGGTTTTTCCGTCGAAGGTTTCAATGTCCACAAGCTCGACTGGTTTGCCGCCGAAGGTGTTCTCCCATTCTGATAGCATTTCGCTGTCTATGCGCACTGTGTCTGATGGGACAAGCAGTCCGCCTAGGTTTTCCACTATGAGCTGCGTAGCTTGAGGCTCAATGGGTAAGGTTTCAGGAGTAGGCTCAGCAGGTTCGGGTTTAGGCTGGACTTCTTCGCTGGGCTCTTCTATTTCAGCTTCTTCAGCATGCTCCTCTACGGGTTCTTCTTTAACCTCTAGAGGTTCGATTTCAGTTTCAACTTCAGCGGCGGTTTCAGCAGGCATGTGAGAGGGTTTTTTGGTTGGGGTAGGGCTGAGCTTTTCCAAAACTTTAAGAACTGTTGGGATTAGGACGCGGGTTAGTGTGCCCACGTATTTCATGTCTGCTTTTTCCGACGTAACTGTGATAAGGTAGTTTTCGCCGAAGCGTGAAAGGGTAACGGTGCCTTTGTCGCCTTCTATGGTTATGGTTTCGATTCCGCCTATGGCTTCAGCCCTTTCCGTTATGCTGTCAAAGGCGTCTATGACGCGGACCATGACTTTTTCAGGGGTCTCTGCATCTCCAGCGAGTATTTCGCCGGTTTCGGTGAATATGAAGGCGTTTTGAATGTCTGGACACGCGTTTCGCATCTCGTCTAGGGTGTCCTTTAACGCTATGGAGTAGACTTCTTTATCAAGCATGTGTATGCGCCTCTTTTAAGTCTGGTTTAGGTTATTTTGAAGAGTATGCGTTCTGGCACTCCGTCGTTTTGGACAACGATGTATTTTAGGCCTTCAGTGTCGCCTAGCTGGTCTAGCCATTTTAGGGCTTCGCGGGCTTTCTGCAACACTAAGAGTCTTTCTTGGTAGCTGCGCACCACCTGTTCTATGGCTGTAAGTTCGTGGAATGGGTTTGCGTCTAAGACTATGCTTAGGGTGCCGACGGTGATTTCGCCTAGACTTTCGGCGGCAGCCTTTTTTCCTGCCAGTTTCATGACTACTTCGCGGATTTTCTTGGATTTTTCAGCTAAAGCCCTTATGTCGTCTAGGCGGCGCAGATACTCGCCTAAAGTGCTTTTGGTTTCTGATATTTCCTTGTCTAGGGTTTCTGCTATGTCTTCAGCCGAAGCATACTCCTTTATTTCTACCACCATTTTTGCTTTTACACCTCCGACAAACGGAAACAAATGAGGGAATTTAGGCTGTATTCGCCAACCCTACCCCCAACTTTCGCCAACAGGTTAACAAAGGGGGAGATTTACGATGATGGAGCAGTTGCCTGATATGAGCCCACCACTTGTCCACTGCCATCATAGAGATCAATCTTATACGGATTACCAGCAGTCCAATCTATTTTTATTCTTACCCATCCAGTTGCTCCAGAAGCGAACGTCCCTGAACTGTGATTGGAATCAAAAGTTATGGTAGTTTGGGGTTCATTGTTAACTTTTACTGTAACAATCGTTACCGTGTTTGTTCCAGAATTCTTCAATGTACAATTGATATACTTAGATCCGGTCTGATTGCCTTCAAATTTTACATTGGTTATTGTTACTGAGGATGATCCCATGAATCCTATTGTTAGGGCTCCCATCCAGGCTGCTACTGCGATGCTGACGGCGACTGTTACGGCGATGAGTATGATTGAGGCTACGACGGGGCTTAGGGCTTTCTTACTCTTCAGTATTTTCATTTTCCTTTTAATCCCTCCTTTTTGGGTTATCGTGTATTTAAGGGAAGGCTGAGGATTTAAATCTTACGACTTAATACACCATATTCACTATTTGTAAAACAAAACAACAAAACACAAAGCAGACCTTATATCTTCAGACGGCTTACCCACCCAACAAAGAAGTAAAAGACAGAAGACCAAAACTGGAAACATCAGCAGGCAAAACCATAAGAGAGATGCGGGATGAACGCGAAGCTCGTATATCTAGACTCATGTAGCATCGTAAAACGATACATAGAAGAAAAAGGCTCCGAGGTTATAGACACTCTTTACGAAAAGGCTGAAAGCGGCAAACTAAAATTTGCATTCTCAATATGGAACCTAAGCGAAGTTATAGGAGCCCTTGACAAATATTTTCAAGAAAACTCCTAACAGAATCATGACTTATGGTGCTAAAAAATCACATCTACGAATCTGACGCATTACAAATAGCCACTTCCAAAGAAGCAAACTGCAACCTGTTCCTAACCGTCGACGAAAAACTTGTCCAAACCGCCAAAAAAGAAGGCTTAAACGCCATAAGCATCGAAACAGCACTAGAAAAAGCCCTAAACAAACTAAACTAGATAAGCAGGGGCACAATTGACTTTTTCCAAAACCACAAAATATTTAGAAAGTGTCAATTTAACAAAGTCCGAAGAAAACCTTTTACATATTCCACACATGTATATGTAAAACGGTAATCAAAATGGCCAAAAAGAGATTCAGCGACATCGCAGGTTCAAAAACCATCAGCGAAGAAGACTGGAAAAAGGTAACTAAAGCCTTCGAACAGCAAAAATGGGCAGATGAAGAAAAAAGAAGAAAACTACTGAAATAGCACAGCGGTACCCTTAAAATCACTTCTCACGAGTACCTAACCTATAAATCGAAAATTATTAGGATTATAGCCTTCCAGTCTAACGTTTAA
>Ga0315298_1009716_pt1 | contig 11796 bp, 10 predicted proteins | sample WHS_1_MG_FD_203077 | JGI IMG/M metagenome (GOLD analysis project Ga0315298, IMG submission 203077) | Extremophilic microbial mat communities from Washburn Hot Springs, YNP, Wyoming, USA - WHS_1_MG | ecosystem: Environmental > Aquatic > Thermal springs > Hot (42-90C) | place: USA: Wyoming... | reverse complement strand
GAACAAGGTAAGTGCGGCGAAAGGGGGGCGCGATTTGTGATATACGGGTAAAACCGAGGGGAATCTTTTTGGAACGATAGGGTGCCTTCGTGCCCGTGGTGATAGTGAGAGAGATAAGGAGGATCACCAGGGCGAGAAAGGCAAAGAAGAGGAAAAGGTTGCGGAAAGGGAAGTGGTCGAGGACGACACCTCCCAGGGCCGGCCCCACAACCTCGCCCGTAGACTGGATTCCGTAGAGGGCGCTTATCTGGCGTCCCCGCTGTTTGTGAGAAACGAGGTCGACGGCAGCTAGTTCACGGCCTAAATTCCACAAGACGAGGCCAAAGCCGAAGAGAAATTGGGCGACAATAATGAGCCAGAAGTGGGAAGAAAAGGCCGTAAGTAGGGCGCTTACTAAACAGAACATGGCGCCTATGACCATGCCGGGACGGATGCCGAAATGGTCGTGGATGATACCGGAAGGAATGAGGGAAAGGGCACGCCCTAAAACCTGGGCGGTGACGACTTGGGCGGCAAAACCCGGAGATACGGCGAAGGTTTTGCCCAAAAAGGGAATGGCGGGAACAATCATGCCCGCGCCCGCCGCCATAAGGAAAGTGGGAAAATAGATTTTTAGGAAGGCGCTGCGGAAGTTTTGGGGTAATTGAATCATATGCTTTTTTTCAGCGAAATTTAGTTTATTCTTCTATGGTGTAAGGACTTACGCTGTCAAGCGATTTTCCTTCTCATGACGAAAAAGGAAAAGTTTATCACTTTTGAGTTTGTTGCCCTTTGGTTTGTAACCTTTGTTGCCTTTTGTAATGTCACCGTCTTTTACAATCTATTTCCCTACTTAGGTACGTTAGGAATCGCCGTGGAATTGCGGGGGATTATTGTGGGAGCCTATTTCCTTACTTCCATGGTCCTCTATCTTTTGGCGAGTCCCTATTTGAATGCCGCAAATGCCCTTCGGGCTATGATTGTGGGAACGGGGATTGTAGTCCTCTGTGGCTTCGGTTACCTTATCGTCAATACGTTCTGGGGGCTCGTGATACTAAGGATGGTAAACGGTATCGGTCAGTTTCTTCTCGGAGCTGGTGCAACGGCCCTGTTTGTGAGTGTAATTCCTAAGGAAAAAAGTGCCCATGCTTTCGCTCTTTATTCTATCGCCATCCTGCTGCCCTATGGAGCCGTGCCGGCCCTGATGGATCTTGTAAATCCCCATCTTCCCTCGGTACCTTACGGTTATGCGGCACTGAGTATTACCTTTCTTCCGACCACATATTTGTTCAGGCGCTTGCAGCGGCGAAATTTAGTCAGAAGGGAAAGGGAAATTGAGACCAATTTCCCGCCCTTCTGGACCGTTTGGCAGGAGGTTTTGCATGGGCGCACCTCTTTCCTTCTCCTTACCAACTTAAGCTATATGATAAACTGGAGCAGTATGTTTTTCCTGTATAAGGGTTTTGCCGAAAAAAATGGTATTCCCAATGTGGGGAGTTTTTTCTCGGTGCAGATGGCCGTGATGATTCTCATTCGTCTGGCCATGGGGCGCTTTTTCGATGCCTTTCCCAAGGGACGCCTGGCTGCAGTCACCTTTGCCTTCATTGCCTTAGGACATACCTTGTTTAATCATCTTCCCGGTTCCTGGGCCGTTCCATTTATTGCTATACTTTTCGGGGCGGGAATGGGACTGGGGCAACCCATCATCAACAGTTTGATGTTTGAGCTCTCGCCTCCCGCAAGAAGAGCACAGAATGCCAATCTTCTTCTGGCTGCCGGTCAAACGGGAGCCTTTTTCGGTCCCATCCTGGGAGGGATTATCGTTGCCCACCTGGGGTATGAGGGCTACTTTCTTTTTAGCACCCTTCTTGCCCTTTCTACGATGGTCCTGTGTGTAAAAGCGTTCTAATGGATCTCTTCCATGGCGCCGGCAATGTACATCATGGTAAGTAGCATAAAGACAATGGTTTGAATGACAGAGGTGAAGATCATCAGTAAAAACACGGGAAGTGGTACAAGGGCAGGGACAAGGAAGAGCACCACCATAAGGACGATATCTTCGCCACGAATATTGCCAAACAACCGCACGGAAAGGGAAAGGGGACGGGCGAAATGGCCGATCAATTCGATGATGAGCATGAGGGGGCTCAACCACCAGATGGGTCCTAAGAAATGTTTTACGTATTTGATGCCGTGAACCTTGATACCGATGATATGGGTCATGAAGAAAACCACCACGGCCATGGAGGCGGTGGTGTTGATGTTCGATGTAGGTGATTCGAAGCCGGGTACAAGCCCAAGAAGGTTAGAGGTGAGGATATAAAGTCCCAGGGTAGCCACCAGGGGGAAAAACTTCCTACCTTCATGCCCCATTGTTTCCGTAAGAAAATTGTCAATCGCTGAAATGACCGTTTCCATAAAGTTTTGTAAACCCCGGGGATAAAGATCGAGACGCCGGGTAACGAGAAACGATAGAACAGCAAGAAAAGCGATGACGAACCAGGAATAGGCCACGTGGGCAGGGACGAAGTTGTTTTCCAAGAGAAGAAGGGGATGCATGAATCTTAAACCTCCTTGAAAAGCATGGGAATTAAGGTAAAAATGACAGAAATTAGGACCACGGAAAGACCGAGGATCAGACCGATTACATGGACCTTGGTGTTTACGATGAGTACATAAAGAAGAAAGCCCGTTAGAGCCAATCTGAAGAGATACTTGAGTATAATCGAGGTTTTACCTGAATTGCCTAAGTCCTTGAGCGAGTAGGTAAGGCCGCAAAAATTTAAGATGCTCAGTCCTCCCCCGGTGAGAATACCAAAGGTAAATCCTGGAGAGGTAAAGCTCCCACTTAACGCCAAAAGTACACCGAGGGTAATTAAGCTGTTTACCATAAGTCGTCTTTTGAGCAAAAAGGGATTAGCTATTATTTCTTTTGTTTCTCTCATCTATAATTTTTCTTACCAAGTTATATATGTTTTTGAAACCTGCCGCGATTCCCAAAAGGAGAAATATAAAAGTAAACCAATAAGAAGTCCCCAGCTTTTTGTCAATGTACAGACCGATAAAAAAACAACCGAAGATAGTAATGCCGAGGGCAATGCCTATACCCGATAGATTGGCTACCTGGATGAGGGCACGCCTCGTTTCTTTATCCATAAAATTCGCCGCTTCCTACCATGAAGGTTTATGTTTGTAAATAGAAATTTCAGACTAAAGATACCATAAGGGGGAAATTAAAAAAATACCTTTCTATTCGGGAAAAGGGCTTGACAGTGGGAAATTATGTATGATAATAAATCTAATCTCAATTGGGGTTGTAGCTCAGCTGGGAGAGCGCTTGAATGGCATTCAAGAGGTCAGGGGTTCGATTCCCCTCAGCTCCACCAGATAATTAAACGGGTTTGCCTATAAGCTTTCCCGTTTTTCTTATTTTTTCCATCCTTGACTTAAAGTTTAGGTGGAAAGCCCCGCTCCTTATGGAGCATGGGTTTTTTTATTTTAAAAGAGAGGTTTTAGGAAGTTTGATATGAAAAGGGAGATTGAAAAGGTACGTAATATCGGCATTAGTGCCCATATCGATTCGGGAAAGACGACCCTTACGGAGAGGATTCTCTATTATACGAAGCGTATCCATACCATCCATGACGTCAAAGGGAAAGATGGTGTGGGTGCCACGATGGATTCCATGGAGTTGGAGAAGGAAAGAGGAATTACCATTGCTTCGGCAGCCACCTTCTGTGAATGGAAAGGCCACGAGATAAACATTATCGATACACCGGGACATGTGGATTTTACCATCGAGGTCGAACGTTCGCTGCGTGTTCTCGACGGGGCCATTTTGGTACTCTGTTCTGTAGGCGGTGTGCAGTCACAGTCCATTACCGTAGACCAGCAGATGAAACGTTACAACGTTCCCTGCCTTGCCTTTATCAACAAGTTAGATCGTAACGGTGCCAATCCGGACAAAGTGGTGGAACAATTAAGAACGAAATTGGGTCGCAATCCCGTAGTACTGCAGATGCCCATCGGTTTGGAAGGGGATTTTATGGGGATTGTCGACCTTATTACAATGAAGGCCTACTATTTTGACGGAGAAAAGGGTGAGCAGGTACGGGAAGAGGAAGTGCCTCTGTCCATGCTGAAGGAGGCCTTGAGGAGGAGGGAGTTGATTGTTGATGTTGCCTCGCTTTTTTCCGATGAACTCACCGAAGCCGTGTTGAATGAGGACGAAATAACAGAGGAGATGATATACTGTGCCCTCCGGCGGGGGACCATAAAGCGGGAAATAACGCCCGTCTTGATGGGCTCGGCTTACAGAAACAAGGGTGTCCAACCCTTGCTCGATGCCGTAAATAGATATCTACCTTCACCGCTGGAGGTAGAGAATTGGGCTCTCGATAGGGACAACGATGAGGCGCCCGTACTTTTGGCAAGCAATCCCGAGCTTCCCACGGTTGCCTATGCCTTCAAATTAGAAGACGGCAAATACGGTCAGCTTACCTATATCAGGGTTTATCAGGGAACAATAGCCAGGGGAGACACGATAGCAAACAGCCGTACGGGGAAACGGCTCAAGGTAGGGCGGGTCGTCAGGATGCATGCCGACCAAATGGAGGATATCGAAGCCATTCCCGCGGGTTACATTGGTGCCCTTTTCGGAATCGAATGTGCTTCGGGCGATACCTTTGTGTCACCAGGCCTAAATTATACCATGACTTCCATGCATATCCCGAAACCGGTCATTTCCCTTTCTATTACACCGAGGGATAACAAGTCGGAAATCGGTATGGCCAAGGCCTTGAACCGTTTCACCAAGGAAGATCCCACCTTCAGAAGCTATGTGGATGCCGAGACGAACGAAATGATTATCGAGGGTATGGGGGAGTTACATCTGGAGGTCTATATCGAACGGATGCGTCGGGAATACGGGGCCGAGGTGATAACGGGAGCCCCCCGGGTAGCCTATCGAGAAACCATTACCAAAAGGGCAGAGTTCAATTATACCCATAAGAAACAGACCGGCGGTGCGGGTCAGTACGGGCGGGTTGCCGGCTATATGGAACCTCTCACGGAAGGTGAATTCGAATTTGAAAACCGGATAACCGGCGGCTCCATTCCTACCCAGTTCATTCCCGCCTGTGAGAAGGGGTTTCGACAGTGTCTCGAGAAGGGTCCGAAGCTGGAATTTCCCGTTACCGGGGTTAAGGTAGTCATTACCGATGGGGCCTATCACCCCGTGGATTCATCCGATATTGCCTTCCAGGCGGCGGCCCGTGGTGCCTTCCGGGAGGCCTTTCTAAAAGCCGGTCCCGTAATTCAGGAACCCATCATGAAGGTAGTGGTGGAGACACCGGCAGAATTCCAGGGAGCCGTCATGGGGCTCTTGAATCAGCGACGGGGCATCATCTTAGGTGCCCAAGAGGAGGGTCTCTTGGCCGTCATCGAAGCCCAGTGCCCTTTATCGGAGATGTTCGGATTCTCCACGGTTTTGAGGTCGGCTACCCAGGGGAAGGCGCAATTTACCATGGAATTCGACCATTACCGTACCGTTCCCCCGGCAATTGCCGAAAAAATTGCGGCTGAGGTAGCGGCCAGAAAGAAGAGTGCCGCCTGATACGATTTTTTATAGGAGTGTAAAATGATAAACGAGGCGAGTAATTCAAAACTGAAGGAAATAGTGGATGCCTTAGGTAAGGGGCAGTTCGGGGCCGTAACGGCTCAACCGGGAGTGGGGAAGACGGCCTTCCTGGTGCAACTGGCCATAAATGTCCTTCTACAAGGGAAAAAAGTTCTCCATGTAAGTATCAAAGACCCCGTAAATAAGGTCCATCTCTGGTACCGGGAGATGTTTGCCCGCCGGTTCCCGGGAGAGAAGAGGCACGAAATGGGGGAGGATATTATCAACCATCGCTTCATCATGGCCTTCAAAGAACAGGATTTCCATCAGGAACGATTGATGGACCGTCTTGAGGAACTCACTGTCCAGGGGATCTTTATACCGGAAATCTTGATAATCGACGGACTCAATTTTGCGATGATCGAAAGGGAAGCACTTCTTGCCATCAAAGGCATGGCCGAAAAGAGGGAACTAAAGACCTGGTTTTCTGTGCCACTTGCGAGGGGGGAAGCTCATTTCCCCCACGAAGATTTGTTTTCCCTAATTTTTCATCTCTATCCCGAGGGAAACCGGATTCCTGTAACAATCGCTAAGGGACAACACTCCTTTTCCCCCCTATATTTGGATGCCACCACGATGGTCATGGAGATTTAATTTCCCCCAACACCTCCCTCACTCTCTTCAGCAGGGCAACGGGTGAGATAGGCTTACTCAGGAAGATCACTTCCTCTGTAAGGGGGATGCCGTTTTGGGCGAATATATCCTTCGAGTAGCCACTGATTATGATGGTCTTGTAAGGTTTAATGGATTTAATCTTTTCGTAAACCTGCCTTCCGTTTATCCGGGGCATTATCGCATCGAGGATGAGAAGATCAAGGGTTTCTCTATGGGCATCAAATTTTTCCAGCGCCTCCTCCCCATCGGCCGCCTCAATAACGGTGTAACCGAAAGTTTTCAAGGTTGTGGCCAAGGCTTCCCTTAAAGCTTGGTCGTCTTCGGCCAGAAGGATGGTCTCTTTACCTGTGGGTAGGGTTTCCTCTACGGGAGCCTCCTCCCTTGCTTCTATAACCTTTCCCCTGGCCATTGGTAGATAGACCTTGACGGTCGTTCCCTGACCGGGTTCACTGTATATGTTCACAAAGCCTTCGTGTCTCTTTACGATTCCGTAAACGATCGAAAGCCCCAATCCCGTCCCTTTTCCCTCACTCTTTGTGGTGAAAAAGGGCTCAAAGACCCGTTGCAAGGTATTTTTGTCCATCCCTACCCCCGTATCGGTGATGATGAGGACGGCATATTCGCCTGCCTTGCCGTAACCGTGGGTCCTCACTAATTCCTCGTCATGGTAGACACTTCTCGTTTCGATGGTTAATCCACCGCCCCGGGGCATGGCATCTTGGGCGTTGGTGACGAGATTCATAATCACTTGCTCGATCTGTCCCCGGTCGACCATGACGGGCAGCTTCTCCTCCGCATAGAGGTATTTAAGACAGATGTCTTCCCGTACGAGGCGGCGGAGGAACTTTTCAAAACCCCGAACGAGGTCGTTTAAGTCGAAGAGCGCGAAATTGGCCGGCTGTTTTCGGCTGAAGGCCAGCAACCCTTGGGTCATGGCCGCGGCTCGCTCGCAGGAGGAGACGATTTGTTCCAAATAATGACTGAGGGGTTCGCCCCTCTTTTCTTTGATGAGGGCAAGCTGGCAGTAGCCCATGATGGCCGAAAGGATGTTGTTGAAGTCATGGGCCACGCTTCCTGCCATTAGACCGATGGCCTCCATCTTCTGGGCCTGGAGAAGCTGGGCTTCTAATTTTCGATGGACAGTGACATCCCTCCCTACTTCGATGGCGTTTACCACCTCATCGCCTTTGCCGAAAAGAGGAGCGGCCCGGAGGTCCCAGATTCTTCCGTCGGGGGTATAGACCGTAGCCTCGGCTTCCCTTTTTGTTTTGAAACATTCTTGCACTGGACAAATTTCGCAGGGTGCAGTGCGGTTGTGCCAGAGGGTGTAACAATACTTTCCCACGATTTCCTCGGATGAGGAAAGGTTCAAACTGTGGGCTGCCCCCCGATTAGCCCAGAGGATTTTTAAATCCCTATCCTGTAGGGTCAAATTATCAGGAATGGCATTGAGGAGGGTATGGAATTCCTGGCTGAGGCGTCTTAGTTTTTCCTTTTCCTCCCTTAATGTCGCCTCCGTCTCCCTTCGCTTTTCTATTTCCCTTTTAAGTTCCTCTACCGATACAGTGGTATTTTGGAGGGTTTCTGCCATGCCGTCGAAATTACGAGCCAAGAGGCCGAATTCATCGTTGCGTCTAAGATCGGTCCGATAGGCGAAGTTTCCCGTGCTCAAGGCGGCAAAGCCCTCCTCAAGGCGAAGGAGGGGGCCGTGGATACGGCGCCTGAGGTAAAATAAAAAGAATATAATGGTAAAACCCAGGGCAGCAGTTAAACCATTTCCCGCTAAATGGAATAATTCGTGGATTTTCTTTCTTTTTTCGTAAATGGATTTGACTAAATTTTTACCTTCAAGATACTGGAGATGGCGGAGACCTTTGACCCTAAAGATTTCTTGTTCCCTCTCCTTAAGGGTGAGGCTACTGATTCTATCGAATAAAGAAGTAATCGTACTATTTATATTGCTAATCGATTCTAAAATTTTTCTGTCAGTGGTAGGGTTCTCTGTGGCAATTTTCTCGATTAACTGCGCGATTTTTCGCTGGGTACCGTGGAAGCTTTCCTTATCGAAAACAGTCCCGCTGCGGAAGTACCATTCGTCTTCCTGAACCGCCAGGAAAAGAGCATGGGTAAGGGAGTCGGCCAGTTCCTCTTCCGCCTTTAAGGTTTCTTCTTTTAACGCAAAAGCAAGGTTAAAGGAGATGATGCCAAGAAAGGAAAGCACCACAAAAAGGAGAAGCAAATTGGAAAGTGTTCTTATCTTCACCGTTTACCACCACCGCAAGAGATGTCCGAGAACTACCCTTTACTCTTCCACTTCCAGTAGGCACTTACTATCAAATTATCCTTCCAATGCAAGGAAAAAGTTGAAATGGTAATAGGGCTATGATAGCTTTTATAAGCCAAAAGGGAAAAGGAGAATTTTGGACATGCCCGTATTTACCTATGAGGCTTTCGATGGGAGCGGGAAGAGAAGACGGGGTCTTATCGAAGCGGCAAGCCTGAACTATGCCGTAGCCCGGCTCAAGGAGGAGGGGGTATATCCCGTTTCTCTAAAGGAGACTAAAGAGATCCATAAAATTACTGTTTCTGGTAAGGTGAGCCCTAAGGATATCGCCCTTGTTACCCGACAGCTGGCCACCCTTTTGGCAGCGGGACTTCCTCTGGTTCCCGCTTTATCTGCACTTGTGGCCCAGACGACGCGCCCTGCGGTAAAGAACATCCTTTTGAGAATCAGGGAGGAGGTAAACGAGGGAAAGAGTTTAAGTGCCGCTATGGGCCTGTTCCCCCGGGTTTTTTCACCTTTCTATATTAACATGGTAAAGGCAGGCGAGGCCTCTGGGGCCGTAGAGGAAGTTTTGGAGAGGTTGGCGGATTTCACGGAGAATCAGGAAGTTTTAAAGACGAAGATAAAATCGGCCCTGGCCTATCCGTTCATTATGTTTTCCGTGGGGGTACTGGTTGTCCTTTTTTTGGTTACCTTTGTAGTTCCCAACATAACGAAGATTTTCGAAGAGATGCATCAGAGCCTACCGTGGGTTACCCTTCTTTTGATTTCCGTAAGTAGCTTCTTGAAATCCTTTTGGTGGCTCCTTCTCCTTTTTGCCCTTTTTTCCTTCTTGCTCGTCCGGCAATTTATTGTGGGCACAACGAAGGGAAGATACCTCTGGGATTGGTTAAAGATAAAAATTCCCCTTTTGGGTGCGGTGAACTTAAAACTTGCGGTGGCACGGTTCAGTCGTACCTTAGGGACACTACTTAAAAGTGGTGTGCCCCTCCTTACCTCCCTCGAGATTGCCGAAAGTATAGTGGGTAACCGTCTCCTGGGTGAGGTGGTTAGGGAGGCGGCAAAGGAGGTCGAGGAAGGTCAAAGTCTCTCCCGTCCCCTGTCAAAGAGTCCCCTTTTCCCCCCGATGGCCTGCGAAATGATAGCCGTGGGCGAACAGGGGGGAAATCTGGAGACGCTGTTACACCGGGTGGCCGATGCCTTTGAACGGGAGGCAGCATCGTCCATTATGACCTTAACCAGTCTTTTGGAACCGCTAATGATTCTCCTGATGGGGGCCATGGTAGGTTTTATTGTAGTTTCCGTTCTTTTACCCATCTTCGAGATGAATCAATTGGTTCGTTAAAAACTAACTTAAGGGGGCGAGACGATGGAACGGCAAAAAAAAGATGAAAGGGGTTTTACCCTTATCGAATTGATGGTGGTCATCGTCATTTTGGGTATCCTTGCGGGGCTTATTATTCCTCGCATTATGGGTAGACCCGATGAAGCCAGGCGGGCAAAGGCGAGAATGCAGATTGAGAGTCTCGAGACGGCCTTGAAACTCTATAAGTTGGATAACGGAAATTACCCCACGACGGAGCAGGGACTCCAGGCGCTGGTGGAGCCGCCGGCTGTCGGTCCACCGGCGAAGAACTGGCGCCAGGGGGGATACCTGGAAAAGGGCAAAGTTCCCAAAGACCCCTGGGGCAATGATTTTGTCTATGTCTCCCCCGGTGCCCACGGTGATTACGATTTGAGTTCTTTAGGTGCCGATGGAGAACCGGGAGGTGAGGGGAAGAATCAAGATATCAACAGTTGGGAGTTGGATTGAGGGAAAGGGGTTACACATTAATTGAGCTTGCCGTTGTCGTTTTTCTCGTGGGGCTTATGCTTTTCCTGGCGGTTCCCAAGATAAAGACCGCTCTGTATACGGAAAATTTGAAAAAGGCAAATAGGATGCTCATCGGTACCATACGCGAACTTAAGATTGCTGCCCTGCAAGAGCAGGTAGATCAGGTGCTGGTACTCGATTTGAACAATCAGGTCTTCTGGAGCTATGCCGTGGACATGACGCCGGAGAAGTTGGCTGAGCGGAAGAGGCAGGCGATACCCCTTCCCTCTGGTGTAAAAATAGCCGATGTCTCTCAGGTGGGGGCGGAAAAGGAGATGGAGGGAGAAATTGCCATCCGGTTTTACAGGCAGGGGAATAGCCAGCCGACCGTAGTCCATCTACAGGAGGGGGAGCAGTACGAAACCCTTGTGCTCTCTCCTTTTTTGGCCACGGTTAAGGTCCATGAGGGATATGTTGACATATCACCCATCGGCATCTAATAATGCTTGACAGATAAATTCGTTTGTGATTTATTAAAATAAAATCTTTTTTGGAATAGGAAATGGCACCTGGTGTAACCAACGGAAATAGCTTTTTTGGTTTTTGGTACTTTTACTTTCCGGTGGTCTACCCAGGGGGCCCGATGACGTAAGCTTAATAATATCGGGTATATAAGCCATGGGTAGACAAGAGATGCCGCCCATGGCTTTTTTATTTTGGGCCATGGACGGGAAAACTGCTCTGGCCCTTTTATTTTAATGACGAAAGGAGGAAGAGAAGTGATTATCGTAATGAAAAGGAATGCTTCGGAGGAACAGATTGAAAAGGTAGTAAAGTTTGTAGAATCCATGGGGTTTAGCCCTTATCCGTCACGGGGGGTAGAGCGAACCATTATCGGGGTCGTAGGTGATGACCGGGGAAAGGAGGAACTTAAGGTGGTGGAATTCATGTCCGGCGTAGAGAAAACGATTCCTATCTTGAAACCTTATAAGTTGGCGAGCCGTGAGGCGAGGGAAGAGAACACGGTAATTACCGTAGACGGGGTTAGAATCGGTGACGGTGATTTTGTTGTTATGGCCGGACCCTGTGCCGTGGAGAGCGAGGAGCAAATGATGACCTGTGCCCTCGCAGTCAAGACGGAAGGGGCCAAGATTTTAAGGGGGGGAGCCTTCAAGCCCCGGACCTCACCCTACAGCTTCCAGGGGATGGCTGAAGAGGGGCTGAAAATCCTCGCCAGGGTAAAGAAAGCTACGGGACTTCCCGTGGTTACGGAGGTAATGAGTCCTGAGGATGTGGAGCTTGTGGAACGCTACACCGATATCCTCCAGATCGGTGCCCGCAATGTGCAGAACTTCCCCCTGCTCAAGAAAGTGGGACAATGCAGAAAGCCGGTACTGTTAAAGCGGGGCATGATGACTACCCTGGAGG
>Ga0315298_1009715_pt1 | contig 11797 bp, 7 predicted proteins | sample WHS_1_MG_FD_203077 | JGI IMG/M metagenome (GOLD analysis project Ga0315298, IMG submission 203077) | Extremophilic microbial mat communities from Washburn Hot Springs, YNP, Wyoming, USA - WHS_1_MG | ecosystem: Environmental > Aquatic > Thermal springs > Hot (42-90C) | place: USA: Wyoming... | reverse complement strand
TTTCCACAATTTCACATAATTTGTAAAGAAAGAAAAAGTAGCAAAAAGAAAGAAAACTACGACTACTAATTTTTTTCCTCTTAGATCACATACTGTGATCATTATACCAGGGGGAGAGGGGGAGTTACAAAATTTCGAGACGGACAATAGATTAGATTTGTGAGGCAAATAATTAGCGAAATTGGCCAGCCATAAAGGATGGCCCTACGAAATGACAAGAAATAATTGTTTTTATATCTAACCCACCCTTCAGTGAGGGATTACAAACCCATTTTCTTTTTATTTGACATTTATTCTTAAGTTTATCTATATTCAAGATATCCAACGATGAAATGGTCAAGCTTTTCTTTGGCAAGAATTTTGAGGATTTGGGCGCGTAAATTAGCTTTTTTTATTCCCCACTCCTTCCTCTTGAGTCTATTTCTGACTTTTGTAGTCTACTTTTTAGGCATTTTTTGGGCTTATCATGGTCCTTTTGACATGATCAAATTTTGGGCAAATGGATTTTGGAGCTTCTTGGGTTTTTCCATGCAGATGGTGGTTATGATTCTGAGCACTTTTAGCATTGCCAGTGTACCTTTCATCCGTAAAATAATTCGCCGCTTAGTTGACCTATTAGCCCAGCCGCGCCGAGGACTAATTTTTTTAATTTTGGCTACGGGAATCATTTCCTGGATATATTGGGGCTTGGGTATGGTAGTCGGTGCTGTCATAGCCAGGGAAATGGGCCGAAGAATCTCGGGTATAGACTATCCCCTACTGGTTGCGGGCGCCTATTCGGGAATATGGGCCGGAAGTTTTGGCCCCTTCGCTTTTATTCCCTTAGCTGTAAGCCAACCCGGACATTTTTTAGAAAAATTTATGGGGCTGTATCCTTTATCGCAAACTTCCCTCAGCTCCTTTTCCATTTTGGTTTCCGGATTAAGCCTAATTTTAATCTCTCTGTTTATGGGACTGATCTGCCCTCCTTCCTCAGAAGCTAATCCCCCTCTGGCTAACCTTTTACGCAGGTTTGATGAGGAAGATCGCGAGGAAGATGAATCTCTCCTTGCTGAAAAAAAATTAAGAGAAGGCCGCATTCCCTTGGGCCTTTGGTTAGAGCATAGCCGCTGGCCGGTTTGGTGGATTTCCCTTATGGCTTTTTCTTATTTGGTCTATTGGTTTTACGGAAGAGGTTTTGAAATTAATTTAAATATTTTGAATTTATTTCTCTTCATCTTTGCCCTCTTATTGCATGACACTCCGGCGCGCTTCTTAAGCTCAATGGAAAGGTCAATCCGCCCTATTTACGGAATCATTGTTCAATTCCCCTTTTACGCTGCGATTCAAGGCATGTTAATTTCTTCAGGATTAGCTACTATCTTTTTTCAATGGTTATTAGCCAATTCTTCCTTGAATACTTATCCCTTCTTACTTTACTTAAATGCCATTTTGATAAATTTCTTCCTGCCCACATCCGAAGCAATCTGGGAGGCCCAGGGTTTATTAGTTATAAAAAGTGCCCAAACTTTGGGTGTCCACCTCCCTCAGGCCATTAATATCTTCACCGCCGGAGAGTTATTGGCCAACCTCATTCATCCTTTCTGGACCATCCCCATTTTGGGCATTTGTGGAATAAGTATTCGGGAGATTATGGGTTATTGCCTCTTCGCTTTTATTATTCTCTCCGCGCTTTGGATTACTTGCTTTACTTTTTTTCTAATATAAATAAAATTATGTTTATAAGAAAAAGATCGGACATGTCCTTCTGGAAAACAATCAAATGGAAGCCATAACTGGGAAAGAGCGCATCCGCGCCTGTATGAAAAGAACTTATGCTGACCGAGTTCCCGTGGGGTTAATTTTGGGACCTTTTCGGGCAAAGATTCTGGGCTGTCCTCTCCAAGAATATTGGAGGAGCGGGGAAAAATTAGCGGAAGGTACCTTGGCCGCTTACCATCTTTTTCATCACGACAGTGTGGAAGTATCGTGGGACATTGTCATGGAAGCAGAGACGGTAGGAGCAGAGTTAGAATTTCCCTCTGAAAGAGTTCCCCAGGTTAAAAAATATATTTTAGCTCAAAAATCTGCTCTGGACTCCCTGTCGCTCTCGTCTCCGGCCGAGAATGGTCGGTTTCCTTTGTATAGAGAAGCCTGCCAAATTTTAGCCCGCGAATTAAAAGATGTATCTCTTTCGGGCACGGTAAGCGGACCTTGGACCATGGCCACTGCTCTGCGGGGTGCCCAGCAATTAATATTCGATACCATGGATGACCCGCAATTTGTGCATGAACTTTTAAATTTTACCACCCAAGTCGTAAAAATATTAGGCACGCAAATTTTGCAGACTGGCCTTTCCTTAACTATGGGGGAAGCGGCTTGCTCATGTAGCCTCATCTCTCCGCATATCTACCGGCAATTCATCAAGCCGCGCCATCAGGAGATCGCCGCTTATTTTCGGGAAAAAAAGGCCGGTTTATCGATGCATATATGCGGCTTCATCGATCCGATCATGACCGACATATTAGATTTGGGTATAGTGGCTTTAAGTATGGATAGTCCTTCTTCTTTGGCCAAGATGGTTAACCTTTCCCAGAAGAAGATAGTTTTGGTGGGCAATGTAGCGACCGCTCTATTCGTCCAGGGCTCAAAAGAAGAAATGGAAATGGCCGTAAAAAATTGTCTCCAGGTGGCCGCCCGTGGGGGGGCATATATTATTTCCTCGGGATGTGAATTACCCTATAATTCCGTCCTCGACAAAGTTCAGTTTTTCATCGAAGCCGTTCATCAGTACGGAAAGACGGAATTAATCGTCGAAACTTCCTCATAATGCCTATTCTAAGTTTTAGCACCCGGTGGCCAATAACGGCCGGCCCAAAGCAGGCCTAAAGCAGGGATGAACAATGCCCAAGCCGACTTGTCTGGGGTAAAGACGACCAAGGAAAGAGCAGCCAATGGTGCTTTTAATCCCTTTGCCCCAGGTTAGTTTCGTAAATAATATTTTTTTATTTATCGCTCAGAAAAATTAAAGAAAAAGGAAGGAAAGAAATGAATCATATCCCTTTGGTTCATGAAGATGTTTATCTGGTAGGTTCGCCTAACTTGACTTCGGCGGATGATTGCTGCGTCTATCTTATTGATTTAGGCGATTTAATATTGATTGATGCGGGCGCTGGAAAGAGCGTGCCTGCTATTCTAGAAAACGTAGCTTCCTTGGGTTTTGCTCCCCGGTCTATTGCCGCCGTGGTGGTAACTCATTGCCATATTGATCATATAGGAGGCCTGCCTATGTTGCGGGAAAAAACAGGATGCGAAGTTATTGCCCACGAACTTGATGCCCGCGCTATCGAATCTGGTGATCCTGAAAAAACAGGTGCGGCCTTGTATGGCACTACCTTTCCGCCCACCCCCGTCGATTATAAATTGAGTGAAGTACGGGAAGTATTAAAATTTGCTAAAGGGGAAATTCTCTGTTTGCATACCCCCGGGCATACCCCTGGCTCAATTTCTATAATCCTGGACCACAGCGGTAAGCGGGTTCTCTTTGGCCAGGATATTCATGGGCCCTTCTCCGCATCTTTTGGTTCAAATATGGCCGCCTGGCGCAAATCAATGGAAGTGCTTTTAGGCTTAAAAGCGGACATTCTCTGCGAAGGCCATTTGGGAATTATTCAACCCGAGGCGGAAGTGGAGAAATATATACGCCAATATTTAAGTCTTTACGCCGAAAAAGATAAAAATAAGGAGCCCAAATAATTAAGCCTACGGCCATGGCCAAAGCTCCAAGCATTATAACTTTACTTACCGATTTTGGTTACGCAGGGGAATATGTGGGAGTAATGAAAGGAGTAATTTTGGGCATTAATCCCCAATGCCAATTGGTTGACCTTACCCACCAAATCACCCCCCAAAACATTCGACAAGCTGCTTTTGTTTTGCACAACTCCTATCGTTTTTTTCCCCCAGGGACCATTCATTTAGTGGTCGTCGATCCCGGGGTAGGCACTAAGCGCCGTCCCATAATCCTCAAAAAAGATGGTTATTTTTTTGTAGGCCCGGATAACGGAGTTTTTGGTCTTGTGCTTAAGAAAGGCAAATATACAGCCGTGGAAATAACTGCCCCCTCCATCTTGAAAAAGCCTATCAGCTCAACTTTTCATGGTCGCGATATCTTTGCGCCTGTGGCTGCTTATCTTTCTTTAGGCAAAGAAATGCGCCAATTTGGCCCGCGGGTGACTAATCTGCAAAAGCTGGCCTGGCCGCCACCGGTTATAAAGGACCAAAAAATAATTGGGCAAATAATTTTTGTTGATTCTTTTGGTAATCTAATTACTAACATCGATCGAGATTTTTTTGTCTCCCAAATTGCCGGTCGGCAGTTTAAAATAAAAATAAAGAAACGGAGTCTATCTTGCTTGCTAGAAACTTATGCTCAGGTGCCTGCGGGCCAAATATTGGCCCTCTGGGGGAGTGCCGGGTATTTAGAAATAGCTATAAACCAGGGCCATGCCCAGCGCACCCTAAAAATGGGGCCAGGAGATCCAATTATAATTTCTTTATTTTAAAGTTTTCTTTTTTCACCTTACTCCTCTCCCTTTTTTTTGGGTTAGTCTTTTCTTCCCTTGGCCTGGCTTCTTCTCCCGCGGAAGAAGAGTTGGAAAAAGCCCTATATCTTTACCAAAATAAAAAATATCCCCATACCTGGGAAATTATCCAAAACCTTAAAGAAGATCTCCTCCCTCCGCCCCGGCGAGCAGATTTTTTCTTCCTTAAAGGTCAGGTTTTGCGTCAGCTCTCTAAACCATTAGAAGCCGCCCAAGCTTTTTCACGGGCAATGGAACTCCATCAGCTCCTACCTGACTATGCTCTTTATTACCAAGCCGAGTCATGGCGAAATGGGGGAGAAATTCAAAAGAGTTTGGAAACCTATCAGCGCTTGATTTCTTCCTATCCCGAAAGTCTCTGCACTCCCTTGGCCGAACTTAAAATGGCCGAAATCTATCTTCAACTAAAAGAATATACCCAAACTAAGGATATTTGTCGCCGCCTGCTTTCCAGAAATTTAAATAGAGATCTGGCACCGGTAGCCCTATTTTTATTAGCTGAGGCTGAGGAAGGATTGCAGGAGTGGGTTAAAGCTATCCAGACCTATCAAGAGATCTGGCTAAAATATCCTTTGCACAATTTAGCCACCCAAATCCCAGAAAAGTGGGAAAAAATAGCCCGGGCGAAAAAAATAAAGATAGAGAAGATTTCCCCTGCTCTCCTTGTGCAACGGGCTTTACATTTTTATCGGGCTCGTCTTTATGAGAAAACGCTAAAAGAACTGGAAAAAATTCCTGGTTTGCCCTCGAACAAATTCCCCAAAAAATATAACGGTGAATCTTGGATTGATGATTTTTATTTTCATCGGGGTATGTGTCTTTTTTATCTAAAACAATATACCAAAGCCAAAGATATTTTTCATTTAGTGACTCATCACTCTCGAAACGAAACGATTGTGCAACGTTCTTGGCTCGGGATGGTCCGCTCTCTATTTCGCGCTGGCTGGAAAGAACAAGCTCTAAGGACTATTTCCCGTTTTAAAAATACTTTTGCGGCCAGTCCCTTTTTAGATCAAATTCTATACCTTCAAGCGCAAATATTAGAAGACCAAGGGGATACGGCCCAAGCCATCTCTCTTTACCAAGAAATAGGGGAAAAATTTCCCCAAAGCTCCTGGAGGTTCCCAGCTCTCTGGCAGGCTGGATGGCTCTTTTTTAAAAACCAAGATTGGCTAAAAGCCAAACAAACATGGGAGCAGTTGCAGGCTCTGCACCCCAACTCTCCCTGGATAGAAAAAACTTATTACTGGATAGGTCGCACTTGGCAAGAAATGAAAGAGGAAGAAAGAGCTGAAAATATTTTCCAGTATCTGCGCCAAAATTTTCCTGCTTCTTATTATAGTCTTCTGTCCGCCAGCAGGGGAAATCTTGCGGAAATCAATGCCCTTTTCTCTGCCCCCTTAGAAGAAAAAACTCTCCAATCTTTTTTAGAAAAAACCAACGGCATTTCTGTGCCTATCAATTTAGAAAAAGGAAAAGCTTTGGCTCGCTTAGGTTTAATGGGAGACGCCTTGGGTGAGCTGGCGGCCGCTGAAGAAAAAGGAAAAATTTCTTTAGAAATTCAAAAAGAAATAGCCCGGGTTTATCGGGAAATTGGTGAGTATGCCCGATCGACTTTATTGATCCGTAAAAACTTTCGCCTCCGCCCATTAGGAAACAACATTCCGGAAGCGGAAAGGTCTGCCTATCTTTTGGCCTACCCAGTGGGCAATCTGTTCTGGGTCAATTATTACGCCCAAATTAGAAATTTAGACCCGGCTTTAGTCTGCGCTCTTATTCTGGAAGAAAGCCGCTTCCAGCAGCAAGCTCTATCGGTAGCTGGCGCCAGGGGGTTAATGCAAATTCTTCCCCCTACCGGGCAGAAGATTGCCCGCCAATTGGGCTTACCTTCTTTTGAGGAAAAATTGCTTTTTGAGCCAGAGTTTAACTTACGCTTGGGAACTTGGTATTTAGCTCAACTTCTCCAAGAATTCTCGGGTAAATTACCCTTGGCTTTAGCAGCTTACAATGCCGGCCCCCACGTAGTCAAAGAGTGGGTTTCCCGGCTCAAAAATTTTCGGGAAGATGAATTTATCGAAAATATACCTTACTCAGAAACCAGAAATTATGTTATTCGAGTTTTAAACAGCTTTCAGGCTTACCGCTTTCTTTACCGAACCGCCAAGTAAATTCCCCGCAAAAACATTGAATATTCTATTTTCCCCAAAAGTTGTTTCCCCCGGACTCAAGAGTCTCATCCTTCCCCTTTTCTTTAAACTCCTGGGCGAACAAGAAATCAACTATAAGACCTCTTCCGTTCATGTCCGGCCAGATAGTTCAAAGGATCAACTGAAGCCCAGGCGGCTTTTTTCATAGAAATGAGATGGGAGAGAGAAAAAGCATTACAAAGGATGGCCCGCAATCCTTCCCAACCAATCTGGGACCAGGCGTACCCTGTCTTATAAAGTTCGGTAAATTCACGGTAAAAATCAGGCAATTTAAGTTTGGTGGGCAAAACGGCATGGACATAGTCAAACAGTTCGTAATTTGTGGTAATTAACTTTTCTTTGACGCGGGCAAATAATTCTGTACCTGGCAAAGGAGTAAGAATCGTCAAAGAAGGAGAATATAATTTCCGATCTAATATGTATTGACGCAGGCGGCGAAAATCATCTTTTTGAAAAGACGGATCAATAATGAAAGCAGCGATGACTTCCATTCCCTGAGCCCGCAAAATCTTTAGGGCTTCTTCATTATTTTGCACGGAATTATGCTTGTTCAACTGGCTGAGTTCCTCTTCATCAATTTTCTCAAACCCGATGAACACCTTCCAGAAACCTGCTTTTCTCAGCAGGGAAATAATCTGGGGATGTTGAACAATAGAGTCACTACGAGCTTGAAAAGTGAAGCGTTTTTTTATTCCATGCTTCAAAATCAGCTCGGCAATCCTTTGGGCTCGCGGAACGCTGATGAGAAAATTATCATCTGCTAAGAAAATATATTTTTCTTTAAGCGTCTTAATCTCTTCCAAAACCCTTTCTGGACTCTTCATCCGACATTTCCCCTGGAAAAACTTCCAAACGCTACAAAAGTCGCACCGATATGGACATCCTCGGGAAGTTTCCATTATGGAAAAGGGCTTTTGGAAACCAAGATGGTAGTGTTTCCGATAGCGGACAGTTAAATGCCGAGCTGGGATAGGTACCTCATCGAGATTGGATATTAAAGCTCGCTCAGCGGTGCGCCAAGGGGCGGTTGGTTCATTCAGAAAAAGACCAGGAATTGTCCTTAAATCTCCACCGCCTTCCAGGACATTGATTATTTCCCGTAGGGCTACTTCTCCTTCCCCGATGACTACCCCATTTATATCTGGGCAATAAAAGTCTTCGGGAGAAAGAGAGGCATGGTGCCCACCTACGAATACGATTGTTTCTTTATTCCAAGTTTTAATCTTGTGGGCAATCTCCCAAGTCTGATAAACATCAATGGTAAAAGAGCAATTAATTCCACAAAAATCTGGCTGAAAATCCTTGAGAATCTCTAAAAGATTGTTTTCCAAACGCAGATCTAATATTCTGACTTCATGCTCGGGGATACTTCCCGCGATCGCTTCCAGCCCTAAGGGCTCAACTACTGCTAAACTTCGGAAACCTAATCCCCGATCTTGAGCAGGCTGTATTAATAAAACCTTCATCTTTTATTATTCCCTTTTCTATAAACGCTATAAAATAAAAAGGTCCCTTGGTCTTTTATACTCCCAAGGGACCTTTAAATTTTCTGGCGGGGCCGACGGGATTTGAACCCGCGTCCTCCGGCGTGACAGGCCGGCGTTATAGACCAGCTTAACTACGACCCCGGTAGGCGGAATAGGATTTGAACCTATGACCTCCCGCGTGTAAGGCGGGCGCTCTCCCCACTGAGCTATCCGCCCTGAACTTCCTTTTTTCAATTTTATAATATACCATATTTTTAATAAAAAGAGAAAAAATAATCACGCGGGCGATCCCCTGGGCAAAACACTAAATTTTTATAAAGTTAATCTATTTTTTACCACCCTTTTTTCTCTTGTCAAGATAAATTTTAGAGATCTAGTAATGCCTTAATAAAGGGTGGATTTCTTATAACTCCCCCTTTTTCCCCCTCTTAGTTTAAGAGGTGGAGAGGGGGAGTTACAAAATTTCGAGACGGACAATAGATTAGATTTGTGAGGCAAACCATTAGCGAAATTGGCCAGCCATAAAGGCTGGACCTACGAAATGACAAGAAATAATTGTTTTTATATCTAACCCACCCTTCAGTGAGGGATTACGAGATCTATGAAAAAGTCCCTCGGGATGTAATTAGGTCATTGCTGCCCAGGCAGGAATCCAGTATTTTCAAGGCTTTTATGAAGTCCCGCTTTAGGGGAGCGACCGAAAAGATGGTTTTTCAGAGATCTCCCAAAATATTTCTGACATCCGGTTTAATAGAGCCGACCACAGGCTTCTTTAGGAGTCAAAAAGAAGATTTTTCTGAAGTCTTTTATGGAGATTTTTGAAAAATTTTCTGTTCAATGCTCTTCAAGCTATCGTAAATTCTTTGGGCAAGTTTTTTAGTTGCGGTCATCCTTGAAATGGTTAACCGCAACCCTTAATTATTCTTTTATAATCTTGCCCTCTATAATCTTGTCCTCTTTAAATCAAAGCGGTCCAAGTTCATTATTTTATTCCAGGCTTTTATAAAATCTGCTACAAACTTATCTTGGCCGTCTGAGCAAGCATACACCTCGGCCACAGCGCGCAACTCGTTGTGATGCCCAAAAATTAAATCTACCCTGGTGGCGTTCCATTTCCATTCCCCTGTTTTTCGATCGTGGCCCTTAAATAAATAAGAATACTCGTCAGCCGGTTGCCATTCTGTTCCCATATCCAAGAGATTCACAAAGAAATCATTGCTAAGAACACCAGGCCTTTTCGTAAACACGCCATTATTAGAATAACCATAGGTAGCCCCTAATACTCTAAGCCCTCCTACCAAAACGGTCAATTCCGGAACTGTGAGGCAAAGAAGTTGGGCCTTGTCCACCAGCAGATATTCGGCCAGGCCATGGGCAGGATCCTTGATATAGTTCCTAAACCCATCGGCAAAGGGCTCCATTGCTGCATAAAAGGATACATCCGTATGTTCTGGTAAAGCATCCACTCTTCCTGGGGTAAAAGGAACCTGCACGTTAAAACCTGCTTTTTTAGCGGAAACTTCTACCGCCGCACATCCGCCAAGTACAATCAAATCTGCCAAGGAAACTCGCTTGTTCTTTTTCTGTTGGGCATTAAATTCCTTTTGGATTTCTTTATACACCCCCAGAATTTTTTCTAAATCTTTCGGATGATTTACTTCCCAATCTTTTTGGGGAGCTAAACGAATACGAGCTCCATTTGCTCCACCACGCCTATCTGAATTACGGTATGTGGCGGCCGATGACCAGGCGGTATAAACTAACTGGGAAACGCTCAAGCCAGTGGCCAAAATTTTATCCTTAAGTTCTTTAACATCCTCTTCATCGATTAATTCATAGTCCCGCTGCGGCAAAGGATCCTGCCATATGAAGACCTCCTCAGGTACTTCCGGACCAAAATAGCATTCCCGCGGACCCAAATCACGATGGACAAGCTTAAACCAAGCTTTAGCAAAAGCTTTTTCGAACTCTGGGGGGTGTTCAAGGAAACGCTTGGCGATTTTTGCAAAATCCGGATCGAACTTTAAAGCCAGATCAGCGGTGAGCATCATCGGCGGATGCTTTTTATTTGGATCATGGGCATCTGGAATAATAGCTGGCGCATTTTTCGCCACCCATTGATTTTTGCCCGCAGGGCTTTTGGTCAATTCCCAATCATAGTTGAATATAAAATGTAGATAATTTATCCCAAATTTGGTAGGAGTGGAAGACCAGGTCAATTCAAAGCCCGAGGTAAAGGTATCAGGCCCTTTGCCAGTATGATAACGATTTTTCCAGCCCAGCCCCTGCTGTTCTATGGGGGAGGAATCTGGATCTGGGCCGACATAGGTATCTGGACAGGCTCCATGACACTTACCAAAGGCATGTCCCCCAGCAATCAAAGCTACCGTCTCTTCATCATTCATACCCATACGCGCAAAGGCCTCTCTTATTTGTTTGGCAGAGGCGACGGGATCAGGATTACCTTCTGGTCCTTCTGGGTTTACATAAATAAGCCCCATCTCGGTGGCCGCAAAAGGCTTGGCCAGTTCTCCTTCTTTAAAGCGTTCTTTTCCAGATAACATCTCAATTTCTGGTCCCCAGTCTGGACTTTCATCAGGCTCCCAAATATCCTCTCTTCCACCGCCAAAACCTATTGTTTTAACCCCCATGTGCTCCAGAGCTACATTACCAGCTAAAATAATCAGATCAGCCCAGGAAAGCTGGCGACCATACTTTTGCTTGATCGGCCAAAGTAAACGAACTGCTTTATCGAGACTCATGTTATCTGGCCAGTCTACTCGCGGAGGGAAACGAATATCCCCTGTTCGCGCCCCACCACGGCCATCATAAATTCGGTAGCTTCCTGCACTATGCCAGGCTAAACGAATAAATAAAGGACCATAATGACCAAAGTCAGCCGGCCACCAGTCTTGTGAATTTGTCATAAGATTCTTTAGGTCATTTTTAACCGCGGCCAGATCCAAACTTTCAAACTCTTTAGGATATTCATATTCTGGCCCATAGGGATTAGTATGCGTACAATTTTGCCGCAGAATCTTCAAATTTAGTCTATTGGGCCACCAATCGGTAATCCATCTTTTTTTTACCCTGCCACTCTTCTTTTCCATTTTACACCTCCTCGATTTTTTTAATTATCCAGTAGGATAACTTTCTTCATCCCTCACCAAATACAGGGGAAATTCATATCTGGGAAATAATTTCCCTCTTTCTTTTCCTCTCCCCAGCGAAAAGAGGATTGGTGAGGGGCTAATTAAAAATTTCACCAATCTCCCCACTTTTCAGGCCTGAATTACAAACTTTCTATTAAACAGCTTGTAACAAATTTTCGAAAATGCTAACAGGAAAAATGTAGATCTTAACTAATTAGTAATAGTTACTAATTAGGAATATATCATAATGAAAATGAAACAGTCAACCGAAAAGTAATGCCTTACTAAAGGGTGGATTTCTTATAACTCCCCCTTTTTCCCCCTCTTAGTTTAAGAGGGGGAGAGGGGGAGTTACAAAATTTCGAGAC
>Ga0315298_1009714_pt1 | contig 11797 bp, 9 predicted proteins | sample WHS_1_MG_FD_203077 | JGI IMG/M metagenome (GOLD analysis project Ga0315298, IMG submission 203077) | Extremophilic microbial mat communities from Washburn Hot Springs, YNP, Wyoming, USA - WHS_1_MG | ecosystem: Environmental > Aquatic > Thermal springs > Hot (42-90C) | place: USA: Wyoming... | reverse complement strand
TGATATAATATAACAAAGTTTGAAAAGTAGAAAACTATAAAAGATTGAAAATTAGTAGAAAGAGGAAGATTTAAAAAGCTTCTTATGTCGGAATTTTAGTTGTTAAAGGAAATATCATTTTTCACGCTTTTTTCAGATAATATGAAGATGGATGAGACCATAAGGAAGATTGAGGCTATCGCGGATGAAGGTTTGGAAGGGTATAAGAAGTATTTGATGGTAGGAGGAGGGACAAAGGGTGGTCCGGTTCTCCATCACGGAAAAGGAGTAAGGGTCTGGGACATAAACGGGAAAAGTTATATTGATTGTACCTCCCAGAGTTGGGCTCTTTATTTAGGATATTGCAATGAAGAAATATGGGGCGCGGTTAATCAGCAAGCGCAATATTTAACCCATGTCCACCAGGGTTTTGATACTTTATCAAAGTTCTACTTAGCCAGGAAGTTGGCGGAGATTGCCCCTTCTCCTTTAAACAGAGTTTCCTTTTCTCCAAGCAGCGGGCTGGCTTTAGAAGCCGGTTTGAAGATCGCCTTAAAAAATAGGCCTGCCTCTCACTACTTCGTTTCTCTCTGGGATGGTTATCACGGAACTACTTTGGGAACGATGGGCGCCTCTTGGATATCTACAAAAGCCTCAGGTGAATATGTTGGAGGAAGCCGGTTTCTGCCTCTTACCAAAAATTTTGTTCGTGTTCCCAACCCTTATTGTTATCGCTGCTATTTTGAGCAAAGACCGGAAGATTGTGATTTAATGTGCGCCAAAATGCTGGAACTTACTTTAGAAAAAGGGGTCAATGGACCAGCTGCGGGTTTAGTTGTGGAACCCTTACAGGCAAGTGGAGGAATGATTCCCTGTCCAAAAAGATATTTGAAAAAGATAAGGGAAATCTGTACCAGATACGAAGTTCCCTTAATCTTTGATGAGATTCAGACGTATATCAGAATAGGAAGGTTCTTTGCCGCGGAGTATTACGAAGTTACTCCGGACATCATCGTGTTAGGAAAGGCGCTCGGCGGAGGTCTGCCTTTGGGCGCAATTATTATTAAGGATGGTTTGGCGGGTTTTAATCCTGATATCGAAGACCTTCATACTTTTTCCAGTAATACTCTTTCCATGGTAGGAGCAATAAAACTGATTGAGGTCGTGGAAAGGGAGCGGATTCTTGACCATGTCAACAGAATAGGCGATTATTTCAAGGGTAAACTTATTGAGTTAAAGAAGGAATTCCCGGAAATAGGAGATATAAGACAGGTTGGATTACATATTGGTCTAGAATTTGTTAAAGACCCAGAAAGTAAAACTCCTTTATTTGAAGAAACCAAAAAGATAAGAGATGAAGCAATGAAAAGAGGAGTAATTTTTGGTTTAGCTGGTGTGAGGAAAAATCTTCTCAAGATAAAGCCTCCTTTGATTATTAACCAGAGTGAAGCGGATGAAGTCCTTGACGTTCTTTACCAATCATTAAAAGAGGTATTGAGGCGATGATTTCCATTAATCTTAAAGGTAAATCCGCTTTGGTCACCGGCGGTTCCCGTGGTATCGGCGCTGGGATTAGTAAAGTTCTGGCAAAGGCCGGAGCAAGTGTAGTTTTGGTCCACACCAAAAAGGAAGAGAGTTTTGAAACCGCGCGCAGACTGATAAAAGAGATAGCAAAAGAAGGAGGAAATGCGTGGGATGTCGGTGCCAACGTAGAAGAATCCCAAGAAATGCAAAAAGTAGCGGAAGAGATAGAAAAAAAATGGAGAGGGCTTGATATTTTAGTCAACAGCGCCGGCACCACAAGCGTTGTTCCTTTCCCATCTTTACCCTTAGAGGAGTGGGAGAGGATAATTAAAATTAACCTCACGGGCGCTTACAACAGCGTAAAGGCTGTGTTGCCTCTGATGCTGAAGAAGAAAAAGGGTAAAATTATCTTAATCGGTTCCGCGGCAATCGTTAAAGGTGGTGGAGGAGGAGCTCATTATGCTGCTTCTAAGTCTGCTTTAGAAGGTTTCACCCGGGCACTATCCCGGGAACTTGCCCCCCGGGGGATAAATACAAACCTTGTTCATCCTTCTCTAATTGAGACCGACCTTTTGCACAGCCGGTATCCTAACTCCAAAGAGAGAGAAAAATTGGTTAAAGAAGTTCCGGTGGGCCGGTTAGGAAAGCCTGAAGATATCGCTTATCTTGTTGCTTTCCTCTCTTCAGATTTAGCCGACTATATCTGCGGGCAGTCATTCTTTGTGGATGGAGGGAGAACCTTTGCTGGATGAGTCTATGAAGGGATTAATTAAATATGAGTATAACCAGCGAAAGAAGGAAGATTTCTGATGGCACTATTGCTGGGTATTGATATAGGTTCTTCGGCATTGAAGGCAGCGATGATTGATGAAGAAAGCGGGCTCTGCCTTATCCGGACTGTTGCATATGACGAAGATTGGATTGGGGAAAAGCCCGATTATCTTGAAAGAAATATTGAGACCTACTGGGAGGCAACAAAAAAGTGCCTCAAACTATTCTTAGAGCAGGATAAAATTGACGTGCAGAAAATTAAAGCCGTTTCTTTTTCAACCCAGGGTGAGACCTTTGTTCCGATGGATGAAAGTTTCCGCCCCTTACGAAAGACCATTCAGGGACACGATGTAAGAGCCCAGGAGGAAGCAGAGATACTTCGTTCTGAATTTGGGGACCACGAAATGTACCCGGTTTCCGGCCAGCCGACTATTGATGCCTACTGGCCAGCAGTAAAGATACTCTGGATAAAACGCAACCAGCCTGAGGTGTTCGCAAAGACACGGCGATATGTGATGATAGAAGACTACATAATCCATAAACTTACCGGGAAATTCGTTACCGAGAAAAGCCTGATAGGGACGTCCTATTACTATGACATAGAACATCAGCAATGGTATTTGCCAATGATGGAATTCCTTGGGATTACGAATGAGATGCTTCCTGAAGTTATGAATCCGGCCGAGGTGGTCGGCGAAGTTAAACCTGAGGCAAGTGTGGAAACAGGTCTTTCAACAGATACCCTTGTGGTTACAGGGGCAATGGACCAGATTGCCGGTGGAGTAGGCGCCGGGAATGTAGCACCTGAAATAATTACCGAAACCACCGGTACATCCCTTGCAATCGGTGTTACCGGGAGAGGAAATTTGAAAGATTATTTTAGTACAGGGCTACCCATCTGTTTTCATGCGGTAAAAGGGGCCTATTTCCTGATGCCGTGGGAAGGAAGCGGGGGGCTTACCTTCCAATGGTTTGCCAGAGAGTTTGCCGCCCTTGAGAAGTTGCAGGCCGAGCAAGACAATAAAGACCCATATGACATTCTTACCACATTCGCTGCAAGGGTGCCGGCAGGTTGTGAAGGTTTAATAATGCTTCCCTATCTGATAGGGACTGTTGGTCCTGAACCTAACCCCAATGCTCGTGGTGTATATTTTGGTATCTCAATAAATCATACAAAAGCGCATTTTGTGAGGGCAATATTAGAGGCGATAGGCTATGTAATTCGGGCCAATACCGAGGTTATAAGAAAGTGCGGTATACAGGTGTCCGAAATCAGGTCGATGGGTGGTGGTTCAAAGAGCCGGCTTTGGAACCAGATTAACGCTGACATATGCAAAATTCCTGTTTCCACCATGGAAATTTCGGATACCGCCGCACTGGGTGCGGCACTTTTAGCCGGTGTAGGGAGTGGTGTTTACAAACAAGTTGAAGCGACATGTCAGAGCCGTTTTCTGAAAACAAAAGAGACATTTGTTCCGGATAGTGGTAGAACTAAAGTCTATGACGAATGCTACCGCAAATATCGCAGTCTATACCAGCATTTGAAGGAGATATTCTAAAGATAATGCAAGGGGAGGGAGAGCAATGGCAGAAAAACCAACCGTATTAATTATTGGTGTGCACATGGATGAGTGCGAGTGGTGCGCTGGCGGGTTAACTCAATTCCTAGTGGAAAACGGATTCAGAGTGGTTTTCCTGAATACCATATAGTGAGGCCTACAAGTTTCTGAAATACAGAACTCCCGGAATTTCCATTCTTCCGGAGTTATTGGGTGACAAACTGAGAATGGCTGACTGGCCCGAGGCGACGCATCAGTACTGTAGATGAAATATCGAAAGGTGGAATGTTGTCGTCGGCAAGAAACAGGGTGTGTTCTAAAGATAACGGAGGAAAATGTGGAGAAAGATATCAGACGTATATTGGTAAAAGTTTGTCAGAAGACCTATGAAAGACACCTGGTAGTGGGACCAGGTGGAAACATCAGCGCCAAAATAGAAGGGCAGGATAGAATTCTGATAAGTCCGACAGGCGTATCTCTTGTGCAACTCAAGGGAAATGATTTTGTGACTGTGGACCTGAACGGTAAAACCATTTCCGGGAACGCAAGACCGAGTTCAGAACTTGGCGCGCATTTGACGATTTACAGGCACTGGCCTCAATACCGTTTTGTGCTTCATACACATCCACCCACAATCACAGGCCTTTTTTGCTGTAAAAATTTTTCTCTTTCTGATTTCATTCTGACCGAAGATATTCCCTATTACCTTAAACACCTGTCGGTCATTGAATATATACCAAGCGGCACAACCGAACTGGCAAAGGCAATTGCTACAAAGGTGAAGACAGCGAATGCCTTTATTCTGAAAAACCATGGTCTAATGGTAGCAGGTCGTTCTGCTTCTGAGGCACTCTATCTGTCAGAACTACTTGAAGAATGTGCCAAGATGTATGTATCAGCAAGGATTTACGGTCCTTTTAGCGGGATTCCAGAAAGGAAGGTCTTAGCCCTCACCAAAGAGGTTGGTATTGAGAAATATGATGATTCCCGGTTGTAAAGGAACAAGAGGAGGTAAATGTTATGAATAAATCTCAATTGAGTAGTAAGCCGCGCCTAGGTTTTATTAGTACCACTATGGGTAGTTTTGATGCTGTTCTTGATGTTCCTGAAGTGCGGGATATGAACCAGTATGAAAATCTGATAATTAAAATTATAGACCGGCTTAAGACTTTTGCAGATGTGATTAACTTTGGCATGGCAGGAAATGAAGAAGACGCCACACTTTTACATGAACGCATCATACAATCTGATGCAGACTTGTTCGTGATATTTCCTGTTAACTATACACTTGATGTCGTTATCTTGAAACTCATTTTGGGACTTAGGGTACCGGTTATACTTCTAAATAGTGCACCGCTATCAACGATTCCAGAAGATATGGATGCAAACGTAACGATGGAGAATACCACAATCGCTTGTATCCCAACCATTACCAATGTATTAATAAAAAATAATATACCGTATGACTTAGTGAATGGAACCGTTAACGATGATTCCGTATACGACGAAATCCGTAAATGTAGTTTTTCAGCTATGATTGTGCGGAAATTACGCAATACCAGAATTGGTGTTATTGGACAAAGTTACCCCGGTATTTCAGCAGTCAGCGTAGCTGAGTCCCTGGTAACCGGCAAGTTCGGTGTGACGTTAGTGCGGTTGGATACAAATGAGATTGCAAAGGAATGTTCCGCTGTTCCAGACTCTGAGGTCAAAAGACTTTCTGAGGAAATCCAAACAAAATGGAGTGTCACCGATATTACCAGTGGCGAAATAACAGCATCTATCCGGTTGCTACCAGCGTTGGAAAAAATTATCGAAAAGTATAAGATTAACGCAATTGCTGAATTATGTTCTTTACTGGTAGCCAACAATTCCATAGGTATTGTGCCGTGCTATGCGGCTACAATTCTTACCGGGCGGGGTATCCCGTTTACCTGTGAATGTGATATTGCCACCACAATTGCCATGCTCATACTGCAAGGGTTTTCTAAAGATGCTCTGTTTTTGGAATTCTATGTCCAGGATTTCAAGCAGGGTCTGAGCCTTCTATCCCATTGCGGTATTGGAAATCTTAATCTTGCCCGGCAAGACAGCCCCGTGTGTATAAAACAACACCCATACTTTCCGGGCGCCAAAGGACGCGGGATATCTTTTGAATATCTAACCAGGAAGGGCCTGGTTACTTACGCCAGTCTTACCGTGGTAGGAGGCAGATGGAGGATGATCGCTGGTTTGGGAGAATCCGTGGAGATGCAGAAAAGACCTATGTCAGCGGTACAACTCTACTTCAAATTTAAAGGGAATGATTTTAACCGCAGTTTGAAAAAGTACTGTGAGTTAGGCGGGATACACCATATGGCTGTGGCTTTCGGAAACTATCTGGATGAATTGAGGCTAACCTGCCGATATCTGGATATTGATTTTTTTACACCAGAGGATTAAATATGTCTGAAAGTAAACATATTAAGAGACTACTTGAAGAATATCGCTATATAGTTGATTCACCGAAAAACAGGAATTGTCGTAGCTTGTGGACCAAAACACGCTCTATCGTGCTTGACAAATGGCGAGGTTGTCCCAAAGAAAACTTAAAATCAGGAATTGTTCCGCTTGTTACCTGGATTGGCTTTGATATTGTTCGGGAATTAACCGGATTGGACATAGGTCGTTATCATAGAGACCCGATATATTTTCTGGAAAATTGGTTGAAACTAAAAATATACTACTATAACAATTTTGAAGATGATAACTATTATGATAATTTTATTCCGATATGGCTTGGGGAAGGTTTTGAGACGACATTGTTCGGGATGAACATAGGCTATTTGCCCGAGAAGGAGCCGTGGATAGACCGCAGCAAGCCAGTAGTAACGAGTCCAGATGACATAGACAAATTGACAAACCTGGACTTTCGTCACAAAGGACTTATGCCGTTAGCAGTCCGTTTCTACGAAGAAATCAATGAAATTGTTAAGGACTTTGACATGGATGTTGGATTTGTAAATTGGGGCAACGGGCCGTTGACGACCTGTAATTATCTGCGTGGATACGAAAACATGGCTTCGGATTTCCTGCTTAACCCCGAATTTGCCAGGCAGATATTAGAATTTGTAAGTAGAGTTAGAATTGATTGGATAAAGTGGCGGCATGGATATCTGAAAGATAAATCTGTGGAAATGTGTGAAATGTGGGATGATGACGCCAGTGTTCCCAATCTTTCGCCTTCCACATTTGAGGAATTTATCTTACCTGCCGAGAAGAATCTGGCGAATTTCCATAGGGGTATATCATACTACCATAATTGCGGTCCCGCAGACCCATATCTTGAATCCATAAAAAAACTTGGGAAAATTGAATTGATGCATGCCGGACCTTTTACGAATTACGCCCGTGTGGCAGAGTTATTCGGGCACACCTCGGCCATAGAGCATCACGTAAAATCGCAAGAGGAAGGTATGAACGTAAACCCGGAAAATCTGGAGAAACGCCTGAAAAAGGTAAAGGATACGTACGACGCCAGGGATGTAAAAGCATATACCGTAAGACTTACTGCTTATCGGAATCCTGCCCAGACAGTAAACGATGATATTAAAAAAATCAAGGCCTGGATTAAAGTGGCACGAAAGATATTCAGGAATTAGTTTTTAACACGGAGGAAAAATGACTTTTCGTGAGCGGTTTAACGCGGCGGTGAAATTCCAGGCCGGTGACCGAATTCCCAATGTGGAGATAGGTTACTGGCAAGAAACAATTGAGCGCTGGTATAACGAAGGTTTTCCAAGAGACATTCCCTTTCGGCCTTCATCCGGACCAGGCCGGCACCCCAAAGAGATGGATGAATATTTCGGGGTAGATAGCCATGATATAATTCCAACTCTTCCCATACATGGTGGATTGATACCTTCTCTCACCTCTGAAGTAATAGCGGAAACTGACGAGACCAAAACCATTCTTTATTCTGATGGTAGATGCGTCTTAATGAAGAAAGATAGCCTGGGATTTTCCATGGATTTGAAACATCCGGTAACCGACCGGGAAACCTGGCAAAAGAAAAAGAACACATATGACCTTGATATGCCCCAGAGAAATTGGGCTACTTTAGTGAGAAAATACCGCATACGTGATTATCCCATAAAATTGGAATTGCGTGGGTTTTTCTGGACCCTCCGGGAGTGGTGTGGTTTAGAAAATACGTTGATGCTTTTTTATGATGACCCGTTATGGATTGAAGAAATGATAGAGTTCTGGACCGAGTTTTTACTAGGCATAATTGAGCGGGTTAGAGAAGTCCAAATTGACTGTATTTTTATTGATGAGGACCTTGCCGGCAAAAATGGTCTGATGTTTTCACCTGAACATTTCAAAAAATTTCTTACACCCGGATATAGAAGGATTGTAGACAAAGCACACTCAGCCGGGATTGATACCATCTGTGTGGATTCTGACGGCTATCTGGACAAATCAGTCTCTCTTTTCCTGGATAGCGGTATTAATTCCCTCACGCCCTGGGAGGTTCAGGCAGGTTGTGATATCCTGAAGGTTGCGAAGGAATATCCGGAACTGATTATCCTGGGCGGGGTGGACAAAAGGGCTCCGGCTATTAGTAAAGAGGCGGTGGACAAGGAATTAATCCCTAAGATACCGGAACTGCTGGAACGGGGTGGTTATATCCCTTTTATGGACCACCTTATACCACCGGACGTACCTCTGAAGAATTATCTCTATTATCTGGAAAAGAAATCTGATTTATTGGGAAAATACGGGAGGAAATAAAAATGCCTGAGAAGGAAGGTTTAATATCCGCGCGGCCAACTATTTTCTGGGAATGGTTATCAGATGTTACCGATGATGAAATTAGAGCGACCCTCAAAGATTTTAAGATAAAAGGCTACTCTGGATTCTTCGTCCTGCCTATGCCCAAAGGATTTCGGGACCAGGATTTTCATTCCACGCTTTCCTGCCAGTTTGTAGATGATGAACTGCTACGCCGTTATAAAGTATGTGCCCAAGTGGCTGAGTCTCTGGATTTACAAATGTGGTTATACGATGAAGGTGGCTGGCCCAGCGGCCAGGCTAATGGCGAAGTCATCCGGCGCTATCCGGAATGCCGTCAAAAACTTCTGCATGTCGGGACTCCGGATGATAAATCTCGGGTGGTATACCAGTGGAGGCGAGGAGATGTCGCTCTTACATTTTTCTGGGACTATCATCCGTCACTTACGGACCATCTTTCTGCCGAAGCAACGCAGCACTTCATTGAACTGGTTCACGAAAAATTTGCCTCCGTCTTGAAGCCGTATTTCGGGCGTGTAATTCCAGGTATTTTTACGGATGAACCCCGGTTAGACGGGCTTGTCGGCACGAAGAGTATTCCCTGGCGTGTTGACTTTCCCCTACTCTTCAAACAGAGATATGGATACGAGTTAGGACCTGTCCTACCAGCCTTGTTTGGAGCCGAGGCTTTAGGATTTGATCTGAAAACACTCATGGATGAGGTAGAAATTGCCTCTGCTCGATATGACTTCTGCGACCTTTTGACAGAATGCTTTGCGGAAGGATTCTTTGCCCCGATAAAAAAGTGGTGCTCTGAGAATAACCTCCTTTTCATAGGACATGTGTGCGGCGATAATAACCTTGCGAATAATTTCCGCTTGAATGGACATTTCTTCCGCACTATTAGTAAACTTGATGTCCCGGGAATAGATGTAGTCTGGCGGGATGCTTACAGGGGGCAGAAGAACACCCACTTTCCCTTACTAGTACGATCTGCTGCCTTACGACAGGGGGTATCGTCTCTTCTTTGTGAAGCCTATGCTGTCTACGGATTGGGCCTCCACCCTGCGGATATGAAATGGATTATAAACTGGTTAGGTTCAAGGGGGGTAAATGTTGTTGCGACCATGCTTGTCCAATCAGACTTTTTAGGGGCGCACTTAATAGGAGAGGCAAGTCATCTGGGTCCTGGAAATCCGATGTGGAATTATCAGAAACTTGTGAATGACTACAGTGAACGCGTCTTCTCTTCAATTTCTCAGGTGAGGCCCGAGATACAAATTGGCTATTACTATCCCATTACCAGTCTCTGGATAACTCCGATTGACCAGCATGTTAGATTTGCAGAATCTTTTGAGAATATAGCTTCGGTTTTAATGAAGCAGGGATTAAGTTTTATCCATATTGATGATGACTGGATAAAAGATGCAACAGTTCGGGATGGAACTATAAGAGGAGAAAATCTCTCTTTGACGCACCTGGTTTTTCCGGCAATAAAGACTCTGAAACTGAAAGTCCTGAAAAAACTCTGCGAGTTTGTAAAAACCGGAGGTAAGGTTATTTTTGCTGATGGCCTTCCGGTAATGTGCAGTGATTATAATAGTGCTGATGAATTCAATGTTCTTATTGATACTCTCTCCAGGTCTGATGGAGTGCAAATCTTACAATCAGGCAAAGGCATAGATTCAATTTCTAACATCAGTAATAACTTTCCTCTCATTGATGTTGATTCAGACGGTGAAATTTACTATTTTGGTTGTATCTGGAATGGTCAGAGGGCAATCTGGATTTCCAATGAAGGTGAAAGATGTAAACTAAAGATGTCTTGGGATTATACAAATGGGAAATCAATACTTATGTATGATGTGGAGACAGGAAGAACCTTTTATCTTAAAGGGTTTGTTGCTGGTAATCGGGTAAACGCAGAAGTCTGGATCCCGCCGCACTCGGTGGCGATTGCCACCACTGATAATATGAAGGTTTCCCCAAAAAGTTATGAATCACTGCCATTATCATGGGCCGCGGTTCAAATAACTTCCCCAGTTATGAGAATTGAGAAAAGCGGTTGGGAAATTGTTATTTCCGCCCGTTACTCCATAGAGGATAACAGGATTGTAGAAAGACATAATTTGACTGAGAAACTATCCGGCGGGGAACTTGTGCCGTGGTCTGAAATGGGCTTCCCGGAACTTTCCGGAAAAGTGCGATACCAAAAACATTTTATCTGGCGGGAAGAAAAATCAACACCAAAGGGGAAATTCCTTCTGAACCTGGGTGAAGTTTGCTATATTGCTGAATGCTGGATCAACGGTACCTATCTGGGGATAAGAAGTTGGCCGCCTTTTGTTTTTGATGTGACTGAATACCTGAAAGATGGCGAGAACAAACTGGAGATAATAGTAACAAATACCCTGGCAAACCAGATAAATAGAGATGATTTAGTTGCCTACTGGAAAGAGCAAAAATGGTGGAACTGTTATGCCGACAAGGCATACGCTTTCCAAAAAGAATTTTTGAAGTCAGGATTATTAGGTTTGGTTGTTTTAATTAAGGTTTGATGGATAATAACATGACAGGAGGAAAAATATATGGATGAACATTCGGTAATTCCTTCCTACGAGTTGTTTTCCATAAATGGGGAAGAAAGCATAATGGAACCGGAGCATCTTGGAATCTTCAACGGTATGGTGACCACAAATACAACTTACCGGGACGTGCTTTCCTTCCGTAACTTGGTCGCCCCTCCCTATGTAAGTTCCGATTTTACATTGGAGATAAGACTTTTTGGAGAAAAAGTAAACACCCGGAAATATAAGTGGTATCCATTTAAAATTGAACGGAAAGGCAAAATTAGGGAAATAGCGATACAAAGTTCGTTAGTTCTCGTAGATGGTGTACGAGCCGGAATTTTGGCCATTACTCTGGAAAACCAGGGAGCAAGAGAAGAAAAGATTCCGTTACAATTCAATATAACTGGAGGAGTGGACTACATAAATTTTTATGGTTTTCTTTTTCCGTTAGGAGTCAAGAAGTGTACTACTATTTGTCAAAACGGGAAACTGATAAAAAGAAATGATTCCGGTGCAATAGTTGTAGTAACGGATTTAAAAAACCTGAGGTGGGAAGAATTTTCTTCTCATTGGGAAACAACCGTTGCTTTAGCCGCTAAAACAAGTAAGACCATTCATGTG
>Ga0315298_1009713_pt1 | contig 11797 bp, 7 predicted proteins | sample WHS_1_MG_FD_203077 | JGI IMG/M metagenome (GOLD analysis project Ga0315298, IMG submission 203077) | Extremophilic microbial mat communities from Washburn Hot Springs, YNP, Wyoming, USA - WHS_1_MG | ecosystem: Environmental > Aquatic > Thermal springs > Hot (42-90C) | place: USA: Wyoming... | reverse complement strand
GAACCCGGCCCAGACGATGTCGCGGTCGATCCCCAGCCGCTCGGCCTCGCGATGGAGGTGAGCAACATAGTCGCGAGGGCCATCCCCTGCGAGCACCAAGACCGGCCTCGGATCGGCCTTATGCAGTTGCGAGAACGCGGGCAGCAGCAGGTCCAGCCCCTTCTTCGGATCCAGACGGGATAGGAAGAGTACCACGAAGCGCCCGGCCAGCCCCGGGTAAGCCCGGTACAGCGCATCGGCCGGGGGGAGCCCGGAGTATGGCGCCAGGTCGATACCCAGCGGCACAACCATGGAGGACTTCTCGACGCCGATCGCCCTCGCCTCGAGCCGCTCCTGCTCGCTGGTGTAGTGGATGCAGGAGGCGCGCGACAGAATGTGCCGCTCAATCAGGTGGAAAGACAACGTCTTTAGCCGGGGGCGACGCTTCTCCATCCCCCAGCGGGTCAGGGTACCCAGCGGCCTCACGACATACGGTACACGGTGCCGTATAGCACAGTAGGCGGCCGGCAGGGCCGCGTACGAGAACAGGCAATGGATGTGCAGAAGATCATACTCCTTGACGTTGCGGCACAGCCAGGTCGTCAACGGCCACGACGCGGTGTAGAACCGGGTCTGCCGCGGAAAGTACCAGACGGTGAAGCCCTCGTCATCGATCGGCCTCCCGAGCGGCACATGGAGAAGACCCGGCCCGTCATCGTTGGTGGTGGCCACGTGGGCCACGACCCCTCGCTGCTCCAGCCCACGGCACATCTCCCGGATGGCGAGGCTTGGGCCGCCCCGAAGCGGGCTTATGGATGGTATCACGTGCAGAACTCTCATACCAGCAGATCTCTCACATGGTCACCCGGTGTGCTGACAGCCACCGACGGAGAACGAACAGCGCCCAAACGCGGCTCCAACTCATTCGGCCTGCCGCGAAATCGGCCCAGATCTGCTCCATTCCCCCTCGCGCGAATGGGAGGTCGCACATCGATGGCCGCTCGACGAGTTCGTTGCGAATGTCCTCTTGTAGGTCCTCGCGCAGCCACATGGCGAATGGCAGTTCGAAGCCGCGCTTAGGGCGGTAAATGCACGCGGCTGGAATCCTGCCGTCGAGTGCCCCGATGAGGAGGGGCTTCGGCCGTCTGGCACTCACCTTGCACCTGCCGGGTAAAGTGAAGAGGTACTCGATGAGCTCGTGGTCCAGGAGCGGCACCCTCACTTCGAGGGCATGCGCCATGCTCATCTGGTCGGTGTCTCGCAGTAAGGTGCTCAGAAGGTAGCTCTGCAGTTCCAGGGCGGAGGCACGATTAATGGGATCGTACTGCTCGATCCGCGACCGCAGCCGGTCAAGGCTTGCCGATATCCAGCCGGTGGAACTGGCTTCGATATCGGGGTGCAATAGACGATTGATCTGCCGTGGGACGAATAGCAGCCGCACCGTGAAGTAGGAATCGGCCGGGGAGCGGAGAAGCAGGGATGCCTTCCGGACGCTTTGGCGAGCCGCAAAGGGCTCGAGAGCCGAGGATGCGAGAATGCGCACCCACGCCGGAAGGTGAGCGGCACGTTGCGCCCATCGCTCCGCCAGCAGGACCTTGCGGTGGCCGTCGTAACCTCCGAAGGCCTCGTCCCCACCTACTCCCGACATGGCGACGGTCACGCCAGCTTCGCGGGTCAGTTTGGACACGAAGTAGCTGTTCAAACCATCCACGCTGGGCTGATCGAAGGCGGTGAGGGCTTCGGGCAGGGCCTTCCGAACCATGTCGCCTGTCAGGCTCAGCTCGGTGTGGTTCGTCCCCAGGTGCCGAGCGGCGAGCCGAGAGAAGTGGCGCTCGTCGTACGCCGCACGACCGAACACCACGCTGAATGTGCTTACCGCCCGATTGGCTGTATCCTGAGCCAGGGCTGCAATGGCCGTGCTGTCTATCCCACCGGAGAGGAACACGCCCAGGGGTACGTCGGCTCGCAGTTGCAGCCGGACCGCCTCATACAGGCGCTGCGCTACCTGTCGATGCACGTCGCGCGGCACATCCGCGGCCACCTGGTCCCCGTCCGGGAGCTTCCAGTAGCGCTGGGTGGAGATCTGGCCGTTGTACCAGGTGAGCGTGTGGCCGGGAAGCAGTGACTGTATCCCCTGGACCAGGGTGAGTGGCTCTTGCACGGAGCCGTAGGCAAGGAACGAGCGAAGACCGTTGACGTCGAGGCGGCGCACCACCAGCCCGGACGCCAACAACGCTCGGACCTCGGAGGCGAAGACGAGCGCGCCACGGTCGCGCCAGTAGTAGAGAGGTTTCACGCCAAGCTGGTCGCGAGCCAGGAGGAGAGTCCGCGAGCGACCTGCCCAAATGCCGAAAGCGAAGATGCCACGGAGGTGCCGCGTGCAGTCCGGACCCCACACCGCGTAGGCCTTAAGGATGACCTCTGTGTCGGAGCGCGTGCGGAAGAGCTGGCCCAGAGCTTCGAGCTCCCCGCGCAACTCCAAGTAGTTGTAGATTTCGCCGTTGAAGGTGATCCAGTTGCCCGTGTCCGGATCGTGCATTGGCTGGTGCCCGGAAGGGGAGAGATCGATGATGGCGAGGCGGCGATGCGCGAGCACCACAGCCGGACTGCAGTCGTGGACGGCGACTACGCCTGCGTCGTCCGGCCCCCGGTGGCTCATGGCATCTGCCATCGCGTCAAGTGTGGCCACGTACTCGGTTGCATCGCCCAGAGGGGCTACAAGCCCCGCAACACCGCACATTGGCTATGCTCCGATCCCCAGCAGCGCGTCGTATTTCTCCAGGTAGGTTCTGCCCGCCGCGGCGATGGAGAAGCGCTCTTCGGCCAGCCGCCGACCGGCTTTGCCCATACGCTGTCGCAGGGAGCCGTCCCGGAGCACCTGTTGCATGCGCTCCGCCAGGGCATCGGGATCCCCCACCGGGGTCAGAAATCCGGTTTCCCCCTCAACCACCGCTGTGGCCGGACCTCCACATTGGGTGCTGATTACTGGCAGACCGCTGGCCATAGCCTCCAGAATCACGATACCCAGCCCTTCCTCGTCAGACGAGAGAACGAAGATGGTTGCGCCGCGGTAAAGGTCCGCCAAGGTCTCTCGAGGCACTCGCTCGTGCATCTCAATGGAGGCGGCAATGCCCAGGGAGACGGCGAGCGCCCAATCCTCCTCCGGAGGCGCCGATCCCGCCAGCACCAGCCTCGGGACAACGGCCATGCGGCGCCGAAGTCGGGAGTATGCCTCGAAGAGAAGCCGCACATTCTTGCGGCAATCGGAAAACCTCCCCACCGACAGGATGTAACCGTCGCCGCGACAAGACGCGGGATGAAAGGCGTCGGTGTCAACACCCGGCACGCCTACGGACAGTCGCTCTTCCTCCACAAAGCCGCTGATAAGTCTACGCGTGTAGTGGCTTTCGGCAAACACATGGGCCACGTGGCGTGTTGCTCGTGGCTCTATGCTTCGCACTAGATGCGTCATGGCCTGGATCCACAGCTTCCTGCAGCCAGTCGCTCGCCTGATTCGCGTGACGCGCTCCGCTCGCGCGGTACTGGCGACGAAAGCGCAGACCGGGCGATCGACATCGCGGGTTGTTAGCGCCCAGGCAGGTGTTCCCGCGACCACCTGAATGAGATCATATCGGTTCAGCAGTTCGGTGAGAACTCGCCTGGGCCGATACCTTTGGAACTCGAACTCGGCGAACATCGCACCGACATGGAGGTAACTCCAGTGCTCATCCCTGTGGCTACTTATGCGAGCCCCGCGCGGCCAGCTCCTGGGAGAGAGCAAACGGACGCTGTCCGGGTCGCCCACCGAGGTAGCCAGCGACACCATGCTGGGGACGTAGCGCCCCGATTCCGAGATGGCCCTATGTAGGAACGATGCCATGGCCCGGATCCCGCCGCCTAAGGCCAACGCGGGAATCACCAGCGCCACGGTCCGATTCTCATGACCCATGGCTGCTCTCCGCTCCTGGCTCCGGCGCCTCCTTGCTCGAAGCACTCTCCGCAGCACCGGCATGTGAGCCGGTAGCCGGTCGCGCGACGAGGGTCGAAACCATATGGGGGGTCTTGAGAAGAAGCCAGTAGATGGCCAGGAAGACAAAGAATTCCTGGGCGAGCGCCACAATCTTGGTCGTGAGCTGGCTCTCGTAGTCGAGAAACTGTGGCGCCAGCGCGACGTACAGGGGTACCAGCCTCGCGCTCACGGAATTGCGAAATAGCAATGCCAAGACCAGCCCTAGACCGAACAACCCCAGTATCGTTCCCATCCAACCGGCGAAGATGTAGCTCTCCCCGAACACCGTCATGGCGCCGGAAGAGTTTGTCCACGGCACATCGTTCAGGTAGGTGATACCGAACCAGACACCCCGGGACAGGATCGGCTTATCCGGCCAGATGGCGCGTGGCACGAGATATCCGGGTATCGCCAAAAACTGCCCCGCCCCCTCGTACGGAATCTCTGACGGTGTCCGCAGCATTATGATCCCAGGCATCTGGGCCACGCTCGCCTGTCTCACCAGGGCTTTGTCGACGAAGGTCGACCATCCAGCCTCAGGCCCCCTTCCCCAGGTGGATTGGAAGGCTTCCAGCGTCGCATCGCACACCTGCACCGGGGAGCGCTGATCGAAATTCCCTGCCCTCAAGCGCAGCTCCTGGGCGACGGGGACGATCAACACTGCCAGCACCAGACCGATCACCCCATAGCCCGTGCATTTCTTCAGACTGAGTCCTGAGTACAGGAAGCCCAGAATAACGACGACTATCACCCAGATAAGCGGCTTCATGAACCCCGACGTGAAGCCGTACACGATCTCCGCCACGAACATGGGTATCAGCACCCACCATGGCCACCGTCTCGTGAAGACGAGGCTCGCGGTGATCGCCAGAACCAGGTAGCGGCTATCTTCGATGTACTTGAACCACTGATCGAAGGGCTGCAGCGGACCGAGACGGGCCGATTCGGCACCATAGGCGATACCCGTCACCAGGATGCGGACAAGGCGGATGGCAACCGTTAGGGCGTACAGCCCCAGGACCACAAGGGCGGATGGAGACCCGCCCCCAAAGGAGCGCAGCACCCTTACCGGTCGGAGGGTGGCAAACCCCAGTGTGTATCCTATCCACAACGCCGTGAAGCCGACAAGGCACAGCGCCATCCCCGAGGCCACAAAGCTGTAGTAGCCCTTCGGCGCACCCGGCAGTGCCAGGAGCGTTTTGGGGTAAAGGAATGTGGCCAGGCCGGGAATCCCGGTTGTCGAGAGGAACCAGGCGGCCATGAGCAGGGGCGGCTGCAGCCAGGGCGCTACGACACCCCAAGCTGAGGCCATGAATCGGCCGGCGATTAGCATCAACAAGGCTATCCCCACCAGGTTCACGAGATAGATCAGAGAGGCGACCTCAAGGCTGATCCGCGACGGCGCGACGAGGACCGCGACGCCCACCACCTCAGCCAGCACCAGGGAGAAGGTCCCTATCGCAAAGTAGTCCAACGGCCCCAGCCTCTTGGGACGCTGCGTCCCTATTTCCGTTCCGCCAGTCTGCTCCATACCTGATCGATCTCCGAGAAGAGGGTTTTTCTCTCGAGCACCAGCAACAGTCCCACGTAGAGAACGATAGCGACGACGACCTCTATGCCCAGGCGAAGGATGGGTGCCAGACTACCCAGCGCCATCTCGAGCACGAGGGCGCCGAGGGCGCTGACAGCTCCTGCCACGACAGGCCATCCCGCAAGCCGCTGCCAGTCCACGCGGAGCAGATGATGGATCTTCCACAGCATAAGTCCCAGGCTGAGGGCCAGGCAACCGTTGACCACCCAGACGACTCCGAACGGCCCGTTGGCCGCCGCCTGCCACCAGACCAGGGGCAGAAAACAGGCGACCTGCACCAGCCTTATGCGCATCACGCTCTCCACATGGCCTGACGCGATGAGAAGGGACTTGGCGTTCTCGTGAAGGGGTAGGGCAGCCAGAAAGAACGCCATGGCCTGAAACAGCAGACCGGCATTCCGCCATCGGTCGCCGTAAACCAGCACTACCACCGAGCTTCCCCATGCCGCCGTCCCCACAAAGAGGAGAACGGAAGCTCGAAACAGCCAGAAGTTCACGGCTTCGTAGCCCTGCTTCAGCAGTCGCGGGTTATTCTGCACGGCGGCGTAGGTGGAGAAGGTCACCGACTGAATCACCGTCTGGGTGAAACGATGGCCCACCATGGCCAGAGTGTAAGCCTGGCTATAGTATCCCAGCGCCGCCCTGCTGTTCAGGGTACCAATGGCGAAGTTATCGAAGCTGCCGAACAGGATCTCGCCGACGCGCGCCAGCATCATTCGCCAGCCGAAGGTCCAGATCCAGCGCATTGTGTCCAGGTTGAAGTGGAGGCGCCACCGGTAGCCGCTGCTGATCCGCAGCCCTACCAGGGAAACCGCCGTGACAGCCATCTCCCGGCCCACCAGGGCCCACACGCCCAGGCCGGCTAAGGCCAGGCCGATGCCGACAGCGTACGATCCGACCAGCGATAGGATGCTGGTAACGGCCACCGGTCGATAGTCCAGCTTCCGTTCGAGCGTCGCGCTGTAGCAGTATGCCAACAGGTTCGCCGATCTGAACAGGGATAGTATCGAAACGATCTGTCGGACCTCAGGTCCGTAAATTGGTTCCAGCAGCCAGGCGACGGCGAGCCCCGCCACGGCCAGAGCTCCTCCCAGGAGGAGAGACAGTCCGAAGGCCGTATCTTCGACGTCGGCAACGGCTTCATCGCGGCACTGAATGATCGCCAGGTTGAAGCTCAGGCTGCCGGGCACGAAGATGAACGTTAGAATGGTCAGCGACACCGCCAGCGTGCCGAAGTCGGCCGGCACCAGCAGGCGAGCCAGCGCCACGTTGCCAGCAAAGGATACAGCCGTGCTCAGCCAGCCGGCTCCTGCCGTCCAGCCAGCGCTTTTCAGGGCACGAGAGCCGACGGTCTGCATCGTCATTCGGCTTTGCCCGTGGTGGTCCTGCCGCCGGAAGTGGCCGGCGGGCATCCGTCGGAGAAATCTGCGCTCCCTCGGGCCGCTCTGTTGAGGATCTGTCCGTACGCTTCGGCGCATCGCGTGCCGTACTCGGCCCAGGTGGCCTCCTTCGCTCTGGCCATGGCGGCTCTGCCCATCTGCCGGCGTCTATCCCTGTCCTTGTACAACAGGAGCATACGCTGCTTCAACGCTTCGACATCACGAATCGTAACGACGAACCCCTCGATGCCGTCCTGGACCAGCTCACTCCCGCCGGTGTTCGTCGTGCATATGATCGGTAGCCCAGAGGCCATGGCCTCAGCGATGACCATTCCAAACCCGTCTTCGATGGACGGTAGACAGAAGACGTCGGCCTGGGAGTAGTACCAGGGCAGCCGATCCTGGTTCTGCCGGCCCTTGAGGACGATGCGGGAGTCCCGATGTCGCCGCAGTATCGGTATGATATCGGCCTCTGGCGATCCTACCAGCCAGAGCCGCGCGTCCGGGAGATCGAGCTCGCTGAACGCCCTGATCAGATACTGGACACCCTTTCGCAGCGAGATCCCGCCACAGAAGAGCACGCGAAAGGTGTCGTCTTCCCTGGGTACGGGCTGAAAGCGGGATAGATCCACCCCGTAAGGAAGCTGGAGAATCTTCTCCGGCGCGGTGCCCATCTGCAGAAAGCTGTCACGCACGAAGGCGCTCGGCACCGCGATGTAATCGGCCATACCGTACTCGGCCAGATGGGATCGAAGGACTCTGGCATCGACGGGCGCATACCGGGCCCCAAAGCGTTGGTACTCTTCCTCCAGGAGCTTCTGGCGGTAGACCATGTGGGTGGACCCTGCTTCCAGGACGATCCAGGCACCACGACTTCGGGCGGCTTGTATGGTGCGCTGGGCGCAATCGGGCCACACCACGGCAATATCGGTGGGATCGATGCACCGACTCGCCTGGATATCGAACAGGTTCAGCAGCACCCAGTTCACCGCCGGAGGAACACGGCGACCCGTCCGCGCCAGGCCATGCCTGACAAGCTGCGCCGCGGGCAGCGTGGTCAGCTTCTCCTTGGGAACCCCGCTATCTCTCAACCGAAAGCGGGGGTACCCCGAGATGACCCTGTGTAGGAGAGCACGCCGTTCCAGCTCCGCGGCCAGGTGAAACGCGTGGAACTTGCCGTGTACTACTATCGTGACCTTCATGCTGCCGTCCGCGCTCTGACTGCTCGTTATCCGATGGGTCTGACGCGCTGGGCCAAGAGTCGGTGCGCCACGCCCACTACCTGAGGCACCGAACCGGGGGCCTGAGTGGTCCGTCCGCCAAGTCCCTTGCCCTTGCCCCATCGAAGCCCGACGCCGAAGCGGTCGGGCTGAAGAGACAGAGCCCTCCGGGCTACATCAGATCGATCCCAGCCCCGTAGGGGCTTCGTCTTCTCAGCCCGAGGCTTCAGCCTCGGGCCAAACCTCGTCAAGGATGGCCAGGATCCGGCGCGCTCGGTGCACGTAGCTGTGCTCGCCCTCGACGATGGCGTGAGCGTTCAGACTGATCCTCAGCCGCGCTTCCTCATCCGCCAGGTAGCGTGCTATCTGCTCGCGCAGCTCCTCGGCGGTGCTGAAGTAGGCTGCCGCCTCCCCCTCGGGAAAGATCTCCGCTGCTCCGGCCGAGCGTGTGGACAGCGAGAAGGCGCCGCAGCCGGGCAGCTCGAAGGTCCTCATGATCACGCCGTCGGGCAGGTTCTGCCGGCGAAAGACGTTCAGGGCGATCCGGGATCGGCACAACAGGCTGCTCGCCTCCGGCCCGCGAACGGCGCCGCCCTGCCAGCAGCGGCGCAGGGGGCTGCCACGGCGAGTCCGCGTTCCCCAGTAGTCCGGCCCCCAGATCTTCAGATCGAAGGCCCTGGCGACCGGGGTGAGCCACTCCTCGCGCTCCCTGTCCCATCCGCCGACGAAGACCGTGTCGTAATCATACTTGAAGTTGGACCAGGATGCGCGTGCCGGAAAGACGTGAGGGTCCCAGGCGAAGGGCAGATGCTCCACGCGGTTAAGGCCTAGCGACCTGAGACGGTGGACCAGGGAGCGACTCCAGATCAGGTAGACGTCGGACTCCAGGGCAGATGGCAGAGTCTCGGGGCGATTGCTGCCGTGCGGCGGGAACGGGTTGTCCGCGTGAAAGACGAAGACCTTGATCCCTCGCCCTCGAAGCGCCCGTATGGTCTCCGGCATCAGGAACTCTCCGTTGAGGATGAGCACGAGGTGGGGCTCGGCTTCGCCGGAGACTCGAAGTAGGTGTGCATTCCATCGCCTCGATCCCCACCGCCTCAAGGCCAGGCTGCCGATGGTGGCCCGATAGCCGGCTCGATGGATGAGCCAGGGTGCGAGATACCCCGGCATGTTCCGTACGTCAAACGGAACGACCCGGTGGCCCAGCCGCTCGAAGGCCCGCTGGTACGAGGCGGCCAGGCGGTCCCAGGTGAAATCGCCGTACAGCAGGATACGCGGGCTTCGGCCGGCGCTCATTCGATCCTTCCCTTCAGGCGCGCCAGAGCCGCTCGAATACCCGCGACGCTCTGGTCGAGCCCCCATCCGTCTATGATCGCCCGGGAGTTGGCGCCCATCCGAGCCCGCAGATCGGCATCCTTCACGAGGGCGTGCAGGTGAGCTGACAGGGTGTCCACGTCTCCCGTGTCGTAAAGCAGTCCGTTGTGTCCGTGCCTGACCAGATCCGCCACGGCGCCGATTTCGCGGGTCGCGATGACCGGCAGCCCCGCGCACATCACCTCGTTGATGACGAGCCCCCACGGCTCGTCTTCGGAGGGCAGAACGAACAGGTCGGCTAGGGCATAGAATCTGGGCAGCTCTGTCTGGTTCTGAAAGCCCGGGAAGAGGACGTCCGCCAGCTGGTGATCCTGAACGTATCTCCGGAGGCGGGGTTCCTCCTCGCCCGAGCCGACGAACAGCAGCGTCGCCTCTACGCCCTGAACCGTGATGGCATGGTAGGCCCTCAGCAGGTCAAAGGGCCGCTTTCTCGGGATCAGCTTGGAGGCGAACAGGATCACCGGACGGTTCGGCCGGATCCCCAGCTCCTCGCGTACACGAGCCATGTTCTGGCGGTATCTCTCGACCGACGTCGTAAAGAAGTCGTTGTCCACGGTGTACGGCACCATGAATAGCTTGCCTTCCCCGACGCCGTGGTAGCGGTAGAAATCGGCGTTTCTGGTGCCGATAGGTAGACAGGCGTCACAGAGACGGTAGAGCGCCGTCATGAGCGGACGGCGCAATCGGAGTTTCCACCCGGGCCGTTTCAGCCCCAGATGGGTCTCGCCGCGCATCATCACCCGGGTTCCGACGAGCCTGGCCGCTGCCAGGGCCAGCAGATTCGTCGCGTGGTTGTGGCCGTGGATCCACAGGGCGTCGAAGCGGTTCCGCGTCAGCTCCGGCACGATGGCCGGATTGACGAGACTCGCGAAGCCCGCCTCGCCCTGCCCCGCGTTCGGGAGAAACCGGTGGCGGTATCCGTCCAGGAGACTCACGTCCCAGCGGAACCGCTGGCCGAAGCCGGGATCCAGGTACGGTTCGACGCCGCGATGGCTGCTGTAATACACCGTCAGATCAATATCGGGCTCCCGGGCCAGCCGTCGGTAAAGCGGCGCGAAGTACTGGATGGGGTGGGAGATCAGGGCGGCCAGACGATACTGTTGGTTCAAAGCTGTTGCACCGGTGTCGGCCCGAGGGCGCCTGTTCCTGCTGTCACGCGGGGAAGCTGATGTTCTTGCACCCCATCCGGAGAGCATCTCACCCTGGTGAAGCACAACGGTCCCACGGGACCGGTTTGAAAGTCTCGGTCGCGCCTGCTGCTGGTGTAGGCGGCTTTGGTCAGAGGTTCGCTTCGGCTCCCGTTTCTGGACCGCAGCGGACCGGCCAGTGGTCGCCCAGCAGTTCAGCATAGACTGCCAGAGTTTCCCGCAGGACGCGATCTTCTGAAAACTCGGATACGACGATCTGGCGACCCTTGGTTCCCATTCGCGCTCGCAACACCGGGTCCGTGAGCAAATCGCGGATGGCGGACGCCAGTGCCGATGGATCCCTCACGGGAACCAGCAAGCCGTTTTCTCCGTGGCGGACGACCTCCCGACAGCCGGGCACGTCCGTCGCGATGATCGCTCGACCAGAAGCTGCCGCTTCCAGCAGAATCCTGGGCACGCCCTCACGGTAGCTGGGTAGGACGACCACATTCGCCATTTTCAGCACGTCTGCCATGTCGCTGCGCAGCCCCCACCACTCGACCACTCCCTCCCGGCGCCAGCCCTCCAGATCAGAGGTCGACACGGAGTTGGGGTTTTGGAGATCCGGGGCTCCCACCAGCACGAAGCGACATTGCGTGCCGGCCCTTTTCAGTTGTCTTGCGGCCTCGACGAGCTCGCCGACTCCTTTGTCCCACAGTAGCCGGGATGCCAGCAGGACAACGGGAATGCCGGCTGGATCTGGTGTTGGTGTGAACTGCCGAATATCGACCCCTGAACCTCGAATCAGCACGCTGCGGTCTGCCGAAACCAACCCTCGCGACAGGAATAGTCTCTGGTCATCCGGATTCTGGAAGATGACGCGCGTATGGTTCCCGCACAGCGCCAAGCGATAGGCCAAGCATACCATACCCTGACGGATTGCACCCTGTAGTCCCGACCCCAGAAACATGTATCCGAGCCCGGGAATGGTATTGATGACCGCGTCAAGTCTGGCGACCTTGGCTGCCAGCGATCCGTACAGAACTGGCTTGATGGTCACGTGGTGGACCACGTGAGGCCGCTCGCGTCGGTACAACCGACAGAGCTCCAGGAAGGTT
>Ga0315298_1009712_pt1 | contig 11797 bp, 8 predicted proteins | sample WHS_1_MG_FD_203077 | JGI IMG/M metagenome (GOLD analysis project Ga0315298, IMG submission 203077) | Extremophilic microbial mat communities from Washburn Hot Springs, YNP, Wyoming, USA - WHS_1_MG | ecosystem: Environmental > Aquatic > Thermal springs > Hot (42-90C) | place: USA: Wyoming... | reverse complement strand
GCGACAAGCCTGTAGTAATGGATAGGTCGCTTTCCCCAATCGCCAAGCTTCAGTTGCTCATGAACGAGCATGCCCACATCCAGGCGAGCTTTGCTTCCATGCATGATCAAATGGAAGCCTTGAAAAAGCAGATCGATGCCATCTTCGATGCGCTGCCGGATCTGCACGGCGCTGTCGAAGCCCTGGAGAAGGCAAGGAAGTCCGAGGAAGTCCTGGCCTCCATTGTGAACACCGTGCGTTCACTGGATAGCGACTGATATCGCGGCTAGCGGGCTTTCATGCGAGGGGCGGCCTCAATCGGGGTCGCCCCTCTCGTTTTGACAGGCCAGGTATTTAACGCTATCATACATACATCAACAGGAAGCCGCGAAAAAGGAGAGTGGGACGACGCAGGCTTTGATGCCTTCGTTCCCCGATCAACTGGATGAAAATCGTCGAACAGCAAGAGTTACTCGAAAAGCTTGCCAAGCAAAAGGCCGATCTGGATGCGCGCATCGCTCGGCTGGAGGCCCGCAAGGAAGCGGATCAGCGCCAGTGGAGCCAGAAAAGCGCGGAACTGAAAGAGCAGTTCGGGACGGATGACCTAGAGGAAATCCGAGGGATTCTGGAAAAGGAGAAGGCGGAAAACGAGGCAAAGCTGCTGGCCTGCCAGTCGCAACTGGAAACCATTCTCCAGCAGGTTCTCGATATCGAGAACGCCTTGGCCGATCTGGATGCCGGAGGCACCGGCAAGTCTGCAGCGTGAACGGGGAACCGAATATCGGTCGCCGCATAGCCCGGTTGCAGGGACGGCGTGCCTTCCTGATGGAAAGCCGCGACTCCCTGATTCGGGATATCGGAGTAGCCCGAGCAAGACAATCCTACCGCGAAGAGGTGGAGGCTGTTCTGGACGCTCTGGAAGCGCGGTATCATGCGCGTTCCTTGGGTGTGTTGGAAAAGCTGCTGGGTGCCTTCCTAGAAGACGTTCTGCCGAGAGAGGGTGATCAACCTCCGCAATCCGTCTCTTTGCAGATGGAAACCCAGCGTGGCCTGCCGGCTCTTCAGATTGCCGTGCGCAATGGCGAGCATCTGGAGGACGCGCTGCGCGGGCGCGGCGGTTCCGTGGCGAACATTCTCTCCACTGGCTTGCGTTTTGCCGCTCTGTCCCGAGCGGGGAAAGACCCCGTATCCGGATTCACCTTTCGCCCCTTTCTGATACTGGATGAGGCGGATTGCTGGATACGCCGAGATCGGATTCCAGCGTTTTCCGAGGTCATCTCCCAGTTGGCCAAGGATGCTGGCATCCAGGTATTGATGATCAGCCATCATCCGGCAGAACTGCTGAAAGGATTCCCAGTCTGGCTGGAGCGGAACGAGACGGCGTCGGATGATGGAACGGAGTCGGCGTCGTTGCGTGTACGGTATGTTCCTAGGATGCATCGTACTGCGTACATGGCGGAAGACATGGCAGAGGAAGATGCACGCGGTTTCAAGGGCATTCGACTACGGAACTTCATGGCCCACTCGGACAGTGACATTCCGCTGCATCAAGAGGTTACGCTCTTGACTGGTGACAACGATATCGGAAAATCGGCGGTCACTGAAGCCTTTCGCGCCATCTGTTACAACGAGGCGTCCGACACGGTTATCCGCCACGGAAAGGATCGGGCCGAAGTCATCCTGACGCTCGAGGATGGGCAGACATTGCATTGGATTCGGGTGCGGAAGGGCGCGCCCAAGACGCGGTACATCCTGAAGGACGCGCAGGGCGCGATCGTTCGGGAGACCCCATCCCCAAAAGGGGTACCCGATTGGGCGCGGAACCTTCTGGGTGTGGATTTTCTGGGCAATGACAGCAAGGACGCGCTGGACGTGCAGATTGGCGACCAGAAGTCGCCAGTTTTTCTGCTGGATCGCAGCCCGTCGCAGCGGGCGGCCATCCTGGATATGGGCCGTGAGTCGCAACATCTGCGACACCTGCGTGACCATTGGAAAAAGCAGGTGGACGCGGACCGAAGGACCATTCGTGAAGGCGAAAAACAGCTCGCCGAATTGGAAGCGTCGCTCAAGATTCTGGAAGATTTGGACACCTTGGAAGAAGAATCTGCCCTGTATGGAAAGATCCAGGAAAACACTCGGGCGCGTCTGGACCGTTTGCTGGAGGCCATATCCCATCTTCCGATGGTGCGTCGCACTCAGGATGCCTTGCGGATCACCGCGCGCCTTCCAAACCGGGTGAGCATCCCAGATGCGGCGTTGTGGGTGAACATGGCCGCCATGGAGCGCGAGATGCAGAAAGCCGGTCTGTCCCTGAAACGGCTGGATTTCTGGAGGCATTGTTCGACTCCGAAGGCTTTGGAGTCCTTGCCGGATGCCGAAACTCGGCTTCTCGTGCGCCGCGCGGAATATTTATCGAGCGCCAGAGGCGGGCACAAGGCCTACACTTTCTGGCAGAGCCGAAATCTGCCAAGGAGCATCGCCTTGCCGGTGTTGGGGCAGCAGAGTGCGCATGCGGGTGCCGTGCGGGCCGCCGAGCGGCTATTGTCCGCCGCGCGCATCGCTTCACGCGTGGATCGGGTTACCCAGGGGATCCCGAACCTATCCGACATGGTCGAAAAAACCGAACGCCTGTATCGGGGGTACCGGATGGGCAGCGAGGCCCAGCATCTGCAACGGGCCTTTCGGGAGACCGATGTTTCATGGCAAAGTGAAGTGAAAGCTCGAAGCCTTCTGCAAAAGGAGCGCGCAGACCGACTTGCAGAGTGGGGTATTTGCCCGTTCTGCGAGCGGGAAACTTCACCGGAAGGGCACGCGCACACAAAGAGGGAAACTACTTGATGCCAGAAGATTCTTCCAAAGCTCAACAGACAAACGGGTTGCTGTTCATCGGAGACCCACACCTGTCCGGCCGCCGGCCAGGCCGTAGAACGGACCTGGACTTTGCAGGCACGGTTTTGAAGAAACTGTCTCATGCCTTCAATATCGCCAGAGAAGGCGGTTTACAGCCGATCATTCTGGGCGATCTGTTCGACCGTGCCGGAGAACAGGACTTGAGGGTTCTTTCCAGATTGTTGCATTTGCTACGCGATCACCGCGACGCGAGTGGGTTGATCCCTGTGACTCTGGCGGGCAATCACGACATGAAGGATGCCACCCTCTCCGGAGACACGGCGATGGCCGTCGTCCACGAATCCGGCCTGTTGCGGGTTCTGGAAGACGGCGTGCCTGTCCCCGTGTACCGTATGGCAGACAGACAGGGGGAGCAAGGCCATTGTATTGCCGTGCTGGTTCCGTACTCCTATGGGCAGGAGTATCGCCTGCTGGAGAACGGGGTTCCCTCTGAGGACATCGCGAAAGCCTTGTGCATGAAGCCGGAACAGCCGCTTTCTGCCGTCATGGCTCCGAACGCTCTGGTCATCGCCCTGACTCATGCCGACTTTGCCTTTGAAGGTGCTTATCCCGGGGCCAAGGAGATCGTGGAGATACCTGGGGTGGACATGGTGGTCAATGGGCACATGCACAAGCTGTGTCCTGCGGTGCGACGGGGTGGTACGCTTTGGTGGAATCCAGGGAACATCACCCGAATGTCGATGGATTGCGAGGGGCACGCGCCTCGAGTGTGGTCTTGGCGGCCTGGGGAAGATATCTTGACGGGGATCCATTTGCCCCACGAGAAATTCGTGTTCAATCGTGTCGGCGTAGCGGTAGAGCCGGATATTGGAAGCTTGAAAGAGGAAATCTCGAACCCGCCGGATACATGGATGAACAGTCGGTTTGTAGAACTGCTCAAGGAGCAACGCCTTCAGGATTCCGCCGTAACGGAAGATGCCAGCGGATTGATGGAAGAAATCCGGATCGTCTGCAGCGAAAAGAAAGTGAACGAGGTCGTTGTCGACCTATTGCAGGATATGTGCAAATCCGTGGTAGGTCAACCACTCCCCCTGAGCCTTCGGGCTTCAGGCGGAGCTTGTGAAAGCATGCTCCAGGTTGACCAGGCTGAGTGATCGGAGTAATCCGTGAACTATGTTGGTGAGGTCATGACACCCCGGAATGCGTTGCCAGTTCCGGGCACTGTCGAGGCGGATTAAAAGCGAGCTGGGAGTAGTGCAAGCGGTGTCCGTCTCCTGACAAGCCTCATCAACCTTGCCGAGGCGAACTTTACAGGCAGAAGCCTAGATAGAAAGGAGTAGTCCATGACACAAAACAGAGTGCTTGTTTTGGACAGAAACAGGCAACCGCTCATGCCTTGTCACCCGGCACGAGCAAGGGAATTGTTACGCGACGGGAAGGCGGCGGTCTTTCGTCGTCAGCCCTTTACCATCATTCTCAAGGATCGCGAGGGTGGGGTAACGCAGGATATTCAGGCCAAGACGGATCCGGGGAGCCAGGAAACCGGAGTGGCTTTGGTAGCCAACTTTGCCAGACGGGGTCCGACCGTCATCTGGGCCGGAGAGTTGACGCATCGTGGAGATCGTATCCGCAAAGCCTTGGAGCAACGGAAAGGACATCGGCGCTTTCGTCGGTCCAGGCTGCGGTATCGTCCGGTTCGTTTTCTGAATCGGACACGAAAAGCGGGCTGGTTGCCACCGAGTCTCCAACATCGGGTCGATACGATCATGACCTGGATCTGGAGATTCCTGCGGTGGTCACCGGTGACCGCCTTGTCGCAGGAACTGGTGCGATTCGATACCCAAGCCCTGCAGAATCCGGAAATCTCTGGCGTCGAATATCAGCAAGGGACTTTGCAGGGGTATGAAGTCCGGGAGTATTTGCTGGAGAAATGGAACCGCAAATGCGCCTACTGTGGGGCAGAGCAGGTTCCGCTGGAAATCGATCATATCCACCCACGAGGCAAAGGTGGCAGTGACCGCGTGAGCAATCTCACCCTAGCCTGTCATCTCTGCAATCAGCGCAAGGGAAAGCGGGAGGTCGCCGAATTTCTGGCGAAAGATCCGGAGCGTATCCGCAGGATATTGGCCCAGGCCAAGGCACCATTGCGGGATGCGGCCGCTGTGAACAGTACCCGATGGGCTTTGTTTCAACGTCTGAGGGCGACGAATTTACCCGTCGAAGTCGGCAGTGGTGGCCGCACGAAGTGGAATCGCAGTCGGCAGTCCTATCCCAAAGCCCACTGGATCGATGCGGCCTGCGTGGGGGAAAGCGGTGGCAAGGTGCGTTTGCATCCCGATCATCAAATCCTGAAGATAAAGGCCATGGGGCACGGAGAAAGGCAGAGATCGCGTCTGGATCGATACGGCTTCCCTATAGGGCACAAGGCTGGAGCCAAATCCTTTTGGGGGTTTCAGACCGGAGACAGGGTTCGTGCCGTGATCGTCAAGGGAAAACATGCAGGAACCTGGATTGGACGTATTGCCATACGGTTTCGTCCTTCCTTTGTCCTGCATTCGAGCGTAGGCGATAGATCCTTGGAAGTCCATCCCAAGTACCTGACCCTGTTACAAAGGAACGACGGTTATGTTTACACACAGTGAGGAGGCGGCGCTTCCGCTCCAGCCAGGATTTCATGGCTGGAGTACCCGCGCTGAGTTTTGATGGAAACCGATTACCAGAGCAATTTGCGCAAGCCTCCGCAAGCTTTTGAAGCAGAGCAGCGGGTCATTGGTGCGCTGTTGATCGATCCGGATGCCCTGGATCTCATTTCCGGCGTACTGACCATAAACGATTTCTTCGATTCGCGTCACCGCGCTCTGTTTCAGGCCATCATGGACATGACGGCGGAACGCCAGCCGGTGGACACGATAACCGTCTGCGAATGGATGAACGATCGCGGGATGTTGGCAGAAATCGGTGGGATGCAATATCCGGTGAATCTGGCCAACGAGTCCATGTCTTCCGCCAGCATCCATGCTTACGCCAAGATCGTCAAAGAGAAATCGGTTATTCGCGATCTGATTCGCGTGTCCACGGATATATTGGAAATGGCCTACAAGCCAGAAAATCGCGATGCGCAGGTATTGGTCGATGAGGCTCAGGCCCGCATATTCGCCTTGGCGGAAGGTCGTGATTCTGCGGGATCGTCCTTCATCTCGGCCAAGGAAGCCTTGCGAGATGTCGTCACACAAATCGAGTCCATCAGCAAAAAGAATAACCCCGTATCGGGGTTGCCTACCGGATACGAGGATTTGGACCGAGAAACGTCCGGATTGCATCCTGGGCAACTGGTCATCATCGCTGGCCGACCCAGCATGGGCAAGACGGCCTTTGCCATGAACATTGCCGAGAACGTCGCCTGCGATCAGGAGAAAACCGTCGCGGTGTTCAGCATGGAGATGCCGGTTCACGAATTGATGGTTCGCGCGTTGGCGTCGCAATCGCGGGTATCTCAAGGGAAGATGCGCAATGGAAGCCTGCGGGAACCGGACTGGGAACTCCTTTATATTGGATTTACCCGTTTATCAAAAAGCCGTCTGTACATCGACGATTCGCCGGCCCTGTCCCCCATGGATCTGCGTTCGCGAGCGAGAAGCCTGAAAAAGAAGGTGGGGCTGGATTTGATCGTGGTCGATTACTTGCAGTTGATGCAGGTTCCTGGCGGTGGAGGGAACCGTGTAGGAGAGATATCGGAGATCAGTCGGTCCCTGAAATCCTTGGCAAAGGAACTCTCCATTCCGGTGATCGCGTTGTCGCAGTTGAACCGAGGGCTGGAGAACCGAACAGAAAAGCGTCCGCAAATGTCCGACCTGCGCGAATCCGGCGCCATCGAGCAGGATGCCGACCTGATTCTGTTTTTATACCGCGAGGAGGTCTACAAAAAGGAGGACGAGTCCCTCAAGGGCATCGCCGAGGTCATCATCGGCAAACAGCGCAACGGCCCGACGGGAACCGTCCGGATGACCTTCAATGGGGAGTACACCCGATTCGACAACTACGCGCCCGATACGGGCTTTGGTAGCCGACTCAACCACAGGTGAACGAAGATCGGCCAAATCGAAACAGGGTTTTGCAACGAGGCAGACCAACATGGATGACTGGTGGATAGCCTTCATCATTTTCTTCACGCTTTTCAACGTATTCGCAGGAATCTTGATCTGGTATCTTCGACGACACTGAATTTAGACGTCATCTTTTTCGTTGCCAGACGACTTCGCCGATCTTGTTCTTTCGATATCCGATTGGATCGCTTTCCACAGCAGCGGAAAAACACGCTTCGCTTCGAATGCCCGCAAGATGTTCTGCGGCTGGTCCTTGCGGACATACCAGGCGTAGATGGCCTGCTCCATTTCCTCGATGGACGTGCAGATGCTGATGCACTCCTGCAGGAAATGCACGATCTCCTGCAAGGACAACGTGGTATCCTCGACCCGCTCGCAGGCCCTCGCCATCTCTACCGCGAGCTTTGCCGTTTCATGGGATACCCCAGCGCGCTCCATGGCTAGGGACACCACCATATCGTCCGGCATGCGTTCCATGCGCAGGCGGCGACAGCGGCGCAGGAGAGCATCCGTGTGGGGGCGCATGCCATTGCTGGTGATGATGACGATCAGGCGATCCAGGCGGGTAGCAAAACGCTCGCCAGGTTTACCGGGAACCTGTCCGGTTTGTAGCCAGTCCAGAAACACGGCCTCGAATTCCACGGTGGCCTTGTCCATCTCATCCAGGCAGACCAGCGTCATCGGTACGGTATCGTCCTGCGTGGACCTTGCTGTCAACATCAGCAAACCGGGGTTCTCGCCGTCATCGAAAAAGGCTTCCACCTTGCTCCACGGGTGCAACTGCGCATAGTAATACCGAGCGTTGCAGGCAGACGCCAATGCTTCGGCCAAGGAAGTCTTGCCGGTTCCAGGCTCTCCCGTCACCAGCAAGGCGCGAGCGGAATTTTTCCCTGATTGGGCCAATATCGCATCAATGGCCTGTTGGGTGGCCGCATTGGGCCGGTAACCCGTGGATCGGATATCCACTGGGCTCATGCTGTCATTTCCTGCGTCAAGGCAGAATCTTCCTTTTTTATCGACTGCCTTGCTGCTTCGTTCGGCATGGACTCGGCAAAATGTTTCTCGGCAGCCTCTTCGGACTGAACTTTCAGGTAGGGCACGACCTGCTCAAAGAAATCCTTGGAGAAGGCTTCGCGTTCCGCTCCCTGTGGATCCGGATCGGCACGATACTGGGACGAAGAGTACCGATGAGGTTCGGATTTCGTGAGGTATGTGTTCTCAATCCCCATGTCGGCCAGACGATCGTAGCAGGCGCTTGCGGCTGCCCGTGCTAAAAGCTCCACAGAGCTGCTCCAGTAAGGGTTCTTCTCGGCCTTGCGGCCATCCAGCTTCATGGCGTTCGAGGCAAATTCGCTTCTCTTCCGCAAGGAGATATAGGCCCTTTCGTAGGGGTTGTCGTTGACCATATTGCTTGCCAGTTTTTTCCAGTAGACATTCGTCACCCGTCTGCGCCAAAGGTTGGCAAACACCACGGCATCATCGAGTTCGGCATCGTGATTGAAAACATGCGAGTTGACGGCTTTTCTCTGTGCATCGTCTTCAAACGGCGGCAAGTCCACCAGTTCTCGTATCCAGTTCTCTGCGCTCTGCTCGTCGAGCGCCATGGAGCGACGCCCTCTCCATTTGAAAACCGGTTCCACCAATAGCTGTTTACTGATGGACGACATTTGCACATGGGTCATCGGCTCTTTTGCATGGGCAATCTGTTCATCGATTCTGGCGACCAGCTTCTCTGTGGCCGCAACCATCTTCGGTAGATGCTTTTCGAAAATTTCGGCACCATAACGCCTTCCGCGTTCGCCCGCGTTGTATATGTCTTCTCTGGAAACCGTTCTGGCATCCTCTGTCAACGTTCCGGACTCGATGGATGCCGTTTCCTCTGCGAACTTTTCCCTTAAACCATTTTGCGCCCGCATACCATAGTAATACATCAAATCATGAAGGACACCGCTCTGCATATCCTTGGAAACGAACGCCTTTCCGATCAGGTCCACGACCTTGTCTCGGCCATGCTCCGCAACGGACCTGTACAGGGATTTCATGCCATCTTCCGAGGATACACGATTCCGCAAGATATCCACGTGATCGGAAATCGGGTTTCCTTCCATATTGCTGGCCGCCGTGTTGGCGCCGCGCGTTATCTGTGCCCCAATGAAATAATCGTTGGCATGTACCCACTCATGAAAAAGAGAACCAGCTCCATGCGTTTTTGTCATGTTGATGACGTGCAGATCTGGCTCGTAATGCGCCGCAAACCTCCCACGGCCACGCGCACCCAAGGCCAAGGCCAAAGGCTCCCGCTCATGGGAACCCGCCTTCACTCTTGGCAGACTGATGGCCTTCGGGTCGTCCAGTCCCATCAGTTTCTGAATATCGCAAAACCCATCAAAGGCCGCGTTGAGGTGTTCTTGCCGATCCTTCTGCGTCATCCAGTTGCCATACTGAACCCCGCGAAAACCAAACCGCTCGCACAGCATTTCTTCCGTGACGTCCCCATCTCGGATAGTGTCCGGACCCTTGCGGTAACCTTCCTCATCGGTTTGCTCTGGCGGCAATGGTTTGGTTGCCGGATTCCATTGGATGAACTCCGGTTCTCTGTAAGAAGATTCCGTGGCATGGCTTTCATCGGGACTGGGCGTTTCACTGTCGTTTTCCGCCTCGGCGGCCCGCTCTGTAGAGCTTGCCCGATTCTTCCGGAGATCTTCCGCGAATATCAAATGATCCGCCACGCGGTCCATGGCCATCTCTGCCAGAAAAATGGTCGTGCTCCTTTCGCTTCGATAAAGCTCGTCATCCTTGAACAGTGCGCGAAGCATGGACGCGTCGTTCAATGTTTCAACGATTTTTGTGAGCGCAAGGCTAGGAGAGGACAGGACACTGCGAACATTTCTGGTGACTTCTTCCCGTTGGCTCTCCTTGTATCCGGCCAGGATTTCCTCACGCTCATCACGGGTCTTCGCGGCAAAAAGCCTTTCTCCAATCTGGTCTCCGGCACGCCCATGGTTGACGCGCAATCCGGAATCGGCCATGGACCTTACACGGTTGATATCCCGTTCCAGCAACCTCTCGGCTTCCATAGCAACGAACGGCTCAAAAATGTGTTGGATGTGTTGCTCCAGATCGTTGTCGATGGATTCATCGACGTCCCCGAAAGCGGGCCCCACTATTCTGTAAATGGCATCCTTGCGAAGTGCGCTCTCGCTTTCCTTTTTCATGCTGGAGAGCAACTGGAACAAATTGTAAGAAGGATGATCGAGTATTTCGGTATACGCCTCCATGGAAACGGGGAAAACGCTCGACGCGGAAGTCAGCGCAAGCGGAAGGTTTGCGTACGGATCACAAGGATACAGGTCGGTATAGGTATCGGCCCCATTCACCTTTCCCGCATCGGGGTCCGACGAAAAGAGCACGCGCAACTGCCGCCCTATGTCGGCACCTTCGGCCATATTCAGAGCGTCCATTCTCCGCTCGATGCTCTTCAGGATTTCCGGATACGCAATGGCCCGCAAATACAGAAGGTTGCTGTTTATCCCGTATTTTCTTCTGCCGCCCCAGTAGGTGGACTTCACGGATGCCGGAGTAACCTGATAGAGCCATTTCCACAATTCCCGCTTCAATGGAGAGGCAGCAACGTCCGGCGCGGACAGGCGATCCTCCAGCTTTCCCCATAGTATGTCCCGACGTATCTTGCCGGACAGGGCCTCGATGGATTTCGCATCCAGTTTTCCCGTGGTTTCCAGAACCTTCTTTTGTGCCTCAAGGCTTTCCCGCACCGTCTCCCATTCGCTTTTTCTGGCCCCCGGGATGTATTCCCCGTAATCCTTTCGCAGATCGTCCTCCTGCGAACCGGACTCACCGAGTGACCGCGCATCGGAATCCGGTCGTGTCGAATCCTCATCCGCGCGGGCGGACGAATCCTCCCGATCTCCCGCATCGACCCATCCTTCCATCGCTACTTCCAGTGCGTCGGCCTTCACAGGAAAGGACAAGGGTTCTATGCCGGATGGATCGATGTCCTCCGCCGAGCGGAGCACCGCTGGGCCGCCGCCATCGGCCAATGCCTGCTCTTCATTGGCGTAGAACCTGTCAGGGTTTTCCTGGTTGCTCCACACCCAAGGACTGCGCAATGGCAATGCGCGCAAGTCGGCCATGGAAGGCTGATGAATCGGAAACGTGGAAAGATCGCGCTCCTGCAAGGTGGCCCCAGGGAACTGCTCGAACCAAGCTGCCTTGGTCGGCGTCTTTTCTCCCTCGCGCAAATTCAGCACATAACCGCCAACCGCGGGGTTCCATGGGAAAGCCTGGCCGATAGGACCATCCGGATCGGGTGCGGTATGTTTCACATCCTGAAAAATGGGCATCAGGACGTATCGCCTTTTTCCGTTCCGGTCCTCGCCAACCCGCCATAAGGCCAGATTGTGCGCGGAAAGATCGATCCACTTGGCCATGACAGCCTCCTCTTCAAGGTAACAAGGCTTTCAGCATTTGCTCCTGCTCTTCGGTGTCATCGATCACCCGATAATCCACCATCATGCGAGCGATGCGCCCATCCAGATGAAAGGCTACATCCACACCATCGCCGGTGACGCGCAGCACGAAGCCCGTGCTCGCGTCCGGATCGTACAGGGCAACACAATCCGGATGCCGGTGAGAGCATCGCCACCGTAATGGAATGTTCCGTTCAGGCGTGAACTCCGCCGGAGCGTTCAGATGATGAAACCGGCTCAACAGATTGGATTCCATATCGACGACACTGGACATTGGACATTTCTCCGCTTTCAGGCATCAAGAAGCTGCAAGGGTCGAGCACGATCGGTTTGAGCATCCGTATAGGGCAAGCACATTCCGAACCCATCGTCGTCCTC
>Ga0315298_1009709_pt1 | contig 11802 bp, 7 predicted proteins | sample WHS_1_MG_FD_203077 | JGI IMG/M metagenome (GOLD analysis project Ga0315298, IMG submission 203077) | Extremophilic microbial mat communities from Washburn Hot Springs, YNP, Wyoming, USA - WHS_1_MG | ecosystem: Environmental > Aquatic > Thermal springs > Hot (42-90C) | place: USA: Wyoming... | reverse complement strand
GCACTGGCGCAGCATCTGAGGCCGCTGCCGCCCGGCCGGCGGTACCAGGCGGGAGTCATCGCGTTCTCGCCGATCCTGCAGTTCGAGACGTTGATGGACGAATTGGAAACGCCGCAAGCGGCGTTCTTTCACCCGGTTCGAGCCGGCCTTCAGACGACCGTGCGCGAGTGGATGATCGGCGAGCACTACCCGAACCCTACCGGAAGCGTGCGGAATTTGATCCAGTATACCGGCGTGCAGTACCCGCATTCCGTGGACGACAGCCTCCAGTTCCTGCGATTCCTGCCATACAAGGACCTGCCCGCATATGACAAGCTGGGAGCGGCCCGCATGCCCGTGTTGATCGTCCACGCCGCGGATGACCCGATCGCCCCGGCGCAGACGATCGCCGAGCTGTTCGCCCGGGTGAGCAATCCCAACGCCGCGGCGATCGTGCTGCCCAGCGGCGGGCACATCGGCTTCGGGCCGTACGCGACCGCCTGGTACTACAGCCTGATCCTGCGTTTTTTCGATCCGACCTGCGGCCCTCGGCCCAGGACGTGATCCCGTCCCCGGCAACGTCATTCAGAATCGCCCAAGGACTCCAGCAGCAGCCTTCCCGGCCTCGACGCGGGACCCAGGGGGCTGACGGCGACTACGCCTGCCGGCGGCTGGTTGCCGATCAGCCAGCAGTCCCCGCTTCGGCCAAGCACGTACACCGGGAACGGGCTACCCTCCAACAGCATCTGGAGTTTCTTCCGGCCGGCCACCATGCAGTACATGCCATGATCGGGTGCGTTCTCTCGCGCGCGTTTGAAGAAGTCGACCGGTTTACTTTCTGTCATCGCCAACCCGTATGCCTGCGTGTAGAACACGAATGACAGCCTTCTGTAAGGCCAGAAACAGTATTCGCTGCCGGGCGGCACCTGTGGACCGATAGCCCTTGCCAGCGATCGCGTGCTCATGCGGTCGTAGCCGGCCGTGGCTGTGTGGCTCCAGGCGAACAGCTCCAGGAACACAGCCCCTCCAACCGCAACGCCCAGGAATGTCCTGCGCCGGTCTCGCTTCAGACACCAGACCATCCATGCCGCCGCCAGCGCGGCAGCCAGGAACGCAAGGGCGATCCACAGATCGAGGCACTGCAGCCACAGTTCCACGCCGAATGGAATCAGTGGCACAACCAGCAGGAATCCGGCCATGCCGAACGCCGTGCCGCGAGCCACCCGATCCGGCTTCGGCTCAGAAAGCCACTCGGCAAAGAACGCCCCCATCAGGACCGCCAGGGGCGGCAGGACCGGCAGGATATAGTTGGCCATCTTCGTTTTGGCGAGGGTGAAGAAGACGAACGGAACACCCGCCGCCAGCCATAGAAACAGGACCTCCGGCCGGCAGGATCGCGACGACCGCCAGCCCGGCAGGTACCTCAGGAAGACCCCCGGCAGGCAGGCCGTCCAGGGCACGAGACCCGCCAGCAGGATCGGGACATAGAACACCACAGACCAGGCGTGCCCGAGCTGTTCTGTGGCATAGCGATCCAGGTTCTCGTGGACGAGAAACTCGTACAGGTATTGGGGCTCGCGCAGGCTCATCGCAACATACCAGGGCGCGGCGATCAAAAAGAACAGGCCGATGCCAGCCGGATTGAGCAACTCCAACAAGCGGCGCGGTTGCCGCCGCAATAACAGATAGCCGATCACGATCAGGACAGGCAGGCCCAGGCCCACCGGCCCCTTCAGCAGCGTTGCCACGGCGCAACACGCGTAGAAGCCGCACCAGCCCCACCGTCGAATGGACGGCGCCGAGGCTGGCGCCGGACTGGCCGCTCGCCAGAAGCACCACAGGGCCGCCCACATGGCGGCCACTAAAGGCATGTCCATGCGGTACCATCGCGCCAGGAACTGGAACTCGCTGGTCGTCGCCAGGATCACGCCGGCCAGCAGCCCCGCGGCCGGTCCCCACATGCGGCGCCCCAGGTCGTAGGCAACCAGGACACAGACCAGACCCGCCACCGCGGCAACCAGCCGGCCCGCTGCCTCCGGGCTGCCGATCAGGCGTTGGGTGAGGGCCGCCAGCCAGAAGAACGCCGCTGGCTTGCCCGTGTAGACCTGCCCTTCCAGGTGCGGGACGAGCCAATCGCCCGTCTGAAGCATATCCTGCACGACCAGTGCGCACCGTGATTCCTCAGGGTCCGCCAACGGGAGCGATCCGATCCGAAACAGCAGGAGCACACCGCATAGCAGCACGAGGCCGCACACGTGGAGCAAGACCGAGTGCCGCGGAGTCGATCCGGACCCCTGGTTCGGCGACGAGTCACCCTGTGCTTCCTCGGTATGCAGAATGCCTTGTGTCATGCTGTGTTTCTCATTGGTCCGCGGGATCGAGTGCGCGGGCGGATTATAGGGGACTGACGGAGGCGCGGAAAGGAAGAACGACGCCCGGCTCGACACGAGCGGGGCTGCCTCCAAGATGCGTGCCCATCCGCGCTCATCCGTGGCCGTAGTTGTTCATCTTGCCGGCCTTCAGAAGACTTCGCCGAATAGCAGTGCAATGAATGCACCGCAGGGCCGGCCGGGTGGGCCTGTAAGCCGGATTCTGTGCCCCGTCGGTGTGACCCGACGGACGGCGATCATTCATCTGGGCCGGCGGTTGCCCGCCGGTTCAAGCGCCCTACCCGTCGCTCCATAACGGTCCGGGCCGAACCGTGCCCGACCGAGGTCGGGCCTGGCGACCTACTTGGGCTTGCTGGCGGTGGGGTTTGCCGTGCCGCCCCTGTCGCCAGGGACGCGGTGAGCTCTTACCTCGCCATTTCACCCTTGCCTGATCCCGCCTTGCGACGGGCCATCGGCGGTGTGTTTTCTGTGGCACTTTCCCGCGGGTTGCCCCGGGTCGGCGTTACCGACCACCGTGCCCTGCCCAGTCCGGACTTTCCTCCCGGCTGGCGGATGAACCAGGGTGAGCCGGGTCATCCGTGGCTGCCGAGCGATCGCCCGGCCCGCTCTGGCCGGCCTGCGATGCACTGGTATTATACGCGAAAGCAGGTTGGTTGTTAGTTGGTGGTGATCGAACATCGGACATCAAACATCGGCCCGCGGGCAACAGGCGTCTGGGGCCGTTGTCCGCTGCCAATCGTCAGTTGTCCGTTGTAACGGCAGCGACTGCACAGTGTACGCTGGTCTGACGGCGGGGACCGACTGGGATCCGTGACAGTTCGGTCGGACTGCTGACCTGGGGGACGGTTATGGCTGAGGGCAAACCGGTCGTTGTCGCGGCGGTCCAACCGGACAGCCGCACGAGCGTCTTTACGGCCGAGGCCGAGGCCCGGCTGGCGGAGGTCGCACGGGTCGTGAACCTTGGCGAGCACGACAGGTTCACGGCCGAGCAGATGGCCGCCGCGCTGGCCGACGCAGAGGGTTTGATCACCTGCTGGGGCACGCCGAAGGTAACCCTGGGAATGGCGCGGGAGGCGAAGAACCTGAAGGTCATCGCGCATGCGGCCGGGTCGCTGCGCCCAGTCATCGAACGCGAGGTGCTCGACCTGGGCATCCAGGTCACCAGCCAAGCCGGGGCGATTGCCATCCCCGTCGCCGAATACACGGTCGGCCTGATCCTGGCGGGGCTGCGGCTGGTGTGGCGGCAGGACCGGTTGCTGCAACAGTCACGTGACTGGCGGGCCAGCCACCCTGGAGTGCATCCGCACTGGGAACTGGGCGGGCGGACGGTGGGCGTGGTGGCGCTGAGCCGTGTCGGTCTCCTGGTGGCCAAGAAGCTGAAGGCCCTGGACGCCGAAGTCATCGCGTATGATCCGTATGCCCCGGCCCAGGCGTTCACGACGTGCGGGGCGCAGAAGGTAAGCCTGGAGGAGTTGTTCGAACGGGCGACAGTAGTGACCATGCACGCCCCAGTGACAGGCCAGACGCAGAAGATGATCGGGGCCGCGCTGCTGGCAAAACTGCCCGACGGTTCGCTGATCGTCAACACGGCGCGCGGCGCCCTGTTCGACCAGGCCGCGCTGGAGGCCGAACTCGTCAGCGGGCGATTGCGGGCGGCCCTCGACGTGACCGACCCGGAGCCGCCTTCGAAGGACTGCCGACTCTTCGGGCTGCCGAACGTTCTGGTCACGCCCCACCAAGCGGGCCTGAGCGTGGAAGCCCGCCGCCGACAGGGCTTCGGGGCCGTCGACGACGTGAAGCAAGCCCTCTGCGGAAAGAAACTTCCGCACGCCGTTTCCCCCGAACAGTGGGACATGCTTGCATAGCCCGGCGAGTCGGCCGGCAAAACCGTGGGAGCGTCCGCATGGTAGAATGAGGCGACTCGCCGGCAGGCGGATTGATCGTCAAGCTGATCCAGCCCCAGTATCTGTGGTGGGGCTTCTTTTGTCAGCACGCAGGTGGTGTCCATGAGCGTAATGTACTGGCCACTGGCAGCGGTCGGGAGAGTCCAGCGGCTCCTGCGCGCCGGGGGCGAGCCGGATCAGCGACGGCCTGGCGCCGGCCGCGACGGCGACCTTCGCGGCCTGATCAGGCTGGCATTGCCGTCGATGGTCGCGACGGTCGCCGGCACGGTAATGAGCTTCGTGGACTTCGCATTCGTCTCCTGCCTGGGGAGCGAGTCGCAGGCGGCCGTCGGAAACGCGTCCGTGCTGGTCTGGACCCTGTTCGGGCTGGGGACCGGCATCGTCACCGCGATCAGCACGTTCGCCTCGCAGGCCCTCGGCCAGGGCAAGCCGCGCGAGGGCGCGGCGTACATGTGGCAGGCGGTGTACCTGTCGCTGGGGTTCGGCGTACTGGGACTGGTCCTGATCCCGCTGGTGCCCGCAGTGTACACGGCCCTGGGGCACCCGGTGGGGGTCGCGGCGCTCGAGATACCCTTCACGAAGATCATGCTGCTGGCGGCATTTCCGGCCGTCGGCGCGGCGGCCCTGAGCAACTACTTCAACGGCATTCACCGCCCCGTGGTAACGATGACCAGCATGATCGTGGCGAATCTCTTTCACGTGGGACTTGCGTACGCTCTGATCTTCGGGCACTTCGGTCTGCCGGCCATGGGGGTGGCGGGGGCCGCGTGGTCGACGGTCATCTCGCTTGGTCTGCGGACGGGGTGGCTCTTGCTGGCGATGTCGGGCCGCGATTTTCGCCGCGAGTTCGAGCCGTTCACATACTGGCGATACGCGGGCGGCCGGATGTGGGGCCTGCTGAAGATCGGCACGCCGGTGGGGTTGCAGTGGGTGGCGGATATCGGCACGTGGGCGCTGTTCGCCAATTGGCTGATCAGCCAGTTCGGGACGGTGGACATCGCCGCCACGCAGATCGTCTGGAAGCTGCTGGAGCTGTCGTGGATGCCAGCGATCGGCATCGGCGTGGGGATCAACGCGAGCGTGGGCAAGGCCGTCGGCGCCGGGGATCACGACTCGGCGCAGCGCCGCGCCCGGCTGGGCGCGCTGCTGTGCGTCGGATACATGGGCGTGATGGGCACGGTATTCGCCGTATTCCGATACCCGCTGGTCGGCTTGCTGACGGCGGACCCGGCTGTACGGACGCTGGGCGCGAACCTGATGCTGCTAGCGGCGGCCTTTCAGGTTTTCGACGCCATGAGCATCAGTTACGGCAGCGCCTTGCGCGGCGCCGGCGACACGAAGTGGCCGGCGATCGTGCTGGCGGCCTACTGCTACGGGATCGTGATCGCGGGCGGCTGGCTGCTGACGGTCGCCCGACCGGAGTTGGGCAGTTACGGCCCTTGGATCATGTGCACCATCTATGCTATCCTGTTGAGTTTGACATTGCGGTATCGCTGGGTGCGTGGCGAGTGGCGGAAGATCGACATTTTTGCCGGCGGACGAAAGACAGTGCTGAGTCCTGAGTGCTGAGTGCTGAGTGCTGAGTCCTGAGTGCTGAGTGTTGAGTTCTGGGTGTTGAGAAATGTCCCATACGATCGACTACAAGAAGACGGTGTTGACGCCCAAGACGGGTTTTCCCATGAAGGCCGACCTCGTTCAGCGAGAGCCGGCGTGGCAGAAGCGCTGGAACGAGATGGACCTGTACGGCCGGATCCGCAAGGCTCGCCAGGGCAGGCCGCGCTTCCTGCTGCACGACGGCCCGCCGTACGCCAACGGCGACATTCACCTGGGCACGCTGCTGAACAAGGTGCTCAAGGACATCGTCGTGCGTCTGCGAACGATGGAGGGCTACGACTCGCCGTACGTGCCCGGCTGGGACTGCCACGGTCTGCCCATCGAGCAGAGACTGCTGGACGAACTCGGCAAGGACAAGGCCTCGCAGATGAGCCGGCTGGAAATCCGCAAGCGGTGCGCCGCCTACGCCGAGAAGTACATGAAGGTGCAGTCGAAGCAGTTCCAGCGGCTCGGTGTGCTGGGCAAGTGGGACAAACCATACTCGACGATGTGGCCGGGCTATGAGGCGGAGGTCCTGCGCAGCCTGGGGGACCTCGTGGGCCTGGGTCTGGTCACGCGACAACTGAAGACCGTGCCGTGGTGCCCGGAGTGCCAGGCGGTGCCGGCCGAAACGGAGCTGGACTACATCGACGCCGTCGGACCGAGCGTCTACGTCAATTTCCCGTTGACGCCGGAGTCATTCGCGCAATTCGAGCAGGTGTTCGGCTGGAAGGCGTCGGCGCAAAACCCGCCGTGCCTGATGATCTGGACCACCACCCCGTGGACGCTGGTGGCGAACCTGGCGATCGCGGTCGGGCCGGCGGTCGAGTACCGCGCGGTCCGCTATCGACAGAACGGCCGCGAAGGCGTGGCGATTATCGCCGACGGGCTGGTCAGCCGGGTCATGCAGACTGGAAAGGCCGAAGCCGTCGAAACCTCGCGGTCGGTGACCGGCGAGGTGCTCAAGGGGCTTCATTACCGGCACGTGTTCGTGGACCGCATCAATCCGGTCGTGCTGGTCAATTATATTCGATTGGAAGACGGAACCGGCCTGGTGCACACCGCTCCCGGGCACGGCGAGGAGGACTACATCACCGGGCGCAAGGAAGGCCTGGACATCTACTGCCCCGTGCTGCCCGATGGGGCCTACGACGACACCGTGCCCGATTTCCTGAAGGGACGGCGGGTGCCGGATGTCGATCCGGTGGTGACGGAGCGTCTGGCCCGCGACGGGTGGCTGTTCCAAGGCGGCCAGGTCTCGCACAGCTACCCGAACTGCGGCCGGAGCAAGACGCCCATCGTGTTCCGTGCGACCGAGCAGTGGTTCGTGTTGGTCGACAAGGAACTGCCCGGTAAGGGCAAGACGCTCCGGCAGCTGGCCACGGAATGGGTGGGCAAGAGCAAGTGGGTGCCGGAGTGGGGCGAGAATCGGATCCTGGGCATGCTCCAGAGCCGGCCGGACTGGTGTATCTCGCGTCAGCGGGCCTGGGGCCTGCCGATTCCGGCGCTGTACAACGAGAAGGGTGACCTGCTGCTTACGGCCGAGTCGGTCCACCGCGTGGCCGCGCACGTGGCGAGGAAGGGCTCGGATTCGTGGTACACCGACGACCCCAAGGAAATCCTCGGTGCCGACTTTCCGTTGCCGCCCGGTTTCGCCTGGGAGACTCTTCGCAAGGAGACGGACATTCTGGACGTGTGGTTCGACGCCGGAAACTCGTGGCGGGCGGTCTGCCAAGTCGGCGGGCTGGGATATCCCGCGGATATGTACCTGGAGGGCTCCGACCAGCACCGCGGATGGTTCCAGCTGTCGCTGCTGCCGGCCGTGGCCATCACCGGCCAGGCCCCGTTTCGCACGGTGCTCACGCACGGGTACGTGGTCGACGAGCAAGGCCGCAAGATGAGCAAGTCGGCGGGCAACTACGTGGTCGCGACCGACGCGGTCGCGCAGTACGGGGCGGACGTGCTGCGGCTGTGGGTGTCCAGCGTGAACTATCAGGACGACGTCCGGGCGTCAGACAGCCTGATCGCCCACTTACAGGATGCCTACAGGAAGGTCCGCAACACGCTGCGGTTCCTGCTGGGGGCCACGAACGACTTCGATCCCGCGAAGCACGCGGTGCCGGCCGACGGGCCTTCGCTGGACCGCTGGGCGCGGATGGAGCTGCACAAGGTCATCCGCGACGTCCGCGAATGCTATGACGCGTACGACTTCTACAAGGTCTTCCGTCGGGTGCACGACTTCTGCGCGGTGGAGCTGTCGAGCGTGTACTTCAGCGCGATCAAGGACCGCTTGTATTGCGACCTCGCTGACAGCCCGCGGCGGCGGCGGTCCCAGACGGTGCTGCACGAGACAGCCGGCACGCTGGTCCGGCTGATCGCGCCGATCCTGGTACACACGGCCGACGAGGCGTGGGAGTTCCTGGCGCACAAGCCCGAGGCCGTCGAGAGCGTGCATCTGGCGCATCTGCCGGAGGTGGACCCGGCGGCGTTCGACGAGGCGGTTGAGAAGGACTTCGAAGTGCTGCTGGCCCTGCGCGACAAGGGCATGCAGGAACTGGAACGGCTGAAAGTGGAGGCGAACCTGTCGAACGCTTTGGACGCGGCGGCGGTGTACATCGTGCCGGCCGAACTGAAGCCGGTGCTCGACCGGTACGACGACGAGCTGGAGGATCTGCTGGGGGCCGGTTGGCACGAGGTGCGGGTGGAGGGTCACCAGGCAGGGGTAAGGGGTGAGGGACCAGGGGCGGGCACGCCCGCAAGAACCGCGGGCGTGGCAGGCGAGCCGCGGGTCGAAATCGTGGACCTTCGCGGCAAGTACGAGCGCTGCGCTCGGTCATGGAAACGTCGCCCGGACGTCGGCAGCGACCCGCAGTTCCCGGACCTGTCCGCCCGCGACGCGGCAGTGATACGGCAGCTGACGGGCAAGTAATGCGTGCGCGACCGGGGCTGTGACATGCGAAACGGTAAGGATGACCGCATGGCCAGGAACGAACGCCCGAGAATATGCGGCTCCTGACGGCCGTTCGCGAATCCTCATTCAGCCGGTCCGGCTGTTCTGACGATACACGACATACCAAGGGACGTTTGGCTGCCGCCGTCGGCAGTATCGGGGAGATCGCTCATGAGTTCGCAAGAGTCCCAGCTCATAGGAATTGAACTCCTTCACCTGGACCAGGGGGCGCTGCGCAAAGTGCTGGACAATCTGGACACCCAACCGCTCGACCCCGACGCCTCCAACCGCAAGTACGAGCGCTATCCCTACCGCAACCGGAGAGTCATGCTCTGCACCCGCTCGGCCCAGGAGAACGTTGCCTTCCTGGTCCATGCCCACGACATTTCCATGGGCGGCATCTCGCTCATGCACGGCCAGATGCTCTACCCCAAACAGCGCTGCGCCGTCGGCCTGCCCACCCAGACGGGAAAGTGGCTGATGATCCTCGGCCAGGTTACCCGCTGCCGCCACGCCAGCGGGATGCTGCACGAAGTCGCCATCGAGTTCGTCAAGCCGCTGGATCCCTCGACGCTTCAGCAGATCAGGGACGCAGCACCGGCCGCGGCCCCGCCGGCCGAGGCGGAGGCCCTGACGACCGCGCCGGCCTGACCGACGGCTTGGCGAGCTTGCGTCGCCACCGCGCGGCCCGTTATGCTACGGCACGGTCTTTGCGGTGCCCCGATCAAGGCGAGGCGGCCGTACGAGTTCACTTTTTGCGCAAGGGGTCAGGCCATGAGTCTTCGGAATCTCCTGATGCTGTCCGCGGTGTGTATCGTCACGGTCTTCGCCACGGGGATGAACGGTTGCCGGAACGGGTCCCAGGACCTGCTCGACCTGTCCGTCTCCAGGAGCACGCTGTTCTGGTGGGGCCATTCCACCTTCTCGATCACCAGCGCCGACGGCCACGTCGTGCTGATCGATCCGTACGACCCCGAACAGACCGGCTATCCCCGCTATCTGGTGGCGCCCGACCTGGTCCTGATCAGTCATGAACACTTCGACCATAACGATACCAGCTGGTGCATGGGCAGTCCCACCATCGTCCACGGCTTGAACGCCGCCGGCGAGGTGGCCGCCATCGACCAGGACTACGGCCCCTTCCACGTCACCACCGTCCCCGCCCAACACTGGTCCGACCCCGCCGACCAGGACAGAGGCAATACCGCCATGTTCGTCATCGAGGTGGACGGCGTGCGGATCGTCCACATGGGCGATCTCGGCCAGACCGTGCTGGATGACAGCCAGATCGCCGCGATCGGCACGGGCGGCGACGCCAACCGTCCGGACTTCCTGATGATTCCCGTCGGCGGGGGCACGACGATCGATGCGGCGGCGGCCTGCGCCCTGGTCGACATGATCGGGCCGGGTTACGTCCTGCCGATGCACTTCAGGACCAACGCCACGGCCGCCCCGCTGTCGGGGCAGCTCGATACGATCGATCCGTTCGTCAGCTGCTTCCCCTTCAATCCCGTGCCGTGGGACGGCAACGGTATCACGCTGGACTACGCGGATCAAGCAGACGCGTCACCGACGCTCCTGCTGCTGGACTACCTTCCGCACTAACCGCCGAATGTCCCAAAGGTGAGCCGGCATGCCGACGCGATGCCTCCGCGCGCCATTTGCCGAACCGGATCCCTCACGGCATTATGGTGCCTTCGCCCCGCGGGCCTTAGGGCCCGCGCCGGCATGCTCCGTGTCGGGTGCCGCTGGTGACTTGGTTCTGTCCGGCGCAGCCGGGTCCGCCAGTGCACGGGCGGGCAGGATGCCCGTGGCACCCAAGCCCAGGGTTTGTTTCTACGGACGCGAGGTACCGAGCAGGAGGGCCGATGCAGTATCGAACATATGGCAGGAACGGGCCGCGGGTTTCCGTCCTCGGCTACGGCGCAATGCGGCTCCCGATGCGTAAGGGCGGCCTGAACGTCGCCAAGTCCCAGCAATTGCTCCGCCACGCACTGCGGCTCGGGGTCAATTTCTTCGACAGCCATCACATGTACCTGAACAGTCTGAGCGAGGTCGCCATCGGCCGAGCGATCAAAGGGTTCAAAGGCCCCTACCCCATCGTTCTTCAGACCAAGACTCCCTTCTACCAGGACAAGCCGGTCGATTACTTCAAACGCCTGCTGGAGGAGGCCGTTGAGAAGCTGGGCGTCGCGCCGATCGACTACCTGCTGTTCCACTCGATGACCATGGACATGTTCAAGAAACGCGGCCGGCAGTTCTTCCGGTTCACTGACTGGGCCATAAGACAGGGACTGATCCGCCATCGCGGCTTCAGCTCGCACGACTCCGTCGCCCACGTCAAGGCGTTCGTCGACACCGGCGAGTTTTCCGCCATGCTGCTCAGCTACAACTGGCTGAATCGAAAGATGGCCGAGTGCATCGCGTACGGGGCCCAGCGCGGCATGGGCGTGTCGGTGATGAATCCGATCGGCGGCGGCCAGCTGGCTATGCCCCATCCGCGGGTCGTCAAGCTGCTGCCCGGCGCGAAGTCCTCCGCCGAGGTCGGCCTGCGATTCGTCCTGGGCACGCCCGGCGTCGCCGCGGCCTTCTCCGGCATGGACCGGATCGAGCAGATCGACGAGAACGTCCGCGTAGCCGGCCGCAAGATCCCCCTGACGCCCCGCCAGCGGAAGGCCATGGCCAAAGGTCTGGCCCTGGCCCAAAAGGCCCAGGACGAGTTCTGCACCTCGTGCAACTACTGCGCCCCCTGCCCCTGCGGCGTGGACATCTCCGCCTGCTTCCGCCTCCTGCACAGCGCGACGTACTTCGGCCTGATGGAATACGCGAAGCGCCAGTACAAATGGCTCATCGACCACAACATGAGCGGTTTGTCCTGCAAGCAGTGCGGTCGGTGTCTGCCGAAGTGCCCCAACCGCCTGCCGATCCCCGAACGTCTGGCGGAAACGGTACAGCTGCTGTCCTAGGGAGCCGCCATGACCTTATT
>Ga0315298_1009708_pt1 | contig 11803 bp, 15 predicted proteins | sample WHS_1_MG_FD_203077 | JGI IMG/M metagenome (GOLD analysis project Ga0315298, IMG submission 203077) | Extremophilic microbial mat communities from Washburn Hot Springs, YNP, Wyoming, USA - WHS_1_MG | ecosystem: Environmental > Aquatic > Thermal springs > Hot (42-90C) | place: USA: Wyoming... | reverse complement strand
GATCGTTGTGGATCCGATATCTATGCCTAAAAGGTACCTCTCATCCATCTTTTCCCCCTTTTTACTTGAGACTCTTTTGCGCCAGTTTAAGTTCGCTTAAGGTCTTGGTATGAACAAGGTAGTCTTTTATAGTGCAATAGGTGTCCACGAGGCAGACAATCCATGTTTCAGCATAGCGTGGTGGAAAAAAGGTAAGGGGCCACATATGTTTTAAAATGATATCCTCCTCTCTTGGAGTAAGAGAGGTCACTTTCCTTGCATTATAAAGGCAGATCCGGGGGTGGCGAGGTCCGTGGAGGCGCGGCCCCTCCGTTGACCAGTCGTAATAGAAAAGGTCGTGAAGGAGGGCTCCCCGCACTACGGCCGTGAGGTCCAAGGAGAACTTACGGGCGATTGCGTAACTTAACCTGGCCACTTCCAGCGAATGCTCGAGTCGCGTTGTTGTGCGATGGTGGGGAAGGTGGGCAAGCTTGGCTACCTGGGGATGGGCGAGAAGAGGTGCCGCCAGCGAGGAGAAATCGTCCCTATGCTCTATTTTTTTCCCCTCTTTTTTCATTAGGCTATACATCTTGGTGGTAAAATCGATGAAAATTACAAGGGAGAGAAAATTTGCCAAGTAGCTTATATAGATATTTTTTTCGTAAAGGGTGAGGGCAAAAGGAAGAAAAAAATACTCAAAGGCAAAGGCTAGAATTACCCAGAAAAGGGAATAGAGAGGACAGATATGACCTTTGATGTTAAAGGGGGAGGTAGAGTAATCCCAGAGGCGAAGGTGGAAGTACTTTTCAAAGATATAGCCTGTGATGAATTCGCTGCCCGTCGTAAGGGCAAAATAAGAGAGAATTTTAGTTAAAATTGAGGCATTACCCAGGAACGATATGGCCCAGGTGAGTAGAACGGCTCCGGAGCCGTAAATAGGAAGATAAGGACCTCTAAGTAAGCCCGGTTTTATCAGTTTCTTCCCTTTCAGGGAACGGAAGAAGAACTCTAAAAACCAGCCGGCGAGGGAAAAGAAAACAAAAATATAGATGTACCGCCTGAGGGTATTCGTCATGTTAACCCTCCTTTTTTTCTATTAGAATCCCACGGCAGAGGATATCGAAAAAGCTATCGAATTCGACTTCCAAATCTTCCTGTTTCTTCCCTTGCAGCAGAGAGGATTCCCAACCCCTTAGGGTATAACCGATCATACGTGCCGCCTGGAAAATATTGTCGATACGAAATATACCTTCCTTCACACCTTCCTCAAGAATGCCCTGAAGGATACTTAATTCCCTTTTAAAAATACTTTCCCTTATCTCGTTTGCCTGGGAGAGATTAACTTCGTTACCTTCATAAAGGTTGAGGAGGTTTTGATTGTCCCTTAGCTTGATTAGCCTGTTGCGGTAAAAGAACCGGAGTTTCTCAAGGGGTGATTTTATTTGGGATAAAGTCTGCATTAGTTTATCTACAAATTCGTTGGCCTCACGGTTGAGAACTTCGAGGTATACCTGCTCTTTACTACCAAAATAGTTATAAATAGTTGCTTTGGCCACTTTGGCCATACGGGCAATGTCACTTAAATTAGTCTTCCGAATACCATACCGACTAAACATATGCTTCGCCGTATTAAGGATGGATTCCCTTTTTCTTAACTTCATCGTTTACCTCACTTTCCCTTGCCATGGACATAATTTATATTTTTGTACTTATTTTGTTCAAAAGTATAATTTTCATCGGCTGCCAAGTCAAGGGAAAATGTAATTTTAATTTGACAAAAGAGGGAAAATAGCGAAATAGAGGTTACTATGAGAAGAACGTTTTTTTATTTTATTTTAATTATGAACTTAGCCTTCTTTGGTGATGGAGAGGTCTTCGCCAAAACCTCTGTGGTCGCCAGTATTCCTCCCCTTACGTACTTTGTCGAAAGGATAGGCGGTTCTTTAGTAGAGGTAAAAACGTTAATTCCCAAGGGTTCCTCGCCGGAGGTTTATGAACCTACATTTAAACAACTGCTTGCTCTGGCAGAGGCCAAGATATGTGTCCTCGTGGGTGGAAATTTATTTCCTGCGGAAAAGAAATTTCTTCACTTCATAGAAAAGAAAAAAGATAGGATTATCATCGATTTTGCTATGAAAGCCGGTGCTATTAAAGATGACCCGCATATCTGGTTATATTTCCCGGCCGTAATGAGATTAAGCGCAGAAATCACAACGGCACTTGTCGAAAAAAACCCTGAAGAAGAGGCTTACCTGAAAAATAATTTCCTTAACCTCCAGGACGACTTAAATAAAACGGAAGATTACATAAAAAGGATTCTTAGGCCCTATCGCGGCAAGGCCTTTTTGGTTTACCATCCTGCGTGGGGGTATTTTGCCCGTCATTTCGGTCTTGAACAGATTGCCGTGGAGAAAGAGGGCAAGTCCGTGTCGGCTGCCGATTTAAGTAGGGTTATTTATATTGCCAAAAAGAGGGGGATAAAAACCCTCTTTGTCCAGAAGGGTTTTGATACAAGAAGTGCCCGTTTCATTGCTCAGGAAATTGGTGCCAATCTCGTTGAGACGGACCCATTAGCCCAGGATTGGCTGACAAATGTACGAAGTTTTGCGGAGACATTAAAGGGGGTGCTAAGGTAGTTGGGAGCTAAACTGCTTGAGTTACAGGGGATTACTTTCGGTTACCATCGGGAACCGGTATTGGAAGAAGTAAATCTTACCGTGGAGGAAAAGGATTTTATCCTTCTCTTGGGGCCCAATGGGGGAGGCAAGACAACCCTCTTTAAAATCATCTTAGAGATTGTTAAGCCCTGGCAGGGAAACATTTTTTACAGTACCGACTTGAGGGGAAGAATCGGTTATGTGCCGCAATTTGTCAACTTTAACCGGGGGTTTCCCATTACCGTGGCCGAGGCGGTACTTATGGGACGTTTAAACAGGGAGAATTACTTAAAGGGCTACACGAAGGAGGATAGAGATAAAACGGCAGATATTCTCAAATTGGTTGGACTTTACGAGAAGCGAAAGGAAAGAATTGGGGACCTATCGGGTGGACAGTTACAGCGCTGCCTCATTGCCCGGGCCCTGGTTTCTGACCCGGTACTTTTGCTTCTCGATGAACCGACCGCCTCCATCGACATTAAATCCCAGATGACCCTGGTGGATTTACTTTCGGAATTAAGAGATGAGATGAGCATTATGCTGGCGACCCATGATCCCACACCCTTTTCTCTGTCGTACAAACATGTGGCCTGTATCAATAAAAGACTGTATTTCCATAGTGCGGGAGAATTGGATGGAACCGTTTTGGAAAGGATTTACGGTTGTCCTGTCGATCTTTTAGGGCATGGTATACCCCATACAATACTGAAAAAACATTAGTTATAAGACCGTGTTAGAGCTGCTAACCTTAAATTTTATGCAGAATGCCTTAGCTGCCGGTTTACTGGCCAGTATCGTTTGTGGTCTTATCGGTCCCTTTATCGTTTCCCGCCGGATGGTGTTTATAAGTGGGGGCTTGAGCCATACCGCTTTCGGTGGACTCGGTATAGCCTACTGGCTTGGTTTGAACCCCCTTTGGGGTGCCTTTATCTTTGTCTTGGGCGCTGCTTTTCTTATCGGTTGGAGGGAAGAAAGACAGAAGGGTGAAGATCTTTTTATCGGTATCTTATGGGCCTCAGGGGTTGCTGTCGGTATAATTTTCATCCATCTCACTCCGGGATACGTTCCTGACCTTATGGCCTTTCTTTTCGGGAATATCCTTACTGTATCCCCGCAAGACCTTAAACTGGAGGCTCTTTTAGTTGTTTTCGTGGCTTTAGTGATTATTGTTTTCTTTCGGGGTTTTGTTTCCATAACCTTTGATGAGGAATATGCAAAAGCACGAAAAATGCCCGTTAAGTCACTAAATCTCTTGATGCTTTCCCTTTTTGCTATTTCCATTGTGGCTCTCATCCAGATGGTGGGCATCATCCTCGTTATTGCCTTGATTACAATTCCAGTAGCTATTGCCCAGGAATTCTCTGTAGATTTTAAAAAGATGATGTTTCTTTCGGCATTACTGGGGATGTTATTCTGTTGGACGGGGCTTATCGTTTCTTACTTTCTGGAAATACCTTCTGGAGCCACGATTATTGTGGGGGGAACCCTGGGTCTTTTTTTCACGAAGGGATGGAAACGATGCTATGGAAGATAAAACACCACACTATTTAGGCCATCGCCGGCGCCTGAAAGAGAAGTTTGTCCGGGTGGGCTTTGAGGCCTTTGCAGAGCATGAGATTTTGGAATTACTTTTAACTTATGCGATTCCACGCAAGGATGTGAAACCCTTGGCCAAGGCTTTGCTTAAAGAATTTGGTTCCCTGAAGGGTTGTCTTGACGCCGATTTGGCAGAACTTAAGAAGATTAAGGGTATTGGTGAACATGGCGCCTTAATCCTTAAAGTGGTAAAAGAGTTCAGTTCTCTTTATCTGAAGCAAAAAGCTATGGAAAAGGCGCAAATTAGTTGCACCGAAGAGCTTCTCGGCTATTGTCGTTTCTACTTTGGCGGATTGAAGGATGAACGATTTTGTGTCATTTATCTGGATACCCAGAATCGTATAATTGAAATGGAAACTATTCAAGAGGGTATTGTTAATCAGGCCGTAGTCTATCCAAGAAAGGTTCTGGAGAATGCCTTAAGGAGGAAGGCTGCGGCCATAATTTTGGTCCACAACCATCCCTCCGGTTACGTAAAGCCATCGGAGGCCGATATTAGGCTCACAAAAAAGATTCAGGAGACGGCGAAAATTTTGGAAATTCTCGTCCATGACCACATCATCATCGGGGAAGACCGGGTTTTTAGCTTTCGGGAAGAGGGAATCCTTTTTTAAAAGAATCACTCCTGAACCAGGGTGACGCACATCATCAAAGCGAGCCATAGTATATCGGGCGGCAGTTGCTCTTTAACTGATGAATCCACAAGGAGGGAAACACGCGCGGGGAATTCACCATTTTCCAACCAGAGTACAAAGGCGACGGCAATTCTGGGTAGGGGTCGTAACATAAAGGAGGCGTCACCGAAAGCCAGCGGATGACCGTGGAGACTCTTCCCTTTGGCGAGGAAACCGGTTAAGTCGGTAGCGTATCTTGTGGCGACTTTATCTAAGGGAAGTACATGATACCCCGTCCTGTAGATTTCCCCTCCCGGTAGAGAAAGGGGATTGATGAGTTCGCAAGTGAAGGGAATATTGCGGGCCCGGAGGAGGTAATGAAGAACAACGAGAGAGCCTCCGTTTTTAACCTTAGACCACAGGGGCATTTCCATCGCCACCTCGGTAATTGACCTGTCTTTGAGCGAAACCAATAGGTAGGAGGAGAAGAATTTTACCCTATAAAAACCCTCTATGGGGTGGTACGTTACCTCTGCCCGGGGGCATACCTCTTCCGGGGGGAGAAGGGATAGTTTGTCCCATGCCGATTTTTCGCTTTCCCATGGTACATCCATAGGGTTTGGAGAGAATGATGGGTGGAAAATTAGGTTCCCCTCTTCTGGTCCACCATTTCTTTCAGTTCTTTGCCCACTTTGAAGAAGGGTAGTCTTTTGGGGGCCACTTTGATCTGTTCGCCGGATTTGGGATTCCTCCCCGTATAGGCACCGTAATTTCTTACTACGAAACTACCAAAGCCACGAATCTCGATACGTCCACCTTTTTTCAGTTCTTCCCTGAAGCCATCGAAAATCATGTTTACTATTTCACTTGCCCTTTTTGTGGGGAGGTTTACCTTTTTGCTCAAGGCCTCAATTAAATCCGATTTATTCATAAGAAGTCTCCTTTATTACCTTTAATGAATCCTGTGAGGTTAGAATCATTAAGCAATTTTTGGATTTATTAGTTGTTTTGCCGTACTTAGTCAAGAAGATTTTTTCCCATAAAAACTCTTGCCACTTCTTTTTCCGATAAGAAGCGAAATTTTCCACATTTCAGGTCTTTAAGTTCAAGTCCCCCGATGGCTACGCGGACTAACTCTAATACATCGTGACCTAAGGTCGCCATGGCCCTCCTTATGAGCCTATTCCTTCCTTCTTTAACGGTGATGGAAAGCCACGTTGTGGCCCGATTGTTCTTTAAGATATTCACTTCCTGGGGAGAAAAGGGGCCATCTTCGAGCTCAATACCTTTTTTCAGTTTCGTAAGCTCTATCTCTGAAAGGTGCCCCTTTATTTTTACATGGTAAACCTTGGGAATGGAAAAGCGTGGATGCAGTATCTTCTGGGCGAAATCGCCATCGTTGGTTAAAAGAAGGAGACCCTGGGAATGAAAGTCCAATCTGCCCACGGGAAAAACACGGGTACCTAATTTCCCTAAAAGATGCCCTACCGTCGGTCTTCCCTGGGGGTCCATCATCGAAGTGATGTACCCTTTAGGCTTGTAAAACATCAGGTATAGTTTTTCCCTTTCTTCGTAAATAAGCTTCCCGTCAACACGGATTTCATCCTTTTGGGCATCGGCTTTCGTACCCAATTCCCTGACTATTGTCCCGTTTACCGTAACTCTACCGGAGAGGATTATTTTTTCCGCCTGGCGGCGGGAGGCGATACCGGCCCGGGCCAAAATCTTCTGTAATCGCTCCAACGGCATGGGTTTTTTATTCCTCCAACTCCCTAATTTCTTCGGGAGAGGGCAATTCGGAGAGATCTTTTAAATGAAATACTTCCAGGAAATGTTTTGTTGTTCCATAGATGATGGGCTTCCCCGGGACGTCTTTTCTCCCCACGATTCTAATGAGTTTCTTCTCCAGGAGCTTTTTCAATGGTCCTCCCGAATCAACACCCCGGATTCGGTCAATCTCTGCTTTTACGATGGGTTGGCGGTAGGCAACGATGGCAAGGGTCTCCAACGAGGCTGGTGTCAGGGTGTTACTGCTTCCCCTTAGTTTCCTCACCCAGTGGGCAAGATCGGGTCGTGTCCGGAATTGGAATCCACCGGCAACGAATACCAGCTCGAGACCGCTTTTTCTGGTGGCGTATTCCTGTTTTAGGGCATCTATATGGGAGAAGATTTCATTTATGTCATTAATCCCGGTAATTTCGGCAATTTTTTTCACCTCTAAGGGCGAATCGGCGGCAAAAATCAGGGCTTCGATGATGGCCTTCAGTTCTTCTGCCATTTTATATACACTGAATCCTTATTGGGCCAAAGGGGTAGAGCTGGTAGGCCCTAATTAATCTTAACTTCATGAGTTCAAGAATGGCCAAGAAGGTATAGATGATGGCCTTTGTCGTTTCTCCCTCCTCGATGAGTTCACCGAAGTAAAGAAAGGGGCTTTCTTTCAACCTTTCCATGATTGTATGCATTCGTTCGGCCAGGGTCGTCTTCTCGCCGTTAATCTCCATGGTGGAGACGGTCTTGCCTCTTACCATCAAATTTTTAAATGCCTCGGCCAGACTGAAAATGTCAAGCTCTATTAAGGTTCCCCCATCCGTTGGCTCCATAGGGGAAGAGAAGGGAGGTCTTTTGAAAACATCCCGCTCCAGCAGCGGCCTTTCGTTTAATTTGAGGGCTGCCTCTTTATAGGCCTGGTAAGCCACAATCTGTTTTACCAGCTCTGTCCTGGGGTCCTTTTCTTCTTCTATGGGTTCTTCCTCACTCTGGGGGAGCAGCATCTGCGATTTTATGTAGAGTAAAGTCGCGGCCATAAGGAGGTATTCCCCCGCAAGGTCGATATTTAAGGAATCCATGATTTCCAGATAACGGAGATACTGTTCGGTGATTAAGGCAATGGGGATATTGTAGATATCAATTTCGTTTTTCTTGATAAGGTACAGGAGGAGGTCTAAAGGTCCCTCGAAGATATCCAACTTTACTTCATAGGTCCCATCGTTCACGTTATGTCCTGTGGTGGGTTTAGATTTTTATCGCTTCCCTGACTTCCGCCATTGTAGATTGGGCAATCATTTTAGCCCGTCTAACGCCAGCTTCGATGATTTCATTTACTACATTTATATGAGAGAGATAGTAATCTTGGCGTTCATGGATGGGCTTAAGGGCTTGCGTTACGTTTAATGCGAGTTTTTTCTTACATTCTGTGCAACCGATTAGAGCTCTGCGACAACCGGTTTCGATTTCTGTGACTTCTGCCTGGGGGGTGTATAGGCCATGAAAGGTAAAGACATTGCAAAGTTCGGGGCGCCCCGGGTCCTTTCTTCTCATCCGCTGGGGGTCCGTATACATGGCGGCTATCTTTTGTTCCAATTCTTCCCCTCTGTCTCTCAAATAGATGGAATTACCGTAAGATTTACTCATTTTCCTGCCGTCGATGCCCAGGAGCTTCGGCACCACGGTAAGCACCGGTTCTGGTAAGGGGAAGATTTCTCGATAGAGGAAGTTAAAGCGACGGGCAATTTCCCGGGACAGCTCGATATGGGGAAGTTGATCCGCACCTACAGGGACACCTGTGGCTTTGTACATGAGGATATCCGCTGCCTGGAGCACAGGGTAACCTAAAAACCCAAAGGTATTTAAATCCTTATGGGCAAGTTCCGCCTTCATTTCTTTATAGGTAGGGTTGCGTTCAAGCCAGGCAAGAGGGGTAATGAGCGAAAAAATAAGGTAAAGTTCAGCATGTTCTTTTACCTGCGATTGGACAAAAAGGGTGCTTTTCTCCGGGTCTAAACCGACACTCAGCCAGTCCACTACCATATCGAAGGTGTTGACTGCGATGTTTTCTGTTTCGTTGTATTCACTTGTGAGGGCATGCCAATCGGCAACAAAATAGAAACAATCGTAATCCCCACGGTTCTGCAATTCGACCCAGTTAACGAGGGCACCGTGGAGATTGCCCAAATGCAGTTTCCCTGTGGGCCGCATCCCACTTAATATCCTTTTTTTCATTGCTACCTAATTAAAAGAAGCCCCCCACTCTCCCGGAGTTAGGGGGCCCCCATTTCCTGGATTTATACTAATTATTTTGCCTTTTCCACAAGACCCTTGCCCGCTTTAAACTTGATTACCTTCTTTGCCGGGATTTTTATGGGTTTTCCCGTCTGGGGATTCCTCCCTTCCCGGGCCTTCCTTTTAACAACCGAGAAGGTGCCAAAACCGACCAATCCCAATTTTCCATTCTTCTTCAGCTCTTTGGCAACGGTATCCATAAAACTCTGAAGTGCCGCCGCCGCTGCTGCTTTGGTAATACCCGCTTCCTGCGCCATTACACCGATTAACTCTGCTTTTGTCATTGCAAAACCTCCCCCTTTCTAAGTTTGTTTACATTCCATCACCTTTTGGTGATGTACCTTTAACCTATAAGCCACCACATCTAATATAGGCTTCCCTACCCGTTGCTAAAGCGCTTTTTGCCTAACACAAAGAAAACCAACAATCAAGAAAAATTTTCATTTCTTCAGCAGAAAATAAAGCTCACCCGTTTCTTTGAGAAAGCCCGCCTGGAGGGCTGCTTCTTCACCGCTGCCCATAAAGATGTCTACCCTCCCTGCCCTACTCAGGGCTACCCCTGTATCCTGATTGAAAACGAGGCGCGCCAGGTTTTGCTTAGCGATAACCTTGGAATTTTTAATTATTGGTTTTTTGGTAAATATCAAAGCAGGGGCACCCTTGGGATAGAGGGAAAGGTTTGAGGCGATGGTGCGACCACCGGTAAGGGGGACAGCAAGGGCACCACGGGGACCATCGGTGACAATGCGGAAAAAGACGTAACGTTCGTTTTTATCAAGAATCTCATCTCTTTCCGCTGGATGGTCCCTTAGATACTTCTTGATGGTAACCATGGAGAGATCGTTTTCGGTCAATTTACCTGCTTTGAGGAGATAGGTTCCTATACTGGTGTAGGGATAACCGTTGGTACCGTCAAAACCCACGTTGATGGTGCGTCCATCCTCTAATTCAATCTTGCCGGAGCCTTGGATATGGAGAAAAAATAGTTCCACCGGGTCATCAACCCAGAGCAGTTCGAGACCCTTTCCCGCAAGGGCACCGTGACGGTCGATTTCTTTTCTGGTATATTTTTTGAGCATGTTTGTCGGTGCGCGATAAAGGGGATATTTAAAACGCTCACTTCTCTCCAAGGAGCCGTACAAAAGGGGTTCGTAATAGCCCGTGAAGGTAATTTTGCCGGTCCCATCGTCACCGCGGGCGCGGAAGAGGTGGAAATCCTTTAGAGCAATTTCGGTATGGTTTTTCCTGGCAATATCTCTGAGGAAAAGAAGGGTATCTCTTACTTTGGCCACCGTTGTGGGAAACTGTCCCATATAAAAGGGTTCATCGTTATTGAAGAGTCTAAAAAAGATCAAGCTACTGTCGATTGCTTTAATGAGGGAGCTACCGTCCATATCATCGGAAAATTCTGGCACCCGATGGGCGGGGAGGGGTTCTAAGTACGGGGAAGGAAAGAATGGTTGTTTTTTCTCGGGTGGTTCATATAGGGGAATGTAGGTACCCTTTGAGGTACAGCCGAAAAAAAACAATAATGTTAAGCTTAGGAAACTACACCAAAGGGTCTTTTTGCCTTTTCCCTTCATAGTTCAATAATCATAGCCACTTCGTCACAGTAGTCGGGATATTTCGAACAACGAAAGCAATCAGACCAGATTTTCTCCGAGAGGGTAGAGCGGTTTACCTCCTTAAAACCCAAACGGGCAAAGAAATCCCGCTGATAGGTTAGTGTAAATATCCTGTAAAGTTCGAGGGTAATGGCTTCCGAAATACAGGCCTGGACAAGACTACTACCTATGCCTCTTTTCCTGAAAGGTTCTTCCACGTAGAGGGATCGTATTTCCGCGAGATTCTCCCAGATGATCGTCATGGCGCAAATGCCCACGATTGTGTTGCTGGCCTCATCGAGGTAAACAAAAAAATCCCGCAGACTACTGTAGATATCCATAAGCGAACGGGGAAGCATTTCTTCCCGGCTGGCTGAAATATTTATCATGCGGTGGATTGTTTTGACGTCACCGATTTTGGCCTTTCGCAACATTTATCGCTCCTTTGGTAATCTTTTTTGCTGATTGAGCACTGCCGTGAGCATTTCACGGGCATGTTCTCTGGCTTTTTGGGTAAGTTCGATGCCCGCCAGCATTCTTGTTATTTCCGTTATCCGTTCTTCCGGGGAAAGGTAGGTTAGGTGGATTTTTACCTGTTTCTCTTCATCTTTTTTGGTGACAAGGAAGTGATGGTCGGCAAAACAGGCAATCTGAGGGAGATGGGTGATACAGAGTATCTGGCAGTGATGGGAGAGGGATTTTAGCTTTTCTCCCACAATTTCTGCCGTGGCCCCTCCGATACCGCTGTCTACTTCATCAAAAATAACGGTGGAAACAGAAGAGACATGGGCCAAAACCTTTTTTAAGGCAAGGATAAATCGGGAGAGCTCTCCACCGGAAGCGATCCGGAGAAGGGGTTTATAATCTTCACCGGGATTGGTGGAGATGAAGAACTCTACCTCATCAATTCCTGTGGGGAGATAAAAATCCTCTTTCTGCGACGGAGGGGTGATATTTACCTTAAACGATGCCCGTTCCATTTTCAGGGTATGGAGCTCCTCATTAATTAGAGAGGCGAGTGTGAGGGCAGCTTCCTTCCTCCTTTGTGAAAGTTCTATCGCCCTTTCGTTGAGCAGTTCCTTTACTTTTACGAGAGCCTTTTGTGTTTCCTCGATATCCACTGCGAGGTGTGATGCCTGTTTTGCTGCTTCTCTTAGTGAGTCCCTCTTCCTGAGCACTGCCTCAATGGTTCCGCCGTATTTACGCTTTAATTTCCCCAGGAGCTCAAGCCTCTCTTCGATGGTCTCGAGCCTTTCGGGGTCAAAAGAAAGTGATCTGAGGTAGCTACCCA
>Ga0315298_1009706_pt1 | contig 11804 bp, 13 predicted proteins | sample WHS_1_MG_FD_203077 | JGI IMG/M metagenome (GOLD analysis project Ga0315298, IMG submission 203077) | Extremophilic microbial mat communities from Washburn Hot Springs, YNP, Wyoming, USA - WHS_1_MG | ecosystem: Environmental > Aquatic > Thermal springs > Hot (42-90C) | place: USA: Wyoming... | reverse complement strand
CTGTGCCCTCCCCAATGATCTTGATGGAATTCTTGTTGGCCCCCACCGTGCCGTCGCTCCCTAGCCCATAGAACACCGCCCGGTAGACGTCCTTGCCCTCCGCCGTGAAGTCCGGGTCGTAGTCAAGGCTGCTTGCGGTCACGTCGTCTTCGATGCCTACCGTGAAGTGATTCTTGGGGGCTGGCTTGGCTAGCTCGTCAAGAACTGCCTTGACCATAGCAGGGGTGAACTCTTTGCCGGAAAGTCCGTAGCGCCCGCCAAAGACCTCCACCTCCAGGCCCGCCTCGGCCACAGCGTTCTGTACATCCAAATACAAAGGCTCTCCTTGAGCGCCGGGCTCTTTGGTGCGATCAAGGACGCCTAGCCGCCTCACGGTGCCAGGTAGGGCACGCACAAAATGCTCGACGCTGAAGGGACGAAAGAGGTGCACCTTGAGCACGCCCACCTTCTCGCCAAGAGCGTGCAAGTATTCCACCGTCTCGTGTGCTGTCTCCGCCCCAGAACCCATCAGAACAACCACCCGTTCCGCATCTGGAGCACCAAAGTAGTCAAACAGGTGGTAGCTGCGTCCGCTCAGAAGCGCAAAGCGGTCCATGTATTCCTGCACAACTTCTGGGCAGGCCAGGTAGAAGCGGTTGGCCGCTTCCCGCGCCTGGAAGTACACGTCGGGATTTTGGCTCGTCCCGCGCAACGTGGGTCGGTCGGGAGTCATGGCCCTCTCGCGCACCGCACGGACCAGCTCCTCGTCCATGAGCGCTTGCATCACGTCGTCCTCGATCACCTCAATCTTCTGGATCTCGTGCGAGGTCCGTAGACCATCACAGAAGTGAAGGAAAGGAACCCGAGCACGTAGCGTGGCAGCGCTCCCAATCAGGGCCAGGTCGTGAGCCTCCTGCACAGAGCTCGAGGCCAGGAGAGCAAACCCCGTGGCGCGGACAGCCATCACGTCCTGATGGTCGCCGAAGATACTCAAGGCTTGGGCGGCAAGCGCGCGAGCGGTGACGTGCCAGCAAGTAGGAGTGAGTTCACCCGCGATCTTGTACATCGTCGGGATCATGAGTAGAAGCCCTTGGCTGGCTGTGAACGTGGTGCTCAATGAGCCGGCTTGCAGCGCTCCGTGGACGGCCGCTGCGGCACCTGCCTCGGACTGCATTTCCACCACGACCGGGACCGTCCCCCAGAGATTCTTGCGCCTCTCGGCGCTCCAAGCGTCTGCTTGTTCGCCTATGGGGCTGGAGGGACTGATGGGAAAGATGGCTATGACCTCGTTAACTTTGTAGGCCACCCGGGCAATGGCCTCGTTACCGTCGATGACTGCTGTGGTTACACCCATGATAATCGTCTCCTCAAGAAGGCAACCTAAGCTAGAAGATGGATAGAGCTTGGGTACCCGTTACTGCTCTCAGGGAAACTAGTCACGAGCAGGGCGCAGCCCACCAGGCCGATGCTTGCCCGCTCAGGGATGGCGCGCTCGCGGCCGATACGCAGGAGGCGGGCCGCCAAGGCGTCCACTAGGCCTTTTCCCCCTGAGCCTGCTTCAGGCCTCGGCTCAAGTAGCGGACTCTTCGCCCAGGCTCCCCGCCAGGCACTGGTAGAGGATGGCCATGCGTACCGCTAGCCCCGATTCCACCTGGTGGAGAATCAAAGAGCGGTCGTCATCGGCTAGATCAGCAGAGAGCTCCACCCCGCGATTGATGGGCCCAGGATGCATCACCCGCTGATGCGGCTTCAGGCAATAGGGAGAGACCCCCCACAGCCGGCTGTATTCGCGTAGAGAAGGTACAGGCGGGACTTTGCCTTTCGCCCTTTCCAACTGCATACGCAGGAGATAGACAACGTCCACCTCGTCCAGTGCCTCCAGGTCATGGTAGACGGGCACCTGCCAATACTCGATGCCAGGAGGCATCAGGGTGGGCGGCCCCACCAGACGCACCTCTATGCCCATCTTGCGAAAGCCGAAAAGGTTCGAGCGAGCCACCCGGCTGCGTAGAACATCACCCACAATAGCCACCTTGAGACCCTGCAGCGCCCCGTACACGCGCCGCAGGCTGTAAAGGTCAAGCAGACACTGAGTGGGATGCTCGCCAGTACCGTCGCCCGCGTTCACGACCGAGGCATTCGTATAGCGAGTGGCCAGGCGGGCGGCCCCCACTTGCGGGTGACGCATCACGATCACATCCGGCCGGTAGCTTTCCAAAGTGAGTATGGTGTCTTTCAGACTCTCACCCTTGACCACACTTGAAGTGGAGCCTTTGATGTTGATCACGTCCGCTGACAGCCGTTTGCCTGCCAATTCAAAGGATGACTGCGTGCGGGTGGAGGGCTCTAGGAACAGGTTGATGATGGTGCGTCCGCGCAAGGTGGGGACCTTCTTAATGGGCCGAGAGGCGATCTCGAGGAAGCCATCGCTTAGAGTGAAAAGATTCTCGATGTCCGCGGCGCTAAGATCGTCAATGGAGATGAGGTGCATGTCAGTTCCCTTTCGGCCTCACTGGACACGTTTAAAGGTCTCAAGCGCATTGTAACCGAACCGCCACTGGCTACAGAAGCCCCTCGGTCACTCTTCAATGACCACTTGGTCTATTCCTTCGCTTTCCTTGAGACGTACAACTACCCGTTCCTTGCGGCTGGTGGGCACATTCTTGCCCACAAAGTCCGGCCGAATAGGAAGGTCGCGGTGCCCCCGGTCCACGAGGACAGCAAGGCGCACCGCCTGCGGTCGACCATAGTCAAATAGAGCGTCGATGGCTGCCCGAATCGTCCGCCCGGTATAAAGCACGTCGTCCACCAGAACCACGATCTTGTCGGTGACATCGAAGGGCAGCCTGGTGAGGTGCACCTTTGGCTGGCCGTGCTGCCTACCCAGACGCACGTCGAGATCGTCGCGATAGAAGGTTATATCCACCGCCCCGGTGGGCGGGCGCAAGGCGTAGAAGGTCTGGAAAAGTTCAGCCAGCCGCTCGGCCAGATCCACCCCCCCTCGCTGTATACCGACCAAGACTAAGCGCGACAAATCGGCCACCTGCTCAGCTATCTCATGGGTCATGCGGGCTAGAGTGCGGCTGATCTGTTCTTCGTCCATTATGACCTTGGAACGAGTGGCCTCCCCACCATTACCTTCGCCCATGACCATCACCAGCCTTTCCCCTCTTTAGCTTGCCCCCACTTTCCCCTCCAAGAACGCAAGTCTCTTGCCCTCCACGGCGGCATGAAGAGCCTCAGCTGATTCCACAAAGGCTCTCACTCCCTCCTGCTCCAACCCGGCGGTGATCTCGGCCAGATCTAAACCTGCGCTTGCCAGGGCGGCCAGCTGTTGTTCCGCTTGTTCAACCCCCACCGTCACCGTCTGCCTAGGCTCACCGTGATCCCGGAAGGCCTCCATGGTATTGAGCGGAAGAGTGGTTACCGTATCGGGCCCGATAAGCTCTTGCACATAAAGAATGTCGCTATAAGCCGGGTTCTTGGTGCTGGTGCTCGCCCACAGCGGCCTCTGAAGATTGGCTCCCTCCGCAGCGAGCGCCTGCCAGCGCGGCCCGGCGAACGTCTCCCGGAAAAGCCGATAGGCAAGCTTGGCGTTCGCCACTGCCGCCTTACCCTTAAGTTGCTCAAGCCAGGCGGTATCTCGGCCGTTAGCCTCGCCCTCAGCCATCAGAGCCGCCAGACGTTTGTCGACCGCGGTGTCAAGTCGACTGACAAAGAAACTCGCCACGCTACAAACCTCCCCGGGCGATGGTAGGTCCTCGCCGGCCGCACGGCGTAGAACCAGCGCCTCCAGACCAGACAGGTAAGCTTCCATAACCGAGGCGTACCGCTCAAGCGAGAAGATGAGGGTCACGTTTATGGAATAGCCAAGAGCGGTCAAGTCCCGGAGGGCCGTTACTCCCTCCGCGGTGGCTGGCACCTTAACCATGACGTTAGGGCGGTCGACCAAAGACCTAAGACGCATCACCTCCTGGACCGTCCCCATGACGTCGTAGGCCAGGGTAGGGGCCACCTCCACACTGACCCAACCATCTTGCCCGTTGGTAGCCCGAAACACGGCAAGTAGTTGGTCACAAGCCAGCCGAATGTCTTCGACCACGAGTGCCTCGACGATCTCCGCAGCAGTCATTCCCTCCTGGGCTAGAGACCTGACCGCAGCGTCATAGGTGGTGCTTCCCGCCACCGCCTTGTGAAAGATGGTGGGGTTCGAGGTCACCCCCCACACTTCCTGGCGGGCAATCAGCTTCTCAAGCCCTCCGGAAAGCAGAAGGTCCCGGCTGATGTCATCACACCAGACACTCTGACCAAAGTCCCTGAGTCGAGCCACTCTACTTCTTTCCATGGCCCAGCCTACCTTTCACCCCGCATTGAGAAGAGCGAGCACCTCTTCCGTGACCCGTTGCGGAGTAAGACCGAATTTCTCATATAGCACCGGCCCGGGAGCCGAAGCGCCGAAGCGGTCAAGGCCGATGGCTTTCCCCTTGTCGCCTACATACCGTGACCAGCCGAACGTGGACCCCGCTTCTACCGAGACCCTGACTTTCACCCTCTCCGGGAGCACCGACTCCCGGTAGGCGGCATCCTGAGCCTCAAACAACTCCCAGCAAGGCAGCGCCACCACCCGTGCAGACACCCCTTGCTCAGCAAGAAGACTCTGCGCCCGTAAGGCTATCTCCACTTCCGATCCGGTAGCGAGGATCAGCGCTTTAGGCTCTCCCTGGGGCGCGTCCTTGAGGATATACCCGCCCCGCACAAGACCGTCGGCCCCTGCCAGCTCGGATCGATCGAGAACCGGCAGATTCTGCCGGGAAAGCACGAGCGCAGTGGGACCATCGCGCCTCGCTAAGGCCACCCGCCAGGCCACTACCGTCTCGTTCGCGTCGCTGGGCCGTATCACCAGCAGGCCAGGCATGGCCCGTAGAGAAGCAAGGTGCTCAACAGGCTGGTGGGTGGGTCCATCCTCACCCAAACCAATACTGTCATGGGTAAGAACGTACACGACAGGGAGATGCGATAGCGCCGCCAGACGAATGGCGGGTCGCATGTAATCGCTAAAGACAAAGAAGGTGCCGCCAAAAACATAGACGCCGCCATGGAGAGCCATGCCGTTGAGAATCCCGCCCATAGCGTGCTCCCGCACCCCGAAGTGCAGGTTGCGCCCCTGGCGATTGTCAGCGGTGAAGTCGCCCAGTCCTGCAAGGTAGGTGTTGGTGGAAGGCGCAAGATCAGCCGAGCCGCCCATCAAAGTGGGAATCTTCGCGGCAAGAGCGTTGAGGGTCTTGCCCGAGGCCGCCCGGGTCGCCACCTTGTCACCTGCCGCAAAGGAGGGAAGAGCCTCATCCCAGCCAGCTGGCAGCTGACCAGCCCAGGCCTGCTCCCACTGCTCGGCCAGCCCAGGGTACTCCTCCCGGTAACGGAGGAACATTTCTTGCCACCGCGCGTGAGCTGCGGCTCCCTTGGCCGCGACCTCGGCATAGTGACGCTTGACCGCCTCCGGCACCGCGAAGTGAAGGTCCGGCGGCCAGCCCAACGCCTCCTTGGTCCGCCGTACCTCGTCTTCCCCTAGAGGCGCGCCGTGGCACTCCGCTGTCCCCGCTTTGTTAGGACTGCCGTAGCCGATGATGGTCCGCACGCGGATGAGAGTGGGCCGCCCCGTGTCGGCCCGGGCCGCGCGCAGGGCGCGGTCGATAGCTTCAAGATCGTTCCCATCCTCAACCTCAAGCACTTGCCACCCGTAGGCCTCGAAACGCAAGCGCACGTCCTCGGTGAAGGTAAGGTCGGTGCCCCCTTCGATGGTCACGCGGTTGTCGTCGTACAGGTAGATGAGCTTGCCCAAGCGCAGGTGACCAGCCAAAGAAGCCGCTTCGGCAGATACACCTTCCATGAGATCGCCATCCGTCACCAGCGCATAGGTAAAGTGATCCACTAAGGGGTATCCCGGCCTATTGAAGGTGGCAGCAAGGAAAGCCTCAGCGATGGCCATTCCCACTCCGTTAGAAAAACCTGCCCCCAGCGGGCCAGTGGTGGTCTCCACCCCTGGGGTCAGACCGCGTTCAGGATGACCGGGCGTTCTACTCCCCCACTGCCGAAAAGCTTCCAGTTCCTCGATCTTAAGCCCATAGCCGGCCAGATGGAGAATGGCGTAAAGCAGCATGGAGCCGTGGCCGCCGCTAAGCACAAAGCGGTCCCGGTCAGGCCAGGCAGGGGCAGCAGGGTCGAACTTCAGGTGGCGAGTCCACAGGACGTGCGCCATGGGGGCGGCACCAAGAGGCATACCTGGATGCCCAGAGTTGGCCTTCTGGATGGCATCAAGGGAAAGCGTGCGGATGGTGTCAACCGCAAGACGATCGAGGTCCCGACCTTCAGCCAGGCTGTCCGGGAACTTGTCAGCCATATCTTCGCCTCCTTAGCAGAACCGCCAGCCGATTTCCTTAGCGCAGTGTCACTTGAGATTTCATACCAACGTCGGCCAGCCCCTCTCTTGGGCCACCCGAAGCAGTCCAGGTCGCGGATTCACGGCCACAGGGTGGCCGACCAGGTTCAGCAGCGGAAGATCGCTCTCGTGGTCGGCATACGCCCAACACTCCTCGGGATCTACTCCCCAACGCTCAAGAAGATCGTGAGCGATCCTAGCTTTCTCCTCTCCACTCGGGATGACCCCGCTCACTCGGCCGGTGTAGCAGCCGTCCACCACTTCACAGGAGGCAGCCGCAAAATGCTCCACCCCCATCCGAGCGCAGAAAGCGGCCACCACTGGTTCCAGAGCGGCCGAGATGAGCGCCACTCGGTCACCTTCGGCCAAGTGCTCCGCCAAGGCGCTTGCAGCAGCGGGGTGTCGCCTCGGCATTAGCACCTGGTCAGCGAACTGTTCCATCAAGGTCCGCACATGCTCTAGGCTGAGGCCCCGGAAAACCCGGGCCGCCTTCTGTCTTGCTTCCTCGGTGGGCTTAACCAGATGCAGCTTGTAAGCGAGAAACCACAGCCCTGCACCTAACAAGAAAACCCTACCTACCACACCTTCTCGGCGTAAGAACTTGACTAGAAGCAGAGGGGTCTGACCAACGACCAGCGTGCCATCCAGATCGAAGAAAGCCACCGCTGCTGCCCGCGAATCGTTAGCAGGACTTCGATCATCAGTTGAGAAGCTGTCGGCCCGAGCTAGCGTCATGGTTGAAGTCTAGCACCATCATTCACAGGACCGGCCGGAGTGTGACACCTGCCCCTAGAACCGTGGGACCTTCTCGCGTGGGACCTTCTCGCGTCAGAGCGCCCTAAAGCCGCCTGTCAGGTCCGAAGACGCTCCAGAACCCTTGTCAACTCGGGCGGCAAGGGCGAGGTGAAATCCAACTTGGCCTGCGTCACCGGGTGGGACAGCACCAGTCGGTGGCTGTGCAGGAATTGCCGTCCTATTCCAAGCACATCCCGCCGGGCGTATACCGGATCCCCAGCCACCGGATGCCCGATAGCCAGGAAGTGCACCCGGATCTGATGGGTCCGTCCCGTCTCCAGGCGGGCTTCCACCAGGGTAAAGTCTCCCAGTCTTTCCAGAACCCGAAAGTGAGTGCGCGCCTCCCGGGCGGCTAAACCGCCCACAGTCATCGACTTCCGTCGTACGGGGTCTCGGCCTATCGGGGCCTCTATGACGCCGCCTGGGCCGGCAAAACCACCGTGCACAAGGACTAGATAGCGACGTTCCACCGCTCGGTCGCGGATCATGGCCGCTAGACGGCGATGCATCTCGGCCGTCTTCGCTGCCAGGATAAGACCGGAGGTGTCTTTGTCAAGCCGGTGCACTATGCCCGGTCGAAATTCCTCGCCCCCGGCCAGACCGTGCCCCAGTAGAGCGTGGACCAGTGTGCCGGAGTAGTGCCCGGGCGAAGGATGGACCGGCATGCCGGCCGGCTTGTCGGCCACCAGCAACCACTCGTCTTCGTAGAGGATGGGCACCGGCACAGCTTCGGCCCTGAGCTGAAGACTGGGCGCCCCCGACAGCTCGACCGTCACCACTTCGCCTTCCGCCAACGGGTGACTCTTTGGCCTTACCTCCCCATCGACTGTAACCGCCCCTTGCTTTATGAGAGCGGCTGCTCGCGAACGGCTGCCTAACTCGGGTTTCTGTCCCAAGAAAGCGTCCAGCCGCAGTCCCGCCTCTTCTTTGGACACTATGAACCGCACCTCGCTCATGCCAGGTACACGAGTCGCCGGGACAGTAACCGGGCTTGCCGCCCAGTGAAGGCGAGCCTCACCCTCGCCCCTCAGAGGTCAGACTTCTCGGGCACAACCGGCTTGCGCCCAGCCCGGTGCACCCGGACCGCTTCCACCACCAGGCCTATACACACCGAGGCTATGCCGGCATCTATGAACACATCAGCCAAGTTAAAGTTGGGCCAATGGGGGAACTTGAGGAAATCGGTCACATGACCATCGCCCATCAGCCGCTGCACTAGGTTCCCTAAGCTGCCCCCCATGACTGCTCCCCCAGCTAGACCGGCTAGCCAGACCCGCCGCTCAAAAAGTACGTACAGAACCACCACGGCAAGAGCCAGCAGATTGGCCACCACTATGACGATGGTCTTGCCTCCCATGAGCCCGAAAGCCACCCCGTCGTTGGCGGTGCGTTGCAGAAAGAGAAAGGGGAGCACCTCGCGCGTCTCACCCATGGCAAGGTGCTGCTCAGCAAGACGCTTCGTAACTAGATCAAGAGCCAGGCAGACAGCGGTCATGGCCAGAAGAAGTGACCACTTCAAGCCTGCCCGCCGCCTCGAGACTCGCCCCGCTGAGGCCCGAATCCCCCCGGAGTCTGATTTACCTCTAGCGCCTGCGCTCTTCCGACCGTTTGCAGTCAACACATAAGGTGGCGAAAGGCGCAGCCTGGAGCCGCCCCTCACTGATAGGTTTGCCGCACTTGTCACATAGTCCATAGGTGCCTTCGTCTAGCTTGGCAAGAGCTCTTTCTATCTGAACCAGCGTGGCCCTTGCGTTTTCTTGCAGGGTGAGGTCAATCTCCCGATCAAGCGTGACCGCAGCCGTCTCGGCCATGTGCTGGTCATAGGGACTTTCTTCGGAGGAATCCTCCAGAGACTCCGCCAGCTCAGCATCGAGATCGGCTATCTCTTGGAGGAGGCGCTCCTTCTCCTCCAACAGCTGCCTACGCAGGGCTTCCTTGTCCAACACTTCACCGTCCCTTCCCGGCGGCTCCGCCCTGAGCCAACACAGCCAGTCTCTTGCGAAGCTCCTCCTCTTCGATACCTGCAAAGGCTACCATCTTGTCACGGGCAGTATGCCCCGCGATCACCTGTATGCTGGTGCGCGGCAGCCCGAGCCAGCCGGACAGTGCCTCCACCAGCGCCCGGTTCGCCCTGCCAGCTTCCGGCGGGGCAGCCACACAGACCTTAAGCCGGTCTCCGTAGAGACCTTGCACGGCTGTTCGCGGCGCCGAGGGCGTCACCCGCACCCCCACCACTAAACCTTGCTCCTCGATTCTGACAACAGGAGAGGCGCCCACCCGCTCCGAGTTCTGCTCACCACTCAAAATCTCGGCCCGTGCCCTTCTTGCCGGCATCTTCATCCGCAGGAGCAAACTCCGGGTACTCAGCCCGCTTACCCAGGAAGAATGTCTCTACCCGCTCCCCTTCCAGCTGCTCGTCCTCGCCCTCTTTCTCAGTCTCGACCCCGGCCTGCTCCTCAACAGTCGCCTCTTCGGTGGGCACTTCATCCGCCGAGGGAATGGCGGCCTCCCCAGCGAGTACCTCCGGCCCAGTCGAGGGGACCTCAGCCGCGGGAGCCTCCGCCACAGACATGACCTCGAGCGCTGGCACGGCTTCTGCCCTAGAAGCAGCCTCCACGGAGGAGGAGGAGGAGGACGAGGAGGAGGTCTCGACCGCTACCGCCTGCTCGGGCGTGGTCAGCTCCGCCTCCTTAAGAAGCCGCAGATAACCTTCAAGTAGCGACCTGAACTTGAACCGGAACTCCTCCTCAAGGCGCTTGAGCTGGGCTAGAGTCTGCTGCACTTTTTGAGTTTCCGCGTAGGACTCGTTGATTATCGCCCTCGCCTTCATCTGGGCGTCCCGCAGGATCAGCTCGCTCTCCTTATGCGCGTTAGCTCGTATCTCGTCCGACTGCAGTTGGGCCTGGATCAAGGTCTTCTCCAGAGCCTCCCGCAGCTGATTGTGACCGGCCAGCTGCTCCTCGAGCCTGTGCACACGCTCCTGTAACTCTGCATTCTCCTGGAAAATCCGCTCAAATTCGTCGGCCACCTCGTCGAGGAAGACATCCACTTCCTCGTCTGAGTATCCGCGGAGAGCACGCTTGAATTCTTTGCGGCGGATATCGAGGGGCGTGATTTTCACTTCTCTCTCCCTTCGATCGGGGTCGCCTGCTCCATTACCCTGCAGCGCCTCAACTGCCTGGTCTCATATGACTATTCAAGCACGGGAGCGTGGCTTGCGCTCTAACCCTTTTGCCCCAAAGAGAGACAGCTCTTAAGCACCGACCTGATGTAGGAACCTCTGATGGCCGCCTCCTCCAAGACGGCAAGCCCAGCAATGGTCGTCCCTGCCGGAGAAGCCACCTGGTCCTTAAGTTCCGCAGGAGACGCGTGCTCCTCCTCAAGAAGCAAAGCAGTGCCTAAGAGGGTCTGCTGGGCAAATACCTGGGCTGTCTCGGCAGGTAGACCACTCTCCACCGCCCCTTCCTTCAGACCCCCAAGTGCCACGTTCATGAGCACAGGAGCGGCAGCTTGAAACGCGACCGCCACCGTGAGCTGCTCCGGCGAGACCACCTCCACCTCAGCCGCTCCCTGCAGAAACTCTGAAACGGCCGCTACTGTCTCGGGAGGCGTGTCAGGCTCCGGGCAGAGTAGTAGCTCACCGCCTTCCCCCGGTTCAAGATGACCTGCCACTAAGAGAAGAGCCGGCCCCTGACCCACACTGGCCCGCAAAGCGGCAAAATCAGAGCCTGACTCGGCCTCGACCAACACAGCGTCGGTTCCCTTGCACACTTCTGTCCAGGCGCTCCCGTTCTGGATGCCCTCCAGCGCACCCAGAGCTCGGCCAAGTTTCCCCGAGGACACAACGCCTAAAGTCACAACCATGCCTTAATCAGTACTGGTTGAAAAAGCCCTTCTCCAGCAAACGCTGCCGTTCCTCCGCCGACACCTCGACGTTCTTTGGAGTCAGGAGAAACACTTTGTCCGCCACCCTTTGCATGCCTCCGTCAAGCGCATAGGTGAGACCACTCGCAAAGTCGATCAACCGCTTGGCCAACTCGGTCTCACTACCCTGCAGGTTCAGGATGACCGGGATGTCGGCCTTGAACTTGTCTGCAATGATCTGGGCGTCGTTGAAGTTCTTGGGCGTCACTAGATGCACCCTCACCTGCGGCTGCTCAACCGCCGTGGGGAGCGGTCTCACCGTCGCCCCCCGGCCGGAGACGCGGCTTCCTCGGAAGTCGTCATCCGCAAAGATGTCGTCGAAGTCACTTACCTGTCGACGTCGGCTATTGCGATCGATCTTGCGGACATTTGTCCTCTCCCGATAGGAGGACTCTACGTCCGGCGCAGTTGCGAGAGTGTCGTCCTCGTATTCCTCATCCTCGTCGGCAAGGCCGAAGTACACCAGCGCCCTGTGCCATAAGCCGCCGCCTGCCATGCCATCCTCCTTACTCGCCGGAAAGAAGCGCAGTCCCCAACCGCACGATGGTCGCGCCTTCCTCTACCGCCACTTGGTAATCGTTGCTCATGCCCATGGATAACTCGGATAGTTCATAGCGACCGGAAAAAACCGGAGCCAAGCGGTCGCGCAACTCCCGCAGACCACGGAAGC
>Ga0315298_1009704_pt1 | contig 11805 bp, 12 predicted proteins | sample WHS_1_MG_FD_203077 | JGI IMG/M metagenome (GOLD analysis project Ga0315298, IMG submission 203077) | Extremophilic microbial mat communities from Washburn Hot Springs, YNP, Wyoming, USA - WHS_1_MG | ecosystem: Environmental > Aquatic > Thermal springs > Hot (42-90C) | place: USA: Wyoming... | reverse complement strand
ATTTTCTGTGAAAATCTTGAATGCATTTTTATGTCAGAAAATAACATGGCACTTTTATATGCAGCTGAATCATTAAAATTATTATATTACAATTTAAAAAATGCCTGTGATAAAAGAGATATAAGTAAATACATTGAAAATTTAACATATGCATCTTTTCTTACTGGTTTGGCAACTGTTGCTGCAGGAACTAGCTTATTAAATACTCTTACTGCACCAATAAGCACTAAATTTAATATAACTCAAATTCATGCACTTTATAAAATTTTACCATCATATATTATTTATAATCAGGATGCTAATAATAGAATATTATATAATAGTTTTGCAAATATTTCTAAAATGGTAGAATCATTAAGAAATTTTTTCGAAGACAAGTTAGAAACATATAAATTCAAAGATATTGTATTAACTCCTCTTGATATTGATAAATTATCAGAAGAGTGTTCTATGATGTTTTATGAAAAAGATGATAAAACAAGAGAAGAAATAAAACTAAAATGTAAAACAATTTATGAAAATATTTAAATATGAAAATAATATTATAAAAAATTCTAACTGTATATCTTAGAATTTTTTTTTGTTTTATTTCATAAAATTTTAAAGAAGGGAGGAAGCAGGATGAAAAGCGAAAGTATAAAAGAAGGAATTTTAAATATTGTTGATTTTCCAAAAGATGTACTGTTAAATCTCCCTAGAATTACTTTGATTGGAAGAATACAAGTTAGTATTGAAAATCATAAAGGAATAATTGAATATGTACCTGAAAGAATTAGAATAAATACATCAATTGGTATTATTAGAATAAAAGGCAAGAAAATGATAATAAATTCAATTATGACAGAAGTAATAGTAATTAATGGTGAAATTGAGGTTGTAGAAATTCTAGTATAGGGGGGTTGTGTTTGTTTGCAATAAAGTTATGGAATTTTTTAAAAGGATATGCTATTATTAAAGTTGAAGGTCTTGGAATTGAAAAATTTTTAAACTTGATAATAACAAATAATATATATGTTTGGGAAGTTATTAGAATAAGTAATACAGCTATTTTGGCTAAAATTAGCTTACGGGGTTTTAAAGAAATTCAACCATATGTTAAGATAACAAAATGCAGAGTAAATATTTTAGCAAAGAAAGGTTTACCTTTTTTGATTTTAAATCTAAAAAAGCGTAAAATGCTTGTATTGAGTGCATTAGTATGTCTTATTTTAATATATATTTTTTCAACATTTATATGGACAATTGAAATAAGAGGTATAGAAAATAACAATCTTATTGCCAAACAATTAAAAGAATTAGGATTAAAGCCTGGAATATCTAAATATAATTTAGATATTCATAAAATTGAGTCGCAATTTTTGCTAAATAATAATAATATATCTTGGATAGGTATAAATATTAAGGGAACTAAAGCTCTTGTAAAAATCGTTGAAAAGACTAAAACAAAAAATCCTGTAGAAGAAGATTTGCCATGTAATATAATAGCTAAAAAAGACGGTTTAATTCAAAAAATAACTGTTTTATATGGAGTAGCAGTTAAAAAACCTGGTGATACTGTAAAAGCTGGTGATTTAATTATTTCTGGAATTATAGAAAAACCAAATTTAGAAACAAGGTTTGTAAAGGCAAAAGGAGAGGTAATTGCAAGGACATGGTATGAATCTTATGCTGATATACCTTTAGAAAAAAAAGAATTTGTTAGGACTGGTAATTATCTTGTTGTTTATAATATTTCTATTGGGAATAATAATATTTCTATTTCATCTAAAAAAAATAATTTTAAACATTATGATAAAATTTCTAAAGTTATTACAAACAAATATTTACCTTTTGTAATATATAAAGATTTTTATTATGAAACAAAACAGCAAATTATAAAATTAACTGAAAATGAGGCTGAAAATTCAGCTTTGCAATTAGCGATGGAGAATATAAATAATTTTATGAGTAAGGAGGCTGAAATAATTAATAAAAAAGAAAATGTAATTATTTTAGATGGTAAAATAGCAAGAGCAAATATAATTTTAGAGGTTTTGGAGAATATAGGTATTGAAGAAAAAATTAATTATAACGAGGAGGTAAACATTGACCAAAGAAATAATAATTAACATAGAAAACATTGAACAGGCTGCTAATTTATTCGGAAAATTTGATGAAAATATAAAGCTTATTGAAGATGGCCTGGATGTAAATATTGTAATCAGGGATAATAATATAAAAATTTCTGGAGAAAAGGAAAATGTAGAATCTGCGGGTAAACTTTTTACGAAGCTTTTAAATATGATAGAAGAAGGTGAAGTAATTACAAATCAAGATGTTTTGTATTCTATTAGACTAATTGATTCAGGTGAAGAAAAAAAATTGCAAAATATTTTATCGGATATTGTATGTATAACATCTCGAGGTAAACAAATTCGTTGTAAAACATATGGACAGACAAAATATGTCAATGCAATAAGAAATAATCAAATAGTTTTTGGTATAGGTCCAGCAGGCACGGGCAAGACTTATCTTGCTATGGCCATGGCTGTTTCTGCTATGAAAAATAGAGAAGTGGGAAGAATAATTTTAACAAGGCCTGCTGTTGAAGCTGGTGAAAAATTGGGTTTTTTACCTGGAGATTTGCAAGAAAAAGTAGATCCATATCTGCGACCATTATATGATGCACTTTATGATATTATGGGAGCTGAAACATTTCAAAAATATTTGGAGAAGGGATTAATAGAAGTAGCACCACTTGCTTATATGCGTGGAAGAACATTGGATGATTCTTTTATAATTCTAGATGAAGCACAAAATACGACTCCTGAACAGATGAAAATGTTTTTAACTAGACTGGGTTTTGGATCAAAAGCAATAATAACTGGCGACATCACTCAGATTGATCTTCCAAAAGGTCGAAAATCTGGATTAAAAGAAGTAATTGAAATTTTAAATGGAATTGAAGGAATTGAATTTGTTCTTTTAAAAGAGCAAGATGTAATACGTCATCCTCTTGTTGGTAAGATTATAAAAGCTTATGAAATTTATGAAAAGAACAAAGTAGAAAGAGAATATGAAAGTGAATAAGTAAATAGGAGGAATTTTTATGAAAATATTGGACAAACCTCTTAAAAAGCTAGTAAATGAAAAAACGATTATTGCTTTTTTTGTTATTTTTTATTTTGTTGCTTCATATTCTCTTGTATATACTAGCATTACACCTCAAAAATTTGATTTAAAAGCGGGAGATGTTGCAACACAAGACATTAAGGCACCAAAAGATGTTGTTGATTCTATTGCTACTCAAAAAAAAATTAACGAAGTTGTCAATTCTGTAAATCCTAAATATGATTATAATGAAAATATTGCACAGGAATCTTATATAAAGCTTGCAGATTTTTTTAATAAATTGAGAGAAGTAAGGAAGTCTTCAGATAATGAACAAGCCAAGTTGAATACTTTTAAAAATATTACGCCTATTAAATTAGATGATAATGATATTGCAACATTACTCAAAATAGACGATAATACCTTAATTACAATGGAATCTCAAATTTTATCAACAGAAAAAGCAATAATGGCACGTCAGATTACTGATGATGTGCTTTCAACAGTTTTAAATGATGCAAAAAATATTATTGATACTTCTGAAACCAGTCCTAATATTAAGCCTATAGCTTTAAAAATTATTTCTTCAGTAATTGTTCCAAATATGATATATAATGCGCAGGAGACAAATATTGCAAAAAAAGAAGCAGAAGATAAAGTTCAACCTGTTATATATAAAAAAGGTCAGAATATTGTTGTAGGTGGGGAAGTAGTAACACAACAACAAATAGAAGTTTTAAAAAGCCTAGGTCTATTAAAGAGCAGTAGCAAGATAGACTTTGCTTTAATTGCAGGACTTTTTATTTTACTGCTATTAATGCTTATTTTATCTGTATATTATATAATAAAATTAGATAAAAAGATTACTACTAAAAAAATATATATAGAATTATTATGTTTGGCAGGTATCTTCTATTTAATACTTGTTGTTGCATTTAGAAATATTAATCCACTCTTAATACCATCTGCAACTCTGCCAATGCTTATTGCTATTTTAATTGACCCCTATGTTGCTATAATGACAAATGTAATTTATTCTATAATTGGAAGTTTGATGGTTAATTTTAATCAAACTTTTATAGTTATGGCACTTTTAGGTGGAACTGTAGGAGTTATTAAAATTGCAAACGCAAAACAAAGAATAGATTTTGTAAAAACAGGGATATATTTAAGTGGTGTAAATCTGGTTACTATTATAGGAATTGGTTTTATAAACAGTAACGATATAGTTACTGTTCTTGAAAGCAGTCTTTGGGGAGTAGTCAATGGGGCATTCAGCACAATTCTTGTAATTGGTACACTGCCTTTTTGGGAAGCTGCTTTTGATATATTAACACCTCTAAAGCTTTTAGAATTAGCTAATCATGATAATCCATTATTGAAAAAGCTTCTTATTGATGCACCTGGGACATATCATCATAGCATAATAGTTGCAAATCTTGCTGAAGCTGCTTCTGATGCTATTGGAGCAAATAGTCTTTTAGTCAGAGTGGGCGCATATTATCATGATATCGGGAAAATTAAACGGCCATACTTTTTTAAAGAAAATCAATTTTCTGAAGAAAATCTTCATGATAAAATATCTCCCGATTTAAGTACTTTGGTAATAACTTCACATGTCAAAGATGGAGTTGAATTAGCTAAAAAATATAAACTTCCAGAAGCAATTATTGATTTAATAAAACAACACCATGGTACTTCACTTGTTAAATATTTTTATAATAAGGCACTTAAAAGCGAAGATGGAATTTGTGAAGAAGATGCTTTTAGATATCCAGGGCCTAAACCACAGACAAAAGAAGCTGGTATATTAATGCTTGCAGATTCTATAGAGGCTTCTGTTAGGTCTATTTCTCAACCAACAGATGAAAATATTGAAACAATGGTTAATAAGATAATTGATGATAGGTTATCTGACGGACAATTGGAAGATTGTGATCTTACTTTAAAAGATATAAAGGCTTTGAGAGAATCATTTTTATCTTCTCTTAACGGTATGTATCATCACAGGATTGAGTATCCTGAGATAGATGTTGCAAAAGGAGCTGAGTTTTCTAAATGAATATTTTAATTGATGATAGACAAAATAAAATAGATTCTACACATTTGAGGGAAATAGTCGAAGAAGTTATAAAAACCGTTTTAGAAGTTGAGGGTGTAGTAGATAATGTGGAAGTTAGTGTTTCATTTGTGGATAATGAAGAAATTCATAAATTAAATAAATATTATAGGGGTGTAGATAGAGAAACAGATGTTTTATCTTTTCCTTTAGTAGAGTTTGAGGAAATATATCAAGAACTTGAAATAAGTGATGCCAGTGAGCCAATAGAACAAGTTGAGCCAATAGGAGATATTGTTATATCACTTGAAAAAGCACTGGAACAATCTATTGAATATGGACATTCTTTTGAAAGAGAAGTAGCTTATTTAACTGCACATAGTATGTTTCATCTATTAGGGTATGACCATGAAACAGAAGAAGAAAAAAAAGTTATGAGAGAAAAAGAAGAAATTGTAATGAATAAATTAAATATTGGACGGTGAAAGGATGAAGTCAAAGAATTTAATTGACAGTTTTAATTACGCTATAGATGGAATTTTTTATGCATTTAAAACTCAAAGAAACATGAAAATACATTTTGTTTTAGCTATTATTGTCTTGGTGTTTTCCTTATTTTTTAATTTATCAAAATTAGAGTTTATAGAAGTTGTTTTTGCTATTGCATTTGTTCTTATTGCAGAAATGGTTAATACAGCAATAGAAACTACTGTTGATATGATGACAGATAAATTCCATCCTTTAGCTAAAATTGCTAAAAATGTTGCTGCAGGTGCAGTTTTAATTTCTGCAGTAAATGCATTGATTATTGCATATTTGATTTTTTTTGATCGCATAAACCCTTTTACTAAAATTATACTTGTAAAAATACGAGAATCTCCTATCCATGTAACTTTTATAAGTTTAATTGTTGTCATATTATTGACGATAATATTTAAAGTACGTTTTAAAGAAGGAACACCTATGAAAGGTGGCATGCCAAGTGCTCATAGTGCAGTAGCTTTTTGTCTTGCTACTGCTGTAACTTTCATGTCATCTAATACTTTAATTGGTACAATAAGTTTTTTTCTTGCATTTATGGTTGGACAAAGTAGAATTGAGGGAAAAATTCATAATTTTTTACAAGTACTTATAGGTGCACTTCTTGGAATAATAATTACCATAATTTTTTTCCAGATAGTAAGGTATTAGAATAACAATTTAATATTTTTGAGGTGATAACATGAGTTTTAAATCCGGTTTTGTGGCATTAATAGGAAGAACTAATGTAGGAAAATCTACACTTTTAAATGCAATAATTAAAGAAAAAATTGCAATAACTTCAGACAAACCACAAACAACAAGAAATACCATACAAGGTATATTAACAACAGATGAATATCAGATAATTTTTATAGACACACCGGGTATACATAAGCCCAAATCAAAACTAAGTGAATACATGATCGAATCAGTAAAAAGAACTTTAAGAGATGTTGACGTTGTAGTTTATATGATTGAACCAGATACTCAAATAGGAAAAGGAGATCAATACATTATTGATTACTTAAAGGAAATTAAAACACCTATTATTCTGGTAATAAATAAAATAGACAAAGTACCATACGAAAAAGTAAATGAAACAATCAATATTTTTAAAGAGTGCTGTAATTTTAAAAATATAATCCCTGTATCAGCACTATTAAATAGAAATATAGATCTATTGAAAGATACAATAATTTCTAATCTTCCAGAAGGGCCTAAATATTATTTTGATGATTATTTTACTGATCAGCCTGAAAAGGTAATAATTTCTGAAATAATCAGAGAAAAAATGCTTATATATTTGGATGAAGAAGTGCCTCATGGAGTCTATGTTGAGGTAAATTCTATGAAAGAAAGAGAAGGTCAGAATATTCTTGATATTGAAGCGGTTATATATTGTGAAAAAGAATCTCATAAAGCTATAATCATTGGTAAAGGCGGACAAATGCTTAAAAAAATAGGACAAAGTGCAAGATTAGAATTAGAAAGTCTGTTTGGACAAAAAATATATTTAGATCTTTGGGTAAAGACCAAAAAAGGCTGGAGAGATAATGTAAGTATTCTAAGAAGTCTTGGCTATACAGTTGACAAGGGACGTTAATAAATGGTAAAGTATTAATAAGGATAAAAGGAGGAATAACTATGAATATAGCAAAGATGATTGATCATACTTTATTAAAAGCTAATGCAAAAACAGAAGATATTGAAAAACTTTGTAATGAAGCAAAAAAATATGAATTTGCTTCTGTATGTATAAATCCAGCTTTTGTTGAACTTTCGTATAAACTTTTAAAAGATACAGATGTTAAAGTTTGTACGGTTATTGGATTTCCTTTAGGAGCAAATACAATCGAAACAAAAGTATTTGAAACTCATGATGCAATAAAAAAAGGTGCTACAGAAGTTGATATGGTTATAAATGTAGGTATGATGAAAAGTGGCAACTATGATTATGTAAAAAAAGAGATTGAAGAAGTAACTAAAGCAGCTAAATCTTATGGTGATATAATTGTAAAAGTAATATTAGAAACATGTTATTTAACAAATGAAGAAAAAGTAAAAGCATGTGAAATGACTGTTGAGGCAGGTGCTGATTTTGTAAAAACATCTACAGGATTTGGAGATGGTGGGGCTACAGTCGAAGATATTAAACTTATGAGAAAAGTTGTAGGTGAAAATTTTGGTGTAAAAGCATCTGGAGGAGTCAGAACTGTTGAAGATGCAAAAGCAATGATTGAAGCTGGTGCTAATAGAATAGGAGCAAGTGCTGGCGTAAAAATTGTTGAAGGATGGAGATAATATGAATATGCTTCATCTAATGTGGAACCTTTTCAAGAAAACGGGCAATATAGAATATTTCATAGCTTATAAAGAAATTGAACGCTTTTACAGCCATAATTTATCGAATAAAAGTATGAAAAGATTAAGTTGAGTGAATTTTATGGGTTTATTAAAAACAGAAGCTATTGTTTTAAGAAGTAATATCATAGGTGAAACTGATAAAATTGCAATATTATTGACTAAAGATTATGGCAAACTACAAGCAGTGGCAAAAGGTGCAAGACGTTCTAAAAGCAGGCTGATTAATTCAACGAGACCATTTAGTATAGGTAATTATGTCTTGTTTGAAGGTAAAAATTATTATTATATTGACCAGTGGGAATTGATAAATTTATATCAGAATTTTGAAAAGGATCTGATGAAGCTTTCATATGCAGCATACTTTACAAATGTTTTAGATAAGGTTTTGGAATATAATGAAAAAAATCTGAGTATATTTAATTTGTTAAAATCCGCATTAAACAATTTAGATAATCTTTATATTGATGAAAATATTTTATATATTTCATACAACTTAAAATTATTACTTGTGTTAGGATATTTTCCAGAAATGAACAATTGTACTGTATGTGGAATACAAAAAAAACTGAGACATTTTTCATCTTTATCGGGTGGTTTAGTATGTGATGAATGTATAAAATCAGTAAAAGATTCTATATATGTTAATGATAATACTATTAAAGCGATAAAATATTTGGCAAAGGTAAAATTTAAAAATTTAGAGAATATACAAATTTCAAAAAATACACTTTATGCACTGGATAAAATAATTGCTGACTATATTAGAATTCATCTTGATATTGATTTAAAGTACAAACATTTTTTGGATAATATAAAAAATTTAAAGGAGGTATAAATAATGGATGAAGAATTAGAAAAAATTGATCTTATCATTGAGCGAACAGGTGTTACTTATAAAGAAGCTAAAGATGCTTTAGAGAAAAGCAATGGAAGTGTAGTTGATGCTTTAATATTTTTAGAAGAAAACAAGAAAAGCTGGACAGAAAGCTTTACTGTAGCAGGATCAGAAGTTGTTGAAAAAATAAAAGATATAATACGAAAAGGCAATGTTACTAAAATAAGGATTAAAAAAGATGACAACATATTATTAGAGATTCCTGTTACTGCAGGTGCAGTTTCTGCTTTAGTAGTTCCACAGTTAACTCTTGCAGGTGCAGCCTTAGCTCTTGTTGCAAACTGTACAATTGAGGTGGAAAAACAAGACAAAAGTGTTACAGTATTTAAAGAAGAAAAGAAAAAAGACTAAAAAACTATTGACATAATATATACAGTTTGTTATTCTAAAATAAGCTGTGCTAAACCTTTCTCCTCTCGCAGGGTGAAGGGTTTTTATATATATATTTGAGTAATAAAGGAGTGGTATTTATGGCTGTAAAAGTAACAATGGAAAAAATAGTTGCTCTTGCTAAAAATAGAGGATATGTTTTTCCTGGCTCGGAGATATACGGAGGTTTAGCAAATACTTGGGATTATGGCCCTCTTGGTGTGGAATTTAAAAACAATATAAAAAAGGTCTGGTGGCAAAAATTCATAAATGAAAGCCCATATAATGTTGGAGTGGATTGTGCTATATTAATGAATCCTGAAGTTTGGGTAGCATCTGGTCATGTTGGAGGATTTAGTGATCCTCTGATGGATTGCAAGGAATGTAAATCCAGGTTTAGAGCGGATAAACTTATAGAGGATTATTTAAAAGCAAAAGGACAGGATATTCAAGTTGATGGCTGGACAAATGACCAGATGATGAATTTTATTAAAGAGAATAATGTACCATGTCCTAAATGTGGTGCTCATAATTTTACAGAAATAAGAAAATTTAATCTTATGTTTAAAACATATCAGGGGGTAACTGAAGATTCTAAAGCAGAAATATATTTAAGGCCTGAAACTGCTCAAGGTATTTTTGTAAATTTTAAAAATGTTCAAAGAACAACAAGGAAAAAAATACCTTTCGGAATAGGACAAATAGGAAAGTCATTCAGAAATGAAATTACACCTGGGAATTTTATATTCCGTACAAGAGAATTTGAGCAGATGGAATTAGAGTTTTTTGTAAAACCTGGTGAAGATTTAGAGTGGTTTACTTACTGGAGACAAAATATTTATGAATGGTTGTTAAATTTAGGTTTAAAGAAAGAAAATCTTAGACTAAGAGATCACAGTAAAGAAGAACTGTCACATTATAGCACTGCAACTACAGATATAGAATACAATTTTCCATTTGGATGGGGAGAATTATGGGGGATTGCTGACAGGACTGATTTTGACTTAAAAATGCATATGGAACATTCCGGTGTTGATTTAACATATTTAGATCCTATAACCAATGAGAAGTACATACCATATTGTATTGAACCATCAGTAGGAGTAGATAGATTAGCTTTAGCAATATTAGTTGATTCGTATAATGAAGAAGAAGTTGCAGAAGGGGATATACGTGTTGTACTTAAATTACACCCAGTACTTGCCCCCGTTAAAGCTGCTATTTTACCTTTATCTAAAAAACTAAGTTCTGAAGCCTATAAGCTTTATGATGTTCTTAGAAGAAGATTTGTAGTTGATTTTGATGATACTGGAAGTATAGGTAAAAGATATAGGAGACAGGATGAAATCGGGACTCCATACTGCATAACGTATGATTTTGATTCACAGAATGATAATTCTGTAACTATAAGGGATAGAGATAGTATGGAACAAATAAGGCTAAATATAAGTGAAATCGAAAAGTACCTTGAAGAAAAATTAGATTTTTAGATTAAATCAGGTATTACCTGATTTAATCTATTGTAAATTAAAAATTTATGTTATAATATGTGGGAAAATATATTTTAAAATAATTTTTATTCAATACTAATATATGTTATAATTAATATAGTGATGTGATAAAGTACAGAAAACGTTTATGATCATAGCTTTTATATTTAATTACTAAAGGGGTGGTGGATATACAACTAACAAACCGCCAGCATATAATTATTGATATTGTAAAGAAGAATCAGCCAATAACAAGTGAACAGATTGCGGAAAAATTAAATTTAACACGTGCTACACTAAGGCCTGATTTAGCAATATTAACGATGTCAGGTATATTAGAGGCAAAACCTAAGGTTGGATATTTTTATACTGGTAAATCCGCAATGAGCATTTTAGAAGATTACATAAAAAGTATAAAAGTTGGTGACATTAAATCTTTACCTGTTGTAATACAAGAAAGTACTTCAGTGTATGATGCCATAGTAACTCTTTTCCTTGAAGATGTAGGTACTATTTTTGTTCAAGATGGAGGGTTTCTGACTGGAGCTATTTCAAGGAAAGACTTTTTGAAGATAGCTATTGGTAACACTGATATTTATAAAGTCCCGGTGGGAATAATTATGACCCGTATGCCCAATATTGTAACAACAACAGATGATGAATCAGTATATACTGCAGCATCAAAAATAATTGAACATGAAGTTGATAGTTTACCTGTTGTTGAAACTATATCAGATATTACTGGTAAGGAAGGTTATAAAATTACTGGTAGAATATCAAAGACTAACATAACAAGGCTATTTGTGAGATTAGGGGATGGTTAGGGTGAAAACATATGGATGATGGAGTATCAATATATTTGGTTTCTGATTCAAGCCTTGATACAGTAGAAAATATTGCTAGTATTGCTGCTGCACAATTTGGGACTTTTATAGAAAAAATCAAAAAATACCCTTATGTAGGAGATAAAAGACAAATTGAAGAAATAGTAATTGATGCTTCAAATGATACTAATA
>Ga0315298_1009703_pt1 | contig 11806 bp, 10 predicted proteins | sample WHS_1_MG_FD_203077 | JGI IMG/M metagenome (GOLD analysis project Ga0315298, IMG submission 203077) | Extremophilic microbial mat communities from Washburn Hot Springs, YNP, Wyoming, USA - WHS_1_MG | ecosystem: Environmental > Aquatic > Thermal springs > Hot (42-90C) | place: USA: Wyoming... | reverse complement strand
ATTCTGATACAGCTTGTGCCACAGCTCCGGGCGCCCTTGGTTGTTGTTCCCAAACACAAAGACGTCCAGTCGACCCGTGGCCCAGGAACACACAGCCGGGGCGGAGTAGATATAGGAACCGCTAGGCAAAGCTCCCAAATCTTCCCAGCGCAGGCTCATGAACACGGCTGTCACGCTCATGTTTGTGTTGATGTTGAAAGTGGCTGGATTGGTGCTTCCGGTCACGCTGCCACTCCAGTGGTCAAAGACGTATCCGGGCGCAGGTGTGGCGGTCAGTGTCACCCGAGTGCCGGGCGCGTAGCTGGACCTGTTGGGATTCCGGGTAACAGTTCCGGCCCCGCTCGGATAAACCTCGGTGACCATACTGTAACTTGCTGCTGTGGTGGTCGTGGTGCTGGAGGTCGAGGTGGTAGTGGTGCTAGAGGTCGAGGTGGTAGTGGTGGTGCCTGGGTTAAGCGTGGTGGGGGTGAAGGAGGTGGTCGTGGTCTCACCCGCTTCGTTTATTAACAAAAGCAGGTTGAAAAGCACCTGGGCCACCTCGCCCCGGCTCATGTTGCCTCTGGGGTCCAAAGCGCGGAGGTCTAGGAGGGCAAGCAGACCGTTGTATTCCGCCCGAGCCGCATTCATCCCGTGGGTGGGGTCGTTCTCCCAGCCGGCCTGGCCGTGCCAGTCTGAGGGAGGAGTGCCTAGGGGCAGTTGCAGGTCTTTGGCCGCCCTTACTACCATGCTTATCACCTGGTAGCGGGTGATATGGCCGTAGGGGTCAAAGGAGTTAGCCGTTTTGCCTAGGGTGATGCCTTTCTCTGCACATACGGCAATGTAGTTATCGGGATAGAGGTTTCCTGGTCCGCTTATCTCCACGTCGCTAAACGGGCATACATCTGCTTCTGACACCGGATAATCGCAGGTAAGCACAATCATCTTGGCAAACTGCTGACGGGTGACAGGATCGTCGGGATAGAACTTGCCGTCCGGTTTGCCGCTGATGATGTTGGCCGCCGCCAGTTCCTCGATGGCAAAGTGGTAGCGATGGTCGGGGGGAACGTCGGGGAAGCTCTGAGTGCTGCCGCCAATGGCAAGCGCAACCGAGGCCAGCAGGACGACCACGGCCCCTAGCAGGAGGACAATCACCGCGGCACGGAAGAGCGTGCGCTGGCTGCGGCGAGTCTGTCCTGAGGGACTCTGCTCCACGCTCACCGGGCGCAACGGGTGCCTGGCACGCGGGCAGCTTCTCAGCCAGGTCCGGATCTCGCTGAAAAGTGGGGGTCTCATTGCCCTCTCCTTGGACGTGTAACAACTGAGGAGGATGCTGCACTGTCGCATGTCCGGGGAGGAGGATGCTGCACTGTCGCATGTCCGGGCTGCCTGCAGATGACATCCCCTTAATGCCACTATAGTGGTAGAGGGCAAGGTGTCAAGGAGCAAGTTGGGCAAGCACGCAGCGCCTGTTTCTACGCGGGTTCAGATCCCGTCTCCACCTCAATGAAAACCCGCGAGACCTGGGGGAAAGGCTTGGCTATCTCGCGCTCGATGCGGTGTACAGCACGGTGGATCTCTTCGACTGTAAGCTCAGGCCGGAACTTAAGCTCCACGTTAAGTAACACTTCATCTGGCCCGAGGTGCATGGTGAGCAGGGTTCCGATACCCATTACCGCGGGATCAGCTAGGGCTATCTGCCTGACCGCAGCCACCAGCTCGGGGTCGGCGGCCTCTCCTACGAGAAGGCTTCTACTTTCGTAAGCGAGCCAGAGAGCAGCGCAGACCAGAATCAGACCAATCGCCACCGAGGCTGCCCCGTCGAAAACCGGGGCCTCAAAAAGGTGGCTGAAGAGCACTCCCAGAAAAGCCACTACTAGCCCGAGAAGCGCTGCCGTATCTTCAAAAAGCACGGTGAAAAGGCTGGGATCCTTACCATGATGGATGGCTGTCAGTACCCGCCGCTTGCCCTTGTGCTTCCGGAAAGCGCGCCACGCCACCGTGAAAGAGAGTGACTCGAACAGCGCCGCGGCTGCCAACACCACATAGTTGATGAGCGGATTCTCCAAGGTGACCGGATGCTGGATGTGCGTCACCCCCTCGTAGATAGACATACCTCCACCCACGCCGAAAATGCTGACGGCCACTATCAGACTCCAGAAGTAGACCTCCATGCCGTGACCAAAAGGGTGACCGGCATCAGGCGGTCGGGCGCCGCGCCGAAGACCGTGGTACAGGAGGCCGCCGTTTCCCGTGTCGACTACCGAGTGAATGCCTTCAGAGATCATGGCCGAACTACCGGTCATTGCGCCAGCCACGAACTTGATGGCGGCAATAGCGGCGTTGCCGGCGATGGCGGCGATGACAGCTTTCTTTGACTCGGCGGCCATGGCATAAAACTTACACGTCTACCCGGCTGGCGGGAAGAGTGGGAAAGCGACAGACCGGCAAAGCGGGGTCTCCGCGTGGTGCCCCTGCGGGCGCGAAGCTGCGCTTGACATCCAGCTCCGCTTAGGTGACTCTAGCGCGGGTCAAGAGGGATGCGCGGCAAAGGCAGTCTGGCAACGAAGGAGCGAGTATGGATCTAAGAGCGTGCGGCCGGGAGAAGGTTGCGCAGCTGGTTGAGAGGGGGGTGGCGGTCCTCGATCCTTTCACGGTTGATGTAGGCCAAGAGGTCGACCCGGCTCGCATATCTACGGAGGGCGTAGTCATCTACCCGGGCTGCCGGATCTATGGGGCAAAGACCGTGATCTCGCCGGGCGTGAAACTTGGTGCCGAGGGGCCGGTCACCCTGGAGGACTGCCGCCTGGGCTCGGAGGTGGAGCTGCGAGGCGGGTACTTCAGGCAGTCCGTTCTCCTGGCGAGGGCCAGCGTGGGTTCGGGGGCGCAGGTACGGGAAGGGTGCTTGCTTGAAGAAGAGGCCACTGTGGCTCATTGTGTGGGCTTAAAACAAACCATCCTCTTTCCCTTTGCAACGCTTGGCAGCCTTATAAACTTCTGCGACTGTCTCTTGGCCGGCGGAACCAGCCGCAAGGACCACAGTGAAGTGGGCAGCTCCTACGTTCATTTCAATTTCACTCCTGATGGTGACAAGGCTACGCCCTCGCTGTTCGGCGACGTGCCGCGGGGGGTGATGTTAAATCAGCCTCCCATTTTCTTGGGCGGGCAAGGCGGCACCGTGGGCCCGGTGCGGGTGGAGTTTGGAACGGTGGTTGCCGCTGGCTGCATACTGCGGCGGGACGTGCTGGTGGAAGGGAGGCTGGTGGTGGTCTCTTCTCCACCTGGCCTCGAGCGGGCGTGGAGACCGCGCGCTTATCGGAGTCTGACCAGAGTGGTCCGGAACAATGTGATCTATCTTGCTAACTTGGCGGCTCTTGAGCAGTGGTATGAGAAGGTGAGAAGGCCTTTCTTGACCAGGCTGGCGATGGGTGCTTGGCTGCTGGAGGGAGCTCTAGAGGTGCTTACCGGGGCCAAGCAGGAGCGCGTGAGACAGTTAATGCTCCTCGCGGAGAAGGTGCCCACGGACCGTAAGGAAACGCGTGAGTTCCGGGAGCGTGTGGCGGAGGTGGGCGCATTGTTTCTGGACTCCGCGCTTAGCGCCTCCGTTTGTGCCGAGAGCGCAGAGCGGGAAGAGGAGTTCCTGCGCGAGGCGGACCCGTGGTTGAGGGCCAGCGACAGGAGTTATATCGAGGCCGTGCAGAGCCTGCCTTCAGAGCTGTCGGTCAAGGGGACTGCCTGGCTGAACAGCATTGTCGATGCTTTCTGCCGGCGAGTGGAGGCTCTCCTACCCGGGCTAGGAACGGCCGAGTCGAGGGCCAGGTAGGCTAGGTAGGAAAGTAGGGCGGAGACGCGCTTAGGGGCCTAGTGGGCGAGTAAACAGGGCGGGTAAGGCTAGGGCCGAGAGGAAATGCGTAGACTTTTTGGCACCGATGGCATCCGGGGAGTCGCCAACCGGTATCCCATGGACGGAGGCACCGCCTTTTCCGTAGGGCAAGCGATCGCCTGCTTGGCTAGAAGGCTGATCTCAGCGCCAAAGGTGGTCATAGGCAGAGACACCCGTCTTTCTGGCTGCATGCTGGAAAGTGCTGCTGCGGCGGGCATCATGTCGATGGGGGGGCAACCGCTCTTGGTGGGCGTTTTACCCACACCGGGGGTTGCGTTTGTGACTAAAGCGTTAGGAGCACAGGCCGGGGTGGTTATCTCTGCCTCTCACAACCCTTATGCGGATAATGGCATCAAGGTGTTCTCCGGAGCGGGGTTCAAACTGAGTGACGAGCAGGAGGAGGAGGTAGAGGAGCTGCTCTTCAGCGGGGAGTTGCCCGACCTGGCGGTTTTTCCCGCGGAGATGGGACGATCTTGCCTGGTAGAAGACGCTATTCTCCGCTACAGGGCTTTTCTCAAGAGCAGCTTTCCGCCGTCGCTTTCTTTGAAAGGGCTAAGGCTTGTGCTTGACACCGCCAATGGGGCTACCTTCCAGGTGGCGCCTCCCGTGTTTACCGAACTGGGGGCGGAGGTGACGGTTATCCATGACCGCCCCGACGGGCTTAACATTAACGAGAACTGCGGGTCGGAGCATACCGAAGACCTCCGTCGGGCGGTGGTTGAAAGGGGGGCGGATCTGGGCCTCGCCTTTGACGGCGATGGTGACCGCTTGGTAGCGGTCGATGAAAAGGGGGTCCAACTGACGGGCGACCAGGTCCTTCTCATCTGCGCCTACACGCTCAAACAGGAGGGGCGTCTCAAGAACGATCTTGTGGTATCCACGGTGATGAGCAACCTCGGTTTCCACGCAGCCTGTAGGAAGCTGGGGATCAAGAACTACGCTGCCAAGGTAGGGGACCGCTACGTGCTTGAGGAGCTCCTGCGCCGTGATGGGGTGTTGGGAGGAGAGGAGTCGGGCCACGTGGTTTTCCTCGAGCATCACACCACCGGCGACGGGATTCTCACCGGCCTTCAGCTGGTGGCCGCCCTACTGAAGGCAGACAAGCCTCTTTCGGAGATGGCCCAACTCATGGAGGTCTACCCGCAGAGGCTCATTAACGTATTGGTCAAGAGCAAGCCTGCCCTGGAAGAGATCCCCGGCCTAGCAGAGGCGATTGCGCAGGCGGAGAAGGAGCTGGGGGACGAGGGGCGGGTATTGGTTCGCTACTCGGGGACGCAGAACCTGTGTCGGGTGATGGTTGAGGGACCTACTGCTGAGGTGGCGGACAAACATGCCCAAGAGATCGCCCGAGTGGTTCGGACAGTGCTGGGATGATGGTGTCGGAGCCAGAAGAGAGGGGCTCGGATGACAGCTGGTCCCGTGAGGGAAACCGGGATAGTCAAGGTACTTAGGCAGCGCGGGCCACTCACGGGGGCGGAGCTACGCACTCTGCTTGGGAATGACGGTTTTGCCCTTTGGAAAACCTGCAAGCTTTCTGAGCACATCGAGATCCGGCGGGTGGGAAGGCGCTATTTGCGCCTCGACCGGAGAGTTCAGGGCTACGCTCGCCTTTCTCCCTCCATCTGGCGCGAGTTTCTAACCTATACCGTGGTGGGCCTGGCCGAGGACCCAGTAACGCTTGCGGAGCGAACTGAAGAACTTGCTGCCCGCATCAAGGCCATCAGTGCCCAGAAGTTCAGGCTGGCGGAGCGCACGGTATCTCAGGCCTGCAGCCGCTTTCTTTCCCACGATGGGCAAGAGGAGGGACGCTTCTGCGTTCTTCTTGCCGGTGACATCGTGTACGAGATGGCTCATGACGCCCCTCGGCCGGAGCGGAGCACCGGTCATATGGTGAGAGGCTCAGATCTGGACCTGGTTTTCCTGCTCAATGATGCAGCACCTTCGGAGCTACGCGAGCAACTCGATGAGGCCATCTACCAGCAGAAATACCGCTTGCTCATCAACCCCTCGGTGAGGGAGGAGATTGATTACGCTATCAAGCCACTTGCCCGGGTGAAGGAGCAAGCCAGCTTCGACACTTTCGAGAACATGGTGGCTTGCAAGATTCTGGATGAAGCCGTGCTTCTTTATGGGAGCCGTAGTCTCTATGAGGCGGCAAAAGGACTACTGGCGGAAAGAGGTATCCCTGAGAAGCTTGCGGAAATGGAGGCTCAGGCCTTGGTCGCGCGCGAGCAGGTGGAAAAGCTTCTGCTCGGCCAGACCGAGGAAGCTCTACGGGCCGAAGACCTCCATCTTTTTTACCCGTCGGAAGAGTCCGAGGAGTTCGAGTAGGGCGTTAAGCTAGACAGGCTTCTCGCGCCGGAAAAGACTGCAGTTCCAGGTCTGTGGCCGCAGGTCCTTTCGGCTGGGAAAGCGGAAGGAAGAATGCGTCTCTCGGCCGACTGGGCTAGTGTCTTTCACCTGTAGGGTGGCCTGGTCAGGCTTGACCTGGATGGTGATCAGGGCCTCCGGATGGCGCGCCTGTAACACGTTGGCCAGTAGCAGGGCCTTCTCTACTCCGTCCCCCCGGCGGTAGTTCCAGACCTCGTCAGGCTGAGCCAGGCGACCGGGCTCATCGTAGATGGATTCATCGGCAAAACCGCGTACGGTGGCCAGCACCGCTTGGTCGCTGAGGCTCTCGCACGCGGATATGGACACGGGGGATCGCTCCAAGGCCGCCTTGAGGAAAGGCTCGGGCTCGACCCGGTTCAGGTCGCGGTAGGCGTAGAAGGCGAGATGCGCGTATTCGTTGGTCGTGCGCAGCGACTCTAGTCGAGCAATCATGCTCGCGCGGTCCATAGCGGGATGGAGCTCGAGCGGGGGTTGATTTGTAGCGAAGGACTTGGTGCTTGCGTCTGGCAGGCGGGGCTCGGTCCAACAGAAACGGCGCAGACGCTCGATCGTGTCCTGAGCACGTACGCATGACTCCCCGAGTCTTTCAAGAAATACCTGCACGCTCTCTGGTCTGTGCAAGTCGACTTGCTCTCGGGCTACAACCTCGGCTAGATCGTCCAGAATGAGGCGCTCTGGTAACGGACGGGCCTCGAAGTCTTCTTCGGCCACCTCTTTCATGAGAAGTTCGCGAGTGTCGTCGTTAAAGCGGTAGGGGCAGCCGTATTCGTAAGCAAGGAGCTTCTCGACTGCAATGTAGCGATCGCTGCCATGGGTGCGCCAGCGAACCTGGAAACACTTCTGAATATCGGCGCTGTGGCGCACAAAGTTGCCTAAGATCTCAGGGGTGAGCGGGGTATAGAGGAAACGCCGCAGCTTGGTCTCGAAGCGCTTGTATGCCTCTGGAGAAATAGTGGCCTGTGGATAGAGAATATGTATCCAGCCGGTCTCGTGCGCGACTAGCGTCACCCGTTCGTTCTCCAGAGCGCGGCGAGCTTGCGCGGAGAGAGCCGTCCCGTTGAACCACATGTTCTTGGTCACCAAGCGGCGATTGTTGGTGAGAATACCGTGCCCAAGGTCAATGAAGTTCTGAGAGTGGAGCGGAGTCGCCATGAGGAAGATGTCAGCAAGCGGTATGCGAGCCACGAGGAAAAGAGCCGCGGCATACAGAGCCGCCAAGGACACGCACTCACCTGCTCCCGTGTCATACCCGGGCTTGTAACGGAAGGCATCCATGGCCTCCACGGTCTCTGTCTTCCAGTAAGGGATGACGTCGCCGTCATACTTATCAAGACCAAAGTGCGTGCGGATATCGATATCGAAGTAGTATTTGTCGCCTTCATAGCCAAAGAGCGCGTTTGACTGAGCGAGGGCCTCGGGGCTCACGTATTCTTGAAAACGCGCGAGCTCGCGCTGCTTGGTGGTTAGACCCCAGGTATCCAGGTCAAGGTTGAAGGCGTAGTGGTCCATGATGTACTGCTTGACCCGCAGTATGCGTCGGTAGGGAGTCATTTTCTCCACCTCGGCAAACCAAGGGTCGTCGCGCCATTTCCAGATGCGGGGCGACATGATGTTGGCAAGTACCAGGCTGTACATCAGCTCCGGGAAGATGAAGACTTCCATGTCAGAGAGCGTAATAGCGGAAGAGCGCCGCTCAAGCTCACGGGCACTCGTTGCAGGAAGGCCTTCCCCGGGAACCACTTGAACCAGTTGTGTATCAACTTGACGTACCGTCTTCACAAAGCCGGTCCTTTCGTCGAGGTAAGGGAAGTGAGCTCAGCTGTGTCCGACATGTCTGTCTCTTGGGAGGTCCCGCCGGGGGCCAGGCTTGCTTGTAGTGCTTTCTTGCGGCGCTCAAAGCGCGCTGGGCTGACGAAGTAAAAATCAAATAAGGTTTCAAGAGTATCCAGCAACCACTCGGCCTCGCCAGGTTCAGCGGGGAGTAAGGCATCGGGCCGCTCACTCTTGTCGGAGCCAATCGTGAGCTTGGCAATCCGCGCCAACAGGTCAAAGGCCTCCTTTAGGTGGGGGGGAAGAGCCGGATTTCTCTGCGCCTCTGCGATCTGTGCGGCCAGCTCGCGTTCGGTTGCGCCGAGGCACTCGGTCAGAAAACGTTGGAGCAGTCGTCTACTAACGGCGGCCGAGGCTTCTTTACTGTAGTGCAGGACTTGGCAAGCGGTCCGGTACTCGTTTCGCCACGCGGGGGGGACGTCATCACTCAAGGGAGGTCGGGTCGAGGAGACCGGCCAGGCGGGATAGGTCTGGCCTTGATCGGTTTGTAGATGAGCAATGATGCGGTCGCAGACCGGACATCTTGCGGTTGCAACCTGCCAAGTGCCGTCTGGGTCCTGACCCAGGGCAAACACGTGCCATCTAATGTCAATTTCAGCGTGGCAATGGGGGCATTGCATGGCTCACTGTCCTCTCTGACTCCAGCAGCGGAAGATTGCTTTGCCCTGTTTGAGGCAAATGGTACTAATACAATACCCGCTCCGCGAGCTGGGGGACAACCGCCTGTAGGTAGCGGGTGCTGGACGCTGGAATTGGGAAAGGTAATGGCGATGTGCCATGCATATGCTTGACACCATGGCCAACGAGGTGAGGCATATGCAGGATGTCGACATCAAGCTGCGCGAGTTTACAGAGCGCAGCCCCTGGGACGAGAGGACCCGGGCAGTGACCGAGAAGGACCGGGCTGACCAGTCCGGCCACATAGATAGAGCGCTCCAGCCTTTTACGTAGCGGAGACTAAGCGCTGCCCTTGCTCCTTTTCGTCGGCTGTGCTATTCCAGCACGCAGAAACGGGTGCTGCTTGGGAGGGTGCAGGTGAGGGTCCTACTGGTGCAGCCCCGGCAAAGGCGCCGGGCAGGTTTTAGATCTGGTTTTCGTACCTTGGCCGTGGTGGAGCCCTTGGGGTTGGAGATGGTGGCTGCCGCCTTGCAGAGGGAGCACGAGGTCCAGATTGTGGACCTGCTTCCCGGGGTCAACCTGGAGAAAGCCGCTCTTAGATTCCGACCGGATGCCTGCGGGATCAGCTGTTCGTTCACCGTCGACGTGGGCGAGACGCTGGCGGCAGCCCGGTATCTGAAAGACATGTTCCCCGATCTGTTCGTGTTTGTGGGCGGGCATCATGCTTCGCTCAGCCCTGGCGACTTTAGTGTCCCCTGGGTGGATGTCCTTATTGTGGGCGAGGGAGAAGAGACAGCTCCTGCGCTTCTACGGGCCTGGGGCGAGGGTCAAGACCTGCTCTCGGTGGCGGGCTTGGTGTTGAACCGGGACGGTGAGCAAGTGGCCACTGGACTACGGCCTCTCCTGCCCAGCCTGGATCAGCTGCCCTTCCCCGCGCGCGATCTAGTGAGAAAATGGCGGCGCTTGTACCATCTGGGCACCCGGGGCCGCCTGGCCAGTCTGGAAACTTCTCGCGGTTGCCCCTATCGCTGCACCTTCTGCAGTGTGTGGAAATTCCACCAGGGGAAGGTGCGCTTCAAGAGCGCCGAGCGGGTCGTGGAAGAACTGGCGGCCACTGAGGCAAAAAACATCTTCATCACGGACGACAATTTCCTCGCCAGCATCCGCCGGGCGGAGGCTATTGCCGACCTTCTACTTAGGCGTGGAATTCGCAAGCGCTACATATTCCAGGCGCGTACCGACTCCATAGCCCGTCACCCCGAGACGGTGGCCAAGCTCAGGGAGGCAGGCTTTGTCACTGTGTTCCTCGGATTGGAAAAAATCGACGCCGAGGAGATGGAGAGCATCCATAAGGCCAACACGGTGGAGGCTAACGAAGCTGCTCTTGCCGTCCTTAGGAAAGTGGGGATGAACACCTACGGCACTCTGATCGTCGATCCTGACTACGACGAGGGGGATTTTCGGCGCCTGCGGGAGTACGTGCGCCGGCACGCCATACCCAACGCCTGGTTCACCGTGCTGACTCCGCTCCCGGGCACGGCCCTCTTCGAACAGCTGCAGGAGACTCTTACGACCCGGAACTGGGAGATGTTCGATCTTGCCCACGCGGTGCTCCCCACGAAACTGGGGTTGGAACGTTTCTACCGAGAGTACGCGCAGCTTTACACCACCGTTTACTCTCCCAAAGTCCTGCTGCGACGAGCCTGGAACGCGCTTGTTAACAAGGAAGGCCGTAGACTAAACGGGCTGCCGAGCCCCGCGCTAATCTGGAAGAGTATTGAGTGCTTAAGGTGTATGACTAACCCTCGCGAGTACCTTCTTGCGCACGCAGAAGGATCTCGGGCTGAGGGAACCTGACTAGTCGTGGCCCAATAGTCTTAGCAAGGAGGGATCATGACGCGCTGCGATGAGATGCGAGAAGGCGAGATCTACTATTGCGAGCACTGTGGGCTGACGATCGAGGTGCTTGAAGAGTGCAGCCACGAAGAGGGCGAGGAGCCGGACGAGGTGTGCCCCGCTGAAGGATTTGTGTGCTGTGGCGAGCCTCTCACTCTGAAAGAGGAGTGACCGTCATCCCGGGCTCTCGGGTCCGGCGGCCACTTGAAGTGGGAGGAGCGGTGGGCAAAAACGCTGGGCTATAATAACGCCCGCAAAGCCGGGCCCTGGGTGCCCGGGAAACCCAGACGACGGAAAAGAGCCTCAAGATCATGCTCCTGAAGCTTGGTATACCAAAAGGCAGCCTAGAGAACGCGACTATCGACCTCTTTCGCCGGGCTGGATACAACGTGACCACCAGCAGTCGTTCCTACTTCCCCGCCATTGATGATCCTGAGATCGAGTGCTTGCTGATTCGGGCGCAGGAAATGGCTCGCTACGTGGAAAACGGGGTACTAGACGCCGGTATCACTGGTTTTGACTGGGTTCAGGAAAACGGGGCCACGGTGCACACGGTGTGCGACCTGGTCTACGCTAAGCAGAGCTTCGGCAAGGTACGCTGGGTGCTAGCAGTGCCGGAGAACTCTCCCGTCCAAAGTGTGAAAGACCTGGAGGGCAAGGTGATCGCCACGGAACTGGTGGCCACCACCAAGAGGTACTTGGCGGAGAGAGGCGTGCAGGCCAAGGTAGAGTTCAGCTGGGGCGCTACAGAGGTGAAACCTCCGGAGCTGGCCGACGCGATCGTGGAGGTCACAGAAACGGGTAGCTCTCTGCGCGCAAACAAACTGCGCATAGTGGAGACGGTGCTTGAGTCAAACACTCAGCTCATTGCCAACGTCCAGTCCTGGGAGGATCCAGAGAAGCGTCGCAAGATTGAGGACATCGCGCTTCTTCTGCAAGGCGCCATTGCCGCCTTGAGTAAGGTGGGCTTGATGTTGAACGTGCGCAAAAGCGATCTCCCCGCGGTTCTAAGCGTGCTGCCCGCCCTTCGCAAGCCCACTATCTCTGCTTTAAGCGACGAAGAATGGTTGGCCGTGAACACGGTGGTCGACGAATCGACGGTGCGGGTGATAATCCCTCGGCTGAAAGAGGCAGGGGCTGAGGGGATAGTGGAGTACCCACTGAACAAGATTGTCATGTAGAGGAGAGGAGGGGGCGCGGGGGCGCCTTCTT
>Ga0315298_1009702_pt1 | contig 11807 bp, 14 predicted proteins | sample WHS_1_MG_FD_203077 | JGI IMG/M metagenome (GOLD analysis project Ga0315298, IMG submission 203077) | Extremophilic microbial mat communities from Washburn Hot Springs, YNP, Wyoming, USA - WHS_1_MG | ecosystem: Environmental > Aquatic > Thermal springs > Hot (42-90C) | place: USA: Wyoming... | reverse complement strand
ATGCTAGAAGACTCCTTCGCCCATGGTGCCGACGACGCGGCGCGGCGGCGCATCGCCGAGGCGCGGGTGGAGGGAGAACGGGTACGCGAGGCCCTGGATGCCGTCCTGGCGGTGGACGCGGGCCTCCTCGACGCCGTGGAAAGCCAGGCCCTGGACAGCGCCCGGGCGAGACTCCTGCTGGCCCTGGGGGGAGACGATGCCGACGCCATCGCGGCGGCGGCCAAGGCGGTGGAGGATGCCGCCGAGCCCCTCGTGCAACGGCGCATGGACAACGCGGTGCGGCGGGCCATGGCGGGCCGCTCCATAGACGATTGGGGAGACTGAATGACCAAGATCCGCTTCCTGCCCCATCAGGAAACCTGCCCGGCAGGGGCCGAAATCGAGGCCCAGCCCGGGGAAACCATCATCGCCGCCGCCCTGCGCAATGGGATCAACATCGAGCATGCCTGCGAAATGTCCTGCGCCTGCACCACCTGTCATGTGGTGTTGCGGGCGGGCTACGACAGCCTGATTCCCCCCGAGGAAAAGGAAGAGGATCTCCTCGACAAGGCCTGGGGCCTCGAACCCACCTCGCGCCTCAGTTGTCAGGCGGTGGTGGGCACGGAGGATCTGCTGGTGGAGATCCCCAAATACACCATCAATCTGGAAAAGGAGCATCACTGATGCGCTGGACGGACATCCTGGATATCGCCATGGCCCTGGATGAGGCCCATCCCGATGTGGATGTCGCCCACATCCGCTTCACGGATCTGCATCGCTGGGTCGTCGAACTGCCGGCATTCGCCGACGATCCGGAAAAGTCCAGCGAGCGAACGCTGGAGGCGATTCAGATGGCATGGCTCGCCGAGCGGGAATAGCGATTTTGCCGGTCCGGAGCGGGATGACGAGCGATGCCTAGGGAGCGCGTGCTGGTGGCCCTTTCCGGAGGCGTTGATTCGGCGGTCAGCGCCGCGCTGCTCCAGGAACAGGGCTACGAGGTGATGGCAGCCATGCTGCGGCTCTGGCCGCGGAGCCGTTGCTGCGATGAAAAGGACATCGAGGATGCCGCACAGATCTGCGCGCAACTGGACATCCCCTTTCAGGTCCTCGACTATCGCGAGGCATTTCGCCATCTGGTGGTGGATGCCTTCGTTGCCGAATACCAGGCCGGGCGCACGCCCAACCCTTGCGCCCGGTGCAACCAGTTTCTCAAGTTCGACGCCCTGCTCGCCGATGCCCGGGCCATGGGGGCGACGTTGCTCGCCTCCGGACACTATGCGCGGCTTGAGGCCGCTGCCGACGGTGTTGCCCTGCGGCGCGGACGGGACGAGGCCAAGGACCAGTCTTATTTTCTCTTTTCCATCGCCGCCGCCGCCCTCCCCCGGTTGCGCTTCCCCGTCGGTGACCTGGACAAGCGGCAGGTGCGGGAAATCGCCCGCCGGCGGGGTCTGGCCGTGGCGGAGAAGCACGACTCCCAGGACATCTGCTTCGTACCCGACGGCGATTACCGCGCCTTCCTGCGGGATTATGCCGGCGGCGCCGTGGAGCGCGAAGGGGAAATGGTCGATACCCGGGGCCAGATACTGGGCACGCACCCCGGAACCGCTCATTTTACCGTGGGCCAGCGCCGTGGTCTGGGTGGGGGCAGTGCGCAGCCGCGCTATGTCGTGGCCCTGGACGTGGGGGCCAATCGCGTCGTGGTGGGAGGTGAGGAGGCGCTATATCGTTCCTGGGCGCGGCTGGAGAACTGCAACTGGTTGCGCGCCATGCCCATCGGCCAGACCGTTGCCATCGAGGTGAAGTTGCGCTATCGGGCTGCGGCGGTGGAGGCGCGGTTGTGCCTGGACGAAGGCGGTGGCGCCACGCTGCATTTCCCGCTTCCCCAGCGCGCCGTCACCCCCGGCCAGGCGGCGGTCTGCTATAGCGGTGACCGCCTCCTGGGCGGCGGGTGGATTGCCAGTAGCCATCGTGAATGCTAGCCTAGCGCGACTTCAACTTTTGGCCCCATTGAGGAAATCATGGCAATCGAACGTACCCTTTCCATCATCAAGCCCGACGCTGTCGCCAAAAATGCCGTTGGCGCCATTCTCTCCCGATTCGAGAAGGCCGGCCTGTCCGTCGCGGCGGCGCGGATGATGCACTTGAGCGGGGAAGACGCAGGCCGCTTTTATGCCGTGCACCGGGCGCGCCCCTTTTATGGCGAGCTTTGCAGCTTCATGAGCAGCGGCCCGGTATTGGTGGCGGTTCTGGAAGGAGAGGGCGCCATTGCCAAGAATCGTGAACTCATGGGCGCCACCAACCCCAAAGAGGCCGCCCCCGGCACCATCCGCGCCGACTTTGCCGACAGCATCGATGCCAATGCCGTGCATGGCTCCGACAGCGCCGAAACGGCGGCCTGGGAGATCAGTTACTTTTTTGGTCAACGGGAGATTTACACGCGCTAAACATGTCGGCTGCAGAATCCCTCTCCGAAGCCCAACGGCCTAACCTACTGGGCCTGGATCGCCAGGCCCTGGGGGGTTTTTTGCGTCAATGGGGGGAGTCCTCCTTCCGCGCCGGCCAACTTCTGCAATGGCTGCATACCCGGCAGGAAACCGATTTTGCGGCCATGAGCAATATCGGCAAAAAGCTCCAGGCGCGCCTTGCCGCCGAGACCAGCGTGGCAGAACCCGCCATCATCGCCGATCAGATCGCCGCCGACGGCACGCGCAAATGGCTCTTGGGCCTGGACGACGGCAACGCCATCGAAACGGTCTTCATTCCGGAGGAAGGGCGCGGCACCCTCTGCATTTCCTCCCAGGTGGGCTGTTCCCTGGCGTGCAGCTTTTGCGCCACGGGGGCGCAGGGGCTAAGCCGCAACCTCGACACGGCAGAAATCATCGCCCAGATCCGCGTGGCCCGTCGCTGTCTGGGGCTTGACGCCATTACCAACGTGGTCTTCATGGGCATGGGCGAACCCTTGCTCAATTTGCGCCATGTCCTGCCCGCCATCCGTTTGCTCATGGACGATCTTGCCTACGGACTCGGGTCGCGGCGCATCACGGTGAGTACCGCCGGGGTGGTGCCGGGGATCGATAAGCTGGGGTCCGTCAGCCCGGTCAATCTCGCCATCAGCTTCCACGCCAGCCGCAACGAGATCCGCGATGTGCTGGTGCCCGTCAATCGTCATTATCCCTTGGCCGAACTGCTGGCCGCCTGCCGCCGCTATCCCTTGCCGCCCCGGCGGCGGATCACCTTCGAATACGTCATGCTCGATGGGGTGAACGATGAACTGGCCCATGCCCGGGAATTGCTGCGTTTGCTGCGCAACATACCCGCCATGGTCAATCTCATTCCCTTCAATCCCTTCCCCGGCAGCGAGTATCGCCGCACGCCCCTGACGCGCATCGATGCCTTCCGCGAGATCCTGATGCAAGGAGGAATCATGACGGTGACCCGGCGGCCCCGGGGCGATGACATCGCCGCCGCCTGCGGACAACTGGCCGGCCAGGTGCAGAGCGGGCGCCGCAGCTTTCCCCTGGCGGTGCAATCTTGAAGCGATTCCTGTCCATTTCCGTTTTTTTGCTCTTGCTGAGCGGGTGTGCGAGCGACGGCCAGCCGGCGGCGGAAAATACCCCGCAGCATAAGGCCGATATTTATACCTCCCTCGGTACCGCCTATCTGGAAAACGGCCACCCGCGCGAGGCGGTGCGGGAGTTGCAAGTGGCCATCGCCGCCGACAATGGCTATGCCCAGGCCTACAATGTCATGGGTTTGGCCTATGAGCAGCTCAATCAACCCGAACTCGCCCGCCGCACCTTTCGCCAGGCCCTCTCCCTGGACCCCAAGAATCCGGAAATCCTCAACAATTACGGGGCGTTTCTCATTGGCGACGGCGACTACTCCGAAGCCGTCCGTATTCTCCAGAAGGCCGCCGCCGATCCGCTCTATGGCACTCCGCAGTTTGCCTGGACCAATCTGGCGCGGGCCTATCTGGGCTTGAAGCAGCCCCAGGCCGCACGCCAGGCCATTACCCAGGCCCTGGCGCTGGTGCCCAATTACGCCCCGGCCCTCCAGCTGCTCGCCGAGATGGAATATCAGGACGGCAACCTGCCGGACGCCTTCTCCCACCTGCAGGTGGTGCTTGCCCAGCAGCCCAACAATGCCGATGCCCTCGTGCTGGCCGGGCGCATTGCCGCCCACCAAGGTCAGGTCGGCGAAGCGCGCGCTTTCTGGAAGCGCAGCGTGGATGCGGCGCCTTATTCGGCCGCCGGTAAGGCGGCGCAGCGCTTGCTCATGCAAGCTAGCGGTGGAGGGCAGTAAGATGAATGCCGAAGATCTCGGCGGAGGCATCGGTTCCGCTTCACCCCTCCGTCAGGAGCGGGAGGCGCGCGGCTGGACCGTGGCGGAAGTGGCGCAGCGCCTGCATATCAACGAAGCCCAGGTGCGGGCCCTGGAAGCGGGCCGCTATGAGGCCTTGCCCGGCGCTGCCTTTGCGCGCGGCTTCCTCAAGAATTATGCCCTCTTGCTGGGGCTGGATCCGGCGCCGCTCCTGGCCAGTTATGATGCCAGCAGTGGTGGCGTGGCGGTGCGTCCTACGGAGCGCGTGCTGCCGGACAGCGAAGGGCCGATGCTGGATTACAGTTGGCGCACCATCGGCGTTTCCCTCCTGGCGCTGCTGATCCTGGTGTTGCTGGTCTGGTGGATCTGGGAAGGACGCGGTGGTCCCGCCGAGCCCGTCAGATCCATGGCGCCAGCGGCCTCGGTGGCCCGAGAGGGATTCGCCGCCGTTCCTGCCCAGATCCCTGCCCCCGCGATGATTCGCCCAGCTCCGGCGGTCGCCGTGAGCGCGGCGACGAGCCCGGCTGCCGTCGTCGCCGGTACGGGTTCCTCCCCGCCTCTATCCGCTGCGGCTGCTGCCGACCTGGTGTTCCGGTTCTCCGGCAACTGCTGGGTGCAGGTGAAGGACGCCACGGGCAAAGTCCTGCTGGCCGAACTGGGTCGTGCCGGTGCCCAGGCCCAGGTGAGCGGCGGAGTACCGCCTTACCAGGTCCTGGTGGGCAACGTGAAGGGGGTGGTCATCACCTATCGTGGGGCGGCCGTTGCGCTTCCGGCCCATTCCCAGCAGGGCGTGGCGCGCCTGCGCATTGGTGTGGCACCGGCGGCAGGCGCCGCAGGCACCGCCCCGGCTCGCTCCGTGCGCCTTCCCCGGACGGCGGTGCCTCTGGCCACTCCCGGTTCCGGCGCCACGTCTTCCGTTTCCAGCACCGCTTCCGCTTCCAGCGAGGTTTCCCATGCACCATGAATCCCCCATCCAGCGCCGCAAGACGCGGCAGATCCACGTCGGCACGGTGGCCATCGGCGGTGATGCCCCCATCAGCGTGCAGAGCATGACCAACACCGAAACCCGGGATGTGGCGGCGACCATCGCCCAGATCCGGCGTCTGGAAGCCGTGGGCGCCGATATCGTCCGCGTGTCGGTGCCCAGCATGGACGCCGCCGCGGCCTTCAAGGCCATTCGCGCCGAGGTGCGGACGCCATTGGTGGCGGATATCCATTTCGATCACCGCATCGCCCTGCAGGTGATGGCCGATGGGGTGGACGGCCTGCGCATCAATCCCGGCAATATCGGGGCCATGGACAAGACCCGTCTGGTGGTGCAGATGGCCAAGGACCGGGGCATCCCTATTCGCATCGGCGTCAATGCCGGTTCCCTGGAGAAGGACATTCAGGAGAAATACGGCGAGCCCACCGCCGAAGCCTTGGTGGAATCGGCCCTGCGCCACGTGGCCATCCTCGACGAGCTGAACTTCCATGACGTCAAGATCAGCGTCAAGGCCTCGGATGTCTTCCTCGCCGTGGACGCCTATCGCCTTCTTTCCCGGCAGGTGGATTATCCCCTGCATCTGGGGATCACCGAAGCGGGAGGGCTGCGCTCGGGTACCGTGAAGTCGGCCATCGGACTGGGCATCCTGCTGATGGCGGGGATCGGCGACACCATCCGTGTCTCCCTGGCGGCGGACCCGGTAGAGGAGATCAAGGTGGGCTTCGACATCCTCAAGAGCCTGCATCTGCGACAAAAGGGCATCAACCTCATCGCCTGCCCGTCCTGCTCGCGTCAGGAGTTTGATGTGATCAGCACCGTCAACGCCTTGGAGGCGCGCCTGGAGGATATCCTCGAACCCATGGACATCTCGGTGATCGGCTGTGTGGTCAACGGGATCGGTGAGGCCAAGGAGGCCGACATCGGCCTGGCCGGCGGGGACAAGCGCAGCATCCTGTATTACCGGGGGCAGCAGGTGGACCGGGTCGAAAACCAGGACATCGTGGACATCCTCGAAAAGCGGGTGCGCGCCGAAGTGGCTGCTCGCCGTGCCGCCCGCGGCGAGGGTTAGGGATGCCACGCAGGATCGAACGCGCGGCAAAACATCCTCGCCGACTGCCGTTTTTCGGGTAAGGGCCGGATGAGCAGGATGGCCTTGCATGCCGTGCGCGGCATGAATGATCTCTTTCCCGAGGATACGGCCGCCTGGCAGGCCCTCGAAGAGGCCCTGCGCGACTTGCTTGCCTGCTATGACTACGGCGAGGTGCGTCTGCCCATTGTCGAACATACGGCGCTCTTCGCCCGGGCCATCGGCGATGTCACCGATATCGTCCAGAAGGAAATGTATACCTTCACCGACCGCAATGGCGACAGCCTGACCCTGCGCCCCGAGGGCACCGCCGGCTGCGTGCGCGCGGTCATCGAACAGCAGCGGCTGCGCGGCCAGACCCCCCGTCTCTACTACATGGGCCCCATGTTTCGCCACGAGCGCCCGCAAAAGGGGCGCTACCGCCAGTTTTACCAGTTGGGCGTCGAGGCTTTCGGCTTGGCCGGGCCCGGCACCGATGCCGAGGTCATCGCCCTGTCGTCACGGATCCTGCAGACGGCGGGCGTTTCCGCAGTCCTGCATCTCAATTCCCTGGGCAGCCCCGAGGCCCGGCAGGCCTACCGCGAGGTTTTGCTGGCCTATTTGCGGCCCCGGCACGAGGCCCTCTGCGCCGATTGCCGGGAGCGCCTGGAACGCAGCCCGCTGCGCGTCCTGGATTGCAAGGTGGCGGGCTGCCAGGCCGTCGCCGCCGGGGCGCCCCGCTTGCGTGACCATCTCGACCCCGAGTCCGCGCTGCACTTCGCTACGCTCCGCCACCTCCTCGACGCCCTGGGCATTCCCTATGTGGAAGACTCCCGCCTGGTGCGGGGCCTGGATTATTACAACCGCACCGTCTTTGAATGGGTGACGGACGCCCTCGGCGCCCAGGGCACCGTCCTAGCCGGGGGGCGCTATGATGGCCTGGTGGAGCAGTTGGGCGGGAGCCCTACCCCGGCCATGGGTTTTGCCGTGGGTCTGGAGCGTCTGCTGGCCCTGCAGGCCTTGCAACAGGGTCCGGTTCTGCCGCAGCGGCCCGACCTTTTCCTGGGGGTCCTGGAGGAAGCGGCCCTGGCAGGCACCTTGCAGCTTGCGGAGCGCTTGCGTGGGCAGGGGGTGCGGGTGGTTAGCGGCGGCCCCGCCGGCTTCAAGGCCCTGATGAAGCAGGCAGAGCGTTCGCGGGCCCGTTTCCAGGCCCTGCTGGGCGACGCGCAACTCGGTGGAGCCCCTGTTCTGCTCAAGGAGCAGGGGGCCGACGCCCAGTGGCAAGGACCCCTGGCGGATCTCGCCCTGGGCCTCAGTGGGCTTGGCGTTGATTTCCGCGCACCGGGGCCCCATACTTAGAGGCAATTCTGCCAGACCAAGACTCCTATCGTGACCGGCCCAGATATTGCCAATTTCCTGCAACGTTATCGCAAGCCGCTGATTGCGGCATTCATTATCGTCCTCCTCGCGGTCTCCGGGTTTTTTGCCTACGAGAAATACCAGCGTCATCAGGTGGCGCGTGCGGCGGTGCTCTATAGCGAGCTTCTGGATGCCATGGCCGGCCAGCAATGGAGCCCTGCCCGCGCCAGCGCCGAAACGCTGGTCAATCAGTACGGGCATACCCCCTACGGCCTTTTCGCCCACTTCTTCCTTGCCCGCCTGGATAGCGATGGCGGGCAGATGGCGAAGGCCGAGGCGCAACTGCAAGCGGTCATCCATGCCGATGACGCTCCGGTGGGAATGGCGGCCATGGCGCGGCTTTCCCTGGCGCGGGTCTATTTGCAGGCAGGGCAGCCGCAGCAGGCGCTAGGCATTCTCAAGGTGCAGTCGGCACCCTTCGCCGCCCTCTATGCCGAGGCCAGGGGCGATGCCTACGCCGCCCTGCACCAGCCCGATCCGGCCATGCAGGCCTATGGCCAGGCCCTGGCGAAGCTCCCGGCGACGGACCCCTATCGTGCCTATCTGCAGATGAAAATGGCCAATATTGGAGTCGCGCCGTGAAGCAGGCATGGCTGGCGCGGCTTGCCACGGCCTCTGCCCTGACCCTGCTGAGCGGTTGCGGCGTGCTCTCCTGGTTTACCTCGACGCCGCCCAAGGCGCCGCCGCCCCTGGCCAAAGGCGAGCATAAGGTCTCCTTTTCGACCCAGTGGCAGGCGCGCCTTTACGGCGACTGGGAGTTGGAGCCCTATCAGGTGACCCGGATTGCCGTCGGCCATGGTCAGATCGTGCTTGCCGATGGCTCCGGACATCTCATGAACCTCAGCGAGGGTGGGCGCCAGCGCTGGATGCGGCGTCTGGATGGGCATAGCCCGCGGGGTCCCAGCGTGGCCGATGGTGTCGTTTATGTGGGTACCGATGCCGGTAAGGTCTATGCCTTTACCGAGACCGACGGTCATAAAAAATGGGAAGTGCAGCTCAGCTCCGAAGTGCTGACGCCCGTCACGGTGACGGCCGGTCATCTGCTGGTGCAGACCGTGGACGGCAGATTGTGGTCCCTTGATCCGAAGGATGGCAAGGTACAGTGGACCTTTTCCATGAACCAGCCGACCTTGACCCTGCGCGGCCTGGCCACGCCCCTGGTGCGGGATGGTGTCGTTTATGAAGGCTTTGCCGATGGCAACCTGGTGGCCGTGAGTCTCGCCTCGGGTGCCGAGCTGTGGCGGGCGCCGGTGGCCATTGCCCATGGCGACAATGAGTTGGCGCGCATGGTGGATGTTGCCGCCAGTCCTGTCGACTGGCACAACGAGATCATTGCCGGTGCCTATCAGGGCAACCTGGCCGCCTATGGTGGCCGGTCCGGGACCCAGGACTGGAGCCGGCCCATGTCCATCTATCAGACGCCGGTGATCTTCCATGACCACCTCTTCGTGGCGGACGCCCAGGGGCGGATTTCGGCCATCGATCCCGCCTCCGGGACGGTGCTGTGGCGGAACGACAGCCTCACCGGGCATTACATCACCGGGCTGGGCGCCTGCGACGGGGACTTGCTCGCTACGGACAGCGGCGGTTATCTCTATGCCATCGACCCCAAAGGGGGCCATCGCATCGGTCAGGAACAAGTCTCCAGCAGCGGTATCCAGAGCACGCCCGTCTGCCTGCCCGATCACCAGATCCTGCTTATGAGCGGTGCCGGAACGCTCTACCGCGTCAAACTGGAGAAACGATGATGGTGATGACCTCATGACGGCGATCATTGCCCTGGTGGGGCGGCCCAACGTCGGCAAATCGACCTTGTTCAATCGTCTGACGAAGAGCCGCAACGCCCTGGTGGCCGATATGCCGGGCCTTACCCGGGATCGCCACTATGGCGTGGGCAAGATGGGGGATCGTCCCTATCTGGTGGTGGATACGGGCGGCTTCGAGCCCGAGCAGCGGGAAGGTCTGATCGCCGCCATGGCCGATCAGACGCGCCAGGCCATTGCCGAGTCCGACGCGGTCTGTTTCGTGGTGGACGCCAAGGAAGGCATCTCCAGTCAGGACGAGGAGATCGCCCAGGTCTTGCGCCGCAGCGGCAAGCCCATTTATCTGGTGCTCAACAAGATGGATGTCAAGGGTGCCGTGGCCGAGATGGGAGAGTTCCACCGCCTGGGCCTGGGCCAGCCCTACACCATTTCCGCGGCCCATGGGCACGGTGTGGCGCCCTTGATGGATGCCATTCTCGAAGCGCTTCCGGCACCGGAAAGTGTGGCAAAGGCCCCCGAAAAAGGGCCGCGCATCGCCGTGCTGGGGCGGCCCAACGTGGGCAAGTCCACCCTCGTCAACGCCATGCTGGGCGAGGATCGGGTCATTGTCTTCGACGCCCCCGGCACGACCCGCGACAGCATCCGCATCCCCTACGAACGCCATGGCAAACCCTATGTGATGATCGATACGGCGGGGGTGCGGCGCCGCGCCCGCGTCGGCGAGGGGCTGGAAAAACTGAGCGTGCTCAAGACCCTGGAAGCCCTGCGCGATGCGGACGTGGTGCTCCTCGTGCTGGACGCCCATCAGGGGATCGCGGATCAGGACGCCCACCTGGTGGGGATTGCCGTGGAACTCGGCCGTCCGGTGGTGCTGGTGGTCAACAAATGGGACGGGCTGACGGCGGAGGCGCGCAAGGCCCTGCGCGAGCAGTTGCAGCGGCGCCTGGATTTCATTGCCTATGCGCCGGTTTATACCATTTCCGCCCTCCATGGGACAGGCGTCGGGGATCTCTACCGCAGCATCGACAAACTGTGGGCGTCGGCGCGGCAGCATTTTTCCACGGGCCAACTCAATCGCGTGCTGGAGGGTGTCATCAGCACCCATCAGCCGCCCCTGGCGGGCGGGCGGCGCATCAAGCTACGCTATTGCCATCAGGGCGGGGAGAATCCCGTCACCCTGGTTTTCCATGGCAACCAGGTGACGCGCCTGCCGGGTTCCTACAAGCGCTATCTGGAAGGGGCCTTCCGCAAGGCCCTGGGCATTGACCAGATTCCCGTACGACTGATCTTTAGGCAGGGAGAGAATCCCTATGATGATGCTGCCAAGGGCCACAGGCATTAAGCCATGAGCGCAAAGTCCTCCTGGTGGCGCTGGGCCGCTGCCGCCCTGATTCTCTATGTCGCCATCTGGATCGCCAACGGCCGGATAGCCATCGATGCCCAGACCATCTGGCTGCGTGCCGGCGAATATGCCCTCTGGACGGCGCTGGCCCTGGGCGCCATTGCGCGGCTCTGGCCGACCCTGACGCCCTACGGTTGGCGGCCGTTGGCCATCCTCAGCGGCGCGGCATTGTCCGGCCTGGAGATTTTTCTCCGTGCCGGTCCGCTGGGTGATAAAATGCGCATCGATGCCTGGATGACGGCCCTCATCGGCATCGCCATCGTGGCCATCCTGGCCAGGGTCATGCCCGCCACCCTGCGGCGAAGCTGGTTTGGGCAGGAGGGGGGAACGAATGGACCTGATTCTCGTACGCCACGCTGAAGCCGAAGATGCCCCGCCCGGAGGCGCGGACGAGGATCGGGAACTGACCGCTCATGGCCGCAAGGTCGCTGCGGCCATGGCCCAGGGCCTCGCCCACTGCGTAGAGGGCCGGATCCTTCTGTGGACAAGCCCCTTGCCCCGCGCCCGGCAAACGGCCGAGCGGGTGGCCCATGCCCTGGAGATGGTCATTGACCGGGAACACGATGCCATCCCCGCCGGTGATCTCGATGCCCTCCATGCCGACTGGCGCTCCCTGGCGCGGCGGCCGGACACCCTGATTCTCGTCGGCCACCAGCCGCACCTCGGCCTGTGGGCGGGGCGCCTGACGGGCGCGGTTCTACCCATCAAGAAGGCCAGCGTGGTGGCCATGCGCCTGGTTGCGGAAGACGATCTCGCCGCAAAGCTGCTCTGGTATGCCCATCCCGACGCCTTGGCCAATCTAGGCCGGCGCAAGGGAACCCCGCCACGGCGCTAGGGGCTGGCCTGGAATCGCCCGGTTATTTTGTCTACGAT
>Ga0315298_1009699_pt1 | contig 11809 bp, 10 predicted proteins | sample WHS_1_MG_FD_203077 | JGI IMG/M metagenome (GOLD analysis project Ga0315298, IMG submission 203077) | Extremophilic microbial mat communities from Washburn Hot Springs, YNP, Wyoming, USA - WHS_1_MG | ecosystem: Environmental > Aquatic > Thermal springs > Hot (42-90C) | place: USA: Wyoming... | reverse complement strand
CACAATTGCCTGGGACGGGACAGAGAAGAAAGTAACTATAAATATTTCAGGCACAAAGGTTGAACTATGGATAAATAAAAATTATGCGTATGTTAATGGCAAAAAGGTCCAGATTGATTCCTCTAATGCAAAAGTTACCCCAATTATCAAAAACGACAGAACGATGCTCCCCATCCGTTTTGTTGCAGAGTCTATTGGTGCATATGTAAATTGGTATCAAGCGGACAAAAGCATTTTAATTGTTTATCCAAAGGAGTAGGAGAGGCTTTTGGTGAAAGTTATAATTCTTGCAGGTGGAAAAAGAGCGAATTCAAGATCGCTTATATGTAGAAAGGAGATAAAATGGAGAAGCAAGTTTCTAACAACACTGCCTTTAAGAGGATAGCGGTTGTAGGGTTGGGGTATGTGGGCTTACCGTTAGCAGTCGAGTTTGCAAGGAAGGGAGTTGAGGTTGTAGGCATAGAAAGGAACCCGGAAAGGGTTGATGCCGTAAACAGTGGAAAGTCATACATAAGTGACATAGTAGGAGAATCTTTAGAGAGGGTTGTAAAAGAAGGAAGACTAAGAGCATATCAAGATTTTAAATACCTTTCAGAAGTTGAGGCAATAATTATTTGTGTCCCAACACCCCTAACTATTAATAAGGCACCCGATGTATCTTACATAATAAATACTTCAGAAAATATTGTTCCTTATCTCCATAAGGGTGAATTGGTAGTTTTGGAAAGCACGACATATCCAGGAACAACAGAAGAGGTAGTCTTGCCAATCCTTTCAAAAAGCGGATTAAAGCCAGGCAAAGACTTCTACCTTGCATTCTCTCCAGAGCGTATTGACCCAGGCAACAAAGAATATCATGTGAGTAATATTCCAAAAGTTGTAGGTGGAATTAATGAAAAATCTACAGATTTAGCTGCAAATCTTTATAAAATTGTTGTGCCAGAGGTTTTTAAGGTTTCATCACCAAAAGTTGCCGAGATGACGAAACTGCTTGAGAACACCTTCAGGCTTGCAAATATTGCTCTCGTAGATGAACTTGCAATTCTTTGCGAGAGAATGGGTATTAGTATATGGGAAGTAATTGAAGCAGCAAAGACAAAACCTTACGGATTTATGGCTTTCTATCCTGGACCAGGCATTGGCGGTCACTGCATTCCAATTGATCCATTTTATTTACAGTGGAAAGCAAAAGAGTATGATGTTGATATTTCTTTTATAGAAATTGCAGGCAGAATAAATGACTCAATGCCAGATTATATAGTTCAAAAAGTTGCTTATGCTTTGAATTCAGAACGCAAATCAATTAATGGAAGTAAAATATTAGTTTTAGGAGTTACATATAAAAACGATATTTCTGACACAAGGGAGTCCCCATCGTTAAAGATAATTGAGAAACTTGAAAAATGGGGTGCTAATGTTTCATATTATGACCCTTATGTGCCTAACCTAAAAATTGGTGAAAAAACTTTTGATAGCATTAAAGACCTCTCTAAAGATATCTTAAAAGATTTTGACTCTGTTGTAATTCTAACCGCACACTCAAATATTGATTATGATTTAATTTATGAGAATGCACATATTATTGTAGATACAAGAAATGCAATAAAGAAAAAGAGAAAAGGCTTATTTAAGTTGGGAGACTCAAGTCTATGATTAAAGTAGGTTTTATTGGCGCAGGAAGAATTACTACTGCCCATTTAAATGCCCTTAAAGAACTAAAAGACACATATTTGCCTGTTGCAGTTGCAGACCCTATGGAGGATAATGCAAGGAACATCGCAAAAAATTTTGGTATTCCTAATACATATATCGATTATAGAGAAATGCTTGATAGAGAAAGGCTTGATATTGTTGTCGTAGCCGCTCCTAATGGATTACATTACAAGATAAGCAGGGATGTATTAGAAAGAGGAATAAATGTTTTGGTTGAGAAGCCTTTAGCTCTGAGTTACAAAGAAAGTAAGAGTCTCGTTGATACTGCAGAGTCTAAAAAACTTTTTATTGGAGTTGTCCTTCAGAAAAGATTGTTACCGCTTTATAAGAATTTGAAGAGCGCAGTTTGTGGAGAGAAATTTGGAAAGATTTTCTTGATACATTTATCTTTAAGGTGGAGCAGGTCGAAAGAATACTTTGCAAATTCATGGAGAGGCACAAGGGATATGGACGGCGGACTTATTTTTAACCAGGCGATCCACGACATTGATATCCTCGATTACCTTTTCTCAATAAGAGAAATTTTTGCTTACGGAGGGACATTTGTTCATCAAATAGAAACTGAGGATAATATTGTTGGAGTGTTTAAGACAAAAAGCAGTGCTATTGGAAGTTTTGAGTTTACTATAAGCCTCAACGAAAAGAATATGGGTGAAATTATAGAAGTATTTGGGGAAAAGGGCAGGTTTATCTATGGAACAGGAGAATATGAAAAATTGACGACCATTCCAGATTTTCTCAACCTGGGCGATAAGGATATTTTAATATCAAAAGAGCCGACCCTCAACGGAACCGGGCATAAGTTTGTTTACGAAGAGGTAGCAAAAGCGATAAAGAATGCGGACGAATCTCCCATAAGTGGAAAGAATGTTTTGCATTCAATAAAAGTTTCGGAGGGCATTTTGAATTCTATAAAAACAAATGAAAGAGTTGTTTTAGAGGAGGGAATATGAGCATAAGCAGTAAAAGTAAGGTTATAAATCCAAAGTTTGTGGGGGAAAATGTTGTAATTGAAGACAATGTTTTTATTGACGAAGGTTCCCGTATTGGACATAATGTAGTTATCCATAGTGGTGTTAGAATTGGCAAAAATGTTCTTATTGATGATAATACTGTTATCGGCAAACGCCCGATGCATTCCCCATCAAGTGCGCTTCCTCCTTCGGAGGCCTTAACATCTACAGAGATTGGGGATGATTGTCTCATTGGCGCAGGTGTTATAATATATATTGGTGTAAAAATTGGCAAAAAGGTATTAGTTGCAGACCTTGCAACAATTAGAGAAAATGTTGAAATTGGAGATTATACAATTGTTGGGAGAGGCGTTGCGGTGGAAAACTTCTCGAAAATTGGGAGCCATTGCAAATTAGAAACAAATGCCTATATTACAGCCTACTCTGAATTAGAAGATTATGTTTTTGTTGCCCCAATGGTTACTACAACGAATGACAACTATATGGCAAGAGGAAAAGAAAGATTCAAACACTTTAAAGGAGTTACTGTAAAACGTGGTGGAAGAATCGGTGCAAACGCAACAATTCTTCCAGGCAAAACTATAGAAGAAGAAGGTGTTGTTGCTGCAGGCTCTGTTGTAACTCATGATGTCCCAAGCAAAAAGATAGTTATGGGTACTCCTGCAAAAGTTTATAAAGATGTACCCATTGACCAACTTCTTGAAAACCAGTGAGAGGTGAAAAGTGAGAATACCCCAGTTAGACCTTGTTGCGCAATACAAAAGCATAAAAAATGAGATTGATGAAGCCATTTTAAAAGTACTTGAAAAGGGCGAGTTTATCCTTGGAGAAGAAGTGAAGGCATTAGAAGAGTCAGTTTCGAAATTTGTTGGCGTTAAGCATGCAATAGGAGTTGCTTCAGGAACAGATGCACTTCTTCTTTCTCTTATGGCAATTGGCATAAAAGAGGGAGATGAAGTCATTACAACTCCTTTTACTTTCTTTGCAACTGCAGGAAGCATTGCAAGATTAGGTGCAAAACCGGTTTTTGTTGATATCGACTTAAATACATACAATATTGACCCTAACAAACTTGAAGACTTCCTGAAGAAATCCTATACTCCCAAAATGAAAGCAATTATTCCTGTTCATCTCTACGGGCAATGTGCTGATATGGACCCAATTATGGAGTTAGCAAAGAAATATAACTTGAAAGTTATTGAAGATGCTGCTCAATCAATTGGTGCAACCTATAAAGGCAAGCAATCTGGAAGTATTGGTGATACTGGATGTTTCAGTTTCTTCCCATCCAAAAATCTTGGCGCATATGGTGATGGAGGAATGGTTGTAACAAACGACGATGAAATAGCCGAAAAAATAAGACTTTTGCGTGTGCATGGGGCAAAACCAAAATACTATCACTCAATGGTTGGAATTAATAGCAGGCTTGATGAAATTCAAGCAGCGGTACTAAATATAAAATTCAAATATTTGCCTCAGTGGATTGAGCAAAAAAGAGAAAAGGCAGAATTATATAATAAATTGTTCAAGGAAAATCTGGACGATAAAGTAATTACTCCCTACGAAGCGCCATATAACTACCACACATATCACCAGTACACGATAAGGGTTCAAAATAGAGATGCTTTAAGGCAATATCTAACAGAAGCAGGTATAGGAACAGCGGTATATTATCCGCTACCTTTGCATTTGCAAAAATGTTTTGAAAATTTAGGATATAAGGGAGGAGATTTCCCAGTGTCCGAAAAAGCGAGTAAAGAAGTATTAAGTTTGCCGATGTACCCTGAACTTGAAGAAAATAAACAAGTAGAAGTGGTTGAAAAAGTCAAGGAATTTTTGGACGAGGAAATAAGATGAGTAGCAATAAACTCGGTAAGATTGTTTCGATTGTAGGGGCTCGTCCACAGTTTATAAAACTTGCGCCTCTATCTAAGAGATTAAGGGATGAAGGCTTCAACGAGGTTATAGCTCATACAGGACAGCACTATGATGATAATATGAGCAAGCTCTTTTTTGAAGAATTAGAAATTCCTGAACCGGATTATAATCTTGGGATAGGTTCAGGCTCTCATGGCGAACAAACTGGGAAGATGCTTATAGCTATTGAAGAGGTCCTTTTAAAAGAAAAACCAGACTTGGTTATAGTTTATGGGGATACGAACTCTACCCTAGCAGGAGCGTTAGCTGCTTCTAAACTTCATATAAAATTAGCGCATGTAGAAGCAGGACTCAGAAGTTTTAATAAGAATATGCCAGAAGAAATCAATAGAATTGTAGCAGACCATCTATCAGATATCCTTTTTTGTCCTACAGAAACAGCAGTAGATAACTTAAAACGAGAAGGCGCTTTAAAATATATAGAGCAATTATCTTCATACTGCCGCCTTTTTGGTGGAACTTTTGTATTACTTTGGCATAATTCTTCGCTTATGGAATAATAACAAAAGTAATTTACTAGGAGATTATTGACATTGTTAGTTAGAAAGAAGGAGAAGCTTTATGTTAAGCTCAATTTTAACGGGAGCTAAATTTGTCCTAATAAATACAGGGTGCTACATATGAATGTCCTTTATGTAACTATAACCTTTATATCAATAATATTTACTTTAAAGTTATTAGAAAGCGTAAGTGGTAGCTTTAAGGTAACAGAGCTAAATGCGGTTTCATTTATGTATTATTTGATTTTATTTCCCAATACAATTGGTAGTACTCTTATATTGATAGGATTGGCTAAAAATCATTATATAGCAAAAGATCTTGTAGATGTAAATTTAAATATATTAGTCTGGATTCTTTGTGTATTATTGCCTATTTTTTTATTTATAATAATGGGTATAATTAGCTTTTTTAAATTAGGAAAATTATCTAATCATTACAAGATTATTCCTGTTGAGAAGCCTAAGAATCAAATTCTATTTAGCAGTATACTTATTATATTAAGTACTTTACCTTTAATTTCTGCAATATATACCTTTAGAGTTTTAAGTGGAATTCCTTTACTTAAACTAATTAGTGTTTCGCCTTACGAACTAAGTGTAGCTCGATATAAAGCAAAATTTGAATTTGGTGGGAATGTATATATCAAAAATTTTACTGGAATTGCTTTAAGTGTGATGCTTTCTTACATAGCTTATGTATATGGAAAAATAAACAAAAGTCGTGTAATAAAATTTCTATGGATTTATAATGGAATATTATCTATTCTTCTGCTTACATATGATTATGAAAAAGGACCTATAGTTTTTTATTTCGTAGGTTATATATTAATACAGTTTTATCTCAGTAAGAAAATAGAACTTAAGCGTTTGGTTAAATGGTCTATTATTATTATAATAGTCACTATGTTTATCGCTTTTTTTACCTTTAAATATGAAAATTTTCTATATTTGTTTACTATAAATGGCCCTTTTGGTAGATTATTTATTGGTCAAATTGTGCCTTTATATTATCACTTTATTTATTTTCCAAAGGAACACGATTTCCTTTATGGGATGAGCTACCCAAAGATCATCTCAATGTTAACGGGGAGTGAATATATTAGGTCGTCAAAGATAGTTATGGACATTTACTCAACTAGTAAATTCGCTGGATATATGAATACAATATTTATTGCGGAAGCATACGCAAATTGGGGTTGGATGGGAATTTTATTATCTATATTTATCGTAGGTATTGTATATGGGATATTGTATACTGCTTTTATAAAGACCAGAAAAACCCCTGTTTCTCTAGGTATTTTTATTTACATATTCATAGAAATGGCTAAATCTATAAATGGAGGCTTTTATGACTTTATATACAATCCCTCATTATATTTTGCTTTTGCTCTTTTAATTTTACTGCAATATTTTTATACTTTTCAGGTAAGAAAGGGGGATTAAAGCGTGAAAAATATTATTTTTCATTTTCCAACTAAGATAAATGAGGGATACATATCTGGAACTATGATCAGGCCTAAGAGGATGAAAGAAGCTTTTGAAAAAATTGGTTATAAAGTATATCCTGTAATCGGTTCCTCTACTGAGAGAGCTAAGGCAATCGGTGAAATTAAGAATCTTATCAATTCTGGGCAAAAATTCGAATTTTTATATTCTGAATCTGCTAATTTCCCCACTATATTACTTGACGAAGACCATATTCCACGGCATCCTTTTTTAGATTTTAATTTTTTTAGATTTGTTAAAGCTCATAAAATTCCAATAGGACTTTTTTATAGAGACATTTATTGGAGATTTGAAACCTACAAAAAAGAGGTCAATATTCTTAAAAGATCAATATCTGTTCCTTTATTTCTTTACGATTTGCTTAATTATAAATTATATGTTGATGTTCTTTTTGTCCCTTCCCATAGTTTTGCCAGTTATATTCCAATGAATCTTAACCAAAAAATATATCCTCTACCACCAGGTTGCAGAGTCCCGGACAAGCAAAGTCATAGTTATGTAGAGGTTAAAAATTTTTTGAGAGTTTTATATGTAGGCAATATAGTTCCCCCAGAGCATGACATATCAATTTTGTTCAAAATAGCAAAACACTTTGAAAATAATAAAAAAATTAACTTTTCAGTTTCCTGTCCGGCGGATTCATGGAGTAAGTGGTCTTCTTATTATTTATCTGCGACAGATGGGAAGATGCCACTGAACATAAATTTATCTCATAGAAAACCGGATGAGCTTGAAAATCTTTATCTCGAGAGCGATTTATTTTTCATCCCTATAAATGATGAGTATACAAAGATCGCATCTCTAATGAAGCTTTATGAAGATATTGGATATGGAGTTCCAACTCTTGTAGCTGTCAATGGTGAATCGGAAACAAGAAAGTTCGTAGAAAGAGAAAATGTTGGATGGGTAGTAGATTACTCTTTTGATAAAATCACTGAATTTTTAAATTATATCTCTTCTAATCCTAAAGAATTAGAAGAAAAGAGAAAAAATGTTATGAATGTGAGAATTAGACACACATGGGAAGAAAGAGCAAGGTTAGTTGCTCAAATTTTAACTTCTGGGGTTAAATAATATGAGAAGAATAAGAGTAAACTTCTTAAGTAATGGACATTTTATTAATGATGACCTTATTTATTATAGATATGCTGTGACTTTAGCTAAAAGTGGCGTGGAAGTGAAGATTTTTGCAAGAAATATTAATAATACGAAAGAGTTCAAATTCAGTTCAATAACCTTATATGGAATAGTTCCAGAAAATACAAATAGATTTTTGCGTCTTTTATATTATCCATTTAAAATTTTTATTGCCTCTCTAAGACATCCAGCAGATGTATATATCATATGTACTCCTGCCTTGCTCCCATTGGGAATAATCTATAAAATTTTGAGGAAAAGGGTAATTTATAATGCTCAGGAGAATTTTCGAGTAAAATTTGAGGATAGAAATTGGATCCCACGACCAATTATTGGTTTTCTCTCTAAAATAGAAAGATTTCTTGGGAACCAAATGGATGGAATAATAGTCACAGACTCTATATCTGCAAGCAATTATAAAGCCGAAAAGACCATTGTTCTTCCTAATTATCCTACTTCTGATGATCTTTTAGATAGCGAATCTTTGTTGCAAAATAAGTGTAATGATAAAAAGGATTTTAATATGGTTTATATAGGAGGTATATCTAAAAATAGAGGTTTAGAAATTTTTAGAAAATTAATTAAGAAACTTCCTAAAAATTTCTATATTCATCTTTATGGTAGATTTTCATCTAAAGAAGAAGAAAGAAGTATTTCCAATGAGAAAAGGATTTTTTATCATGGAAATGTGGATCATAAAGAATTAATGGTTAAAATAAGAGAATATGATTTGGGCCTTTGCATCTTTGAGAATGTTCCAGCATATAGATATAGTGCAGAAAATACTACAAAACTTTTCGAATACATGAAAAGTGGTTTGCCAGTTGTTGTCTCAAATTTTCCAGGTCTTAAAAAAATAATCGAAGATGGAAAATGTGGGATAGTAGTCGATCCCAATGATATTGATGAGACAGCTCGACTAATAGAAGAACTTTCAAAGGATAAAGTTAAACTTAATGAATTGAAAAAAAATTCTTACAATGCTTTTCTTACTAAATATAATTGGGATATATACGAAAAACTTTTAATAGAGTTTGTCAGTAAAATTTATACTTCTTCAACATGAGAATAAAAGAAATAACTATTAATCATAAGAAAGACTATGATAGACTTGTATTAGGGTATGGCTCTGTCTTTAATACTTTTGAATGGTTAGATATTTATAAGAAAAATCTTTTAGTATATGGGATCTTTGATGACGGAGATAATTTGATAGGCGGATTTCATTTATATAAGGAAAGGAAATTTGGTCTTACAATTTATAGAAATCCACCGTTTACGCCATTTATTGGCCCATTTGTTAAAATAGAAGCTCGAAACCCAGTTAATATTACAAATAAATATAGAGAAATTCTTTCTTTAATGGCTGAATTCTTGGGTAAGTTAAACTATTCTATAATTTCGGTTTCTCTCGGAAGAAACATTATAGATACTCTACCTTTTATATGGAAGAAGTTTAAAGTAATTCCTGGATATACCTATATTTTAGATTTAAATACATCTCTTAATGATCTCTATAAAAATATGACTGTTGAGAGGAGAAATGATATAAATAAGGCTGTTAGAGACAAATTAACAGTAAAGAGGATTGATGACTTTAATATTATAAAGTCGCTTGTTTTGAAGACATTTTCTCGACAGGAAAAGGATATTAATGAATATTATTTGGAAAAAATACTTTTTAATTTTGCAAATGATTCTAATTCCTTTGCATTCGTTACTTTTAAGGATGAAAAACCTGTTGCTGGAGCCTTTTGTGTATACGATAAGTTAACTACTTATTATCTACTGGGTGGTTATGATTATGAGTTCAAACATCATGGAGCTGGTGCATTGGCGTTATGGAAGGCTATTGAGTATTCTAAGGAGATTGGTTTAAAATATTTTGATTTTGAAGGTTCTATGGTACCACAAATAGAAAAGTATTTTAGAGGCTTTGGTGGAGAACTAAAACCATACTTTAGAATAAACAAAGCATGGTTACCTCTTGAGGTGTTATTAAAATTTTATAAAAGGGAGCTATTCTGATGAAAGCAATAATTTCTCATGATGTTGATCACATTACTGTATGGGAACATAATAAAGATTTGATAATTCCGAAATTTTTGGTGCGTAGTTCCATTGAACTGATTAGGAAAAGTATATCAGTTAAAGAATATTTGCGGCGCTTAAATGATATATTAAATAACAAATGGCAGAATCTTGAAGAACTAATGATATTTGATAAGGAAAATAGTGTTAAGTCGACTTTTTTTGTCGGAGTGAGTAACGGGCTTGGGCTTTCCTATTCCCTGAAGAATGCACAATATTGGATTAAAAATATTTTAAAAGAGGGCTTTGATGTTGGAGTTCATGGAATAGCATATAACGACTTTGATGATATGAAAAAAGAGTATGATCTTTTTAAGCAGATATCGGGACAAGAGAAAATTGGGATAAGAATGCATTATTTAAGAAGCGATAAAACAACATTAGAATTACTTTCAAAGACAGGATACTATTTTGATTCCACATTGTATGAATTAGACAATCCTTTTAAAATTGGAGATTTATGGGAGCTTCCGCTTTGTTTAATGGACGGATATATAATTAATAAAAATTCTCGCTATCAAAATCAAAATTTGAAACAAGTAAAAGATACTACTAAAGAAATAATAGAAGAAGCCTTTAGGAAAAATTTAAAATATTTTACCGTTTTGTTTCATGATAGATACTTTAGTGATAGCTTTTGGACATGGAAAGAATGGTATATTTGGTTGATAGAATATTTGAGAGAAAATAAAATTGAATTCATCTCATTTAAAGAGGCCGTAGAGGAGATGGAGAATGCTTAATAATAAAAGAAACCTTTGGATTTTTAATCATTATGCCGTAACCCCCGACCTTCCTGGGGGAACAAGGCATTTTGATTTCGGTAAAGAGTTGGTAAAGAGAGGTTATGAAGTAACAATTTTTGCTTCCGGTTTTCAACACGGCAGCATGAGATATGTTAGGGGTTCCTTTAAAAAAGACTTTATAGTAGAGGAACTCGATGGAGTTAGATTTGTCTGGATAAAAACTTCTCCTTACTCTGGTAATAATTGGAAAAGGGTTATTAATATGCTTTCATATTCTGTTAGAGCTTATAATGTAGCAAGAAAACTGAACATAGAAAAACCTGATATTATAATCGGATCTTCTGTGCATCTTTTTGCTGTATTTACAGCATACTTACTTTCTAAAAAATATAAAACTCCTTTTATTATGGAGGTGAGGGATCTCTGGCCTCAGACTCTAATTGATATGGGAATGCCTAAGTGGCATCCTTTTGTTATTGTTCTTGGTGTTCTTGAGAGATTACTTTATAAAAGGGCAAATAAAATAATAACTCTTTTGCCTAAGGCTCATGAATACATCGAGGAACTCGGTATTCCAAAAAATAAAATTGTTTGGATTCCTAACGGAGTGGATTTAGAAAGGTTTAATTTTAGTAAAGATGATAGTTTAAAGTGTGACAAATCATCATTTATAATAACTTATACTGGAGCTATTGGTAAGGCAAACAATCTTGATATTCTCGTAAAAGCGGCAGATATTTTAAAAACTGATTATCCCAAGATTAAATTTCTTGTCGTAGGTGAAGGACCAGAAAAAGAGAGATTAGTAAGAATTGTAAGGGAGAAAAATCTGAACAATATTCAATTCAATGCCCTGGTGCCCAAAAATGAGGTATCTAAAATTCTTTATAAATCTGATGCTCTAATTCTACTTTTAAGGAATTCTCCTCTCTATAAATATGGGATAAGTTTAAATAAATTGTTTGATTATCTTGCTTCGGGAAAGCCAATAATTTTTTCTTCAAATTCTATTAACAATCCTGTTGAAGAAGCGGAAGCAGGTATAACGGTTCCCCCTGATAATCCTGAAAAACTTGCAGAAGCCATAATTATGTTATATAAAATGTCTGAAGAGGAAAGAGCAGAAATGGGTAGAAATGGAAGAAGTTATGTGGAGAAGTATTACTCAATTCCTGTTCTTGCTGACAAGTTAGAGAGTGTTATT
>Ga0315298_1009698_pt1 | contig 11810 bp, 10 predicted proteins | sample WHS_1_MG_FD_203077 | JGI IMG/M metagenome (GOLD analysis project Ga0315298, IMG submission 203077) | Extremophilic microbial mat communities from Washburn Hot Springs, YNP, Wyoming, USA - WHS_1_MG | ecosystem: Environmental > Aquatic > Thermal springs > Hot (42-90C) | place: USA: Wyoming... | reverse complement strand
CTCCTGCTCACAACCAATCCCTCGCTTTCCATGCGTTCTTGTTCCGCCAACGAGGGGACATAATCCCTTAGCACTTACATGGGGACATAATCGCTATGCTACTTCATCACAGGGTACGTTCCTTGACCCCAAATCTTGCCCCGTGATAGACTCCGGGCAGCAAGCAACTCCCGGAGAGCCCCTCGTGACTGTGCCGCATTCCGCAGCATCCCGAACCATCCCCCGGAGGGACCGGCCGTGAGCGCCGCCGCCCGCGACGTGGACCTGGTGGTCTTTGACCTGGACGGGGTGGTCTACCGCGGGGAGACCGTGCTGCCGGCCGCCCCCGAGACCGTGGCCGCCCTGCGCGAGCAAGGGTGGCTGGTGCGCTTCCTCACCAACAACAGCAGCCGCAGCCGCCAGTTCTACCTGGAGCGGATGGCGGGCATGGGCATCCCCTGTACCGAGGACGAGATCATGACCTCCGCCTTCGCCACCGCCTGCTATTTTCAGGAGCAGGGATGGACCGGCTGTGCCATGGTGGTGGGGGAGGAAGGGCTGTTCGAGGAGATGGCCCTGGCCGGGCTGCAGCCCATGTGGTCCAGGGACGAGGCGGCGGTGAACCTGGCCGACTATGTGGTGGTAGGGCTGGACCGGGATTTCGACTATAAGCGGCTCACCAACGCGCAGCAGGCGGTCTTCCGGGGGGCGCGCTTCATCGCTACCAACCGCGACTCGACCTTCCCCGTGGAGGACCGCATCATCCCCGGCGGGGGGTGCATGGTGGCGGCTATCGAGACCGCCGTAGGCGAGCGGGCGCTGACCATCGGCAAGCCGGAGACCTACGCCGCGCAACTGATCCTGCGCCGCGCCCAGCGGGCGCCCCGGCAGGCGGTCATGATTGGTGACCGGGTGGATACCGACATCCTGATGGGCCGGCGGGCGGGGATGTGGACCGTTATGGTGCTCACCGGCGTGGGCACCTCCCGCGATGCCGAGCGGGCGCCCAAGGAGATGCGGCCCCACCTGGTGATCCCCGACCTCACCGGCCTGCCCGCGGCGCTGGAGGAGATCAGGCGGCGGGCGGGGGAGGGGGAGCCGTGAGCATTCCCATTGCCATGACCATCGCCGGCTCGGATTCGGGCGGGGGCGCGGGCATCCAGGCCGACCTGAAGGCCTTCCAGGCGCTGGGGGTCTACGGGTGCTCGGCGCTGACCGCGATTACCGCCCAGAACAGCCGCGGGGTCACCCGGGCGGAGGCGCTGGCCCCCGACCTGGTGGCCGCGCAGGTGGAGGCCGTGCTCTCCGACCTGCCGGTGGCGGCGGCCAAGACCGGCATGCTGGCCTCGGCCCCTGTGGTGGAGGCGGTAGCCGGGGCGCTGCAGCGCCAGCCCGTGCCGAGGCTGGTGGTGGACCCGGTGATCTATGCCAAGGACGGCACTGCCCTGCTCGACGCGGATGGGATCGCCCGGATGGTTGAGTTGCTCTTCCCGATGGCCACCATCATCACCCCCAACGCTCCCGAGGCGGCGGCCCTGGCCGGTATCGAGGTCGCGGACGAGGCAGCGGCGGAGGAGGCCTGCCGGGTGCTGGGCGACCGCGGAGCACAGCATGTGCTGGTAAAGGGTGGACATTTGCCCGGCGAGCCGGTGGACCTGCTCTGGGACGGCGAGAAGATCAACCGCCTGGCCTGTCCCCGGGTGCCGGGGGTGCCCGTGCATGGCACCGGGTGCACCCTGTCGGCGGCGATCACCGCCCTGCTGGCGAAGGGGCTGGCGCCGGTGACCGCGGTGAGCGAAGCCCGGGCCTGGCTGCAGGAGCAGATCACCCGGGCGCAGGCGCTGGGGGGAGGGTTCCGGCTCTTCCTGCCTTAGCCGGGGGGCTAAGGCAGGAAGAGCATTGCAGATTCCAGATTCCAGATTCCAGATGAGGTCGCCCTACGGGCGCGGGATTCCTCGCTGCGCTCAGAATGACCTGAGGCGGGAGGGGAGAGCGGGATTTCTCACCCCTCCGGGGCTCAGGGGTTCGAAATGACACTCAGGTGAAGGCCAAGGCGGGGCGTGGCAGCCCCCTACAGGAATCCCATGAACCACACCGGCAGACTGATCGTGCTGGGGCAGGACGGGGCGATCCCCTACGTGGTGGCCGAGGGCATGGTCCGGGGTGACCTGCCTCACTTCGCCCGGCTGGCGCAGAGGGGGGTCTTCGCCCGGGTACTGCCCCACCCCTCTGCGGTAACCCCCGGCAACTGGGCTCACGTCTCCACCGGCGCCCTGCCCTGGACCACGGGCATCAGCGAGTTCTCGCTGCACCGGGTAGGCGCCCCTTTCACGGACTGGCTACACGCCTTCGGCCGGGAGGAGTGCCATGCCGAGACGGCCTGGGAGGCCTGGGGGCGGCAGGGCATGCGGGTGGCGACCATCAGTTATCCCCACGGCCGGCCGCGCTCGGGGGAACACCATGCGGCCATCGGCGGCGACGGCTCACCCGGCGAGCATTGCCCGTTCAGCACTGCCGCCCAGGCGCGGGGGCTTTTCACCGCCAATCTCTCTCCGGCGGACACCTATGGCTGGCACGAACACGAGCCGCTGGTGCTGGATTCCCGGAACCAGGCGGCCATCACCGTCGGACCCAAGGGCGACGCCTGGCTGGAGATCACCGCCACCTTGCTCCCGAACGACCGGGTGGCGTTTGCCATTGGCGGCAAGGCGGTGGCGGAGGCCGGGCCGGGGCAGTGGACCCCCTGGCTGGAATGCAAGGGCGCGCACCAGGGGCGGGAGGTTGCCTGCGAGTTTCGCCTGCGCCCCCTGGTGGCGGACGCGGCCGGGCGGCGGCTGGCGCTCTACCTGGGGCCCCTGCAATACAGAGACGCCTTCGCCGACCCGCCGGAGGTATCGGCCCGCCTGCGGCAAGATCTGGGGCCCTACACCGAGCCGCTCGCCGTCTCGGCCCTGCTGAACGGCTGGATCGACGCCCAGGGGCTGGTGGAGGACTTCCGCGCCCAGGCCATGTGGCAGGCCCGGGCGGCCCTGCGCCTGACCGGGGAGATGGGCTACGGGGCGGCCTTTGCCAAGTGGCACGCCTTTGACAAGTTCTACCACTATCTTCTTCCAGAAGATAGACGCCGAGAGCCCGCTCTTCCAGGAGGAGGAGTTCGCCTACTACGAGGGCATCCACCAGGCCATCCTGCGGGCCGCCGACGAGATGGTGGGGGTGGTGCTGGACGGCCTGCCGCCCGACACCGTGCTGGCAGTGGTCAGCGACCACGGCCTGCTGCCCTCCCGGCGGCATCTCTACCTGAACAACTTCCTGGCCAATCGGGGGTATCTGGTGGCGACCGGCGAGCCCGACCGGCAGGGCCGGCTGCAGGTGGATTGGGGCCGCACCCGGGCGGTGGCGCACCCCTTCACGCAGATCTGGCTGAACACGCGAGGCCGGGACCCGGAGGGGGTGGTGGCGCCGGGGGCCGAGCGGGAGGCGCTGCGGGAGGAGATCATCGCCGCCCTGCGCGACTGGAAGGACCCGGACACCGGGCGCCACGTGATGAGCCAGGTGTTCGCGGTGGAGGACGGCGCGCCATACGGGCTGGGGGCCCCGACCGACGGCGACATTCGCTTCTTCTGCGCCCCCGGCTACAGCGTCTTTCGCACCACCGCAGTCACCGCCGACCGACAGGAGATCGTGACCGCCACCGGCCCCTACCTGGGTGATCACGGCTCATGCCTGCCCACCGCCCGCCTCGGGCGGGGCAGCGAGACGGCCATGCTCTTCCTGGCCGGCCCAGGGGTGCGCCAGGGGTACGAGCGTCCCTATCCGCTGCGGATCACCGACGTCCTGCCCACCGCCTGCGCCGCCCTCGACTGGCCTATGCCCGCCGAGAGTGAGGGAGGGGTAGCCAGGGATTGCCTGGCATAGTCGCCTGGCAGCCGAGTGCCCGCCCTACAGGGACCTGATCTCCCCCCGGCAGCCGGTGGGCGTGACCTCGGCCCAGGCGTAGCCGCCGTGGGGCAAGGGACCGGGGTTGAGCACCAGGGTGTCGCCGATGCGGTCCTCGCCCCGCCCCTCGTGGATGTGGCCGGTGAGGCAGAGCAGGGGCTGGCGGCTCTCGATGAACTGCCGGATGGCCTGGCTGCCCACATGCCGCCCGGTAAAGGCGTAGTCCACCCGGCTCCCGAATGGCGGCTCGTGCACCACCAGCACCAGGGGAGTGTTGTCGGGAATGCCGGCCGCGGCCTCGTCCAGAAAGCGAGCGAAATCCTCCTCCCCGATTTCGCCCGGGGTGCGCCCGGGCGCCGGCAGCGACATCCCGACCCCCAGGAAGGCGATGCCCTCCCTGATCTGGTGACGACGGTGCAGGCTGATGCCCTCCTGCTCCAGGTAACTGGCAACCTCGCGGTGATCGCAGTTCCCCGCCACCGCCAGCACCTGCGGCTGATAGCGGCTCACCGCCGAGACCACTGCCTCCGCCTCCTCCGCCCGCCCGAAGTGGGTGATGTCGCCCGCCAGCACCACCAGGTCTGATGCTGCCAGTACGGCCGCCAGTCGCGGCAGGTTGTCGGTGCGGCTATGGATGTCGGCGAGAGCAACGACGATCATGGGTGTTGTAGGGCGGGGCTGCTGAGGGCCGTCTGGGTCGACAAGTGGCCCCAACGGGCGCACCCCACTTCGCCAAGGCTACGTAGGCCAAGCAGCGGTGCGCCCCTACGGGGAAAGGTGCTCACCAGGATCTCGGCACGCTATCCAGCACCTCCTGCAGGCCGGCGTTGGAGTCCAGGCGCTGGATGGCGATGCCAGCCTCCCGGCAGGCGGCCATGATCTCGGCCGAGCGGTCGCCCAGGGTAGCACAGTAGTGGTTGCTGCCCGCGGCGCGCAGCAAGAGATAGGGGTCAATGCCCAGGTCAAAGGTGGTGTGCGGCCAGTTCAGGCCCCAGTTGATTTCGGACTTCATCTCCGCCGGCATCTCGACCGCCCGGCCCACTCCCAGTTGCATGAAATAGCGGCCGGCGATGCGTACCAGGCGAGCGACGGTCACCGGGTCGTGCGGCGGACTGTGATAGCCCACCGCCCCGCCCGAGGCGCCCTGGCACTGCTCGGCCCAGGTGACGCCCTCCAGGGGCTTGGCCGTCTTGCCGTAATTCCCCCACCAGGCGGAGGCGGCGCCGCAGTTGCTGATCACGAAGCCGTTGTCGGTGATGTCCTTCAGGTCGCCGAAGAGCGGCGGCACCTCGGGGGCGATGCGGGCCAGCAGGGCGCAGGTGAGCGCGCCCTTGGTGTCGCCCTCGCACACGGTCGGCTGCATCTGCCGCTCGCCCTCACTGTCCTCGTACATGGGCAGGAAGGCGGGCAGGCTACAGGCCGCACAGCCCCACTCCACCGAGAGTTCCGGCTGGCACTTGATGGAGATGCCGATGATCGACTCCTCCTCCAGCGCCGCCAGCCGGTCACGGGCGGCAAGATACAGCGCCACCTGGCGGTTGAGCGACTGCGCGGTGAGCATGGGGCCGGTGGTGGTGATCTTCATCCCGGCACCCCGGGCCCACTCCACGAACCGGGCGATGCGGCCGGGCTGCTTCGCCAATATCTCCTCCGCCCCCCGCACCAGCATGTACTGGTCCTCGTTGAGCACGTCGCCGATGAGGAAAGACTTGAGCCGGGAGAAGTCGTCTTGCAGGTGATCCATCTTCAGGCAGTAGGACCCGCCCCAGAGCAGGATGCTCGACCGCCGCATCTGCTGCAGCGCAGCCACCCCGCGCACCCAGGTGGCGATGGGCTCCTTGTGCTCGCGCACCCGCTCGTGGGTGAGGGCGTGGCTGTTGGGGGCCACCTCCCACAGGCTGCTGCCCACCGCGGTGAGGGCGGTCACCCCCGCTCCCGAGAGGTCCGGGTCGGTGGCGGTGTGCAGGCACACCGGCAGGTTGGCCTCGCGCACCATGGCCACGGAGAGCATGGGGTCGGACCACGACCCGCAGCCCAGCACCAGGCAGTCCACCCCCTCCCGGGCAAAGACCGCCGCCACCTGGCGCACCTCCGCGATGGAGCGGATGCCGTAGATGGGCTTGCCCGGGCCGCGCAGGGCCTCCATGCCGTCCACCGTGCGAAAGCCCTGGGCTTGCAGGAACTGGATCGTCTCCTGGTGCACCCGCGCCGCATACTGCTCCTTGGTAGAGGCAAAGCCCGTGGTGCGGGCATCGGTGAAGACCGCCAGCCCCACCGCCGGCGGGGTATCAAACTTGGAAGCCATCGTTACTCCTTGAATGTTAGGGTATAGGTATAGGCGCTATGGGTGTTACCCCCGGGTGGGGGTCTTCTCCACGTACTGCATGGTCTCGGCAAAGCCCTTGATGCCGGTGCTCGCCCCCACCGCCGAGACCGATTGCGCGCCCACCGCGTTGGCGAAGCGGCCGGTCACCTCCAGGCTCCAGCCGCGCAGGATCCCCGTAAGGAAGCCGCCCACGAAGGAGTCGCCAGCGCCGGTGGTATCCACCACCGGGGTCTGAAAGGCGGGCACCCGCACGGCCGACTCCCGGGTCTGGATGTAACAGCCCTGCTCGCCCAACTTCAGGCAGACGATCTTGATGGGGTAGCGGAAGAGGAAGTCAGCGATGCGCTCAGGCTCGGTCTCGCCGGTGATCTGGATCGCCTCCTCCAGGCTGGGGATGAAAAGGTCGGTGTAGGCAAAGCAGGGCTCGAGCGCCCGCAGCCAGCGCCCCAGGCCATCGTAACTGGTATCCATGGCGGTGAAGCAGCCGGCCTCCTTGGCCATGCGTAGCGCCTGGGCGGTGGGCTCGCCGTCAAAGGCGGGCATGGCCAGTTCGCCCGCCACGTGCACGATCTTGGCCCCCTGGAAGGCCTTGGGGTCCACGTCCTCCAGGCAGAAGAGGTTGTTGGCGCCGATGTGGTGGAAGAAGGAGCGCTCGCCCGCCGGGTTGACCATCACCCAGGTCATGGAGGTCATGGCCTGGTCGGTCTGGCGCACGTAGTCGGTCTTCACCCCGTTGGCTTGCAGTTGGCGCAGCACAAACTCGCCAAAGACGTCGCTGCCCACCTTGCCCACCACGCCGACGTCCACGCCCAGCCGGCCCAGGGCGGCGCCGGTATTCACCGCGCAGCCGCCGGAATGCATCTCCAGGTGCTCCACCAACTCCAACTTGCCGGGCTCCGGCATGCGGGTGATGGGCTTTGCAATCAGGTCGGCCACGAAGTTGCCGACAACTACCACGTCCATATGAACTCCGATCAGACTACAGACACCAGGCAACAGGCATTAGACAGCGGGCACCCGGCCAGGCATCAGGCAACAGGCATAGGGCAACAGGTACCACTCGGCATTCGCATTCCCTCTCCCTGGAGGGAGAGGGTGGGGTGAGGGGGAGTCTTGCCAGCGTAACCAGCCGGCCGTTCCCCATTCGCGGCCCCTCTACTATCAGCCCATGCGCCCATTCGCCTATCCGCCAGCCTCCACATCTACCAGTTCACCAGTAACCCGGCTCACTACGGCCATGCCATTTCGCCTCATGGGGGGGCCTTTCCCTTGTGGGAACGCGCAAGAGCAAGATTGTGAGGCAGGGGTCACTTTGCCGGCGCAAAATGCCGGCACATGTTACCTCGGCGCAGCGTGGCAACCCCGCCCTAGAGAGCACCCGCCAGCAGCACCCCCGCGATCGTCTTGGCATCGTGCAGGCCGCCCGCCCGGGCCTGGGCGGCAAGGTCGGCCAGGGGGATGAGGACCACCTCAATGGCCTCGTCCGGCTCCAGGCTTTGGGGCCCACCCGCCAGGCCGGTTGCCAGGAAGAGGGTCATGCACTCCGAGCCATAGCCGGGAACCAGGTAGAACTGGGCCAGCCGACGCCAGGAGCCGGCGGTGAAGCCGGTCTCCTCACGCAACTCGCGGGCCGCCGCCTGCTCGGGGGTTTCCTCCGGCCGCAGCGACCCCGCGGGCAACTCCAGCAGGCTGCCTCCAGCCGCCACCCGCACCTGGCGCACCAGGGCCACTCGTTGCTGGTCGTCCACCGCCACCACCGCCACCGAGCCGGGGTGGCTGACGATCTCCTGGGTGGCCCCCTCCACCGTCACCCGGACGACCGCGAAGTCGGGGTACTGGGCGACTACCTGCCGCTCCACTACACGCCCTCGGCCACCTGTACGGCCAGGATCTCCCCGAAGTAGAACGTGTGGTAATCCGGGCTGCCGTAGAAGGATTGCTTGATGGCGGCGTCAAGCACGCCTGGCGCCAGTTCGTTGTGGTGCACCACCCGGCATTCATAGGTGATGATACAGGGCTCGATCACCGGTGACTTGACCTGCCGGCCGGGGGCCCAGGCGATATTCCGCTCGGCGAACTTGTCGTGGTCACGTCCGGAGACGCTGCCGCAGAAGGCCGCCAGGTCGGCCAGCGCCGCCGGCAGCACGTTCACTGTAAAATCGCCGGTGGCCTCGATGCAGCCGTGGGTGTAGCGCGACTCGCGCACCGGCACCACGAACATGGGCTTGCTCCAGAACACCCCTACCGCCCCCCAGCCGATGGTCATCGCGTTGGGGCGGCCGTTGGCGTCGAGCGAGGCCAGCAACAGGCCCGGGCTGGGCAGGCTGGCCAGGGTCTGGGGCACTACCGCAAAGGGTTCAACCAGTCGTTTGGGCATCGGAATCCTCCAGGGTTTCGGGTGTTGTAGGGCGGGTTTCGCCACGGCCCGCCTTGCCGGTCTAATCTGCGGGCAAATCCGCAAATGCCTCGCGCACGGCAGCGGCTGCCTGCTGCGATCCCCAGGGTCCATCGGCGATGGCCAGGTAGTTGCCCTGGCGGGCGGCAAGCAACGGCTGCAGGCCCGGATCAGTTCCGGTGAAGGCCTCGTCGGCACCGGTGGTTTCCACCAGGTCCTGCCGGGCGCGCCGGCCCTGCGACAGGTCGCGCAGTTTCCCCAGCGCCTCCTGCGCGCCGGCCTCGTTGTCGGCCCGCATCAGGGCGAAGGTGAGCGTCTGCCCATCTCTGGTGGATTCGACCACCAGGGCCTGGCTCAGGAAACCGTAGCCCAGCACGTTTCTGGCCACGTAGCGGCTCTTACCCGGGGGCAACTTGGCCTTGGTCCACGTCGGCAGGTTGGACTCGTTGGGCAGGCGGAAGCCGGTATCGCGAGCCACCTGGACCAGCCGGTTCAGGGGCACACGCTGCTCGCCGACGGTGCTCACCCGCACGAAATAGCGATCCTGCCAGAAGCGCACGGTCTCATCCGCTTCGGTTACGCCTGCCGCGCCCACCCGGGCCGGCGTGCCCTCACCCGCCAGGCTGCTGAAGACGCCGTAGGCGTCGAGCGGGGATCCCTGGTCAAAGACCTCGACCTCCACGACCTCCTTGCCCTGCTGGAAGCGGGCGGAGGTAAGCCTGCGCACGTTGTACGACTTGAAAAGGTCAGCCTCGCCGTCTATCGCCTCGTACATGGTCCGGGGGTTGTAGGTCCTGACCGTGGGCTGCCCCAGGCCGGCCACCTGTCCGGCCGCCGTAAGCGCCTGCAGGGCGGGGTCAGGCCTGGCTGCCGGCGGCTTGCCCGCGCAGCCGGCCAACACAAGCACTCCCAAGAACGCCGATCCCAGCCACAGCAGCCACTTGGGCACGTGTTTCACCTCCAGACCCCTGAGGATTCCAGCCGGCGGGGGCTTCACCCTGCCCGCGGCTGTGCAGGAGAGCGACAGGGGTTTCCCGGCGGGGCGCTGAACGTAAATGCGCCGCCGGGGGGCGCGGCCGGAGGAAGGCATGGACGAGCGCAAGAATCGGGACCAGCAGGGACTGAGCCGACGTCGCTTCCTGGCAAGCGCGGCCGGCCTCGCCGGCGCCGCCGCGGCAGGCGGACTGGCCGGCCTCACGGGCAGGGCGGTAGAGGCGGCCCCTGCCTCGCCGGCACCGCTGCCCAAACGCACCCTGGGCCGCACCGGGCTCAAGGTGACCGCCTTCAGCCTGGGCGCCATCGGGGCCGAGGTGCCGGTCTTCCAGGCCGGGCTGGCGCGGGGCATCAACTTCATCCACTGCGCCATGGGCTACGGCACGCTGGACAAGGTGGCGCAGACCATAGCCGGGCGCCGGAACAAGTTGTACCTGGGCCTGAAGTACGAGCGGCCGGGGCGCCAGGATTGGGACTACCTGAACCGGTGCCTGAACGACCTCAAGGTGGACGGGGTGGACATCCTCTTCTTCCCGCTCAACTCGCCGGACGAGGCCCGGAATCGCGAGCACCTGGATTTCTTCAAAGCAGTGCAGCGGCAGAAGAAGGCGCGCTTCATCGGCATTACCAGCCATGGCAACATGGCCCCCACCATGCAGGCGGCCGTGGAGGCGGGATTCTGGGACGTGCTTATGCCCTCCTACCCCCCGGGGCGGGGGGAGCGGGCCGCGCTGGCGCCCGTGCTCGACCAGGCGGAGAAGAAGAAACTGGGCGTGGTGGCCATGAAGACCATGGGCGGCATCAACGGCAGCAACCTGGGCCAGATGCAGACCGTGCTCAAGGAGGTGCTGGCCGACAGTAGCGTCTCCACCCTGGTCAAGGGCACGCTCAACCTGGAGCAGTTACAGGCGCTGCTGGCCGCCGTGGGCCAGAAGCCGACCCGGGCCGAAAGCGAGGCGCTCGAGCAGCACCTGGCGGGGTGCCTGGGGCGTTGCACTATCTGCGGCAAGTGCCCGGTCTGCCCGAACGGGGTCAATGTTTTCGAGGTAGTGAAGGCCTTCGACTATTACTATGCCACCCAGGGGTGCCTGGACTACGCCCGGAAGGCCTATGCGCAGATTCCGCCCACCGAGCGGGGCGGTGCCTGCCAGGGCTGCGGCGCCTGCACCGGCCGCTGCCCGTATGGGGTGAACGTCGCCGCCCACGTGCAAGCGTCGGAGTTGGTGCTGGGGTAGCACGTAGATGGCGAAACTGCTCGCCAGGACAAAGCCGATGGGGTGCAGCGGCCACCACAGGAAGAGGGCCGCAGGCGTAAGCCTCATGGGGCATGGCTCCCCGGCCAGACTGGCGGCGTCCGGGCCATAGCCCCAGATCCCGCACGCCAGCACCTTCAGCAGCACCTCGCCAGGCCCAGGCGAGCGCCCCTGGCGGTAGGTCACCAGGAAGTACGTGGACGTGCTGCAGCATCGCGGCTACACCAGGGACCGCGGCGTGATGCTGGATCGACCCCATGTCCCTGGGAAGGCCCCAGGTGATGGTCCGGCGGGCGCTACGGAAACCGCTTATCATCTCTCCTTGCTCTGGGCGGGTCGCCGGCTGTCCGGGTACAACCCGATCTTCGCGAGGGGGATGGGCACGAAGCCCATCCTGTAGGCCGGCGAATCGTCGGGAAGCACCCAGCGGTCGCCCACCTGGCGCACGAAGTCGGGCTTCTGATCGATCAGGTTGTCTTCAAAGCGCACCAGCGGCTTGGCCTTGTCCTCGGTGTTGATCCAGCGGCCGCCCACGGAGACGTTGCGCGCCACCAGGTTGCCCCTGGGGGCCGCGGGGTCGTCGCCGGTGATCCCCGCCAGCGCGGGATAGCGGCTCCTCCAGAGCGCGTCCTGGTAGGGCATCGCCTGCAGGCGCTCCATCATGGTGGTGGGCACGGTGTCGGCGGCCCAGCCCAGGGCGCGGGCGTCGATGTGCACCGAGGGGTTGCAGTCCACGAAGAGGTTATTGGTGATGGTCACGTCGCGCCCGCCCCCGATGAACGCGGCCATGCACACCCGGTAGAAGAGGTTGCTGCTGATCTCGGTGCCGCAGAACATGTCGTCCAGGTACACCCCCACGCAGCCCCGGTTCTCGAAGCCCTGGATCTCGTGCAGGTAGTTGTAACGAATGATGGTGCCCCGCATCGTC
>Ga0315298_1009697_pt1 | contig 11812 bp, 8 predicted proteins | sample WHS_1_MG_FD_203077 | JGI IMG/M metagenome (GOLD analysis project Ga0315298, IMG submission 203077) | Extremophilic microbial mat communities from Washburn Hot Springs, YNP, Wyoming, USA - WHS_1_MG | ecosystem: Environmental > Aquatic > Thermal springs > Hot (42-90C) | place: USA: Wyoming... | reverse complement strand
GCGAAAAGATAATAGGTTCAAGCACTCCAATGGTCAGATCAACAGACAATTATATGGAGGCAAAAGCAACATCTGGTTTTCCACCGGGGCGGCGGAAGCCGCCCGGACCAATTCCCGGGGAGGCATGTGTAATGGACTGGAAGGAACTGCGCGAACACGCCAGAGAAAAGCTAAAAGGTTTTTGCCGGGTCTGCCCGCACTGCGACGGACGTGCCTGCGCCGGAGAGGTGCCGGGCATGGGCGGCACGGGCACCGGAGCTTCATTCCGGGCCAATGTGGAAGCCCTGGCGGCCTATCGCTTAAACCTGCGCACATTGCATGAAGCGAAAAACCCGGACACCTCCTGCCGGCTCTTCGGACAGGAACTGGCCGCCCCCATTCTGGCCGCCCCGATGACGGGCGTTTCCTATAACATGGGCGGCGCCATATCGGAACGGGAATTTATCGGTATGATCATGTCCGGCGCCCGTCAGGCCGGCACCATGGGCATGTCCGGTGACGGCGGCGATCCGGAATACTACAACTCCGGTCTGGAAGCAATCGCCGCCGAGGGAGGCCGGGGCATCCCGGTGATCAAGCCCCGTGAGCAGGCGGCCGTCAGCGAAAGGATGCGCCGGGCGGAAGACGCCGGCGCACCGGCGGTGGGAGTGGATGTGGACGGCGCCGGACTGGTCACCATGGCCCTGTTCGGCCAGCCGGTGGGACCGAAATCGGCGGCGGAATTGAAAGAACTGGTCGCCGCCACCCGTTTGCCGCTGATCATCAAAGGGATCATGACCGTGGATGAAGCCCTGCTCTGCGCCGACGCCGGCGTGGCGGCGATCGTGGTTTCCAACCACGGCGGGCGCATCCTCGACCATACACCCGGGGCCGCCGAAGTGCTGCCGGCCATCGCCCGGGCGGTCAAAGGCCGGTTGAAAATACTGGCCGACGGAGGGGTGCGCTCCGGGGTGGACGTGCTCAAGCTGCTGGCCCTGGGAGCCGACGCCGTACTGGTGGGGCGGCCGCTGGTCTGGGGCGCCTTCGGCGGCGGCGCCGAAGGCGTCCGGCTGGTGCTGGACAAATACGCCGGCGAACTGAAACAGGCCATGATCCTGACCGGATGCGCGTCACTGGCGGAAATAGACGAACACATCCTGCGTGGTACCAACTGCTGCTCCGCATGATATACTATTGGTGGCCGGGCCTTTTCCCGGCCACCGGCGCATTTGCTCGCAGCGGGTTTTCCGCCGCCGGCCGCATGCATACCCGGAGCGGGTATTTTACCCCCGCCCGGAATTACGTCCGCCCGGGAAACGTACCCAATATGTGTTCGGATGCGGGTGAGAAGCAATGTCCATCACACACTGGGGCAGAAGGAACAAGTTGCTGCTCCTGATCGTCATTTTATTGACTCTGCCGGTACTGCTCACCGGTTACATGCTGCTGCAGATCAACCGCGCCGAGCAGTACCTGGTCCAGCATCAGCGGGTTAAGCTGAGCGCCCTGGTGGACGAACTGGACGCCACGCTGGGCCGGAGTATGACCCAACTGCCCTCCGGCACGACACCGGGCGTGGTTAAAGAACAATCCCGGCTGCTCAACGACACCCTGAAAAATTTCGTCGCCACCAAGGCCCGGGAGTTCCCCGAACTGGAAGTTGGCTTTTACTCCTACGCGCTGCATACCATGTTTGTGGAAGGCACCGGCGGCTATTATCTGGGGCGGAGATTCCCCGCCATGCAGGAGGAAATTCCGCAGGACGCCGAGAAACAGTTAAAGAACATCACCGGGCGGCGCGACGGCACCGTGATTGAAATTTACAAACCGCTGGTGCGCAACGGCCGGGTGGTGGGGGTGCTCTGGGGCACGGAAAACCTCAACCTCACCGGCATCCAGGACAAAGTGAACGGCATCAAACACGACGCCTATGCCGTCATTATCCTCTCCCTGCTCCTGGGCCTGGGCGGTTCGGTGGTTCTGATCCGCAACTTCATCGCCGGCGTGCACAACATTACCGCCGGATTGCGCGCCCTCGAACGCGATCTCAACCACACTCTGGACGGCGGCACGGGGGAATTCGGAGAGATCGTGGCGGCGATCAATCATCTGTCCACCCGACTGGTCAAGGCGCAAAAATTCAACGAAATCGCCCTGGCCTCGATCAGCGACGCGGTGGTGGCGGTGGACAACGACGGGCTGGTGATCACGGCCAACCCGGCCGCCCACCGCATCCTGGGCCTGCACCCGGATTGTCTGGGCCAGAGCGTGGATGAGGCCTTCCCCCCCGGTTCGCCTTTTCCGCAAATTCTGCGCGACGCATTGAACGGGGGCGAACTGCTCCAGGAAAAAAGACTTTCCTGGACCCCCGGCGAACAGCACACCCGGGAACTGCTGGTCAGCACCGCCCATCTGGTCAACGGCCGCCGGCGGACCATCGGCGCCGTGCTGGACTGCCTGGACATCACCGAAAGCGTGCGCCTGCAGCAGCAGGTGCATCTGCAGGAAAGGCTGGCCGCCCTGGGCAAACTGGTGGCCGGAGTGGCCCACGAAATCAGAAACCCGCTCACTTCAATCAGCGGCTATATTGAATACCTGGAAAAATCGGCGAACCCGTCGCCCCGTTCCTGGCGCAACATCAACCGGGAGATCAGCCGGTTGAACATGATCGTGGAAAAGCTGCTCTTTTTCGCCCGGCCGGCGGAAGCGCGTCTGGTGCCGGCCAATGTGAACGCCCTGGTGGAAACATCACTGCAGTTTTTCCTGGAAACCGGTCGGGACAGGGTTGCGGTGGTCCGCGAACTGTCGCCGCACCTGCCCCCGGCGAAAGTGGACCCGGAGCAGATGGAACAGGTGCTCAAAAACATCCTCTTCAACGCCTATCAGGCCATGCCCGACGGCGGACGGCTGACGGTGGGCACGGGAACGGCGGACGGTATGCCGTTCATTGAAATCTCCGATACCGGACCGGGAATCAACCCGGAAGATCTGCCCCACCTGTTCGATCCTTTCTTTACCACCCGGGCCAGGGGCACCGGACTGGGATTGACCATCGCCCATGAAATAGTCAAAGCCCACGGCGGCCGCATTGAAGTGCACAGCACGCCGGGCCGGGGGGCCACTTTCCGCATCCATTTGCAACCCGCTGGAGGTGAAGAAGCATGAATCAAAAACTGATCCTGGTCGTGGACGATGAAGAAGTGGTGCGGGAAATGCTTGAAGACACCCTCACCGGGGAGGGCTACCGGGTGGAAACGGCCGGTGACGGGCGGGAGGCACTGGAAAAAATCGAACGCCTGAACCCCGACGTGGTACTCCTGGACAACCGCATGCCGGAATTGACCGGGGTGGAGGTGCTGGAATTCATCCACCGGACCGGCAATCAAATCCCGGTGATTTTGATGACCGCCTACGGCAGCACGGAAGTAACCATCCAGGCGATGAAACTGGGCGCCTTCGACTACATCGTCAAACCCTTCAAGCTGAACGACCTGCTGCTGGTGCTGCAGAAGGCGGCCACCATGCAGAAACTCACTTCGGAAGTGGACGCCCTGCGCCGCGAACTGGGCCAGCACGAACCCGGCGGGGCGCTCATCGGCCAGTCCCCCCAGATGCAGGAGATCTATAAAATCATCGGGCGGGTGGCGGATACCGACGTCACCGTGCTCATCCAGGGGGAAAGCGGCACGGGCAAGGAACTGGTGGCGCGCGCCATTCACATGAACAGCAGCCGGCAGGGACAGCCCTTTATCAAAATCAACTGTGCGGCCATCCCGGAAAATCTGCTGGAAACGGAGCTGTTCGGCCACGAAAAGGGGGCTTTTACCGGCGCCGGCAACCGCAAACTGGGCAAATTCGAAATAGCCAACAAGGGGACCATCTTCCTGGATGAAATCGGTGAAATGAGCCAGAGCACCCAGGCCAAAATCCTGCGCGTGCTGCAGGACCGGGAATACGAACGGGTAGGCGGCAACGAGACAATCAAAGTGGACGTGCGCATTGTGGCCGCCACCAACAAGGATTTGCAAAAGGCGGTGGAAGAGGGGTCCTTCCGGGAGGATCTTTTCTTCCGCCTCAATGTGGTCTCCATCCACATGCCCCCGCTGCGGGAAAGACAGGCCGACATCGCCGAACTGGTGGGTTATTTCCTGAATCGCTACAACCGCCAGATGAACAAAAAAATTCAGGGCTTTTCCCCGGAAGCCATGCAGCTGCTGCAGCGCTACAGCTGGCCGGGCAATGTGCGGGAACTGCAGAACGTCTGCGAACGGGTGGTGGTCATGGCCACCGGCCCGATCATCACCGCCGACGATTTGCCCTTCAACATCCAGGCCGCCGGCAAAGGCCTGGATCTGGCCGCCCACCGCGGGCGGATGACCCTGAAGGAAATGCTCATGGACGTGGAGCGGCAGATTATCATCACCGCCCTGCAGGAAAACAACTGGAACCGCACGATCACCGCCCAGCAGCTGGGCATCAGCCGGCGCTCCCTTTATGATAAGATCAAACAACTCGGTCTGCTGGAATAACCGGCGGCGGGAAATTTTCCGCACAGCGGCGGGAAATTTCCCGCCGCCCCCTGTGACCGGAAACACAAACCGCCGTTGCACCGTTTTTTTCAAAATGCCGGGGCGAAGCGAATAAAAAGCGGGGTATGGTTGCTCAAGCACTTTTTTTCACCAGCCCCTTCCAGGCGGTAAAACCTTAAAAAAACAGGGCCTTTGTCCGGAGCCCTGTTTTTTTCTTCTGGTACGGTTATTGCTCTTTGATCCACTAAGAACAAACTGCCGGGGGGAAATGTGCGGGGTTGCATCCATCCGGAAGGAAAGAGAGAACGCCGGGAAGGGGAGTGTACTGATGAGCACATTCACAAGAACTATTACCGGCCGGGTGATGAGTTCGGAACAGCCGCTGCTGCTCGGCATGTCGGTATTTATCGGATTAACCGGCGGCTTTGTGGCCGTGGGTTATTACCACCTGGTGAAATTCCTGCGCTGGCTTTTCACCGATCGGGGCAGCCATACCTTTTCCTTTTTACACAACGGCTATATTATTTTGGTTCCGGTTCTCGGCGGCCTTTTGATCGGCCTGCTCAATTACTACTTCACCAGCGACGCGCGCAGCAGCTACGGCGTGCCGGGTGTGATTGAGGCCATCGGGCTGCGGGGCGGGCGCATCCGTCCGCGCATCGTGGCCGCCCGCTCCCTGGCCGCCGCCATCTGCATCGGCGCCGGCGGCGCGGCCGGGAAACAGGGGTCAATCGTTCAAATGGGACTGGAAATCGGCTCGGTGATCGGCCAGAAGCTGCGGCTTTCCGAACAAAAGATCAAACTTCTGGTCATCTGCGGCGTGGCCGCCCTGGTGGGGGCCAACTACAACACGCCGCTGGGCGGAGCGATCCTGGTTTTTGAAGTCATCATGGGCGAGTTCAATCTCAACTACTTCAGCCTGGTGGTTATTTCTTCCGCCACGGCGGCGGTGATTTACCGCATCATGGTGGGCAATGTGGCCAAATTCACCGCCCCCGCCTATATATTCAAAAGTCCCGACGAACTGCTCTGGTACGTGCTGCTCGGTCTTTTCTGCGGCGTGCTGGGCGTGCTGTATGTGAAAGTGGTTTTCAAGTCCGAGGCGATATTCAAAGAACTGCGCGGCCACCTGCAGGGCAAAAGGCAGTTGCTCATCCCGGTGCTGGGCGGACTGACCATGGGCCTGATCAGTTACGCCGTGCCGCTTTCCTTCGGCCGCGGCACCCAGGGTATCGACCTGGTGCTCACCGGCAGGCTGATCGTGCCTTCCCTGATGCTCCTGCTGCTGGTGTTGAAATTGTTCAGCGTGGCTCTGACCATGGGCGCCTGGTCCACCGGCGGCGGCTACCGCGCCGGATTGTTCACCGGCGCCATGCTCGGAGGGACCATGGGGGTATTGATTCACCACCTCACCCCCGGCTTCACCTCCCCGCCGGCCACTTACGCCCTGGTGGGCATGGCCGGTGCTTTCGGCGGGTTCGCCCAGGCACCCCTGACCGGCATTGTGATGATGTCGGAAATGACCAAAGACTTCCATCTGATCATTCCGCTGACGATCACCAGTGTGGTGGCGGCTTATACCTCCCGGGCGCTGAGCACGGAAACCCTGTACACGGCCAAACTGATCCAGCGCGGTCTGGATGTGGCCAACGCCCGCCGGTCGGATATTTTGAAAAACCTGCTGGTCAAAGACGCCATGGTTACCGCCGTAGACACCCTGCCCTCCGATATGAGCGTGCGGGACGCCTTCAGCGCCGTCGTATTCAAACCCTACGAAGGATTTCCGGTGGTCGGTGAAAACGGCGCGCTGGTGGGCATGATCACCATCAATGACATCCGCCGTCTCCTGCGCACGGGCAAGGCACGGGCGCGCCTGATTGACGTGGCGGCGCGCCAGGTGGTGACGATCAGCCCGCGGGAGACGCTGCAGGACGCCGCCCGCAAAATCGATCGCTACGGTGTCAACCGCCTGCCGGTGGTGGACGACGCGAACCCCGGCCGGCTGCTGGGTATTATCGCCAGAAACGATATCATTCGCGCCTACAACCGGGATATCGAACGTGTGGCCAGCACCGTGCTGGACCGGCGGGACAAAACCTCCCCGGTGGCCCATCTGGCCCCGCATCTGACCAGCGCGACGGAAATAAGCATGCATTATTACGAACAGACGGGAACAGAACCGCCGGCCGGGGAAACACAGCCGGTCCGGATCGTCGGAAAAGCCCGGGCGGCCGGGAGTACCGCCGCATCCCCCGCGCCGGAAAGCGCTGAAAAGGACCGCGGGCCGGGATTGTCCCGGGAAGCGGCCCGCCTTCGTCCGGCGGCGGCCGGCGTAAAAACGGCAGCCGCGGAAATCGCCGGACAGCGGGAAAAACCGTCCGGGGCGGCCTTCCTCACCCGGGCCGGAGCTTTCCTCCGCCTCCTGTGGAACCGCCTGCCCTGGCCCACCGTGGAATCGTCCAGCATTCTGGCTGCCACGGAAATCGATCTGCGCTACTACCGTAACGAGTTCACCGCCCCGCCGCCGCAGCCGACGGCCGCCGCGCGGCGGCGTGAACCACCCGCCACGCCGTCGGCCCGCGTCGACGAACAGGCGGAGGAAAACGGCGGCATCAGCACCTCCATGGCCATGGCCGCCACGGAAATCGGCCTGCTTTACTGTCCGCCGGAGTCGCTGTCCGTTTCCCCGTGGAGTAAACCGCAGTCTGTTGCGGTACCCGGCTCCGCCTGTGACGGGGGACGGGCGGCCCACGGCCGGCGGGAAAGCCGGGCCGGGATCGGCTGAAGCCGTCACCGGAGGGGGTAAATATGCTTTACCTGCTGGCCGGTTTTACCGGCGGGTTGCTCATTGCCCAGCTGATCCGTTTCCTGCGCGGAAGGATAGTCTCATGTGCCGCCTGCGGTCAGCGGCAATGGGTGCCTCCCCGGATGACCGCCCCCTGTTGCTGCCGCTGCCGCGCCGGACTGGACGGGAGGGCGCGGACCTCCCCGGCGGTCCGGGTATGAGCGGCGGCAGGCATCAAACAGCCCCCAAACTACCCTTTATATATACCGGGGTCGATTCCTTGTGGATCGACCCTCTTTCTTCAGCGGTAAAACTTTTTACAAAGCAGCCTCAAATCACACCGTCCGCGGCCAGCGCCGCGATCTCCCGCTCACTGTAGCCCAGCTCCGCCAGGATTTCACCGGTGTGCTGGCCCAATTCCGGCGGGGGCAGGCGCAACCGGGCGGGGCTGGCGGAAAGCTTCACCGGAAAACCGAGCTGTTTGATCCGGCCCAGGCGGGGATGATCCATTTCCTGCACCATTTCCCGGTGCAGCACCTGCGCATCGGAAAACACTTCCGACAGCTCAAGCACCGGGCTCAAACAGGCATCCAGCGAAGATAACACCTCCTCCCACTGCGCCCGCGTGCGGGCGGCGAACTGCTCCCGCAGGAAAGCGCGCAGCAGGGGCTGCTTTTCATCGACAAACTGCCAGGGGATAAACTCCTCCCGCCCGAAATAGCGGCAGATTTCCGCCCAGAACTGTTCTTCCAGCGCCCCCAGGGCCAGATAGGCGCCGTCGGCGGTGCGGTAAACGTCATAGCAGGCGTAACGCCCGGTGAGACGGGTTTCCCCCCGCCGCTGCGCGTCCCCGCCGGCAAAATAATGGCCGGCGGCAATGGGCAGCCAGGAAACCACCCCGTCGAGCATGGCGACATCCACATACTGGCCGCACCCCGTTTTGACGCGGGCCAGCAGGGCGAGCAAAATGCCGGCCGCGGCCATTAAAGCACCGCCGCCCAGATCGGCAATCTGCACCCCGGGCAGGGCCGGTTCCCCCCCCGCCCGCCCGGTCAGACCCAGAGCGCCGGCATAACCGATGTAATTGATGTCGTGCCCGGCCCGCCGCGCGTAGGGACCGTCCTGACCGTAACCGGTGAGCGAGCAGTAAACGAGACCGGGGTTCAATGCGCGCAATGTTTCGTAATCAATGCCCAGCCGCCGCGCCACGCCCGGGCGGAAGCCCTCCAGCACCACGTCGGCCGTGGCGGCCAGCTTTTGAAAAATCTCCCGGCCGGCGGGAGATTTCAGGTTTAAAGTGAGGCTTTTTTTATTCCGGTTGAGGAGCAAAAACGCCCCTCCCGTATCCTGCACCAGGGGCGGATCGTGGCGGATGTAATCACCGCGGCCGGGCTGCTCGATTTTGATCACCTCGGCCCCGAAATCCGCCAGCATCATCGAGCAATAAGGGCCGGGCAGAAGCCTGGTCAGGTCCAGCACCTTCACGCCCTCCAGCGCCGCGGTCATAAACTTCCCCCTTCCCCGCCGGCCATGGCTTCCTTGAGCTTCCGGTAGGTCATGTCCAGCCCCTCGGAAATCACCCGCACATCGCCCAGCACGGGCATGAAATTGGTGTCGCCGCCCCAGCGGGGGACAATGTGCACATGGCAGTGGCCGGGAATACCCGCCCCGGCGATGGTACCCAGATTCACCCCCACGTTGAAGCCGTCCGGGTGGAAGGCCGCCCGCAGCAACCGGATCATCTGCTGGGTGGTGCGTCCTATTTCCAGCAGCTCCTCCGCATCCAGTTCGGTCAGATCACCCACGTGGCGCTTCGGTGCCACCAGCAGATGACCGTTGTTATACGGGTACAAATTGAGCAGCACAAAAACCTTCTCCCCCCGCCAGAGCAGGTAGTTGGCCTCATCTTCGGCGGATTGGAGCTTTTCGCAAAAAATGCAGCCGGACCCGTGATCTTTGCCCACATAAACCGTCCGCCAGGGCGCCCAGATGCGTTCCAACTCAAAAACCTCCTTGTTGTATCCTCCGACCGGGTGCGGAAGCTCCTCCCCACCGTCGTCCGCGTTTCACCCCGAACGCCGGACGGCCGCGCTCCCGGCCCGGCCTGCCGCTTGAACCCGGTTTTCCCGGGACACCGGCCCATTGCTTAGTCTTTTCTGCGTCCATCGGGACAATTCCTTTCCCCCCGGCGGAAAATGTTATTGTTTTCAGCGGACGATTGCAGTATATTTTGAAGAAAAAGAGATGGGGGAGCCGTATACATGCCCTGCATCCTGATGGCCAAAAAACGGCCGGGCCGGGAAATATACCAGACCCTGGCCGGACATACCGAAGACGCCCTGGCGGCTCTTTCCCGCCACCTGCAGCGGCACCGTTCGGTACTGGAACGGGTGGTGGCGGAACAGGGGGCGGCATTCCCGGAATTCTGCGCCGTGCTTTTCCTGGCCGTGTTTCTGCACGATCTGGGCAAGGCCACCCGGGAATTTCAGGCACGCCTGCGCCTGGAAACACTGGACCGGGACGTGTCCCACACCTTTTTCGCCCTGCCCCTCGTCCATACCACCCTTCCCGCGGAGCCGAACACCCTGGTGCGGGTACTGGCCCTTTCCCATCACACCCAGCCCTTCGACCGGTTGTACTACAGCTTTCATCTGCTGCCCCGGGTTCATTACCTGGTTGACGAAATCGCCGCTTTTATCAACACATACCCCTCTCTTTATGCCAAATACGGCCGCGTTTTGTTTTCTTCTTCCGACCGGCCGCTGGCCGCCGCTCCACCCCCGACAGGCGAGCGGGAGGAAATCCGCGCGGAGGTGGAAGCACTCAAACGGGAGGTGCTTTCCCGGCCGGACACGGCCCGCACCAGGGCGCTCTACACCCTGGCGATCACTATTTTGAAACAGTGCGACGGGGAAGCCAGCCGGATTTTCAGCGCGGCCCGGCCGGCTGAAGGAACGGTATGCGGGGCGCTTTTGGAAACGGTCTCCGCGCCGGCGGACAGCCCGGGAAAAGATGCGGCACACCCGGCGCCCGGGCCGCCGGCGGCGGAAAAACGCGGCATTTACCGGCAGGCCGGGCTGCGGCGCGTAAAAACCATTCTCTCGCACGCCCTTGCCGTGCAGCGGAGCCGCGTACGGGAAAGGTTGATCTGGATCTGTCCGGGTCAGCTGGTTCCCCGGAAAACCCACGCCGCCCTGGCCGCACTCTGCGGCCCGGAAAACACCGGGCTGGTCCACGCCCTCAGCTATTTCCCCGCCGACCCCCGGATGATGGGCGAACCGGCCGGCCGCCAGAACGGCAACGGCATCGCCCTCAAATACGGGGATCGCATTTTCAGCCGCCCGGTAACAGTTGCCACCGTGGACCACCTGGTTTTCTGCCTGGTGCACGGCTTCCCCCAGGCCGACTACGCCCTGGGCAACCTGCTCACGGCGGTGGTCGTGCTCGACGGCCTGCCCGCACCGGGAAGCCGGGCACGGGAGTACACGCTGGATGCGCTGACCCTGCTCGGGCGGATGAAAGTGCCCTGCCTGGTGGTGCGGGAGGGGGAAAACGCCCCGTGGCCGCCGCTTCGAGATGCCGGCCCGGAAAAAGATCCGGCCCGTCCGGCGGATGACCACAACCACGGTATGCCCCCTTCCGCACCACCACCGGGAATGCCTGCCCCTCCCGCCCCACCTGACAGAAACCGGCGGCCGCCCGGCGGACCGGAACCCGTCCGCACGGCTGCAGGAAAACCGGTCGGAGGGGAAAAGCCGCCGGATGATCAAGAAAAAGACCGGCCCGAACAGCAGCCGCCAGCGATAGTCGACGCCGAAGAATTAACGGCCGGCCGGCCGCCGGCCACCAACCTGGCGGAAGTATTCCGCCGGTGCACCGTTTTCGGCCCCTCCCCCCTGGAAGTGCGCTTCGGCCCGGCACCGCTGATCGACCTGTGGCCGCCTTCACGGAGGCTGATCGATGTAATCCCGCTTTCGCACTGGCGGCCGGAGATGAGTGCGCACCCGGAGGAGGCGGTCCGCCGGCAGATAAAAATACCCCTGGCCCGTTACCTGGCGCATCCACAGGAGTTCACCGTGGTGGACGGAACGGCGGAAAAATATGTGCTCTGGGAAAACGCCCCCCGCCGTCGGGCGTACCAAAAGCCTCCGGAATGATCTCCGGAGGCTTTGAACACGGTCCGATGACGCCCGGGGGGCTTAAATCCCGGCCGGCGGGAAGGAACGGGCGCCCCGCCGACGATGCCGCGCGGGACGAGCAACCCCCGGGCCGCCGGCAGCGAAAAACCGGCCCCCAAACGGCGCCCGTCGTCTCCCGCCGCACTCAGCCCCGGCGCCAGGCGATGGGCATGCGCCGGCCCGTGCCGAAGGCTTTGGAAGTGACCCGCAGCCCCGGCGCGGCCTGCCGGCGTTTGTACTCGGCGCGGTCGATCTTGCGGATGATTTCCGCAATCAGGGCCGCATCGATGCCGCGGGCGGCAATCTCCTCCACCGATTTATTTTCTTCAATGTAATCGTGC
>Ga0315298_1009694_pt1 | contig 11815 bp, 8 predicted proteins | sample WHS_1_MG_FD_203077 | JGI IMG/M metagenome (GOLD analysis project Ga0315298, IMG submission 203077) | Extremophilic microbial mat communities from Washburn Hot Springs, YNP, Wyoming, USA - WHS_1_MG | ecosystem: Environmental > Aquatic > Thermal springs > Hot (42-90C) | place: USA: Wyoming... | reverse complement strand
GAGGGTGGAGGGTTTAAACCTCCACAACACGCCGGCATCCAGCTAAATTTTATGGCTGGATGAAGATATAGTCTGCTCCCTCTAGTAATAGAGGGGTAAAGCGTGGGCTGTTCGCCCATTAAAGAGATTCGTGAGTTGGGTTCAGTACGTCGTGAGACAGTACGGTCCCTATCTACCGCGGGCGTCGAGCCTTGAGGGGAGTGGCCCACAGTACGAGAGGACCTGGGTCAACCGACCTCTGGCGTATGGGTTGTCAAGCCATTGGCACAGCCCAGTAACCACGTCGGGACGGGATAAGAGCTGAAAGCATCTAAGCTCGAAGCCCACCCCAAGATTAGGGCTCAAAGCCAGGTCAGAGACTATGACCTTGATAGGGCGCACCTGAAAGCCCCGTAAGGGGTTGAGGGGAGCGCTACTAATTGGCTTTTGCTCTTGACTAGCAATCAACGATCATCTTTTCCAGTTAATGGGGGCTATGCTGGGGTTGTCCCACCCGATCCCATTCCGAACTCGGAAGTGAAATACCCCAAGGCCGATGATACTCGGGTTCTCACCCGGGAAAGTAGGTAGCCCCCGCTAATTGGAAAAGATTGCCAAATTTTTGGCGTTTTTTTATTTTCTGGTATAATTTAATGAATGAAAAACTTTTTTAAAAAAGCAACTTTAATTTTCTTTTTAGTTTTAATTTTAATCTTAATTTATCAATTCAGAGATCAAATCAAAAACACTGCCTATTTTATTTTTTCTCCTTTTCAAAGATTTTTCTTAAAAATCAATCAAAACCTCTCACTTTTTTTCGAGACAATTTTTGAAATTAAAAAATTAAAAAAAGAAAACGAGGAGTTAAAAAAAGAAATTGAAAAATTGATCGTTGAGAAAGAAAATTTAAAAGAATTAGAAAGAGAAAACCAAGAATTGAGAAAGGCATTGGGGATGGGTCTGGAAAAGGAATTCGAATTAAAAATGGTGAAATTTCTGGGGAAGGATTTATCGGGCGACATTTTTTTGATTGATAAAGGAGAAAAAGATGGATTAAAAGAAGGGGAAGTTGTAATTTTGCCAGAGAAAATTTTAATCGGAAAAATAATCAAAGTTTACCAAAATTTTTCAAAAGTTAAAGTTTTTACTTTTAAAGATTTTTCTTTCGATGTCAAAATTGGAGAAATTACAGCCTTGGCAAAAGGAGAAGGAAACTTCAAGGCAAAGATTGAATTTATTCCAAAAGAAAAAGAAATTTTTGTTGGAGATAAGGTTTTTACCTCAGCACTGGGAAGAAATTTTCCAGAGGGAATTTTAGTTGGCGAAATAAAAGATATTAAAGATTCAGACATTTCTGGCTACAAAGAGGCAAAATTAAAACCCTATTTTGAATTTAAAAATCTGGATTATTTTTTTGTAATTTTGAATTTTTAATGAAAAAAGAAAATTTCTTTTTTTTGCTTATTTTGTTCATCATTTTTCTTCAAACTACATTCTTTTTTCCTATTAATCTTCCTCTTTTCTTTCTTTTTTCTCTCCTTTTTTTCCTCCCAAAGAAACCCTCTTTTTTTCTAGCAATTTTCATTGGTTTTCTTTTAGACCTCTTTTCCGAAAGACCATTTTATTTTTATACTTTAATTTCAATTTTAATTTTTCTTTTTGTCCAATTTTTAATCAAAAAACATGTCAAGATATAATTTTGAGATTGAACCTGAGGAAGTTTTGTTAGATAAGTTGGCAAAAAAGAAAGAAGAGGAAATGGGAATTTTTGAAAAGAAATTTGAGGTTCCAATTTTTAAAACCACTCTCTTTAGATTTTTTCTCTTTTTGATTTTTTTGTTAGCAATTCTTTATTTAAGGACGATTCAGTTACAAATAATCCAGGCGAGAGAATTTCAAATTAAATCAGATTCAAACAATTTTTTGATTTCAAAAATTAAATCAGAAAGAGGAGTAATTTATGATAAAAATTTTAAACAGTTAGTTTTTAATAGGCCAAGCTTTGATTTAATTTTAAAAAAGAATGATTTACCAAAAGATGAGAAGGAAAAAGAAAGGGTCTTGAAAGAAGTGTCGCAAATTTTGAAAATCGACTTTGAGAAATTGAAAGAAAAAATAAATTCTCAAGAAGAGAAAATTAAAATTTTTGAAAATTTAGACCATCAAACCTTGATTGTTTTGGAAACAAAAATTGATGAACTTTCTGGTTTTGAAATTGAAAAGAGAATTGAAAGGGAATACTTAGATGGTGAAACTATTTCTCATTTGATTGGTTATTTGGGGAAAGCTGATTTTGAAGGAAAGGAAGGAATTGAAAAATCTTATGATCAAATTTTGAAAGAAAATCCTGGAAAAATTTTAATCGAAAGGGATGCAAAAGGAAGAATTCTGTCTCAAAAAATTATAGAGTTGCCAAAGCCTGGAAAGAGTTTGGTTTTGTGGTTGGATTTTGATTTGCAAAAGAAAATCAAAGAGGAAATGGAAAAGAAGATAAAGGAAGTTGGAGCAAGGGGAGGGGCAGCGGTTGCAATAGATTCAAAAACTGGTGGAGTTTTAGCATTAGTTTCTTTGCCATCTTTCGATAACAATTTATTTTCAAAAGGAATTTCTCAAGAAGAATGGGAAAAGTTGCAAAAAGATCCGAAAAATCCTCTCTTGAACAGGGCAACTTCTGGCCAATATCTCTTTGGCTCTACGGTAAAACCATTCATTGCTTTAGCAGCTTTACAAGAAAAAATAATTTCTCCAAACAAAAAAATAGATTGTCAAGGAAAAATTGAAATTCCCCATAGGTACAACCCAGAAATTATCTACCAATTTGGAGATTGGACGGTTCATGGTCCAACCGACATCAGGAAAGCGATTGCCGAATCTTGCAACGTTTTCTTTTACACGATTGGAGGAGGATACCAAGATCAGGAAGGTTTGGGACCGAGCAAAATTAAAAAGTACTTAGAAATTTTTGGATTTGGAAAATCAGTAGATTCAGATTTTCCAATTCCATCTTTCGCAAAGGGTCTGATTGGTGATCCAGAATGGAAAAAAGAAAAATTTGGAGAGAGTTGGTGGGATGGCGACACTTACAATATGTCAATTGGTCAAGGTTACATTTTAACCACCCCTTTGCAAGTTGCCAGGGCTTATGCAGCGATCGCAAACGGAGGAAAATTGTTAAAACCAAGGTTTGTTAAAGAGATTGTAGATGAAGAGAAAAATGTCATTGAAGTTATTCAACCAGAGGTTGAAGACGAAATTCCGATAGATCAAAAAAATTTCCAAATTGTAAAAGAAGGAATGAGGTGGGCAGTAACAGGGCAAAATTCTCCTCATGCATCGGCAGTTGCCTTAAATGACCTTCCAGTAGCCGTCGCAGCCAAAACTGGAACCGCTCAAGTTTCGAGAAAAGATTGTGAAGATTGTTACACCATTTGGATTTCAGCTTTCTCTCCTTATGAAGACCCAAAAATTGTTCTGACAATCATGTTAGAAGATGTAAAAGGAAGGTTAAGTCAAGTAGTTGTTCCGGTTGCAAAAGAAGTATTGAATTGGTATTTTTCTCAAAATAACTATTGACAAAATAAATTTTATTTTTTATAATTGAAAAGGTGATTATTTTGGAGAATAAAGAGGAAGTAATCAGGAGACTAAAACTTCGGGAAAGAGAGCTCTTTGAAAAAACCGTTCAATTAGTTTTACAAAATGAAAGAGAGAGGGCAATAATATACGCAAATGAATGCGCCTTTGTACGAAGGCTGATTAGATCTTTTGAAGAAAAGTAAAAATTCCCTCTCTTTTTATTTGAATTCTATGTTTTTTTCTACTAAAATAAAACTATGGCTCAGGCAGAAGAATTGAGAAAAATTAGGGAGAAAAAATTGGAAAGGATTAAGAAAGCCCTAATTAATCCCTATCCATCTAAAGCAAAAAGAACTCATACAATCTCTGAGGTAATTGAAAATTTTAGTAAGTTATCAAGAGAGAAGGAGGAAATTTTTTTAGTTGGAAGAATAAAATCTTTGAGAACCCATGGAGGGTTGAGTTTTTTTCACATTGAAGATGGAACTGGAAAAGTTCAAGTTTTATTAAGGAAAAACAAAGTTGGAGAATCTGCTTATCAGTTTTTTCTTGAGAATTTTGATATTGGAGATTTTGTCGAGGTCAGAGGAAATTTAATGAAAACGAAAACCGGAGAAAAAACTCTTGAAGTTTCAGATTTTAAAATTTTGGTAAAGAGTTTAAGACCTCTGCCAGAAAAATGGCACGGATTAAAAGATATTGAAGAAAGATACAGGAAAAGATATTTGGATTTAATTTTCAACCCGGAAGTTAAAGAAAAATTCATTTTAAGATCAAAAATTATTTCTGAGATTAGAAAATTTTTAGAAAACGAAGGATTTTTAGAGGTCGAAACCCCAATTTTGCAGCCAATTTATGGAGGGGCAAGGGCAAAACCGTTTAAAACCCATTTGAATGCACTGGATTTGGATCTTTATTTAAGGATTGCACCAGAACTTTATTTAAAGAGACTTTTGGTCGGTGGATTTGAAAAGGTTTTTGAAATTGGAAAATGCTTTAGGAACGAAGGAATCGATAAGTTTCACAACCCAGACTTCACCTCTCTCGAATTCTATTGGGCCTACGCAGATTACAAAGACATGATGAAACTTACAGAAAGGATGATTTTTGCTGTTGTTAAAAAGATTTTTAAAAAGACAAAGATTGAGTATCAAGGAAAGGAAATCGATTTTAAAATCCCTTGGCCGAGAATTGAGTTTGATAGTCTTTTCAGAAAGGAGATCAAAGTAGATTACGATACTATAAACAGAGATTCACTTTTAAAAAAAGCAAAGGAAATGGGATTGGAAGTAGAAGAAAAGGCACCAAAGTTTGAAATCGCAGATGAAATTTTCAAAAAGAAAATTAGGCCAAAAATCTGGCAACCAACTTTTGTGATTCATTATCCTTTAGGATTTCAAACTTTAGCCAAAGCATTGGATAAAAACCCAAAGAGGTTGGCTAATTTCCAATTAATTGCGGCTGGCACTGAATTAGTTAATGCTTTTTCAGAATTGAACGATCCAATAGAACAAAGAAGAAGGTTTGAAGAGCAACAAAAACTTTTGAAAGAAGGATATGGTGAAGCCCATCCATTTGATGAGGATTTCTTGGAAGCTTTAGAATATGGTATGCCACCCGCAGCAGGCTTTGGAATGGGAATAGATAGGTTAGTAATGATTTTGACAAATTCTTATTCTTTAAGAGAAGTTATTCTATTTCCAACGATGAGGCCAAAATAACATGCTCGATATTAGATTAATTAGAAAAAATCCAGAAAAAGTAAAAGAAGGGATTAAAAAGAAGGGTTTTGATGAAAAATTGGTAGATGAGGTTTTAAAAGTTGATGAAGAAAGAAGAGGAAAAATTAAAGAAGTTGAAGAATTGAGGGCAAAGATAAATAAAATTTCAAAAGAGATCGGAAAAGAAAAAAATGAAGAAAAGAAAAAAGAATTGTTGGAAAAAAGTAAAAAAATTTCAGAAAAATTGGAAAAATTAGAAGAAGAATTAAAAAAGAAAGAAGAAATTTTTGAAAGTTTGATGGCAAAATTGCCAAACCTTCCTTTTGATGACGTTCCAGTTGGGAAAGACGAAACCCAAAATGTTGTTTTAAGAGAAGTAGGGGAGAGGCCAAAATTCGATTTTAATCCAAAAGACCATTTGGAAATTGGAGAAAGATTAGATTTGATAGATGTTAAGAGAGCAGCAAAAACTTCGGGAACAAGGTTTGGGTTTTTAAAGAACGAAGCTGTTTTGCTCGAATTTGCAATCATCAATTTTACTTTTAATACATTAATAAAAGAAGGCTTCATTCCAGTAATTCCTCCTGTTTTAATCAAAGAAAAACCATTTTGGGGAATGGGATATTTAGATAGAGGAAAGGAAGAAGTTTATTATATACCAAAAGATGAGCTCTATTTAGTGGGAACTGCAGAACAAATAATAGGTCCAATGCACATGGATGAGATTTTTGAAGAAAAGGAACTTCCAAAAAGATATTTAGGGTTTTCTTCCTGTTTTAGAAGGGAGGCAGGTTCTTATGGAAAAGATACCCGAGGAATTTTCAGAGTTCACCAATTTGACAAAATCGAAATGTTCTCTTTTTGCAAACCAGAAGATTCAAGAAAAGAACATCGTTTCTTTTTAGAAATGGAAGAAAAATTAATGCAGGCATTAAAAATTCCTTATCGAGTAGTTCATATTTGCACTGGAGATTTAGGAGATCCAGCAGCAGAAAAATTTGATATTGAGGCTTGGCTGCCAGGTCAAAACAAATACAGAGAAACACATTCGACCTCAAATTGTACTGATTTTCAGGCAAGGAGGTTAAATATTAGGTATAGAACAAAAACCGGAAAATTGGAATTTATTCACACAATTAATGGAACCGCTTTTGCCATTGGTAGAATTCTGATAGCAATTTTAGAAAACTATCAACAAAAAGATGGCTCAGTAAAAATTCCTGAAGTTTTACATCCCTATTTGCCTTTTAAAGAAATCAGAAAATGAAGGAAGAAAAAATCTTGGTTAAAGAAATTGAAACTAATTACAAAATTGGGGGAAGAGGAGAGAATTTTTTAATTTTACATGGCTGGAATGGATCTTCAGATTCTTGGAGAAAGATAATTGAAATTTTGGAAATAAAATATAAAGTAATTTGTCCGGATTTTCCAGGTTTTGAGAAAACGGAAACACCAAAAATCCCTTGGAGTTTAACCGATTTTGCCGGTTGGCTAAAAGAATTTACTGAGGAATTGAATTTAAAAGAATTTTTTCTTTTGGGCCATTCTTTTGGGGGAAGGGTGGCGATAAAATTTTCGATTTCTCATCCAGAAAAAGTAAAAAAATTGATTTTGGTAAGTTCTGCCGGAATTAAACAAGAATGGGGATTGAAAGAGAAAATAATTTTCCAGCTAGCAAAAATTGGAAATGCAATTTTTTCAAAAAATCATTTTTTTAGATTCAAAGACGGGGCAAGAAATTTATTTTATCGAATTGCGAGAATAAAAGATTATTCAAGAGCAAAAGGAGTAATGAGAGAGACAATGAAAAAAATTTTAGAGGAAGATCTTTTTCCAGAAATTTCAAAAATTCAAAACGAGACTTTAATTTTATGGGGTGAAAAAGATAAAATCGTTCCTTTAAAATATGCTTTTTTGTTCAAAGAAAAAATAAAAAATTCAAAACTTGAAATTTTGCCAAAAATTGGCCATTCTCCTCATTTAGAAGACCCAGAAAAATTGGTAGAAGTTTTAATTTCAAATTTAAAATGAATTTTCTTTACTTTCTCTCAACTCTTTGGCTTTTCCGTCAAATAAAATCAATTCTATTTTGGCTTTATCTTTGGCAATTGAAAGAATATCATATCGGACGCTTCATCGATCATTTTCGAACGGAAAAAGGAAAAAGAATTTTTCTAAATAAAGTTTTTCTTTCAAAAATCATTTTATTTTTACTTTTCGTTTTTGTGCCACCCTTACGATGGATGACTCTTTGGCTAATTTTATTTTTGTATTTTCTTGAATTTTTGAAATTTCTCTATGACTTTTCAAAAAAGCAAATTTTAAAACCGATTTTTACTCCAAAAATTGTTTACTTATTTTCTTTCAGTTTTCTTTTTACCCTTTTTTATCTTTCTGCATTTTTTCAAAACAAAGAATTTTTAGTTTTTTGGCTTTTGGTTTTTGACATTTTGAGCCCAGCAATATTTTCTGGGATCGTTTTAATTTTCCAACCAGCTACTTTTCTTTTAAGAAACTTTGTGATTCAAAAAGCAAAGAAAAAAAGAGAAAGGTTCAAAAACCTTTTAGTAATTGGAATTTGTGGATCTTATGGAAAAACATCGACAAAGGAATTTTTGGCAACTATTTTGGAAGAAAAATTTCCAGGAAAAATTTTGAAAACTAAAGAGCATCAAAATTCAGAAATTGGAATTTCAAAGTGCATTCTTGAGGATCTAAAAGAAAGTCATAAAATTTTCATTGTCGAAATGGGAGCCTATAATAAAGGAGGAATAAAATTGCTTTGTGATATTGTAAAGCCCAAAATCGGGATAATAACTGGAGTAAATGAGCAACATTTGGCGACTTTTGGCTCAATGGAAAATTTAATTTCTGCAGAAGGAGGAAAAGAATTGATTGAAAGTTTGCCCGAAGATGGTTTAGTAATTTTCAACGGAGAGAACGAAATTTTAAGAAAAATTTATCAAGAAACAAAAGTTAAAAAGAAAATTGTTGGAATTTCAAAAAAAGAATTCGATTTGTGGGCAGGAAACATAAAAGTTAAAAAAGAAGTTTTGTTTTTTCAAGTTTTTGCAAAAGATGGGGAAATTGCAGACTTTAATTTGAATTTAATCGGAGCCCAAAACATTCAAAATCTTTTGTTGGCAATTTGTTGCGCAAAAGAATTGGGAATGAGTTTGGAAGAGATTTCTAAGGCAGCAAAAAAGATTACACACGAACAAAGCGGAGTAAAATTAATAAAAACAAAAGATGGATTAAACGTAGTCGATGCCACCTATTCAGCAAACCCAGATTCAGTGATTTCCCATTTGGAATATTTAAAAATTTGGCCAGGGAAAAAAGTAATTGTTATGCCTTGTTTGATTGAATTGGGTCCTACCTCAAAAGAAATTCACAAAAAAATCGGAGAAAAAATTTATGAAATTTGTGATTTAGCAATAATTGTAACAAAAGATAGATTTAAAGAAATAAAAGAAGGGGCGAAAGAAAAAGCAATCTTTTTAGAAAATCCAAGAGAAATCTATGAGAAAATAAAGCAATTCGATGGAGAAAATGATATCATTTTATTTGAAGGAAGATTGCCAAAGGAATTTTTGAATTTAGTCTATGGAAATTAAAGAAATTACAGATAAAAAAACTTGGGAAGGATTTTTAGAAAAATGCAAAGAGAAAACATTCTTGCAATCTTTCAGTTGGGGAGAATTTAACAAAATGATGGGAAATAAAATTTGGAGATTTGGATTATTTCAAATTGCAAATGGCAAATTGCAAATTGAGAATTTAATTGGGGTAGCTTTAATCATTAAAATTTTGGCAAAAAGGGGAACTTTTTTGTTTGTGCCGCATGGACCAATAATAAAATCTCAAATCTCAAATCTCAAATCTCAAATCTCAAAATATTTGTTAGAGGAATTGAAAAAATTGGCGAAAGAGGAAAAATGCGATTTTATTAGGATCGCTCCGATTTTAGAAAAAAATGAGGAAGACGAAAGAATTTTTAAAGAATTGGGATTTAGGGAAGCACCAATTCACATTCACCCTGAAATTACTTGGGAATTGGACATTTCAAAATCAGAAGATGAAATTTTAAAAGGAATGAGGAAGACAACGAGATATTTGATAAGGCAGGCCCTAAAAAATAAAGAGATTGAGATTTTAAAAAGCGAAAAAATTGAGGATTTAGAAGAATTTAACAAAATTTATCAAGAAACCGCAAGGAGACATAGCTTCGTTCCATTTTCTTTCGATTATTTGAGAAACGAATTTTTGGCATTTAAAGACGACAAACAAATTTTAATAATTTTAGGAAAGTATAAAGGAGAAGTAGTTTCTGGAGGAGTTTTTGTCTTTTGGCAAAAAATTGGATTTTATCATCATGGAGCATCTTCTCAAAAATATCCAAAAATTCCAGTTTCTTATTTAATGATTTGGGAAGCAATAAGAGAGGCAAAAAATCGAGGATGCGAAAAATTCAATTTTTGGGGAATTGCCCCAATTTCCTCGGACTTCGAACTTCGAACCTCGAACTTCTGGCAACATCCTTGGGCAGGCCTAACTTTATTTAAAATGGGGTTTGGAGGAGAGAAAAAAGAATATGTAAAAACCCAAGATTTCCCGATTTCAAAGAAATATTGGATTTGTTATTTGATAGAAAAAATCAGAAGGAAAAAGAGAGGATTATGATGAGAAAAAGATTGAGGATAAAAAAGAAAAAACCATTTTTTAAAAAAACGATTTTTTGGGTTTTAATTTTTCTACTTTTAATTTTGGCAGGCATTTCTTATACCATTTTCTTTTCAAATATTTTCAAAATAAAAGGAATTGAAATTTTGGGCGAACAAAGAATCCAAAAAGAAGATTTCAAAAAATTTTTAGAGAGTAAAATAGAAGCAAAAAATATCTTTTTAATAAAGCTAGATCCAATAAAAAATGAAATTTTGAAAAACTTCCCTCAAATTTCCTCTATAGAAGTGAACAGAAAATTCCCTTCAACTTTGGTATTTAAAATCACAGAAAGAAAAGAAGTTGCGGCCTTTTGTCAAAAAGAAGATTGCTATTTAATAGATAAAGAAGGAATTGTTTTTGAAAGGGGAGGCGAAGGAATTTTAAAAATTGAGAGAGAAAATTTTGGAGGTGAAATAAAACCAGGAGATAGGGTAATTGAAAAAGAAATTTTAGAAAAAATTTTAGAAATATCCAAAAAAATCGAGTTTGGAATCGAAAAAGTTACGATAATTTCAGAAGATAATTTGCACCTTAAGACTTCTCAGGGCTTTGAAATTTTTATCGATCCTCAAAAAGACATCGATTGGCAAATAACAAAGCTTAAAGTTGCTTTAGAAAACGCAATTCCAAAAGAAAAAATTGGAGATTTAGAATACATCGACTTAAGATTTGGAAACTTTGCTTACCCAAAGTATAAAAAATAACTACTCTATGTGAAAAACAAAAATTGAGTAGCCAATTTTTGCAATTGGTTTGTATTTTTCAAGCCAAAGATAATATCCAGTGGGTTGATCGAATCCTTTCCCGGGCAACCCTTTTCCTCCTTGTAATGCTGTTGCAGAAACTGCCAAATAAGATCCTTTTGGAAGTTCTTTTGGATTTCTTTGTCCCCACCAGCTTTCATATTTTTCGCCCAAATAATACTTTGGATTTCCACCCCCAAAATAATCAAGATAAATTTTTTCAACTTTATTTTCTTCAACCCATTTTTTTAATCTTTTTAAATCTTGCCCCCAATCTAAGTTTGAATTAACTGTGTAAAGATAAACTTTGTCGGGTCCTCCGACGATTTCGTTCGCGTATGCTAAAAAATAAGGATAAATTTTCAAAACAGAAATTGCTTGCCACAAAAGCAAAATTGTCAAAAGAGAATAGGCAAATTTTTTGTATTTTGTATTTTCAAGCCAAAAAACGATGCCCCGAGCAGTCAAAATTATCGAAAAAGGAAATATAGGGAGCAAATGCCTTACCCCAATGTTTAAATTCGATTTAATCGAAGTTGCCCAATAAATCAAAAGCCACAAAATCATTGAAAATTCAACAAAGTGCTCTTTGAGAAAATTTTTCAATCGAAAGATCGGTCTTTTCCAAAGAGGTTCTTGAATTTTTAAGGCAAAGTAGCATAAAGCAAAAATCCAAAGAATATGAAATGCCAAAGGTTCTTTAATCAAATAAGCAAACGGGAAATAATTTTTCCACCCAGCAGCCGAAACTTCACCCAGAAAGTAAGTAGTGTGCCCCCCAGAGGCTCTTTGAAATACCATTAAAAGCCCTAAACCATAATGAGCTAAAGGTTTAATTATTGGTTTATTAGAAGCCAAAATTACAATTTCTGCAGGGCACCTTTTTATTTTTTCCAATGACTTCGGGGAAAGGCAAGTTTCTTTTATCGAAGAAGGACCTCCAGAAAAAGATTCTAAAGTAATTTTTGTATCCCTCAATTGCCTTTCCGGAGGATAATTGTAAATTTGAACTCCATAAACTAACCAAACAACCAAAATCCACAAAACCAAAGAAGAGATTAAAACCCTCAA